>Ga0209333_1000642_pt1 | contig 18457 bp, 15 predicted proteins | sample BlaSpr_A8_OM2_O3_FD_187982 | JGI IMG/M metagenome (GOLD analysis project Ga0209333, IMG submission 187982) | Forest soil microbial communities from Thunder Bay, Ontario, Canada - Black Spruce, Ontario site 2_A8_OM2_O3 (SPAdes) (version 2) | ecosystem: Environmental > Terrestrial > Soil > Boreal... | reverse complement strand
GCCCGGTTCGCAAACAATCCTGCGGTCAGCGCAATTGCGCACAGCGATCCGGAAATCGATCGATGCATTCACGTCCCCCTCGCTGCGCCGAATGAATTTGACGCTGGCAAGACTTTTATCAGAGCCAGACCCGGGGAACGAGACGTCGCCCGAAATCCGCGAGAATTTCAGGTCACTGGAATCAGGTTCGGCAAATGGTAATAGATTCAATTGAGAGTTATCTTATTGAGATAATGGAATCAGCAGCCAAAAGAGAATCGGTTCAAGAAGACATACCGGAGATCTCACGCGAGGAACTCAAGCTCCATCTCCACGACGGCTCGCTCACGATCGTTGATGTCCTGCCCGCGGAGTCTTACGCCACCGCGCATATTCCGGGCGCGCTCAGCATTCCGCTCGAAGTGGTCGCCACCCGCGCGCCCGAGCTGCTGCGCGATCATGCCGCCGAAATCGTAGTCTACTGCGGCAAGCTGACCTGCGACCGCAGCGAGCAGGCACTCGAGCAACTGCAAAAACTCGGCTACTCGAATGTGCGCGACTATCGTGCAGGCATTGCCGACTGGGTCGAATCCGGAGAGGCGACGGAGAGCGCGGCCTCCGATCCGAAAACAGCGGCAGAGACCCTGGATGCGGCAGCGACAGTGGATGGACCTTCGCTGACGGTTTCATCAACCGGAGAAGCTGGAAGAGTCCCGGCACGCGTGTCGCAAATGCGCCGATTGGACAACTCGGTCCTGGGCTTTGTCCAACAACAGTCCACTTTGCAGTTGTTCCTCACCTGGATCGTAATGATCCTGCTGTGCGGCGCCGGCTACTGGCTTATCGGGGTGGCCGGCGATCGCAGCCTGGTCGAAGCGGGAGCACCGATCGGCACCGACCTCAAGGGGCTGGTAAGCGCGATTTATTTCAGCTTCGTGACCGCGACTTCCGTCGGTTACGGCGACGTCCTTCCAATCGGCTTCGCGCGCGCGATCGCAGTCGCGGAGGCTGTCAGCGCGCTGCTCATCTTTGGCGCGGTGGTCGCCAAGTTCGTTTCGCATCGCCAAGAGCAACTGGTGCTCGAAATCCACCGGGTCACGTTTGAAGAGCGGCTCGATCGGGTCCAGACCAACCTCCACACGGTGATTTCGGACCTGCTGTCGATTGCCGATATCTTTCAAGCTGGGGCGTCGCTGAACGGAATCTCTGCGCGGTTAGACAGCTCCGTCATAATGTTTCTCGGCGAGATGCGCACGACTCACGATCTCCTTTATCAGCCGCGGCTGACAGTGGAAGAGCGGGCGCTGTCCCCGATTCTTGCGAATACATCTTCAGCCCTGACGATATTGTCGGAGCTTCTCGCGCATTTGCCGCCAGGCTTTGTGCGTTCGGAGCCGCTCCGGGTTTCGCTCGAGAACCTCGAGCGTCTGGCTGAGGAGATCTGCGCCGACTGCTTGCCCTACGACTACACGCCCAGGCTCGTATTCTGGATGGAGCGCATCCAGGCGACCGCGCAGAAAATCAAGTAAGGCCGCGCATGCCGCTCCCGAAGTTCGCCGATACCGTCGTCATCGGTGGCGGCACCGCCGGCGCGGCGATTGCCGGTCTTCTCGCGGAAAATTCCGCACAGTCCGTGCTGCTGCTCGAGGCCGGTCCTGACTACGGTCCTTTCGCCGCGGGACGATGGCCAGCTGAGCTTACCGATGCCGGCGCGATACCCACGACGCACGACTGGGGCTATCGGAGCGGCGAGGAGTACGCGCCGCGCGTCATCGGCTACGAGCGCGCGCGTGTGATCGGCGGATGCTCGTCGCATAACGGATGCGCCGCCATTTGGGGCAGCCGCGTCGATTACGACGGATGGGCCGCGCTCGGAAATCCGGGATGGTCCACTGACGAACTGCGGCCGCTGTTCCGCGCGGGCTCCGAACGTCTGCGAGTTCGAATTCCGGGGCAAGGTCAGATCACTCCCTTTCAGAGCACGACACTGGACGCCGCCGCCGAAGCCGGAATCCCGCGCGTCGCAGACCTGAACAATCTCGATGAGAACCTTGGCATGGCGCCGAGTCCGGCGAATATCGTGGACGGCATCCGCTGGAACACCGCGTTCGCCTATCTGGATCCGGTCCGCGAACGAGCGAACCTGACGATCGTGGGCAACTCGCCCTGCGATCGCCTCGAAATCAGATCAGGACGCGTGAGTGCGGTAGTCGTCGCCGCGCGCGAGGGTCCGGTTCGCGTCGAAGCCGCACGGATAATCGTGGCCGCGGGCACCTACGGATCGCCCTCGATTCTTTTGCGCTCAGGTATCGGCGATCCATCTGAACTTCGATCCGCCGGCATCGCGCCGGCGCTCGACCTGCCCGGAGTCGGCCGTAACCTGCATGATCATCCGCGGGTCACGCTCAGCTACGCGGGGACGCGCGAGCTCGAACAGATGATGGCGGCGTTTGCGCGCGACCACTGGATGCCCGAGGAGCAGACGATCGCCAAGGCGCAATCCTCGCGATGCGTGAGCGCGTTCGATCTGCACATCTATCCGGTCGGCGGACCCGACGCATCGACTCGGATCGGTTGGCGATGGACGCTCGAAGCGGCGTGTATGACGCCGCGCTCTCGCGGCGCGCTCACGATTATTAGTGCCGATAGCAATGCGCCACCGCTGATCGATCATCGCTACCTGTCCGATCCCGGGAACGAAGATTTGCGCGTACTAGCCGACGGAGTCGCTCTTGCCCGCGAGATAGCCGCGAAGCCCGCGCTGTCCCGTCTGATTGGCAGCGAGATTTCACCCGCCAGCGGCATCGTGACTCGCGCCCAGCTCGAGTCGTTCGTCAGGGCAAATTGCTGGCACTACTACCATCCAGTGGGCACGTGCATGATGGGTCCAGCGAGCGATCGAGCCGCAGTCGTCGATTCGCGCGGCAGGATTCATGGGCTCGACAACGCTTACGTCGCTGACGCGTCGATCATGCCCGTGATACCTCGCGCCAACACCAACATTCCGGCGTTGGTGGTCGGCGAGCGAATCGCGCGCTGGCTGCTGTAGCGCCTGAGCGGCTTAGTTCGACTTACCCGATTCAGTCCTAAACCGAGACCGCATCATTTTACTCCCGACAGTTCGGAAAGTCTTATTCGCGGGAATTTTCTCTCGCCTGTCGAGTCCTACCAGTGAAAGCGCTCATCAGCGCGAAAAATGATTCTTGATGGAAAGCAAATTCAATCGCAGATCGTTCCTGAGCTCTCGGGAACCGCGAATAGAAGCTCAAGGTGATGAACGGGTCGAAGGAATCGATGAGCGGAGTAGATTCGACTCGAGGAATCTAACGCCGAAGGAGTTGGCGGGCACCGAAGGAGGGGGGAGTCTCCCAGATGCCCGCCGTTTCACCCATCCCCTCGCGGCGAGCGCCGCTCGGTTGCTGGAAGAATTACGCTTACAAAGCTCCAGAAGTGTTCTGGTAGCTGCCTAGCTGTAACCTGAAGGTCAAAGGCCGCCGCGGCCAAGCAGCAACCAGACCACGACTATGACAAGTACGAGAGGTACCAGGCCGCCGGGAGCACCATAGTTACTGTAGCCGTAGTAACCACCGCCGCCGCCAAAGAGCAGCACCAAGATAATTATTAATAGCAACATGACATTCTCCTTCTACCAGTCTGCAGGCTAATCACGACCTGCTCGAAGCCTCTAATAAGGCGACGCATAGGTGGTTGTGGTTTGCTTCTGCACTGTTCCTTCATCCGGATCGGTCGTTACCGTGGTAGTGCTCTGACTCGGAGACGAATAGGAAGACGAATACGGAGTCACATACGGAGCAGGCTGCGTATAGGTGCGCTGAACGGTGCCGTTGTTGTACTGAGTGGTCGTGGTCGTGTTGGCCTCCGCGACCGGCGCAGCCATAATCGGCGGAGTGGTAGTATCATACGACCTGGTCGTCGTGGTTTCGGTGACGTGAGTGGTAGGCGCGCAAGCGACCATGCATGTCATTGCGATACCAGCATAAATCGCGATGACGGAATTGGCTTTGAATTTCATTGTTCAGTCTCCTGCATACTGTTTTACTCTCTTCTGAATTCATAAACACCGCTGTTAGTTGAACTGCGTCCTTTGAGGAACCAACTTGGAAGAACTAAATGGAATTTACATACTGCAACGTGCTGGAAAGATCTCTCTCAGGCGAATGCAATGTTAGTCTCGCCGAGATGAGCGGGATTTTCCGGTAGAAGCCCTGCCGCTACGGAAGTGCTGCTCTCGCCGGGAAATGAACGTTCAGTATAGTTCCCCGCGTAACGCACCGCCGGTCGCGTCAGCCGCGCATAGTTATTAAAGAGTGATCGTCGGTTCTCCAATCCCTCGCGAGAGCCGAAGGCACGCTTGGACATATGCCCTCATGGTGAAGCCAAAGCGTGCCTTTTTTTGGCTTGCTTTGAGTTGCTGCTGCCCAAGGGCCCTACTGCTTCTGAGCTGCCGCATCCAGTACGGCTTGGACGTCTGTTATCCAGACGAGCTTCTGATTCTTGAAATTTTCCAAAACTCCGCGCAATGCTGCGGCACCGTCCGGGGTCCCGACTACAAAAGGATGGATCCCGATCGCAACCACAGTGGCCTCACGATCAGGGTGAGTCTCAGCCTCTCTTGCCAGTTCGGTTACGTAATCGATCCACAGCTTCGCTATCTGAGCTGGGTCTTTCGAGCGTTCCAAAGATTGCCCCATGTCAACAGTGACTACCGGATAAGGAATCAAGACCAGCGGGCCTGACTGGGTAGTGAGGGTGGACAGTACGTCGGAGTCCATGCTGTCGAGCGTATAGGTGATGCCTTCAGCGGCGGCGGCTCTGAACGTATCGGCGTTGGGGTATACGCTAGGGCTTGACCATCCGCGCGACTTCACGCCGGTCTCTTTCTCGATCAAGTCCAGCGTCCGTCTGATGTAGGCCTCCTGTTGGTTTAGCCCATGGCCAAGTGGAAGCATGTCGGTCGAATTGTTGATGCCGTGCGCAATAATCGGTGCGTCGGGAACGAGAGAATGAAACTCCTTCCATACTTCGGGATGCTGTTCGGGAAACTGAGCATTCAAGGCGAGACTCAACGGGATCCCTTGCTCGTGGAACAGCCTGCCCACCCGAGGAATGCCCCAATTGATCCCGTATTGGCGAAACCCCTCATCAACAAGATCGGGGTCTCGAGCAGCCATATCCGGGCGGAAGTTCGGGCCATGTCCGAAACCCCACACCTCGACATAGAGAACGAAGCATACCGCAACTTTCTTGCCTCGCGGCCATGCGGCTACGTGAATTGGTGCTCGCGGCAATCCTGTAACCCAGTCGTTGGCGCCTCCGCTGGATGCTGGACCGACTGAGATGAGCAATCCGATGAGTGCCAGGAAGACTGTGTGTCCCGTGCAGAACCTTCTTCGATTGCTCTTGCGAATCTTCACTATCCGATCCTGTACTCGGTTAACAGATTGTGAGCGTCTGCCCGTAATTGTACCGAACGTGACAGCATTTTCATGAAAGCCGCCAATCTCCGCAACCCGGATTATTCTCCACGGCTCAGGAACGTGCTAGATTTGCACAGACCTCAGCGAAACTTGACGTAAGCTTTACTGCCGCCTCTTAAGCAACCATCTCTGGCTTAAACCGTACGCTCTTGGGGGAACTGCGTGGACTTAAACACGATTGGTGAAATTGCGCGTCCTGATGCCCGAGACGCGATTGATTGGCGCGAAGGAGACGCGTGGCTCGCCGGCGGCACCTGGCTTTTCTCGGAACCGCAGCCGCATCTGCGCCGTCTGATCGATCTGCAAGGGCTTGGCTGGGAGCCGTTGACTGTCAGTGAACGAGGCCTCGAAATTGCCGCGACCTGCCAGATTGCCAAGCTGGTCTCGCTGACAGCGCCGCCGGATTGGATTGCTGCGCCGCTGATTGGCGAGTGCTGCCGCGCGTTCCTCTCATCGTTCAAAATCTGGAACACGGCGACCGTCGGCGGCAATGTCTGCATGTCGTTGCCGGCTGGCCCGATGATTTCGCTGACGGTAGCGCTTGAAGGTGTCTGCCGGATCATGAATCGCGATGCTGTCGAGCGGAGGGTGACAGTCGAGGACTTCGTCACCGGCAACCATAAGAATGTATTGCAGCCGGGCGACCTGCTGAGAAGCATCGAATTACCGGCGGCAGCTTTGCGAAAGCGATTCTGCTTTCGCCGGGTGTCTCTGACCCATCTCGGGCGATCCACTGCGCTGCTGGCCGGCACTCTGGATGCGCGGGATGGAGTCTTCATGCTGACGATTTCCGCCTCGACCGAACGGCCCCTTCGGCTGAAGTTTCCCCGTCTTCCTGACGCTGACGATTTGCGCACGCGGATCGAACGCGAAATTCCACAATTCTTCGACGACGTTCATGGCACGCCGGAATATCGCCGCCATATGACGTTTTATTTCGCCGAAGAGATCCGTCGCGAACTATCGGGCGGGGTGCAGGCGTGAGTTATCTCGTCAACGGTAAAACCTTTTCGGAAGAGCCGCATCCCGGACAATGCCTGCGAACTTTTCTGCGCGACATAGGATGGTTCGGCGTCAAAAAAGGTTGCGACGCCGGCGACTGCGGCGCGTGCACCGTGTGGCTCGACGGCGTCCCGGTTCATAGCTGTCTGATTCCCGCCTTTCGCGCCGACGGCCACCAGGTGACCACCATCGAAGGCCTCGCGCAGAATGGCGATCTGCATCCGATGCAGCATGCGTTTATGCAGGCTGCCGGCTTCCAGTGCGGTTTCTGCACGGCGGGCATGGTCATGACCGCCGCTAGTTTGACCGAGGAACAGATCAAGGATCTGCCGCGCTACCTCAAGGGCAATCTCTGTAGATGTACCGGCTATCACTCGATCGAAAACGCGATCCACGGCGTCACGTCTATCGAGGAAGATAAACCCGGCCAATCTTGTGGAGCGGGATTGCTGGCGCCCGCGGCAGAAGCGATCGTCACCGGTAAGGCTCGTTACACCCTCGACACCACGATGGAGGGCTTGCTGCATCTGAAACTGCTGAGATCACCGCATGCGCACGCGCGCATCAAGGCGATCCTCAAGAATGCCGCCCTCGCTGTTCCGGGCGTGCACGGAGTTTACACATGGGAGGATGTGCCGCGCCTGCTGTTCACGTCCGCCACCCACGACGATTATCACGTCGATCCCAATGACACGTACCTGCTCGACAACGTCGTGCGCTTCGTGGGCCAGCGGGTTGCGGCGGTCGTCGCGGAAACCGTGGGCGCGGCGGAAGAGGGATGCCGCAAAATCGAGATCGAGTACGAGGTACTGCCGGCGGTCTTTGATCCGGAAGAAGCGATGAGCAAGGGCGCTCCCGTCATTCACGACAAGGGCGCCGAGTCGCGCATCCGGCGTCCGGGGCAGAATATCCTGCTCGAGATTCACGGCAACGTTGGCGACGTCGCGGCAGGATTCAACGCGGCCGACGTGGTCCACGAGGCCACCTACACTACGCATCGCGTACAGCATGCGCATCTCGAAACGCACTGCTCGATCACCTGGCTCGAGAAAGATCGGCTCAACGTTCGCACCAGCAGCCAAACGCCCCATATCACCAAGCAGAAGCTCTGCTACCTTTTTGACCTGATGCCCGAGAGCGTTCGCGTCTTTTGCGAGCGTGTAGGCGGCGGCTTCGGCGGCAAGCAGGAAGTGCTGACCGAAGATATTTGCTCGTTTGCCACTTTGAAGACCGGCCGTCCGGTCATGCTCGAATTCACGCGCGAAGAGGAATTCATCGCCGCGACCACACGCCATCCGATGAGCGTCAACATGAAAGTCGGCGCAAAGCGCGACGGAACGCTGACGGCGATGGAGGTGCGCGTCGTTTCCAACACCGGCGCCTATGGCAATCACGGCGGCGAAACCCTGTACGCTGCGTGCGGCGAAGCGGTCGCCGTCTACCGATGCGCCAACAAGAAAGTCGACGGCTTCACCGTTTACACCAACATGGTGCCGGCCGGCGCAATTCGCGGCTACGGAATGACGCAGACGATTTTCGCCGTCGAATGTGCGATGGACGAAGTGGCGCGCAGTTTGAAGATGGACCCCTATGAATTTCGGCGCCGCAACGTCGTTGGGCCGGATGACCAGATGATCGCGGAGAGCACCGACGCCACCGACACCGAGTTCGGCAGCTACGGCCTCGACCAATGCATCGACCTGGTCGAAGCGGCAATGAAACGCGGCAACGGCGTCAAGCGTCCCGTGGGCGCGGACTGGCTCGAGGGCAAGGGCATGGCGATTTCGATGCATGGATCGGTGCCACCGACTGAGCATCGTTCGGAGGCGCGGCTGGGCCTCGGAGAAGACGGCAACTATCACCTCGCGATCGGCACGGCGGAGTTCGGCAACGGAACCACGACGGTTCATCAGCAAATCGTGTCCAGCGTACTCAACAGCACCGCCTCGCGCGTGCGCATCGTGCAGGCCGATACCGATAAAACCGGCTACGACACGGGAGCGTTCGCCAGCGCGGGCACGGTGGTTGCCGGAAACGCGGTGAGGCTCGCGGCCGAAGCACTACGGGACAGGATGCTGACCTTCGCCTCGAAAAATTATGCCGTCGGCCGTGACGCCTGCCGAATCGAGCACGACGCCATCTTCTACAACGACACCCGTGTTTCGCTCGCGGAGTTTTCCGCGGCATCGCGCAAAGCGGGACGTCCGCTGGAGACTGTGCGCAAGGCTTATGGCACTCCGCGCAGCGTCACCTTCCAGGTGCAGGCGTTTCGCATCGCAGTCAATCGCATCACCGGCGAAATCATCATCCTGCAGAGCGTTCATGGCTGCGACGGCGGCGTGATCATCAATCCGATGCAGTGCCGGGCGCAGGTGGAAGGCGCAATCGCGCAAGGTGTCGGCTGGACGCTGCAGGAAAAGATGGTATTCGACGACACCGGCCGCATGATCAATCCGAGTTTTCGCAACTACCGCATACCAGCCTATGCCGACGCACTCGAGCGCACGGAGATCTTTTTCGCCGACACCCACGACGCGTTCGGTCCGCTCGGTGCCAAGTCGATGAGCGAGGCGCCCATCTATCCGATCGCGCCAGCGCTGGCCAACGCGCTGACCGACGCCACCGGAATCCGCTTCCACGACTCGTCGCTGACACCCGATCGCATCTATCGGCGGATTTTCGAGAGCACCGAAAACAAAGGCGCGTGAAATGAGATGAAGCGCGCATTCCACGTCCTGGCCTGGATGCTGTGCGCAATTGGTTTGCAGTCCTCGGTGTCGAGCGACGCGTCGGGCGCCGACGCTATCCCGCAGTCTGCATCGTCATCGACTCCAGCCGCGTCAAGCACGCCGTCAACTTCGATCGCAACGCTACTCGCCAACGCTGACGTCCAGCCGATCAGTGCAAACCCGGGCGCGTCCAACATAATTCCCGGCACGGGTTGGCTAGGCAGTTTGATCGGACTCGACCACATTCCCGGAGTTCGCGTCGGCGGCGCGTGGATCGGCAACGCGGATTATCTGTTCACCGGTGGAGTAAAGCCGCGGACCTGGAGCTTCAACAGCCTGCTCTTCCTGAATTTGAACATCGACCTGGAAAAGCTGGCGAGCATTCCCGGCGCCTCGATCGATGCGGAATTGACGCAATTCAACGGCGAGGACGCCAACGGCAAAGCCGGCGTCCTTACCGGATACGACGGGCTGCCCGGCGGAAAGCCATTCGTGCGCACCGGACTCTGCGAGCTCTGGTGGCGGCAGAGTTTGTTCGACAACAAGATCGTGATTCGAGTCGGCAAGACTATACCGACCTACGACTTCAACAACGTCACGCGGGCGGTCCCTACCTCCGACGCCACTCTCCAAATCCCGGCTGTCTCGGGACTCATCTATACGCCAGTCTTCAAGAATCCGACGCTGATTGGTGCGATGCCGGGATACTACAACTCCGCGTATGGAATCACCGCCGACTTCGCGCCAACCAGGAATTTCTATTTCACGTATGCGTTCTATGACGGCGCAGTCGCGAGCGGGATACAAACGGGGCTGCGTACCGAACCCGTTTTCAACGGACACTATTTCGCAATCGGCGAGGCAGGATACGCATACAGTCTCAGTGATGAAAAGCTAATCGGGAAGATTGCTGCCGGCGGATGGGCGCAAACGGGTGAGTTGTACGCTCCTGGCGGTACCTCGCAGAATGGCTCACAAGGATTCTATACGTTCCTGTCGCAGCGTCTATGGAGGCGTCGTGTGGCAGTCGACAACAGCGGCGTCTCGGGATTTTTGCAGTTCGGCATCAATGACTCCCGCACGATGATCTTCAACCAATATTTCGGGATGGGATTCACTGGTTTCGGTCTGATACCTGACCGTCCGGTGGATTCAATTGGTACCGGCCTCGCCTGGACGTGGTTGAATCGGCGATACGGCCTTCGCAGCAACGAGGCCATCCTGCAAAGTTACTACCAGATGCATCTGGTAGGCACTTCCTTCTTCGAACCAGTATTCAGCTACATTCCCAATCCTGGCAAAAGCAGCCGCACGCAAGGCGCCGTCGCGATGACGGCGCAAGTCACGGTACTGTTCTAATGATCACTAACTGACGTGAAATTGGAGGGCTAGGATGACCCGACTCGTGCGGTCAATCGTAATGGCGGGTGGACTAACCATTGTACTTGCTGTTGTTCCCCCCATTTCTGAATGCGCCGATGACTCAGTCGCTGCGGTTCAAGCTATCATTCAGAAGAAAAGCGTAACCGCGGATGCCGCCCTCGCAATCGCGCGAATCGCTCTGAAGGCGGCCAAGGACAAAGGAAGCCAGGTGGCGGTGGCGGTGGTGGACCAGGCCGGAATACCGCTCGTGTTGCTGCGCACTGACTACGGCACGGAACATTCCGTTGGTGTCGCGACGGACAAAGCCTGGACGGCCGTTAACTACAAGCATTCCACACGCGAAATTTTCGAAAAAGTCCAGCAAGCTAAGGGAGACGACAGCCAGCTGATCCATACGCCGCGATCTGTGTTTCTGTTTGGCGGCGTTCCCCTCAAAGACGGAGACGTGGTGGTCGGCGGCGTCGGAGTATCGGGCTTTCCCAGCGGCTTGGACGACGACGCGGTCGCACACGAAGCAGCGGCAGCATTTGAAGCGATGCTGAAGAAGTAGGATAGGTCAGGCTCGCAATCGTATCGCTCGCCTGATCTCTCGACTTACTTGATATCTTCGATCGTCGCCGGGCCTTCACCCTGGCTGGGATCGATCCTGAAAGGCCATTCGTTGGAATGGAACGGCACCGCGGGCGGCAGGAACGTTGGAATGCCGTACTTCTTATCTTCGGCCTGTATCGCTTTGCGCCCATCACCGCCCATCAGCTCGTAGTCCATCAGGTAATAGTTGCCGAAGAAGACCATGCCGACCGATCGATCGGCGACGGTCCGAATGAGCACATCGAGCATTTGATCGGGAGTGGTGACGAACTGAGAGGTCTCGAACAGAAACAGGCGCGTGTTCATCGCGTCCTTGCCGAAGAATTGTGCGAGCACACTGAAAATGACGTTGTTCTGGCGTGCCACATAGAGTGTGTTGCTCACACCGTAAGTCTTATCCCAATCCGGGCCGAGCATCTCTTTCCAGTCCTTGACGACCTTCATCCAATGTTCCACCTGAGTCGACGCCCCCAGCCAGACATTCTTCGCCAGGTAAGGTTTAATGTTCTGGGCGTACTGCTGAAGGTCGGCGAAGGTGTAGCTGCCTTTGCTCAGGCACGCGTCCATGAACTTGATATTGGCCTCGAGGACTTTGCGCTGGATGTCTCGCGCGTCGGCGCTAAGGTCGAGCGCGTCAAGACTGTCGAGCGCTGTTTGATTCGAAACGCGGAACGCGCGCATCGGACCCATCCACGATTGATCGGAAACAGTGCCTAGATGAGAACCGGCAAGCTCGAACACCGCCAAAGCCGAATGCCCCACCGACTTGTAGAGCTGATAGCGAATCGGAACCTGCGGAGCCTCCAACGGCGCTTTGCCCGGCCGGTAGAGCGTTAGCTTGCCGCCCTGGTTGCTGAATAGGGCCATGATCACAGGATGCTGCGCGAGGAAATTTTTCTGAAATTTAGCCTGCGCGTCGTCGTACAAGCCGAACATGGCTATGTCGAGGGCGAGCACATTCTGCTCGGCGACCGCGGTTTTGGCCGCGGGCGCGCCGTTGCCGACGATCACATCCATGTAGTCGGGCAAGCTTTGATCGGACGCGCTCTGCGCCTTCGCGCTGCCACCCATTGCGAAGACGAGAATCAGTGATAGCGCCAACGCGACGGCGGGACGAAACATCGATTTGTGCATGCGCTGTCAGTCATATCGAGAAACCAGCAGATCTTCAACATCCACGCTGTATGGACGCTGTCACGAACCGAAAAAATTAACAATAAGTCACAACGCACGGAATATGACAACAAACAAAACGAGGCCGACGGCGACCGCGGATAGCCCAAGTGCCTCGTTCTTCCTATCGCGCGTGGGAGCGGTAAGCCAGAAATTGAGAAATTGGCTTACTCGGGGCATCACCAGCCACGTAAGCAAGCTCACGGAAAGAATATTGCTGATAAGCATCTGAACCGCGAGCGACAGGTTATGCGTCAGCGGATTAAGAAACGTCAGGACCATGACCGTGGGATAGAGCGCGAACAATACCGCCAGCGCCTGTTTCCACGACGGCGGTACGCTGACCGTCGCGCCGGGCCCGCGATTCAGCGCGAACCATCCTTCGAGTCCCGTAACCTGATGCGCGTGCACGCTCTCGACGATCGAATCGAGTTCCTTCAGCAGCGCCTGCCGCTCCTTCGACTCCATCCAATGATTGAGATGATCGAGGTTATCGTACCGCACGATGTCGACCCACTCATTCTGAAAGGTCCCGTGCGGCTGGAAGAACTCAGTCGCGAGATAGCCCAAGTAATGCGTCTGCGCGTCAATCGCCTTGCGCCGCCACGCCAGGTAGTCCTTCACTTTGTCTTTCGCGACGCGATGCGTAAAAACCATCGCGACGGGGGGCTCAGCTGTGTCGTCGCTGGCCAGCAGCAGCATGTGCGAGGGCTCCGACAGGCAAGCCTCGATTCGCGTTGCGAGTCGCGCGCGTTCAGGACTCTCCAGCCATCGCTTCATAGCCTGGTTGGATTCGAGACGGAAAATCGCCACCCATTCCTCTTGCATACCGGCAATAGGAGCAAGTACTTCGGTGCCGACGAAGCCGGGAAACTTCCGCGCCGCGTTCGTAATCGCCGTCTGAACGGAGAAGTATTCGTCAGCTTTTTCGGGGCGCACCAAATGAGAGGCGATCGCAGTGGCTGGCTGCGGAATACGCGCTTCGCCCGATTCGTTTGAGTCGTCCATAACAGCTCCCATTGGCGACGCTTGCGCCGTCGAGTATTCCAACACCGTTGTTGCTCATACTGGCACAATCGCCAGCATCGCGCGCGTGGCCAAGATCTTTTGATGACCCGCGGTTATCAGATACTCAAACGCGCCGAGACGTCTGCGAAGGTAGATTGATTTCGGATGGAACTGCTAGACGATGCAGGGTGGGTGACTCGGGAGCTGGAACACATGCCGCCTTGCCGACGCGCAAGGTACCGATCGATGTCATGCGCGCGCTGAGCATGCTCTACATCGTCGGCTTTTGGCATCTACTCGATTATACGAAAGTTGGGATATGGCACTATAACCCTGTCACCTATCGCCTCACGGTTGGAGCGCTTTCCCTCTTCGTCTTGATCTCCGGCTTTCTGACAGGGCGCAAGGACGGTGGTCTGGCCCGAGGCGAACTCTGGAGCTTCTATAAGACACGTTTCTGGCGCATCTATATCCCCTTTGTGATCGCCAGCGGTCTGTTCCTGGCAGCAGGCACGAGCGATGCCCTTTCGCTCGTCAAGGGCGTCACACTCGTCGCCATGCTACTCGCACCGCCGCCTTTCACGCTTTGGTTCGTAAGCATGATCGTTCTCTTCTATCTGATTGCCCCGCTACTCATCGGCTTGCGTGGGAACGAAGTGGCTTACATCGCCTTATGCACCGGAATCATTGGAGCGATGTTCCTGTATCAAGCAGCGACGGGAAGGATAGATATGCGCCTTATCCTTTATTTCCCCTGCTTCGCTGTCGGCATCTTCCTGGCCGCCAGGTCGCTGCCGTCATCGACGCTAAGTCTCATCGGCCTCCTGGTTCTCGCCGCTCTTTCTCTCGCGCCTACGCTGGCACGTTCATCCTATGGATTGGAGGGCGACCCATGGGCGGCGCCTTGGGCGTTCTTCGGCTCTCTCGCAGTCTTTGCTGTCGTACTGCGCGCCGGTCGGAATCTAAAACCGCGCGCGATTCTCACGCAATTCAGCGAAGCGAGCTTCTTCATGTACCTTCTGCATCGTCCCCTCTATTTTTGGATGCAGACCGTCTGGTTTCCGAGCACCGAGAGAGAGCAAGTCATTTATCTGCTGTTCGCGTGTCTGCCGATCATCGCGATCGTGTCATGGCTTTGCCAGAGAGCTTACACAGGATTTTTGCAACGGCGTGAGGTCCTGGTCGCAGTGCCTACCCAGTAGAGAGTGTCAGATCAATTGCGACGGCTCGCGAGCGGCCTCGGACCGAGAAAACTGCCTGGCGGCGAGACTTCTTTCAATTTAATAACTGCATCCGCGAGATCCTTGAGGTCCTGCTTTGCACTGTCCGTAAGCTGGCCATTCACGAAGTCGGCCGACACGAGGTACACACTAGTCGGCACTACCAGCGCTCCAAACCATGCGAGGACCTCGCGCAGATGCCAATCGACGCCGAGAAAATGATGCTGAGTCGCGCCCATCGCGACAATTCCAATCGGCTTTGCGGCCAGCGATTCGATAGGCAGATGATCCAGCAGATTTTTCAGCGCGCCGGTGAAGGATCCGCGATAGACCGGGCTCGCGACGACCACGCCGTCCGCGGCGCGCACGCTTTCGATGATCGCGGCGGTATCATCGTTGTATTGTTCGGGTGGTCGGCCGTCGGCGAACGCAACTGTTTTGTCGGCCAGGTTGATCAGCTCGACCTCGAGATCCTTCCGCGACGCACTCGCAGAATCGAGCAGCCATCGAGTCGCGTTGAGCAACCTTCCCGGCGGCGTGACGCTTCCTACAATCGCCAGCAGTCTCGTCGCCATGAAGTCCTTTATCCGGCGATCCGCCCGGCGAAGGCAACGGTCTCGTGTCCCTCGCGCCTGGCGATCTCGCTTCGCACGAGCGGGATCAACTCGCGGCCATAGTCGAGTGCGTCTTCGAGCGGATCGAATCCGCGAATCAAAAAAGTCGTGACGCCGAGGTCGTAGTAGGCAAGCATCGACTCGGCGACCTGCTCCGGCGTCCCGACCAGCGCGGTCGTATTCCCGCGCGCGCCGGTCGCGGCGGCCACCGCCGTCCACAGCCTCTTGTCGAGCACTTCGCCTTCCGCGGCTGCGGCCAGCAATCGCTGCGAACCAACGGCGCCAGGAGTTTTAGCCGGTGCTCCCAACATCGCGTGCCCGCGGGTTTCGCGGATCGTTTCTATGATTCGTCGCGCGCGCGCCCATGCCGCGTCTTCTGTCGCCGCGAGGATCGGCCGCGTCGACAGGCTGAATCTCACCGTACGTCCATGTCGCGCGGCCGACGCACGCACCTGCGCGATCGTTTTCGCCGCTTCCGCCAACGGCTCACCCCACAGCGCGTAAATGTCGGCATGCTTCCCGGCGATTTCGATCGCCGCATCCGAAGAACCGCCGAAGTAGATCGGAATGTGCGGCTTCTGCAGCGGCTTGATGTCCACGGACGAGCGCACGAACTTGTAGTACTTGCCCTCGTGATCGATTGGCTTGTCCGCCGTCCAGATGCGGCGAAGGATTTCGACGTACTCGTCGGTGCGCTCGTAGCGCTCGTCATGCGTGATGAAGTCGCCGTCCTTTCGCTGTTCGCCGTCGTCGCCGCCGGAGATGATATGAACTGCGAGCCGCCCGCCGCTGAAGATGTCGAGCGTCGCCAGCTTGCGCGCTGCCACGGTCGGCGCGACGAAGCCGGGACGATGCGCCAGCATCAGGCCGAGCTTTTCCGTCACGAACGCGGCATATTGCGCGACGATGAATCCGTCGGCTCCATTCGAGAAATACCCGATGAGTATCCGGTCGAAGCCCGATTGCTCGTGCGCCTGAGCGAAGCGGCGCACGTAGTCGACGTCGACCGCCGGTCCACGCGGTGGGTGAATCTCCGAGGCGGGCTGCGTACCGATCATCCCGATGAACTCGACGCTCATGGACGCTCTCCTCTTTCGTCGTGCGCTTTGAACGCGGCGCGCCCCGCGGCTAGCAGGATGCTATCGTTCTGTGGAGTATGAATCCTCGAACAGAGCACGTCGCGCAAGTGGCGCTCGATTTGATTTGCGCGGCTGAGGCCGGGATTCCCGATGAGCTCGACGGCGCGCTCGACCGCCGCGATCGCATTCGTCGTCACCGTCATCTTGATCAGGCCGCTCTCGGTGGCGGGCGGCGGGCTCCCGTTGTCAGTCCTGAGCGCGGCCGATTCGATCAGCACGCGGTTCGTCAACAGGCGACCGTCAATTTCGCCCACCGCTTCCTGAAATCGCGGGAGTGTCGCGAGCGGTGCGCCCAATGCGGTGGGAGTGCGCTCGGTGAGATATGTCACCAGCCAGTCGCGTGCCGCTCGAGCGACGCCGTTGTACAGCGCTGCGATTGCGATCGTGTACCAAGCGGCCTGCACGTCGTCGCGCACCGCCCAGGCGGACGGCTCGCGAACGTCGACGGCGTAGTCATGCGAAATGAGCGCGCGTTCGAAAATCACGTCGTGGCTGCCGCTCGCACGCATCCCCAGATGGTCCCACGTCTCGACAATCCGTACGCCCGCGGTCTTAGCTGGAACCAGGAACATCCCCACGCGCGGCTCGGCTTCGGCGGTCTTCGCCCAAACCATCAGCCAACTGAGAATCGGAATACCGGTCGAATAGATCTTGTGCCCGGAGACGCGCCATCCGTCAGCGACCTGCTCGGCCGTCGTCGCCGGCATGCCGCCGCGCGCGGGCGTGCCCAGTTCGGGCTCGACGCGCAATGCGTTGATCAGCCCGCCTTGCTCGACCGCGTCGCGCGCGACCATCTCGCGAATATGCGGGGGCCACGTTGGACTTCGCGCGATCGTTGCGTGCATCAGATACTGCATCGCCAGCACCAGCGCGGTGGACGCGTCGCCACTCGCGATCGCACCCAGCACCTCGCACGTCTCCAGCAGTCCGGCGCCCCGGCCACCGTACTCGACGGGGACCGTCAGCCCCAACAATCCCGCGTTTTTCAGTGCTTCGAAATTCTCAAATGGAAACGTGGCATGCCGATCGTGATCGGCCGCTCGGCGCGCAAATTCCCGCGCGAGAATCCCCGCACGTTCGCTGGAACTTGCGCCCTCGGTTTTCATCGGCACGTCGAGTCGAGTCTTTACCCTGCGGCGATCGCTTCCGTCTGGGTAGCTTGCCGCCGCAATGGCAGTTTAGGAAAGAGCAGCTCGGCAACATAGTAGGCTTCCTCGAGGCCCGGGTAGCCCGAGAGAACGAACGTATCGATGCCGATATCGGCGTATTCTTCGAAGCGTCGCGACAGGGTTTTGGGATCGCCGACGAGCGCCGTCCCTGCTCCTCCACGAACCAGACCGATGCCGGCCCACAGATTCGGGCTGATCTCGAGGTCTTCGCGGCGACTGCCATGAAGTTGCGCCATCCGGCTTTGTCCGACCGAGTCCATGCGCGCAAAGGTTTGTTGTGCGATCGCAATCGCGTCGTCGCTGACGTACCTGATCAAATCATTGGCCGCCGCCCACGCCGCGGCGTTGGTTTCGCGCACTATTATATGTAGCCGCATGCCGAACCTGAGCGTGCGGCCCAGTTCCGCCGCGCGGCGGCGCACTCGAGCAATTTTCTCGGCAGCCTGAGCGGGTGGTTCCCCCCAGGTCAGGTAGAGATCAACGTGCTTGGCTGCGACCTCGATCGCCGCATCCGACGATCCGCCGAAATACAGCGGAACATTCGGCCTGCTCTCGCGATCAATGAGCAACTGGCCACCGGCGATCTTCAAATGACGTCCCTCGAAATCGACTTTCCTTCCTTCGAGCAGCGGCTTCCAGACCGTCAGGAATTCGTCGGTTACCTCGTAGCGCGCATCGTGATCGAGATGCAGCCCCTCGCCAGCCAATTCCGTCGGATCACCGCCAGTGACGACGTTGATGAGACATCGCCCACCGGAAATCTTATCCAGCGAAACGGCCATCCGCGCCGAGACCGTGGGCGACACCAACCCCGGCCTCACCGCCACCAGGAACTTCATCCGCCGAGTCACCGCCGCGAGCGAACTGGCGATCACCCATGCGTCCTCGCATGAGCGGCCAGTCGGCAGCAGCGCACCGCCGAAGCCGAGCCCGTCAACCGCCTCGGCGACTT
>Ga0209333_1000641_pt1 | contig 18457 bp, 20 predicted proteins | sample BlaSpr_A8_OM2_O3_FD_187982 | JGI IMG/M metagenome (GOLD analysis project Ga0209333, IMG submission 187982) | Forest soil microbial communities from Thunder Bay, Ontario, Canada - Black Spruce, Ontario site 2_A8_OM2_O3 (SPAdes) (version 2) | ecosystem: Environmental > Terrestrial > Soil > Boreal... | reverse complement strand
CCAGATGTAGCGGGTTCCCCACCATTGCGACGCCTGGGGGCCCCATTCTTCGGGCGTCCTTTGATCGAAGGGCGGGAACTAGAACCCCGCAGGCATCCCGCCGCGTTATACTGTCTCGGCACCGACTCCAAGGGGAAATTTCGATGTGTAAGAAAACGTTTGCTCGTCTCGCCGATCTGACCGCCTGCGCGTTCCTCACCGCTACCATCACCTTTGCCCAGGCCCCGCCCGCCACCCTCACGATTCATGCCGACCACCCCGTCGGCAAGGTCAGTCCCACCCTCTACGGTCTCATGACCGAGGAGATTAACTACTCCTACGACGGCGGCCTCTACGCCGAGATGGTCCGCAACCGCACCTTCGGCAGCGGTTGGGAAGGCGTCCACGACTGGTTCCTCCTCGAAGACGGCAACACCAGCGCCGCGATCTCCATCGACAAGCAGACCGGCCCCAGTGAAGCCCTCAAGTCCAGCCTCAAGATGGATGTAAAGCAGGCCGGCACGCATAATCAGGCCGGCGTCCTGAACGACGGCTGGTGGGGCTATCCCCTGCACCCCAACACCAAATACAAAGGCTCCTTCTACGCCAAAGCCGATTCCGCCGACGCCGATGCGCCCGCGCCTGAAAAGCAAATCGTCGGCTTCTGCATCAGCGCCCGCCGCGAGGAAGGCGGCTACATCGTCACCATTGACGTCTTGCCGCAATTTCGCCGTCATCACGTCGGCTCGATGCTACTCGCCGAAATCGAGCGTCGCCTCGCCGCCAACGGCGTCCGCGAAGTTACCCTTGAGACAGCAACTGACAACGATTCCGCGGTTGCCTTCTGGACCAAGCATGGATATCGTGATCGCGGGATCAAAAAAGATTACTATCCCGGCGGGCGCGACGCGTTCGTGATGGCCAAGACCCTTCCACACTAGAGTGCGCGCAATTTCCGGCGGCCCCAGCCGTCACTAGGGAGAACTGAAAACCAATGCCTCTGTGGCAAGCAATCATTCTCGCAGTCGTGCAGGGCCTCACCGAATTTCTGCCCATCAGCAGCTCGGCGCACCTTATTTTAATTCCCGACTTGCTCCGCTGGCAGGACCCCGGCATCGCGTTTGACGTCGCACTGCACCTCGGCACCTTGATCGCCGTCCTGCTGTATTTCTTCCGCGAATGGATTCAACTCACGCTATGCGGCCTCGGCTTTCATTATCCCAAGCGCGCCAGCGAACAAATGGTCATGCAGAATCAGCGCCTGTTCTGGTATCTGGTTGCCGGCACCATCCCAGGCGCCCTGGTGGGATTTTTCTTCGAACACTGGATCGAAGAAAATCTGCGCAGTCCGATTCCGATCGCCAGCGCCATGATCGCAATCGCCCTGCTGATGTGGTACGCGGAATATTCCGCCCGGCTCAGTCGCCGCATCGAACAAACTTCTCTCGGCGATTCGCTCGCTATCGGCACCTCGCAGGCCCTCGCGCTTTTTCCCGGCGTCTCGCGCTCCGGAATCACCATCACCACGGGCCTGTTCCGTGGCATGACCCGCGAAGCCGCGGCCCGCTTCTCGTTCCTGCTTTCGACGCCACTAATCGCCGGAGCCGCAGCCAAAGAAGTCCCGAAACTCCTCAAGCTACATCACGCCGGAGCGCTCGACATCCCGCAATCCACCCTAATCGCCAGCATCGCGGTCTCCACCGTAGTCGGCTTCATCGTCATAGCCTTCTTCTTGAAGTATTTGCAGACACGCACACTGAAAATCTTTATTTACTACCGGATTGCCTTTGGTATAGTCATTTTGTTGCTCGCGTTCCTCCACTTGGGTTTTGCGCGTTAGCGCCGGCGCTCCCCAGGTTTTCTACGCGGCGGCCTTCCCCTATTTGTGCCCAGTCGTTGCTGCTCAGCCAGAGGACGCCTCACAGCGGCATCCTTCGGCGACCTATTGCCGCCAAGTCACGCGCTTTGGCCGTATAATCAGGCCGTAAGTGAGCGACGCCGCGCCAATGGGAAAAAAGGGGAAATCGTCGTGCGGATCCTTACACCTACTGAAAATAAGCGTCTCAACGAGCTGATCGGCTTCGTCGGCCTCAGCCTCGCCGTCCTGCTCGCTCTCAGCCTGCTCTCATATTCTCCGCATGACGCTTCGTTCAATGTTTCCGCGCCGCCGCCTGGCGCAGGTCCAGCGCGCAATTGGATTGGCCCGGTGGGTGCTCACCTCGCCGACCTCTTCTTCCAGTTCTGCGGCTTCGCGGCGTTTATGTTTCCCGTAGGTATGTTCCTGGTGGCGATGAAGTGGTTCCGCAGCCAGCTCCTCGACGCACCAATTGCGAAAGTGATCGGCTTTACCATGCTGCTCGCGTCTTTCGCGTCAATACTGGCGCTTCTCCCCATGCCGGAAGTCCGCAGCGCGTTACCCGCCGGTGGAATGGTGGGCACGATCCTCGCGGAATCTTTGCGCGCCGCATTCAATCCAATCGGAGCTGGGCTCGTTGCCGGTGCGACATTTCTGACAGCGCTATTTCTCACCACCAGTTTTTCCTTCCGCACAGCGCTGGCATGGATGAAGAAACCAATGGCCAATGACGGCTACCTCGGCCAGCTCTGGGCGCGCGTGAAAGATTGGCGCGAGGCCCGCGAATCCGATCGTCTGCGCAAGCGCGTGGAAGAAATCAAAATCGCCGGACGTCCGCCGGCGCCGCGACAGCGCGTTTCCACAAAGGCACTAGCGGAGGAGGAAGAAGAAGAGGAGGACGCGCGCGAAGCCGAAGAAGCGCGCGACGACGCCCGCCGCGCCCCCACAGTTATCAAATTCCACGAAAACGAATCCGTAGCTCCGCCGCCCGCGAAGAAAAAATCCGCCGAGCCGAAAATCGCTTCGGGCAAGACTACCTATAAGTTGCCCTCGCCCTCGCTGCTCTCCAACGCCGAGCGCGGTGAAAAAATGGACGAGAATGAGCTGAAAGACCGCGCCCGCGCCATCGAATCCAAGTGCATGGAATTCGACGTGAGCGGTCACATCACCCAGATCAATCCCGGTCCCGTCGTCACCACTTTCGAATTCAAGCCCGAAGCCGGCATCAAATACAGCCGCATCACCAACCTGAGCGACGATCTCTGCCTCGCGCTGCAAGCCGAATCCATCCTGATCGAACGCATTCCCGGCAAGTCCACCGTCGGCATTGAAGTTCCCAACGTCCATCGCGAAACCATTGCCCTGCGCGATGTGATCGAATCGCCGGAATTCAGCCACTCGCCGTCAAAACTCAGCCTGCCCTTCGGCAAAGACCTCATCGGCCGCATCCGCGCCGGCGACCTGACCCAGATGCCGCACTTGCTCATCGCTGGTTCTACCGGCACCGGAAAATCCGTCTTCATCAATTCCCTGCTGATGGGCATGCTCTTCAAAGCTACGCCCGAGGAACTAAAACTGGTGCTGATTGACCCGAAGCAAGTCGAACTGGGCCTCTACGCCGACATCCCGCATCTGCTCGCGCCAGTGGTCACCGATCCGAAAGTCGCGGCCAACGTGATGCGTAACGCCACGCGCGAAATGGAGCGCCGCCTCAAGCTCCTCGCCTCCCGCGGCGTGCGCAATATCGAGCAATACAATCGCTCGTTCGAAAAAGGCCAATCGCTTTCGCTCTTCGACGGCGCCGAGGAAGACGAACACAAGCCGCTTCCCTACCTCGTCATCGTCGTGGACGAATTAGCCGACCTAATGATGGTGGACACCAACGGCGTCGAGGAATCCATCACGCGCCTCGCGCAAATGGCTCGCGCAGTAGGCATCCATCTGATCCTTGCGACGCAGCGCCCGTCGGTTGACGTGATCACCGGCCTGATCAAAGCAAACTTCCCGGCCCGCATTTCGTTCCGCGTGGCCAGCAAGGTTGACTCGCGCACCATTCTCGACGCCAACGGCTCCGAATCGCTCCTGGGCAAAGGCGACATGCTCTATTTGCCTGCCGGCTCGTCCAGACTGCACCGCATCCACGGCCCCTACGTCCACGAACGCGAAGTAGAGGCCGTCTGCGATTTCTGGCGCGAACAAGCCCAAGCGATTTACAACGAAGAGTTGCTCAAGCCGCCCAAGGAAAAAGACGAGAACGGTGCCAGCGGTGCCTCTGGCAACACCGGTGGCGATGCTGGCGACGAAGTGGACGATGACCTCTACCAGGACGCGATCCGCGTAGTCTGCGAAATGGGCCGCGCCTCCACGTCCACTCTGCAGCGCCGCCTGCGCGTGGGCTACGGCCGCGCCGCGAGACTGATCGACCTGATGGAAAAGGACGGCATAGTAGGCCCAGCCGATGGCTCCAAAGCCCGCGAAGTCCTAAAAGCCCGCAACTGGATGAAAGAGTACGACGACTCCGTGAAATAAATAAACTCGCAGTAGGGGCGCTGCTTGCTGCGCCCTAGCTTGCCACAATGTCAACCCCACGCCCTTCCTTCCTGCCGTTGCAGTTGTAGCGTGCACATCAGTGCGCCATCGGTATTATGGTGCGGACGAGTAGTGCGAGACGATCTGCGGCGGTCCCGCCTTGCGGCACCGCCGCTACAAATGCACCCAAAATCGTTTTTCTGCGAACCCCGTTTTCGTTTGTCACCCTGCCGAATTTTCCGTAGAATCATTCGATGCACCGGTGCCGAGGTAGCTCACCGGTAGAGCGCGGCCCTGAAAAGGCCGGCGTAGCCAGTCCGATTCTGGCCCTCGGCACCACCTAGCTTTCCTCGAGCGAAATGCCCAAGCTGGCACCGTCCGAGCCAAAGGCTGACGCCCCATCCCGCTAAGAACACTTCGTTTCGCGGTCAAGCCGTGTTCGCAGCAAATGATGCCGCCGCGGCCCCGCAACGTTACTACTTCGAGCCGCTCTGACAATTGGCCGTTCGCCGCTAGGGCACGGCTTTCCGTCGTGGCCGGCTAGCAAATGCAGCAGCAATGCATCGGTCTTCTTGCGTGCCTCGCGGCTTAGCTCCAGATCCTCGTAAAACGACACATCCTTCTCCCGGCGAATCTTTTTCGCCTCCAGGATTCCCGCCACTGCGTCAATCCTCAATCTCTCGTGCTCCGCGCACACCATTTTCGCCTCCATGGCGCGCGATTCTACAGGGGTTTCCAATAACCGCAACAGTACTTCCGTACTATTCGCGCGTTGTGGCGGCGTCCACGCGCTAGAAAAGGTCAGCGTCGTGATGAATGACGGGAAGGTGTACAAACAGAATTAAGCGAAAACGCAGGTCGAGCATACCCCAACGAAGCTTATTTGGGGAACCTCGTGGGAAGCGGTTCGGGAGCTGTAGCCTGTTCGTCCGAGATCTCCGGGAAAGCATAAAACGATGGGGCCCGCAGCCTACGGCAACGCCGCCAGCAGTTTGCTGATCCGCGCGCCAAACGCAGTGCCAAACGTGGCTTGCTTTTTCAAATCACCAAGGTAAGGATCAACGAAGGGCCCAGTCTTGTCCAGGATCAGCCGGTCGCCCCAGCCGATCAATCCAAACAGCCGGATCAATTCCTTCGTAGCCGACCCGATCGGCACAATGTAATTCGGCTGCAAGGAATATTGCACACGTTTCAGCGCCGTCGGCGCGAGCCGCCGCAAAGCCGCATGAAGTTCGCCTTCGGCCTCGAACGGGCACTCCACACCGTAGCTCAGAAAAAATCCCTTCCGCCGAAAATCCGTAAGCGCCGCCTCTTCTTGCGCGGAAGAATGTGCCGGCGCTCCCGTAGCTTTCACCAACTCATCGAAATACATGCGCGAAGCAAGCGACCGCACCGAGCGGTCCGCGGCCGATTTGTAAAAATAATCTTCCACGCGCACCGGCGGCGACGAATCCAGAAACAACACTTTAATCTGCGTGGGCCGATAACGCCCGGCAAGCTCGATACGCTCGGTGCGGCTCTGTATGTGCGCTTCGTCCGTGCGCGTGCCGCAGCCTTCACAAACGGGCATGCCATTTCCTCCAAATAACCACCGGGTGGAAAAGAATGGCACGGAGATGGAAATCGGGCAAGGCCGTAAAGCGCGCAGGAGCCTTCGTTGTAACGATCTTTACACCGCAATCAATTAACGCGGCCTCGCTGTCAATTCGCGGTGCGCAGGCGGGGCTGCTGCGGCAGATTCAAAATACTCGATGCAGGCAAGCCGTGCGCGCGCACTTCGCGATGCCGGTCCAGGAAATGTTTCTGCGCGCGCCGTCCCCAGCCGCGCACGAAGTAATAATTCAGCGTTCCGCCAATCCCCGAACTCAGGAGAGGGATCAGCCGCCCCGACCATTTTTCGGCCACTTCCGCGCCCACGCGCACCGCAATGCGATCGATAATTCGTGGCACAATCTTCTCCATCGCCTGCTTTTCAATGAATTCGCGCCCTAGATCCAGACCCGCAGCGCTGGCCGCCGCCAGCCACAACTCCGTAACCTCTTCCTCGGTCTTATACTCGAACCCATAAATCAGGCTGAGCTTCTGCAACATGCGAATGGTGATCGCCGAAAGAATTCCCGCGTCCGGCAAAATTGTAAGCATCCCGCCCAGTCCAAATCCCGCGCCTTCCAACGCCGCCGCGCGCATCGCCGATTTCACCACGCGCGCCGCGTGATGGTTCACCACCTTCTCCTCAACGTTGAACATGTCCGACCAGGTATGAATCGGCAAGCGGTGTGCCTTGCGGAATTGCTGCAGATATTTCTGCGGGTCCACCTGCAGGCCATTGTACGCGCGGCGAAATCCCGCCCGAATGGACGCCTGGAAAACGTTTGAAACCAAATTAGATTTCGATCGTCGAGGCATAAGGATTAGATGCGCCAGAACCCGCAGCCGACCACCGCCAACTCATCTCCAGCGCTGCCTGCAGGATAGCAGGATTCCCGCCCACGGGCGTCGAATCATAATTCTTGGTTCCAGATCGAGCCGAACAACCAGAGACGCCACCATCCGAGTGCTCCATTTTCCTTTTTCTATTTTCGCCTTTGCCTTTATCTGAGTGCATCTGCGTTCGTCACTGGTGCCCTTATACCCTCAACAATTTCGACCCGCTAACAAACGGACTCCCCCGCTCATAAAATCGCAGCAGCCGCTCCGCCTCCTTCGTGATTCCAATCCGCACGCTAACCCCAATCCGCCCAGGACGCCGCACAGCCTCCCCCAACCACAACACACTTTTCCCGCACAAATCCACACCATCCAGCCGCTGGTCAACTCCAAAGGCCTCCGCCAGACGCCCCGGCCCACGTGCCAGATCCACCAAACGCTCCGTCCCGCGAAACTGTTCCATCTGCGCGATGCTCTCGAGCGGCTCAGCAGCCCGCAGCAAAACTCCTTCGCCAATCCCCTCCCGCTGCCCCGAAACATTTAGCATGAAATGATTGCCGTAACAGAAATACACATAGGCGTGACCTCGCTCGAAGAATAGTGGCCGGTTGCGCTTCGTTAGCCCTCGAAAAGTATGCGACGCCGCGTCCCCAGTGACGTAAGCCTCGGTCTCGACGATCCTCCCCACCAGCCGCACGCGCGGCAATTCGTGTACCAGCGTCTTGCCAATCAGAAATCGCGCCAGCTTCACCGTCTCTACCGGCAGTTGGTCGCGCACCAGCCGCCGAATGTTCAATCGCTTGCTCGTCATGGTCACACAAGTTTCTATCACACGAACATTTCTCACACTAGCGCCGCCCCGCGATTGACTTGCCGCCCGCGCCATCCTAAGATTCCCGCGTTCAGGCCCCATCTCGTCAGGCCCCGCCGTCCTTGGGAGGAGCACCGTGGAAGATTGGCAGTATGCGCAAGCAGATCGCACCGAAGAATTAGCGCAACTCCACCACTTTTCGATGACCAAGCATCAGGACGGCCGCGAAATTCCCTTCGCCATTACCGTGAAAGAATATGCCGTCGCTCCCAAAGGCCAGCATCTGCGCTTCTTCGCGCAAGCCGATAAGCCCGTGAACCAAGGCACCGCAGGCTTCGTGCCCTCTGGCTGGGGCGATTCGGTTTTGAAAGCGCTCGCCGACTGCATGCGCCTGATCCGCCAATTTCCCTGTGAAGAATAATTCGCGCCGCATCCCGGCCAGGAGCTAAATCACATGTTTCTGAACAAGAAACAAATCAAGCCCGGCATCTGGGTTCTGGAACTGAGCGGCCGCGTGCAGATGGGCCCCGATTGCAAACGCATCGATCAGGAAGTCGAAGACCACATCAAGAAACAGGAAAATCACATCATTTTGGATATGGCTGCCGTGGACCACATTGATAGCGCCGTGATTGGCCAAATTGTGAAGTGCTTTTCGCGTCTCGCCAAGACCGGGGGCACCCTCCGCCTCGCCGCCTGCAGCCCTATGGTTCAAGGCGTATTAACCATGACGCAGGTCCATCGCGTCATTTCCATGTATCCCACCGCCCTCGAAGCGTCCGAAGGTCTGCCGCCAACGAAGTAGCGGGCCGCCGGTCAACCCCAAATTTTTAGCAAACTTTCCAAGCTCACCACCGCGGGCGCTCAGGGGTCCGGTGGCGGCAAAGACTCTCTGAAACTATGACTTCCCAGTTCGGGAATATACCACTGTAAACACATGGCTTAGCGAAACCTCGCTCCTCGCCGACCACCCCATCGCCGTCCATCCGTAAGCACCCGGTAGTACTGCCGGCCTATTGGCGGATTTTTCTGCGCCCCCTACATTCGATGGAGCAACGCTACGCGCAGAAAGCATCTCGGAGGTTGTTCATGGCCACGGCAGTCCATACTCCGCATCACGCAGCATATGCCCCCTCGAAGAAATCGGCTGCGCGCGAGACTCGCCGGCGTGAGCGGCTGAAAATGTCGCTGCCCGTCGAAGTCCGGCCCTTCGATGCCCGCTTCGTGGATATCGCTGACGTAGGCGAAGTGACGGACTTCACGCGCGACGGCCTCTATTTCGCCACCTGCATGCCGCACTATTTCGTGGGCATGCGCTTGCTGGTCACTTTCCCGTTCGGCAAGAAGATTTCAGCACACAAAAAATTTCTCGGCTCCATCGTTCGCATGGAAGAACGTCCCGACGGCGCCATGGGAATCGCGGTGCGATTCCTGCTGTAGTGATTTTCACAATAACTTTCAGCCCGGCGTCGCAAGCCGCCAAAAGGATAAAGTGATGCACAATTCTTCGAATCGCAAACTGACTGACGCCGTCGCCAAGGCCGTAGACGTGCTTGAGACCGAACGCCGCGGCACGTCCCGGCACATGTTCACCGCCGCCGCCGAAGTAATCGAATTAAAATCTGGCGCGCGTTTTTCCACGCGCACCACGGACCTCGGCCCGGGCGGCTGCTTTGTTGATACCGTGTGCCCGTTTCCAGTCGGCTCCAACGTCCGCGTCACCTTGCAGAAGGCTAAGACCACCTTTCAGACCGCCGGCACGGTAGTGTACTCTCAGCACGGCCTGGGAATGGGAATCGCCTTTGAAGACCACGACGATTCGCAGCGCATCGCGTTAGCCGAATGGCTCCGTGAAATCACCGGCGAGTCCCCCTGCTTCCCTGAAGTGGTGCGTATGCCCTCGCCAACAACCGGTGGACTTCGTGGCCCCGAATGGACCGCGATCGTTCGCCTCGTTCAACTGATGATCACCCGCGGTATCCTCACCGAATCCGAAGGCATGTCCGTCCTCCACGACCCTGTGCTGTGAATCATCCGCCGTGGCGGATGATTCACCCTTAGAACCGACAGCCACGGTTCGAAGGGTCGGCGTCAAAACGAATTCTGCCCTTCGATCCCGCAAAATGGGATCAAAAGGCAGACGGTCCCAGACCAATCGCACCGCCGGCGATACTCGCCAAGCTTTCGTACCGAACCACCAGAATCCTCCCACCAGACGGCCCGTCCGGTCGAACCGCGAATTTCATTAAACCGTGGAGGTATTTCCTGTACTGGGAAGAATTTGCACTGCCCTTCCCAACTTGAGAATGGTCATTGAACCGTAAGCTGCGTGTTTTCAATGGCACGCCCCCTCAGTCCCGTGGCCGCAGTCTTGCATCTAACTCTGGGGGTATATTATGGGAGAGCGCAGAAAGGCCAGACGCTACGAGGTTTACCTGCCTGTGCAGGTTTGTATGTCCAAGCATCGCCCGCTGGAATATCACACTGGGCAGTTGCGTGATGTCTCCCGTACCGGGATTTTCTTTCACTCCGATGTTCCCATCGAGTCCGGCGCGGGTCTGGAACTTACTTTCTCGCTTCCTGCGGAGCGAGAGCGTGGCACGTCCGTCCTGGTCCGTGCCAGCGCCAGAACTCTTCGCAGTACGCAAATTCCTGGTGAAACCACACCCGTTTATGGAATCGCTGTAGCCATCGACCGCATTGATTTCGTGCGGCCCGTCGTTTCCAGCGCAGCATAATTTCCATCGCAGGATCGGGGAGCTCCGTTCGGAGCTCCCCGTGGCTTCCTTCTTAGCTCGTGTTTGATCTCGAATCCAGAATCCTCCGCGCTCTGTGCAGCACGCCCTCCGCACTCGATTCTCCTGGCACGCACCAGGCGTCCACCCGTGCAACGACCCTAGCAAAGCTCGGCGAGCACCGCTGGCAGCACCCTGAGCATCGCGTAGTCTTCGAAGCGCTTACCCTATTGCAAGGACGCAACGCCACCGAGCTGCGTGGGCAACTCCCAGCCCAAGCCACCCGCATGGGTTTCCCCGACGTCGATTGGGATCAGTATTTCGCTGCTAGCACCGATGACGCCGCGATCGAAACTCTAGTAGCGGAATTACTCGCCGCGCCGCCCGCAGAAGATCCCTAAAGAGCTGACTTCGCTTTTGTGAATCGCGCCGGAGCGCGATTCGCCATGAGATCCCGTCCCGCGAAGCGGGACGGGATCGAAGGGTATCGGCCAACCCGCCTCGCGAGATGGGCGCTGTTGAGGTTGCCATTGAACTCGCGGTCACGGCAATTTTGTCTCAATCTTGTTTTTCTGCAGAAGGGCGATCGCGTATTTGATGGGAATCACGACCGCAAGCCCGATGTTTTGTCCCGCTCCGGGTACCACTGACTGGGGCCGTTGCGAAGTGAAGAGGGGTGACGGCTCATAGGCTTCGCAGATACCAAGCACAGAATGCTCTCCGGACAAATAAACGGGGCCGCCGCTAATTCCGGAGTTCACAACAGCGTCCAAGAGGATTGAGTCTTCGATTTCCGGAGTCAGAGAACCGGCGGGCACGTTCGGGCGTTGCGTTAGCGCAGCGGTGAAGGGCTCGCTCGCGATCATTCTTTTTTGGGTCACGAGCGTTGGAATAGATAACGGATATCCTGAAACTAAAATTGTCTGACCTTCCGTCGGCACACTTTGGTCCATCTTCGCAACGCTTAACATGACCTTCGGCTCTTTGTCGCCAATTTTTATTCCCTGCCGAAAAGCTTCCGCGAATGGATTTTGCGCGAGTTGCAGGATTGCAATGTCGTGGACTGGGTCGGTGTATTTGATCGTGCAAGGTATGTAGGCGAAACTGGTTCGGGAGTCGGAGCCTGGACCCGACATTGTGTCAATTGAGATTCCGACGAAAAACTCCACTTTCGTCGCGCCCTCGCCTCGCAACCCCGCCTCAGTCCCAGTCACCACGTGGGCTGCGGTCAGCACGTAACCCTCGTCGCTCACCACAATGCCGGTTCCGGCAATTCCCTCTTGATGTTCAGGCTTCGCTGAATCCGATTTGAATTTTATCTGTACGACGGACGGTTTCATGAGCGCGATGCTTGCAGCGGCTGGGTCTTTGGCCGGGTTGCGCTGAGCACTGGCGGCGTGGTTCCCCATGAAGCCGATCAAAATTATGATGGCACTAGCATGAACTTTCATGGGCACTCCCAGAAGAACTTATCAGAACCCGACGGCTACCAACAGCGTGGCTCTAATTCGCGGAACTCGCCAGACCAAACGCATGCGACTGAAACTCAAACGAAGCGGGTAAGTGGTCAGCGAAATACTCCCAATCGTGCCCGCCAGGATAAAGGTGAAACTCATGCACAATGCCGCGCGCCGTCAGCAACTCGTGGAATTGCTCGTTGCCCTTATTGAACCCAAATTCATCATCGGTGCCGCAATCGAAATAAATCTGCAATCCTGCCGGCCGCGGCTCATCCTTCACAATCGTAAACGGACTTTCGTGTACCCAGAACGCCGCATCCAGTGGTGAGCCGAACGCCTTCCCCAGCACCTCAGCCACCGCCGCGGCCTGATCGCTGGAAACCTTGATGTTCGGCAGCTTTTCGATCAGCGCCGGGCTGTGCGCGCTCACCGCCGCGAACAGATTTGGATACCGCAGCGCAAACCGCAGCGCGCCGTACCCACCCATCGAAACGCCCGTAATCCCGCGCGATTTCTTTTCCGCGCGAATCCGGTAGTGGCTCTCAATGTACGGCAGAAATTCGCGGATGAAAAAATCCTCGTAGCGGACCTTGCCATCACGCGAATCGATGTAGAAGCTGCGCCCCGCGTCGGGTGAGACGATCAGAAATTCCCCGATCCGTTTCTGATCGCGCAAATCCTGAATCATGTTCATGCCGCCGGAATTCAGCAGCATTTGCTCATTGCCACCCAGCCCGTGCAGAAAATAAAGCACCGGATAATTGCTCGTCTTGCCGGAATCGTATTCCGAAGGAAGAATCACGCAGTACGGAACGGGATGACCAAGAACCTTGCTCGGCACCGCGCGGCACTCTGCCCTTCCCGGCGCCGCCCCGGCCGGGGCAGCACCAATCGCAACGCAGGCAATTAGAGCAGCCACCGACCGCAGCGCCCGCCCGCGCCAGCAGGCGTTATTCATACCGCAGCGCCTCCACCGGATTCAGCCGCGCCGCCCGCGACGCCGGATACATCCCCGCCGCCAGGCTCACAAAAAATGAAAACGCAATCGCGCCCACCACCATCCACCAGGGAATTGACGACAGATCAATCGGTGGAAGCTCCTGCCGCTGCAAATACACATTCGTGCCAAACGTCAGCGCGCGCCCAATCAGCCAGCCGATCGCGACGCCCAGCATTCCTCCCAACAAACCCATCGCGCCAGCCTCTGCGAAAAACAACCGCCGCACATCGCGATCCGCTGCCCCCAGCGCCTTCAGAATGCCAATCTCCCGCCGCCGCTCCAGAATCGCCATCACCAGCGTATTAATAATTCCCAGCGACGCGACCGTCAGCGCCAAACTTCCGAAAATTCCCAGCAGCAGGTCGAACACTGTAAAAAACAGCCGCAAATTCTTCGTCGCATCCAAAATCGAAAACGTCCCGAAGCCCATCCCCTTGATCGCATCCTCCACGGCCTGCACCGCTTGCGGCGAGCTCACTCGCACGGTCAAACTTTCATAACTCGGTTTTCCGGTGTTGCCGCGGAGCATTTCGCGCATGTCCGTAGGCTGCGCGATCCGCAAATTCTGCGCGATCTGTAAAGGAATCAGCAATCGCCCGCGCCCGAACCCGCCGAATCCAGTAGCCGGCTCCGTTTCCACGACCCCAATAATCCGCAGCTTCATTTCCCGCGGCACCAGAGCGAATCCCCCGGACGCGGGCGCGTCATTGGCAGCAGAATCCTTCGCCGCATCCTTTCCCGGCGCAGCTGCGGCCCTGGTAGCCAGCGCGTCATCCGCCGGCAGCGGCTCCTTCTCTGCATAACGCAAGACCAATTCCTTGCCGATCAAAGAATCCGACTGCTTCGAAAGATCGCGCGCAAATTCAATCTGCAATATCGCTTCGTCCGCCTCCGGCCCAGAAAAAAATGATCCCTTCATCTCATCGAAAGCCCCATCGCCCCGCGCCGACGCTGGAATCCCCGCGACAGTCGTCATGTACGGCTTGCCGTCGAATTGCACTTCCGTCGGAAAGCGCACTTCCGGATACACCTCTACCACGTTTTTGATCCCCGCCAGCCGCTGCCGCGCGTCATCATCCAACTTTCTCGCCGGCTGCGCCGTAGCCCGTTCCGCCGCCGGACGCGGAGGTCCGCCAAACGCCCGCATATTCGCCTGCGTGGTCACAAACACAGCATCGAACAACCCAGACCGTGACAACCGCGTGCTGGCAAGTTCCTGCAATCCCACTCCCAGCGACAACATCGCCACCAGCGACGCCACCCCCACCGCAATTCCAAGCGTCGTCAAAGAATTCCGCAGCCCGGCTTCCCGCAAATTGCGCGCCGCCAGCTCGGTCAAATCACGCAATTTCATCGCTGGCTCCCTCGGTCTCCAATTTCCCGTCGCGCATGGTAATAATCCGGTGCGCGTAACGCGCCGCGCGCACCTTGTCGTGCGTCACCATCACGATCGTCATGCGCAAGTTCCTGTTTATTTCTTGTAACAGATGCATAATTGCATCGCCGGTCACGCTATCCAGATTCCCCGTCGGCTCGTCCGCCAGCAGAATCGTCGGCCGGTTCACCAGCGCCCGCGCCAGCGCTGCCCGTTGCTGCTCCCCGCCGGAAAGTTCGCTGGGACGATGCGTCAACCGCGCCGCGAGACTCACGCGCTCCACAGCCTCACGCACCCGCGCCGGCCGCTCCGCGCGATCCACCTCCGCCAGACGGAGCGGCAGCTCCACGTTCTCCTCCAGCGTCATCCGCGGCAACAAATTGAACGCCTGAAAAACCATGCCCACCGTGTGACTGCGATGATGCGCCAGCTCCTGCGAATTCATTTCCGCCAGGTTGTGGTCGTGCGCGTAAATCGCCCCGGATGAAGGCCGGTCAAGCCCCGCCAGCAAATTCAGCAGCGTGGATTTCCCCGAGCCCGAACTTCCCAGCAGCGCCACAAATTCCCCAGCCTGCACCGCCATCGAAACGTCGTCCACGGCATGCACCAGCGCCTCGCCCATCGCGTACTGGCGTGACACCCGTTCCGTGCGTATGGCAAATCCGTCGGAATTCCCAGTCATCTCACCCACGCTATTATTACGCACACCCGCTGCCATTCGTTACCAAGGAAAATAACATCAATCGGCCAGCCTGGAGACCATTCGACGGACGCCGCTACAAATTCAGGTCCGAATACTTGGATGCAGCCACCACGCGCGCGTGATCATAAAGTTTCTGCGGAGTTTTGCCATGAGGATTCGCCCAACGCCCCGGAATCGCCGCACCACATTTCGGGCACTTCCCTTCCTGCAAACGATTCTGCTGCACATCGTGCCAAGAACGCCTCACCAACAAAGTCCGGCAAGTCGGGCAAGAAGTATGCGCACCATCGCTATAAATATTCCCTTCGTAGACATAATGCAGCCCAGCATCCAAAGCGGTCCGTCGCGCCGCGTGCAAAGTTTCCGGCGGAGTCCTCGGCTTGTCCTGCAATTTGAAGTCTGGATGAAACGCCGTGAAATGCAGCGGCACATCCGGCCCTAAATTGTCTAAAATCCACCCGCACAGCTCGCGCGTTTCCTCAGCAGCGTCATTCAAAGTCGGAATCATCAGGTTGGTAATCTCAAACCACACATTCGTTTCGTTTTTCAGCCACAGCAACGCATCCAGCACCGGCTGCAAATGCGTCAGCGTAATTTTCCCGTAGAATTTCTCGGTGAACGCCTTCAGATCGATGTTCGCTGCGTCAATGTGGTCGTAAATATCGTGGAACGCGTCATACGTGATGTATCCGTTCGACACCATCACGGTATTTAGCCCCGCCTCCTTCGCGGCATGGCAAATATCGATCACATACTCGCCCCAAATCGTCGGCTCGTTGTAGGTGAACGCAATCGAATCGCAGTGGTTGCGGATCGCCAGCAACACCACGTCTTCCGGAGGCACGTACGACGAGCCCGCCTGGTCCGCGCGCGATTTCGAAATGTCCCAATTCTGGCAGAAGAAGCAGCCCATGTTGCAACCCGCCGTCCCCATAGAAAATACGCGCGTGCCCGGAAGAAAATGGTTTAGGGGCTTCTTCTCGATCGGGTCCACCTGCATCGCCGCGGGATGCGCATAACCCAAACTGTAAAGTTTCCCACCCTCGTTCGCGCGTATGTAGCAGAACCCCGCCTGCCCCTCGCCAATATGGCAATGCCGCGGACACAAGTAGCAATGGACCTTGCCGCCCGGCTGCGCCTCCCACCAGCGCGCCTCGTGCAATTCCGCTGATTTTTGCAATATTTTCAGGTCCTGCATGGCATGCGCTCCACGAACTCAATTATACGCCTGAATCCAACGGCACGATTTCGCAGCACCTTGGCGACGCCGCAGTTGCCAGCTCATCGTGCCGCGTTATATCTTGACGACACGGTATCTCGCGCAGCCCCTCGGCCGCCGCGAGCCGCCCGCTGACGATGAAACTCATTCGGCCCATCGCGTATTCCTTCGCCGCAGCCTGCCTGCTGCTCGCCCCCATCGCGCACGCGCAATCCGAAAGTCTCACCGGAAAAATGCATGAGTATAAAGACGACGTCTCTCTCTCCAACGGCCAAATCCGCGCCGGCGACGTTTGCGTCAACTTCATACCGGTCATGCAATCGCTGGGTTTCTTCAATGGACTGGAAAGAATCGACACGTCGCAAGGCTCAGAATTTCGCAGGAATTCACAGCCGGTAGATTTCTTTCCAGATTACCTGACCATCGAAATCACTATCCGCATCGAGGTATGCGACTCGAACATGTACACCCCGGCCCAAACTCCCGACGCCATCAAAGGAATGCAATTTCGCGTGCAGTGGAAACGCGGCCTCTATCTGCGCCCCGTGGCCAGCTTGACCATCGAACGCAAGCCCCTGCGATTGGAAGAAGGCGACAACCAGATGCTCTACGTAATCAAAGTCCGCGACCACAGCGTACCGCTAACCGACCACCTGATCCTCTCCGTAATCTCCGCCAACGGCAAAATAATGTCCCGCATGTCCGCCCGCCTCTAAACGCAGCGCCTGTTTTCTCTGCACCCTCTGCGGTTCACGCCTCTTTCTTTCTCAGATTTCTCTCCGCCTTTCCTCTGTGTCCTCAGTGTTAAATCTTTCGACTTTACGATGTGCAACGATTACGACCCCTGTTCCCTCCTCCGCTCCCCCACCCACTCCAAAAACCTCTCCATCCTCTCCCGCTCCCCCCATATCAATCGAAAGAATTTCCGCGCATTGAGCCCCGCCGCTTCACCGCCAAAAAAGGTCTCCAATCTCCACTGCAAATAAGGCGACGCCCAAGGCCGCAACCGGTACCCAGCAGCAATAATCCAGTAATACCGAAGCGCGTTCAACATAGCGAACCAGGTGCTAGAATCACAAGGTGACGAGCGAGCCGAGCCAAAGCGCGGAAGACCACTACTACGCAGGCATAGATTTCTTCGGTGAAGGAAAACTCCCGGAAGCAATCGCGGAATATGCGCGCGCGCTGGAACTCGATCCCAAATTTAGCGACGCGCTGCATGGCCTGGCGCAAGCCTATCACGCCCGGCAGGATTTTGACCGCACCATCGAAACCGCCCGCCGCATCCTCGACCTCGACCCCGACGACATCCTCGCATGGACCACCATCTCGCGCGCCTACCAGCGCAAAGGCATGGTCCCCGAAGCCGAAGAAGCCGGCAACAAGGCACGCATCCTAGGCTGGAAGCAGCAGTTGAAGGAACAAAAGGCCACCGGCGGAAAAGTCTAGATTCGTTCGCACCCGCAATCACACAGCAAATTTCAGGCCCCGCGATTCGTAGCCGCAATTCGGCTCGTCTGCTTGACCGCTTCCGCCACCAACTCCCCATTGCCCTTCACCGCGCTGCCATCCGGCAACGTAAGCGCATCTTCTAGCCCAATCCGCGTGTCGTATCCCCGCCGTGCCGCCACGTCAACCAAATCCCAAGCCGTGCGACCGACTCCATGCAAAATAATCGGCAGAGCGATTCCGGCGCCGCGCAACATTTCCTCGATCTTTGCAACAACTGCGAGCGCCCCATCCATTTCCTGCTGCTCCGGCTCCAGCAAAACCCAGCGGCACCGCCCGGCGAGCTTGCTATCCAGAAATTTCTCCGTGGCCAACACGCTGCCCATCCCTGCCTCAACACCCATGCCTTTCGACAAAAGCAATTCCGCCAAGGCGGTCCCGCCCTCTTCGTTGAAGTTCACCGAAGCAAAATCCGGAAGAGTTTTCCACGCCGCCACTCTCTCATAACGCTCCCGCGCATCCCGCACCATCCACAATCCAGTGCTCACTCCAAACGGCACGCCAGGAATCTCCGCGCGTACGGCCACAACCGCGCGCGCCACATCATCCGCATCCAAACTCTCGCGTCCATCAGCAGCACGCACATGAAAATGCGCCGCGCCAGCCCCCGCCGCCACCGCCTCTTGCGCCGCCGCAGCCAGCTCCTCCGGCGAACAAGGCACGTGCGGATGCTCCGCTCGCGTCCTGCCGCCATTCAACGCCGCTTCAATCAACATAAAATCCCCCGTGCGTTGCAACCCGTAGCCAAAACAATACAGAAACAAAAACGGCCGAGCAACCCACGCTCGGCCATAAAAAATTCACTGCCAGCTAATCCGACAGCCCAACACGTGCAGTCGTAGGGGCGGGTCCCGC
>Ga0209333_1000640_pt1 | contig 18474 bp, 15 predicted proteins | sample BlaSpr_A8_OM2_O3_FD_187982 | JGI IMG/M metagenome (GOLD analysis project Ga0209333, IMG submission 187982) | Forest soil microbial communities from Thunder Bay, Ontario, Canada - Black Spruce, Ontario site 2_A8_OM2_O3 (SPAdes) (version 2) | ecosystem: Environmental > Terrestrial > Soil > Boreal... | reverse complement strand
CAGAAAAATATGGCTATAGAATATATGACGCTCTCATCGTCGCCTCTGCCCTGGAGGCGCGTTGCACCATCTTGTACTCGGAGGATTTGCAGGGCGGGCAGGTGATCGATAACACGCTGACGATTCGAAACCCGTTCAGGTCTGAGACCGGTTCTTGAGCTCAGGCTTTTTTCGAATCTCTGTCCAATATTCTTCCCGCACGTCGTCGTCGAGCTCAACGGGGATGTTGCTGACGTACAGACGATCCTTGCCGTCGCGACGTGGCCCCGAAATCCAGTACTCGTCAAACGTTTCCTGATTGCGATAATTCGCTTTGAACCCCTGGATTCTTAAGAATATTTTGCCTCGGTAGTAGATAGACAGACCGGTCTTCGAAAAAGTCACACGTCCGATTCGCGCTGAACCGTTCAAGCCCCCTGCCTTGGATTCGATATACATAATGCGCGAGATTTTTGAAGACTTAGGCATCGGAACATCCTAACGCAGCTTTGCGGCGCGGCTGAAAGCCGCGCCCTTTCAAACTCGCGCTCACAACACAGCCGTTTCGTGAATCAAGCGGCCTTCGGTGAAACGCCTTAGATTTAGCAGCGATGCATCAATCAAGTCTGTCTGTCCGGTGAGAATCAAATCGCTGAGAATTTTTCCCGTGGCCGGTGCGTGCATTACGCCATGTCCGCTAAAGCCGTTGGCAAGAAAAAATCCCGGTAAGCCCGGCGCTTCGCCCAGAATTGGATGGTGGTCCGGCGTCATCTCATACAAGCCGGCCCACGCCCGCTTGGGATTCACCGGGAGATTGGCGAAGCAGGGTACACGGTCGGCCGCGCGGGTCAGGATCTTCTCGACAAAAGCCGGGTCGAAATCCGTCTTGAAGCCGGGCGCTTCTTCGGGATCGTTCCAGGCCAGAAGAAAGCCGCGGGCTTCGGGGCGAAAGTGAAATCCGTTTGACATGTCGACGATCATCGGCGCAGTGTGCGGGAATTCGTTAAAGGGCTCGCTGGGTACCAGCATCCGACGCAGCGGCTCGACTGGCAAATCCACCCCGGCAAGCTTGGCCACGCTTGCGGCCCACGCTCCGGCGCAATTCACCACCTTGCGAGTGGCCACAGATCCGCGCGCCGTCTCCACAGACGCAATCCCGGTTGCATCCCGCGTGAAGCCGGTAACGACGGTGTTCCTCCACAACGTTGCGCCGTGGTCAGCCGCCCAGGTCATGAATCCGATCATGGCGCTGTAAGGGTCGACGAAGCCATCGCTGGAACAGAAACTTCCGCCGACAATATCGTCGCCGCGCAATTGCGGAAACATGCTGCGAATTTCCGCGCCCGTCATTAGACGAACGTTTTTCAGACCCATCTTCACTTGCTGCGCGTAGTTCGTCCGCAGATACGCCATCTGTTTGTCTGTTGTAGCGCAGAACAGATAGCCTTGCGGCCGGTAATCACAAGGGAAGCCCAGGCGCTCCTCGAAGCTGGCATAGAAAGGAATCGAGTAGAGCGACATCTGGATGCTGACCGGAGTGGAAAATTGGGCTCGCACTCCGCCCATGCTTTTGCCCGTTGATCCTTTACCCTGCGCCGATTCGCGCTCGATCACGAGCACATGGCGGCATCCATTCGCCGTGAGGTGGTAAGCGATACCGGAGCCAACGATTCCTCCACCAACAATAACGACGTCTGCTGTTTCCATGAATTCTTCGAGCAGGGCGACTTAGCATTCTAACGCAGGGGGCAGGGGTCAGGGCTTGGCGGTCAGGGCTTAGAAGTCAGGCTTAAGATCAGCAAAGCCAAAACTTGCCGTTTTTCTCTACCCCTGTCCCTGCACTCTGGTCCCTGATTCCTCCCCCCTAGTCCCTGACCTCTGGCCCCTACCCCATTCCACCTCGGTAACTTGCCGCGGTTACCGGGGCTGCCTAGTCTGGAGTAGTATGCCCTTGCGCTGCCTCTTATTCTCCTCGAACGAAGAGATGGTCCAGCCTATCTGGCAGGTGCTCACCGACCTTGGGATCGAGGGAGAGTACTGCCGGAGTGCGGTGGACGCAGTCGAGAGGGTAACGACCCAGCTGTTTCAGATCGTAATCACCGACTGGGAGGATCAACCGGAGGCGGCGTTCCTGCTGAAGACGGCACGGGACTTGAAGGCGGCACAACGCCCGCTCACCTTGGCCATCGTCAGCGATGATGCCCGGCTGCCCGAGGCGTTGCAGGCGGGAGCCAATTCCGTGCTGGTCAAACCGATTCGGGCGGAACAGGTGCGAGACACCATGAGCACCGCCTGCGAACTGCTGCGCTCAAAGTTCCTGCCTTCAGCTCCACCCCCTGGGGTGCCAAGCCCTCAACCAGCCGCGCCGGAAACAGCTGTGATGGCTGCAGCCGCGTCGACCGGCGCGGCACCGGTCTCTGTGACGCCGACGCCAGAGAAAATCTTCCGGGCAGGAGAATTTCTGCAACCGTCAAGCTCCGCGCCGGGAGCGCAATTCGATACGGAATGTGAAGTTCAAAAGTCGCTGGACCAAGCGGCTGCCGCGGAGGTTGACGCGCTGTCTGAATTGGAACCGATGGCCGCCGCAGTGAAGACTGGGCCGGCAGAACCGGCAGAGCCAGTTGAACCGCAGGAGCCCCTGACGGGCTGGGCGTCGCTGCAAGCCCGCCTGACGAAGGCAGCGCCGCAACCAACGCAGGATGCTTCGGCGACGAGCGAACTGCTGTCGTACGGGGAAACACCTTCCTACAGTCCATCACCGGCAATCCAGGTTCAAGAAGAGCGGCCAGCTCCCAAGAAAAATGATTCCCAGCCGGACGCTGAAGCCGCTCTCTTTTCCTACATGGCAGGAGAATCGAAGGAGAGTGCGCGGCCAGTGCAGGCTCAGGAGCCGCGCTCGAAGGTCAGAAAAATCTTTCTGATCGGCACGCTCGCGATTGTGTGCATTCTGGCCGCCCTGCCACGAACGCGGCAGAGTTTGCGGGTGTTCTATCGGAATGGCATCCGTGCAGGAGGCAGATGGCTGAACCCGCCGCCGGCCCCTTTACCGCAGCCTGTAGCGCTGCATGACAGCTTTGGCCAGTCGGGTGACGAATACAATCTTCCGCCGGCGGCAAACATTCCGGATGCGACGACCGATCCATCGCAGATTCGCGTGCTTCCGGTGATTGACCCGACGGCAAAACCGGCTAAGGGCACAGCGGCGGACGCTGCGCAGTCGCAACCCACCGTAAACGGGAGCAGCCCCTCTGACCAAAATCAGACCGCGCCCGCCGTGGCTGGACAAAGCCAGGGCGCGCCGACGCAACTGGGCGAGGATCAGGTTAAGAACGGGGGCGCGACGAGCGTCGGAAATATTCCGGGAAATGCGGTCAGTGCGTCACCTGGTCCCGTGGGTCCAGCGCCGCAAGTACCGCCGAATGCGCCGGTCTCTCAAGGCCCGGCCCAGCCACCACTACGTGTGGAGGCGCCGATGCACAATTCCGCGCCACAGCCGGTGGTTCCCACACCGAATAGTGCCGGCATTCCTTCCAGCCTAAAGTCTCAGATCGCCTCCATGACGCCCGAAGGCAGCGGCGCCAAGCCGCCGGAGGCGGCAATGTCATCCATTGAGCCGGTGAGTGTGCCGGAGGCCGTAGTCTTGGAACTCCTGGCTCAGCCGGTCGATCCCGTGTATCCGGATGCGGCTAAAGCTGGCGGTCAGCGGGGCAGCGTGGTTCTGCAGGTGCTGATCGGGCGCGATGGCACCGTGCAGGATGCAAAATTTCTGCAAGGGTCGCTGGTGTTTGCCCGCGCCGCTATCGACGCCGTGAAGCAGTGGCGATTCAAGCCTTACTCGCTGAACGGTCGAGCTGTAGCAGTGCAGAGCACGATCACGCTAAGCTTCAAGCCTCCGGCCTAGCAGATTCTGGTAACCAACGTGGGCCCGGAGCGTCTAATTTGTGATGCGGAGGCCCGAATTCAATAGAGTTACCGACGGGCGACGAACCAGGGCAGCCAGACGACAAAAAGCGGCATCTACAAGATATAATGATGGTAAGTTGCTAGGAAGTAACTCCTTTTCGGAAAAATGAAAAATTTGATGTCCATGAAAATTAAAGCTGCGATTCTGGTTTCATCCTTTGCCGTGTTGTTGTTCGTGGTGGTGGGTTCGCTGGGTGGCGTGCATGCGTCCTCGGGCGACGGCTCCTATCGGCAAATGCAGGTCTATAGCGAAGTATTGTCTCGCGTGCAAAGTGAGTACGTGGAAGATCCCAACATTCCCAAGGTTACGGATGGGGCGCTGCACGGCCTGGTCGAGTCGTTGGATGCAAACTCCAGCTACCTGACTCCTGCGGCCTATAAGGCGTACAAGACTCACAAGTCGGATGCCAAGGGCGAGATCGGAGCGACGGTTTCGAAGCGCTTTGGATATGCGGACGTCGTGTCGGTGTTGCCGGGGTCGCCTGCGGAGAAGGCAGGCATAGAGGCGACGGATATCTTCGAATCGATCGAAGGCCAGAGCACGCGGGACATGTCGTTGCCCGAGATTCGCGAGGCTTTGTCCGGAGTACCCGGGTCGACGGTGAATCTTTCGGTGGTGCGGGCGCGCAAGGCGGAGCCGCAAAAAATGGTGGTCGCCCGCGATGTAGTGACCATTCCGCCGGTTTCCGACAAGATGCTGGAAGATGGCATCGGCTATGTGAAGGTGGACGCCCTGACCAAGGGCAAGGCGCAGGAAATCGCGGGCAAGATCAAGCTGCTGGAAAAATCGGGCGCGAAGAAACTGGTCCTCGATTTGCGCAATACATCGGACGGCGAGGAGAGCGAAGGCGTCGCTACCGCCAATCTTTTCCTGAATCACGGGACCATCACTTATCTGCAAGGACAAAAGTTCCCGCGGGAGGCGTTCAATGCCGACCCGGCAAAGGCAGTGACTGCGCTTCCCGTCGCCGTGCTGGTGAACAAAGGAACGGCCGGGGCGGCTGAGATTGTAGCGGCTGCGATCCTGGAGAATGCCCGCGGCGACGTAGTGGGCGACAAGACCTTCGGCGATGGCTCGGTACAGAAGACGATCGACCTGCCGGACGGCGGTGCGCTGATTCTCTCCGTGGCGAAGTACTATTCGCCCAGCGGGAAGGCAATTCAGGAGACCGCGGTGACACCCAACGTACTCGTGGCCGACGAAGCGGACAATGTAATCTCCGACGATGAAGACGAATCGGCGCCCACTGCTGCGGAACCAGAGGCCAAACCCAAAAGCACTCAGGACGATCAATTGAACAAGGCCATTGAGGTTTTGAAAAGCCGGACTAGCTAAGCCTTCTTGCTAGCTTGTTTGGAATTCCATCGCGCGCCATCGGGCGCGCGATTTTGCTTTTCTCGTTGCCGCTTTGAATTTGGCTACGGAATCTTCTCGATTTCCTTGAGCTCTTGCTCAACCATTGCTTTCGGCAGCCTGGCGAAGCCGGCCGGCTGAACGTAGGTCTGTCCTTCGTTCAGTATCCATCGCAGGAACTTTTTCACGGCGCGCTCCTTTGCTGTGGACTCCATTTTCTCGGAGACTAACATCCACGTGAAACTAGAGATGGGGTATGCCTTTTCGCCGGGAGGATTGGTGATGGAGGAGTGAAAACCGGAGGGCGTGGCGCTCACTGCTTCCGCCGCTGCTGCGATGCTGGAGAGATCAGCGGCAACAAAATTCCCGGCGGCGTTTTGCACATCCCCGCATTGCAGCCGGTTCTGCACTGCATAGACAAGTTCTACGTAACCGATGGAATACGGAATCTGCTTTACCATTCTGGCGAGGTTGCCGTTCCCGTTCGCCTCCTTGCCAACGGGCCACTGGATCGACGTCCCTCGACCGACCCTACCCTTCCATTCCACGCTAACCTTGCTCAAATAATCCGACCAAATGTAGGTAGCTCCTCGACCGTCGGCACTATGGATGACGGCAATGTTGCTGGCGGGCAGTTGCACCCCCGGGTTCGGACCGGAGATTGCGGGATCGTTCCATCTGGTGATCTTTCCTAAATAGATCCCAGCCAAAGCCTGTGGCGAAAACCTGAGCGGACGCTGTGCCTCTGGAACGTTGTAGACCGGCGCAATGGTCACGAGGACCGTGGCGAATTGGTGCACCTTTGCCTTCGCGAGCTCCTTCTGTGTCATGGGAACATCGGTTGCGCCGAAATCTGCGGTTCCGGAAGTCACCATGTCGACCCCCGTTTCCGATCCGGAAGGTATGTAACTGAACTGGACATCGGGCCGGGTCTTCTCGAACTGGTGAAACCAGATTGAGTAAACCGCTAGAGGAGAGGTGGTTCCAACGCCAACCAGCGGGATTTTTTCTGGGTTCTGGCAGGAGCCGATCTGAACCAGTGCGAGTACGAATATCGGCCTCCAACTTCCCTGGAAACGCACTCTGCCTCCTTCGCAGTTCGGATGAGACCATTCCCTAAGCCGCTCACGCTGCGCCGCGCCATGCTGCTCTGCCGGGTCTCCAAGGGAATTCATCGGCCAAATTAAGAAGGTCTTTAGGCTGGAAGCCGTGGTCAATCTCGAGATGAAAACGATGCGACGCCTGAGTTAAACCAACCATGCGCTCTGTGGCCTTGCCGATGACGCCCTGCTATCCTGAACACATCTCGCCATGAAGTCGCTCTATGAAGATCTTCCGCCGGTCGAAATTGCTGGACGGAAGCTGGTGGGCCGCGTGTTGTTTGGCCTGCTGGTGCTGATCTCCGCGCTGGTGGGAGCGACTGCCGGCCTGCTGCTGGTCTACACCACGGATTTGCCGCAGGTCGAAGCGTTGGAGGCCTACCGCCCCAGTTCGATTACAGAGCTGTACGACGACCATGGGCAGGTGATCGGATCGTTTGCCCTGCAACGGCGGGTGGTCGCCGGCTACGACGATTTTGCCCCGGTGCTGCGCGATGCCCTGGTCTCCATCGAAGACAAGGATTTCTACCGGCATTCGGGAATCAATTTCTGGCGCATCGTGGGCGCGGCTTACCGCGACATTGAGTCCGGGGGAAAGGTCCAGGGTGCATCGACGCTGACCATGCAGCTGGCGCGCAATCTTTTTCTCTCACCCGACCGCTCGTTCCATCGCAAGGTGCAGGAATCGATGCTGGCGGTTCAGATCGAACGGCGATTCACCAAACCGCAAATTTTCACGCTATATGCGAATCAGATTTTTCTCGGACACGGCGTCTACGGGTTCGAGGCCGCCTCGGAATTTTATTTCGGCAAGCCGGCTCGCAAGCTTACTCTCGCGGAAGCCGCACTGCTCGCCGGTCTGCCCAAAGGACCGGGGATCTATTCGCCGATCAACCATCCCGATAAGGCGCTAAAGCGGCGCAACCTGGTGATCAACGCCATGCTCGAAGACGGAAAGATCACGGCGGCGCAGGCGACCGATGCGCGCCTGTCGCCGGTCGTCTTGCATCTGCAGCACGATCCCAACTCGCTCGCGCCCTACTTCGTGGAGGAGATCCGCCGTTACCTGGAAAATAGATACGGAGCGGACCAGGTGCACGAGGGCGGCCTGAAGGTCTACACGTCGCTCGACGTCGATTTGCAAGAAGCCGCGAATCAGGCGGTGCTCGATGGTCTGGCCGCATACGAACGTCGTCATGGATGGAAGGGCAATCTGGAAAATGTCGTGGCGGAAGGAAGCGCACTCGACAAGTACGAGCATCCGGATTGGGAAGATGAACCGGAAGTGAATGGCTACGTTCATGCGCTGGTGACTTCATCCGGAGTTGGAATCGCTACCCTGAAGTTCGGCCGCTATGCCGCCGCGCTAGGGCAGGCAGACGTAGCCTGGACGCAGGGTAAAATACAAAATCTATTGCGTACAGGTGACATCTGCTACGTGAAAATACTGTCGCTGAACGCCAACGGTGCGGCGCGCGTAAGTCTGGAACAAGATTCGGGCGCGCAAGGAGCCCTGGTGGCCATTGATAATGCGTCGGGCGGAATCAAGGCCATGGTGGGCGGCCGCGATTTCAACGAATCGAAATTCGATCGTGCGACCCAGGCGTTGCGGCAGGTGGGATCGTCATTCAAACCTTATGTTTATACGGCGGTGATTGATCGCGGTGGAAGCCCGGACGACACAATTCTGGATGAGCCGGTAACTTTCGAAACCGGTTCCGGACCTTACTCGCCGCATAATTATGACGAAAAGTTTGAAGGCATCATTACGCTGCGGCGCGCGCTGGCGCAGTCGCGAAATATTCCGGCGCTGAAGCTTGCCAGCAAGATCGGGATCAAGACCGTGATTGATTACGCCGAGCGCTTCGGAATTAGCGCCAAGCTACCGCCCTATTTACCGGTGGCCCTGGGCTCGGCGGAAATCACGCTCATGGAGCAGACTGCGGCGTACAGCGTGTTTCCGAACGACGGAGTCCGCGTCACGCCTCGTTACATCACCCGGGTGACAGACTACGAAGGGCGAGTGTTGGAGGAAGACTATCCCGATGTGAAGGATGTGGTCAGCGTACGAACCGCGCGAATCATGACCGCAATGCTGCGCGAAGTGGTCCTGCACGGCACCGGAGTGGCGGCGGCGAAGATGCCGTTCCCCACCGCCGGAAAAACCGGCACCACCAATGATTTCACCGACGCCTGGTTTGTGGGGTTCTCGCCGACGATGACTTGCGGCGTGTGGATGGGATTCGACGAGAAGAAAACGCTGGGAGCCAAAGAAACAGGGGCGCACGCAGCCCTGCCGATCTGGATGAACTTCATGAATATAGCGATGTCTGGGAAAGACCCGGGGCAATTCCAGACGACGGACATGCCTGCTCTCGTGGTGCAGAAAGTAGATACTCCAGATACGTCGCCGGGTGCGGATGAGACGCACTAAGAGTCAATCGTGGTGATCAGCCACTCGGAGTATCGGCTTGATCGCGATGCGGTAAATCATAATATCTAGCCATGAAGCCTCTATTCCGCTTTGCGATGCTGGCGTTAGTGCTGGTGGTTGTGGCTTTGGTGTCGGCGCTGACCGCGATGCGCTTCGCGATTCACGGGCAAGAAGTCGAAGTGCCTGCGATAGTTGGACTCAGCCCGGCAGAAGCGGAGCGCTCGGTCGCTGGGTTGGGTCTACAGATCGAGGTGGAGCGGCAGTATTACAGCCCGCACATTCCCGAGGGAAAGATCATGACCCAGTTGCCGCCGCCGGGTACGAAGGTGCGGCGGGGGTGGCAGTTGCGCGTAGCGCAGAGCCTCGGTCCGCAGCGCGTGGCGATTCCGGATGTCACGAAGGAAAGTGAACGCGCAGCGGAGTGGAACATCCGGCGTCGCGGACTGGACGTGGCCTCAACGGCGGAAATGCAGTTGCCGGGAACGCCTGCCGACCAGGTGCTGGCCCAGAGTCCGCCGGCAAATGCCAGCCAGGTATCGGCCCCGAGAAATAGCCTGCTGGTCACGGTGGCGGCCGATCCGCCGGCATACGTGATGCCGAGTTTTGTAGGCCAACCGCTGGGCAGCGCAAGCCGCACGCTGCAGGATGCAGGCTTCAAGTTGGGGAACGTAAACATGGCGTCGGCGAATGCAACGCCGCCCAGTGCTTCTCCGGTACCCACCGTCCCGCCTCAGCCAACCCCGGCCAGCATCATCGTCGCGCAGACGCCGCCAGCCGGGCAGAAGATCTTGGCCGGAGCAGTTGTGAACTTCGAAGTAAAGTAAATCCGGACGCGGCCCTCCCACCAGCGGCTAGGTCTTCTCCAGGATCGCGGCAAAAAATCCCTCGCACGGATGAACCCCGGGCAGAGTGCGCAGGTAGAGCCCGCGAGTGAGCGAAGAAGGGTCCGAGCAGATCAATTCTCCTTCCTGTTGCAGTCGCTCGAGCTCAGCCCGACAATCGATGACGCGGAACGACGAGTTTTCTTTTAGTAAGCGCTCGACGACGTCTTCGTTTTCTTCTCCTTCCAGAGAGCAAGTGGAATAGATCACCCGGCCTCCGGCGGCTACTTGAGCCGTGGCAGACCGGAGAATTGCGAGTTGACGCACCTGCAGGTCGGCGAGATCTTCGGGGGTAAGCCGCCACTTGATCTCAGGATTGCGCGCGAGAGTGCCTGTACCCGAGCACGGCACATCGGCGAGAACGCGATTGAATTTTACGGCGAAGGGCAGGCTCCGCGCATCGGCGGCCACAACACCGATGTTGCCGCGTTCAGAATTGTTAGCTCTTGTGTCCAGTAGTCTTCGCAGTAGGCGAGCGCGGTGGGGATGAAGCTCCACTGCCACGATCTTCGAGTTGGGATCGTGATCGGCGATGGCCGCAGTTTTCCCTCCCGGAGCCGCGCAGCAATCGAGAACATGCAAGCCGCGGCCGACCAGAGCCGCGACAAGTTGCGAGGCTTCATCCTGTATGACACAGAGACCCGCTCGGAAAGCAGGGGTGTTGGTGATGTCGCCCTGCAGGACTCGTCGAGCGGAAGCGAGGAAAACGCCGGGATCCAGTTCGATACCTTCAGCGTGGAGCCGGTCCTCCGCTTCCGGATGACGCAAACGGATTGCTGTGACGGGAATCGATTGGTTGTACAGGCAAATGCGCAGAGCAGAGTCGAATCCGTAAGCCTGTATCCAGCGTTCAACCATCCACAGCGGGTGGGCGCTGCTTGCAGCGAGAGTTTCGGCCGAAGCGCCGCTCGCGCGCTGAGAAGCTTCGTGGTTCGGGGGAATGCCGGCGGCGAGTTTGCGCAATACCGCGTTGACGAACGGAGCGGCCGAGCGCTTGCGGGCGCGCTTAACGAGTTCAACACTTTCGTTGATTGCAGCGCGCCCCGGAATACGGCTGAGCCAGCCGAGTTGGTAAACCGCAAGGCGGAGCGCGGTAAGAACCTCAAGATCGAGTCTGGAGAGTGGTTGAGTAGATGCTCCGGCGATTTGTGAATCAAGCACCGATCGCCAGCGCAACACGCCCATGACTAGCTCTGTTGCCAGCGAGTGATCAAGACTCGTGAGCCGATCGTACGTCGCGGAATGAAGGAGTTCGGATGCATAAGAAGACTCGCGTTCGACGCGCAGAAGAATGTCGAATGCAGCGGCGCGGGCCGGAGAAACCGGGGAGTGCGAATCTCGTGATTTTGATTTCACTGTGGCCAGTATGACGGAAACGGCCAGCGCGGGGAAAGCAGCGCCGTATTACGAGCCGAGCCTTTCGCCGTGTTGAGGACGATAACCGCGAAGAAAGTCAGAAGCGGAGGTTCGCTTCTTGCCCTCCAGTTGAAGTTCCAGCAGGTCAATCGAGGTGCCCTCGCCGCAACCGACCAGCAGATGGTCGCCTTCCACTTTCAATTCAAACGATGGCAGACCCCGCTCGATCGCAGCCGCTTGCCATATTTGCAGATTCTTGCCGCGAAACTTTGAATATGCGCCGGGCCAGGGCTGAAAGCCGCGGATGCGGTTCAGTATCTCGGTGCCAGGACGAGAGAAATCGACGAGGCCGTCTTCTTTTTTGAGGATGGGCGCTAGCGTGGCTTCGGCCTGATCTTGCCGGCGTGGCAGCACACTGCCAGTTTGCAATCGGCGCAGAGTTTCAACCGTAAGGTCGGCCCCCACGGCCGCCAGCTTCGGGGCCAGTGTCTCCGCAGTGTCGTCGGGAGCAATGGCCATCTCCTGTTGCAAAAGAATGTCGCCGGTGTCGAGACCGGCATCGATCTTGATCGTAGTGACCCCAGTGATGGTTTCGCCTCGCGCAATTGCCCACTGGATCGGCGCAGCTCCGCGATACTTCGGTAACAGCGAGGCGTGCAGGTTGATATTGCCGTGAGGAGGTAGATCGCGCATCCATTGCGGAATGATGCGGCCGTAGCCGACGACGATGATGGCTTCGGGCTTGAGGGCAGTGAGTTCAGCACGGAAGGCGTCGTTGTTCTTGATGCTTTCCGGCTGGGAGATCGGCAATCCCAACTGCAAAGCGCGCTCTTTGATCGGTGAAAAAACGAGTTCGAGTCCGCGCCCTTGGGGACGGTCCGGCTGCGTCACCACCAACTGAACTTTGAAGCCAGCCTCGACCAGTCGATCGAGTGTGGGCACGGCGAAGCGAGGCGTGCCGCAGAAGACGAGATTGGATGATTGAGTCATTGAGTGATTGAGCCATTGACACATTGAATCAATGACTCAATGGCTCAATCGCTCAATTCTTCTACCACTCTCCCGCCTTGACCAGCTTGCGAATTTTGCGCTTGATCAGGTCACGCTTGAGCGCGCTGATGTGATTAATGTAGAGCTTGCCGTTGAGGTGATCGGTTTCGTGCTGAAAGGCGCGCGCCAGCAAGTCGTCACCAGTCTTCTCGAAAACTTGCCCGGTCACGTCCTGCGCCCGGATCGTAACTTCCTTGGCGCGACCCACGTTCTCGCGGAAGTCTGGGATGCTGAGGCATCCTTCGCTCTGCGAGTGGCGGCCTTCTTTACGAATAATCTCCGGATTGATGAGAACAAGCTTGGCGTCGGGATCTTCCTTAAATGTAACGTCCACGACGGCAATGCGGCGCGAGATACCGATCTGCGGCGCGGCCAGGCCCACGCCGCGGGCAGCATACATCGACTCGAACATGTCTTCGATCAGCTTCTTCAGTTCTTCGTCGAAGACGGTGACTTTTTCAGCCGGCTTCTCAAGAACGGGATTTCCGAATTTCACGATAGGATAGATCATTTAAGTTACGATCACCGAAATTCAGATCGTCAGTAGTTTTTCAGCTGCAGGCAGTAGCCCTGGAAATTGCGCAAAGTTTCTCCCATGGAGTCGCCGCCGAATTTGTCGAGAGCGCAGCGGGCCAAAGTGAGGGCGATCATCGCTTCGGCTGCGACTCCTGCGGCCGGCACCACACAAACGTCGGAGCGCTCGTACGCGGCGCCCACTGGCTGGCGCGTGGAGAAATCGACCGATTGCAGCGGGCGGCGCAGCGTGGAAATCGGCTTCAGGTAGCCGCGCACGCGGACCTCTTCTCCATTGGAAACGCCACCTTCGATTCCGCCCGCGTTGTTGCGCGTGCGCGTGAATCCGCTGAAGTTTCCTGCATTGCCATAGCCGATTTCATCATGCACCGCGGAACCTGGAGAAGCGGCGGCGGAAATACCCGAGCCGATTTCAACCGCCTTCACCGCTTGCAGAGACATGACGGCGGCGGCCAGCAAACCATCCAATCGTTCGTCCCACTGCACGTACGTGCCCAGGCCAGGCGGAACACCGTGGGCAACCACTTCAAAGACTCCTCCGAGCGAATCGCCGGTCTTATAGACCTTGTCGACTTCTTCTTTCATGCGTTGTTGCACATCAGGGTCGGCACAATTGAGCAAGATTTCTTCCTGATTGTAAAGTGCCTGAATCTGCTCCCAAGGTATTTCTTGTTGCAGCGCTACATTGCCGACGGCAACGACGTGACTGAGAACGTCGATGCCGAGCTCGTGCAAGAAGGTCTTGGCCAAGGCGCCGATGGCGACGCGTGCCGCCGATTCGCGAGCCGATGCGCGCTCCAGCACATAGCGAGCTTCCGGAAAGTTGTATTTCAATGCTCCAGCCAGGTCAGCATGCCCGGGCCGGGGAGATGCTACACGCTTGTGGAGCGCAGGATCGCCTTCGCCAACGGGCAGGGACTCCTGCCAATTTTTCCAGTCTCGATTTTCAAGTTGAACCGAAATGGGTGAGCCAATTGTCATGCCGTGACGAACACCAGAAAGAATGTGAGCGGAGTCACGCTCAATCTTCATGCGGCCGCCGCGGCCATAACCCTGCTGCCGGCGCCAGAGTTCCCGGTCGAGAAAAGCCTGGTCCACCTTAAGCCCGGCGGGCAACCCCGAAAGGAAAGCCACCAGAGCTTCGCCGTGAGACTCTCCCGCTGTGAAGTAGCGCAGCATAAGTGCTCGATTCTACCTGATATGGCGTCCTGCGGAAATCGCCGGACAAACGAACGCCGCCGTGTTCGCGCATCCTCGCGGGAAAAACCTTGGCGGGTGCCGATTTTCGCATGCGCAGCAACGTGAATGATTGCTACAATAGCCGGGCACCTTTGTGCTTCGTAGTTTTAAGGTTCTGCGTTACTTCACAAATTCTCTGGCCAACAGGAGGAGCTGTGTGCCCCCACGCGCGGATCCAAGAGAGATAGGTTTTCCGAGTACGAAGATTCGATGTGTCCTTGCCCATGATCACGTTCTCCTGCGGCAAGGCTTGCGGCGTTTACTCGAAGACGAACCTGATCTCGAGGTCGTAACCGAAGCCGGAAACGCAGCCGAGTGCCTGCGCAAAGTTTATGAGTTCCGTCCGGACGTGGTTGTCGCCGATGCCGCGACGTTTGGGCTGCCTGCGGCTGAAGTTGAATTCCTGCTGTCGCGCGAATCTTCGCGAACGAAACTCGTGTTCGTGAGCCTCCAGGAGCAGGCAAGTGATGCGTTCGGCAAGCCAAGCACAACCGGACGCTGTACGACGCGTCAAACCTCCGCCGAAGAACTGGTGGAGATGGTTCGAAAATCGTGCCGCCCCGATGGGATGAACCATGATGCGACAAATACGGGATCACTCTCGCGACGGGATCCGCACCGCTCCACTGAAACCTCGTTCTCACCAGAACGCGCTCTGACCACCCGCGAGCGCGAAGTCCTGAAGCTGTTAGCGGAGGGAAAAACCGTACGGGCTGCCGCAACGGTTTTGGGGTTGAGTAGCAAAACCGTGGACGCGCACAAGTTCAATTTGATGCGCAAGCTTGGCATCCACAACAAAGCCGAACTGGTGATGTGGGCAATCCAGAAAAAAGTCGTAAAGATTCCGGTCAACTTCTAGAGGCTCCCGTTCGGCCGCAAGCAGCCGCAAGCTCGGCGAGGCTGGAAACCTGCAAATCCGGATGCCCTTCCACGGCCTTGACGGCGCCAACGCCGGTTCGCGCCGATGGACGGTTGACCCAGGCGGTGGCCAGACCGAGCGACTGCGCCGGAATCACGTCATGATACACGCTCTGTCCAACGTGTAGGACACGGTGGGCCGGAACGCCGACCCGGCTCAGAGCAACTTCAAAAATCTTCAATGACGGCTTGTAAGCTCCTGCCTGTTGAGCCGTGACGATCTGGTCAAACTCCACCCCGAGCTGCGGCCGCGTGGCAGCAAAGAGATCGTCGTCCACGTTGGAAATGATGGCCAATCGAAAGCGGCTCTGGAGTTCGCGGAGCGCCTGCACGGTATCGGGCCACGGCTTCCATTCCTGTAGTGACTCGGGCAGCGAACGCACTTCTTGCACCGTAGGCACAAAGCCAAGCTGTTCTCCGAACTGCCGCACGACCGACTGGAGAATTTCGCGATAGCGGCGATACTCGCCCTGCTCCGCGCGGGCTTCGAAATCTCCGTAGAGCCGCAGGATGGTAGCGTCGTCTATGTCCTTGCCGTGTGCGCCAAGGATGCGGTGCAGACAGCGAAGAATTCCTGCCTCCCAGTTGATGAGAGTGCCGTAACAATCGAAAGTGAGAATCTCGAATCGGCTGAAATCGAGCATGATGCGATGAAAAAATCCTCTCGGGCAACAATCAGAGTTTAAAACCAGGCAGTGTCGGAGCTTCTTCGCGGGATTCACTCGCGGGCTCCGCTGCTTCAGTCTCTGCCGCAGATGCCGGTTCCGCCGGCGGCAGGACTTTGGGCGCGAGAAACTTTGCGCTGTTTAGTAGGGGACGTCCGAGCGATGCGTTGTAACTGGTCCAGGGGCTTTCCATGTCGGCTTCTCGCTCAAAGTGTGCGCGCATGGCTTCCATCTTGGAATCCAGGTCGTCCATGTAGTGCAGCAGCAGCGCTTCGGGAAACATGGGCAACTTCGGTGAGCCGAACTCGTACTCGCCGTGGTGGCTGATGATGAGGTGCTCCAGAAGAGTCTTGAGTTCGGGTGGAAAGTCTGGAACCAGAGCGATCTTGGCCTGCAACATCTCGAGCTCGATGATCATGTGTCCGAGCAACTGGCCGCGCGTGCTGTAGGAAAACGAGCGATTGTAGGTGAGTTCGTGAATCTTGCCAATGTCGTGGAGAAATACTCCAGCAAGCAGCAGATCACGGTTGACCTGCGGATAATTTCTGCAGACCAAGTCGCAAGAACGAAAAAGCGAGACCACATGGTCAAGCAATCCGCCGATGTAAGCATGATGCAGCGTCTTGGCCGCAGGCGCGTTGCGATAAGCGGCTGCGATCTCCGGGTCAGCCATGAAAGCCCGCACTAAAGACTTGAGGTGAGAATTCTGGAACGACGCAACAAAGTCAGCCAACGCCTGCCAAAGTTCGTCGACGTTCTTTGTGGTTTTGGGAAGATAGTCGGAAAAATCGATCTCCGAATCGCCCAGCTTGCGCAGCTTGTGAATGGTCAGCTGAAAACGGTTCTTGTACTTGTTGACCAGGCCCTTGATCTTGAGAAAATCGTCTTGCTCGAAGGCATTAAGTACTTCTTCCACGTTGTCCCACATCTTGGCTTCGAGTTGCCCGCTGCGGTCGCCAAGGGTAAGAGCGAGATAGGGCTCACCGGTTTTTTTGGGTTTGATCTGCTTGCTGACCGCGACAAAGTTGGCGGTGATGATCTTGTTTTCGTGGCGCGCGCAGTCGCTGATGTAAAACTCTTTCATTCTCTCCATCAGTGTAAATCAGAAACCACGGGGGCGGGCGAGGTTAGGGCGCAGCTAGGCGCAGCCCATAAGGCCGACGAAGTTGGGTTCCCAAACCCGTGGGGCCTGGACTCTATCCTAAAGAACGCCCAGCTTCTTTTTCTTCTTGAGTTTCTTGGCGTCGGCGGCCTTTGCCGTAGCGGTTTCGATCGGCTTCGTCTCGTTCGGGCTGGCGCCGGAATCGACGTAACCCTCCTTAACGTCGATGTAGGCTTCTTCGCGCAGCTTGGTCAGATACGCGCGCAGCGCGGGTTGCAGCTTCTCGTAATATAGAGCGTCCTGAATTTTAGGCTCGATCTCCTTCAGCGGCGGAATCCCCGCCATCTGGTGATCGGCAACCTTCAGGATGATGTAGCCTGGCTTGGTGCGGACCACGTCGGTGATTTCCCCGGCCTTCATCGCGAAAGTCTTGTCCTCAAGCTCCTTGGCTAGAGTCCCGCGCTTAAACACGCCAAGATCGCCGCCTTGTGCCGCCGAGGAACCCTCGGAATATTTCTTCGCCAGATCGTCAAAGTTGGCGCCAGCGCGAATCTGCTTGAGAATATCGTTGGCTTTAGCTTCGGCCGCGGCAAGAGCCGCAGCATCGGCGGCTTGTTTAGCGGCATCCTGGGACTTTGAGTTGTCTACAGCGCCAGAATCACCGGCGTTGCCGTCAGCCGGCTTAGCCGGGGTGGGTTTTTGCGGAGCGACGAGGATCTCGCTAAGCCTGACCGACTCGGGCCGCTCCATCTCATTCTTGTGCTCGTCGTAAAACTTCTGCTCTTCCTCTTTCGGAATGCTGAGGTGGGAACCAACCTCTTCGCCGATCACCTTCTGCGTAATGATCTGGTTCCGCATGTTCTGCTTGAAGTCTTCGTAGGAGATGCCCTGGGCGGTAGCGGCCTTTTCCAGTTCCTCCATCGTTTCCAGCTTCATATCCTTGCGCATCTGGTCGAGGCGCTTAATCAGGTCGGTATCGCCGTTAATGTCCAGGTCTTTGCCTTTTTCCAGCAGGAGTTGCTGATCGATAAGATCGCGCAGGATGTCCTTTTCGCGATCCTCAAACAGTTTGTCGGCGTTGGCCGGGTCCTGTTGTTTGACGTCATCCTTAAGCTGGTCCTTGCTGCGAAGAAATTCCGAGCGGGTAATGATCTGGCTGTTCACGCGCGCCACGATCTCTTCGATCACCTGACCGGCAGCGAAGGCCGATACAGACGCCATGCCAAGAAGTATCAGAAGCATTCTCTTCATAGGATTTCCCGAGCCGCCGCTCTGCCGGGTTTGCTGGCATGGGCTGGCCTTCGGGATATTTTACTACGTCCGGCCAGGCACAGGCGGGCCTCTTGAAGTCTGATGCGCTGGCGACTTTGGCAGGTTGCTGGGACTCGTTTAGGCGGTCCGCAGCAAGATCAGGGCAGTCAAATCATCTGGAACAAGGGGTTCGCACGTAAACTCCCCCACACTCTGCAAAATGAACCCGGCAAGCGCTAGTGCAGTCGGCGAAGAATCCTCCCGCAAGCGCTCTCTTACACGTTCCAGACCGTATTCCAGGTCTTCAGTCTTTTCGTCTTTGCACTTTCCTTCCACCACTCCCCGCGAAACCAGCAGCAGAACCGCACCTTTCTCCAGCCCCACGGTGGGAGCGTCGCAGGTGGCGTGCGAGAAAAGGCCCAGCGGCAGTCCCGTAGACCCGAGGTCGACAATGCCAGTGCTGTCACGGAGAAGTCCCGGCGTGTGCCCGGCATTGGTGTAACACAAGGTCCCGAGCTTCTCGTGGTAACAGCCGATAAATGCCGGGCAGGAGTGCACCCCCGTGGCCGCCTCCATCAAGCCGCGGTTGAGTCGAAGACAGAGTTCGGTCATCGCCTCCGATTCGTTGATGTCGACTCGCGAAAAGAG
>Ga0209333_1000638_pt1 | contig 18557 bp, 14 predicted proteins | sample BlaSpr_A8_OM2_O3_FD_187982 | JGI IMG/M metagenome (GOLD analysis project Ga0209333, IMG submission 187982) | Forest soil microbial communities from Thunder Bay, Ontario, Canada - Black Spruce, Ontario site 2_A8_OM2_O3 (SPAdes) (version 2) | ecosystem: Environmental > Terrestrial > Soil > Boreal... | reverse complement strand
CAGCGAGATTTCCTTGTCCGACACACTCAAAAACGTTCCGGAGTCCTTCTTCGAGGTTTCAACCACTTGAATTTTCTGCCCCGCTTGCAGCGCGTTCAGATTCTCCCATTGAGCTGAAACCACACAAGGCATTCCCAGAAGGCAAGCCAAGATCCAGAATTTTCGCATTGTGATTTTACTCCTCAGATCAGTGAATCCGGCGGGGCCTGATCGGAGTATAGCGTGAGACGGGGATGCTGGAATTATCGATTGGAATTGATATCGAAAGATAAACTACGCGCACCCGCTCAAGCGAGGATGGAACTGATAGGTGCAATCTCCGGTTGCAGCTGCCGGGTTCAATCGGCCGACGCAACACGCTCGAATCGGTTGATCAGACTGCAGTTCTTCTGGGAGAACCGGCTAGAGTCGCGCCAAATCTTGACCGGGCAGCTTCTTGTCTAAATTAGACGATTGCAGCTCGTGGATCCTCTCCCATTTGACATCGATCTAGCGTCGCATCGACCTGCTGGATCCGCCCGACCCATCGGCAGTTGGCCTGCTCTGGTCAGCGCAGCCATGTCCTGGACCGGAAACCGCTCGGATTGCGTTGGAAATCCGAGTCTCATATGCTACAACCTGTAACGGTTCACGAGGCCACGGAACATTTCTTTGGGCGCTTGCGTTCAATGTTCAGGCGCGGCATGACACGCAGCGTTTGCTTGGACGATTCCAAATAGCTCCAGCTCCAGGAGTTTAAGGACTCTGGCATGAACAATATTTGGCGTGACTTTCGCTTCGGTTTCCGGCTGCTCCGCAAAAATCCCGGTTTTGCCACGGTCGCCGTCCTGGCGCTAGCGCTGGGCATTGGCGCGAATACTGCGATTTACAGCATCGTGCACGCCACCCTGCTCGAGCCCTTGCCGTATTTTCACCCCAACGAAGTCGTGATGGTGTGGTCGAAAATCCAGGGACAACGCAACGGCGTTGCGGCCGGTGATTACCTCGATTGGACGCGCGAGAGCACTGTCTTCCAAGGATTGGCGGCGTGGACCGGCACCAGGGTGAATCTTGCGACCGCCAGCCACCCGGAACAGGTGCAAGCATGGATGGCCAGGCCGGGATTTTACACGGTGATGGGCCAGTCGATCTTACTGGGCCGCGATTTTCTGCCGGAGGAAGGCGAGGTCGGCAAAGACCACGTTACCATTCTCACTTACCGGTTCTGGTTGGATCGTTTCGGTGGCGACCGCTCGATCGTGGGCACGACCATCCGGCTAAATGGCGAGCCGTACACCGTGGTCGGAGTCCTCGGCCCCGGCCCGCTCGATCGCGGGCGAGAAAAGCTCGGCATCGCGCTCTCTTTCAAGCCCGAGCAGATCAACCACGATTTTCACTGGCTGCTCGTCATGGGACGCTTAAAGCCCGGAGTCACCGTCGAACAGGCCAACGCGGACATGGACAGGGTGACGCAGCACATCGCGGAGGTTTACCCGAAATCGGATAAGGGCTGGGGCGCGATCGTCTCGCCGCTGAAGAACGATTTTCTCGATCGTGACGTCATTCGCGCGCTCTGGTTGCTGCTGGGTGCTGTGGGATTTGTGCTTCTCATCGCCTGCGCCAATGTCGCAAACCTGCTGCTGGCGCGCGCGACGAAGCGCCGCAAGGAAGTTGCCGTGCGCGCATCGGTCGGTGCCAGCCGTTGGCAGCTATTTCGCCAGTTTCTCGCCGAGAGCCTTGCGCTGGCTTCGCTCGGCGGAATCTTAGGCATTGCGCTGGCTTGGCTGCTGTTGAAAGTTATTTTGCTGATGATGCCGCCTTTCACTCTGCCATACGAAGCGAATGTCCGCCTAAATCCTCCGGTGTTGCTGTTCACGTTGGCAGCCACCGCTCTGGCGGGCGTGCTTTTCGGTTGCGCTCCTGCCTGGCAGTCGTCGCACCTGAATCTGAACGACGTGCTCAAGGAAGGCGGCCGCACCTCTTCTGGCGGCGGCCGGCACGGGCTGCGCCGTGCGCTCGTGATTGCCGAGTTCGCGCTCGCGCTCAGCTTGCTCGCAGGCGGCGGAATGGCGATTCACAGCCTGTGGAACGTCGAGCACGTGGAACTCGGTTTTCGTACCGACCATTTGCTCACCTTTGACCTCCCGGTCCCGCACGACCAGCTGACTTCCGCGGAGGAGATTAATTCTTTCTACCGCCAACTTCTGGACAGAATCAAGGCTCTACCTGGCGTTTCAGCAGTGTCCGTCTCCACAGGCATGCCGCTTCGCGGCACGGGCTTTGGCATGCCTTTTCAAATTGTCGGGAAAACAGTGGACGACCCTTCCAAGCGCCCCGGCGCCGGATTCAATATGGTCACGCCAGAATATTTTCGCACGTTCGGCATCCGCCTGGACCAAGGACGAGAGTTCACCGACCAGGATTTGGCCGGCGGCGCTCCTGTGGCTCTGGTGAATGAAATATTCGTGAAACGCTATCTCGAAGGTGTTAATCCTTTGACGCAGCGCATCGCCGTCGAACAGCTGATTCCCGGCGTCACCAAGCTCGGACCTTACATTGAGTGGCAAATCGTAGGGGTCTACCACAACGTTCATAACGGCGGTGTGGGAGCGGAGGGATTCCCGGAAATTGACGTGCCGTTCTGGCAGAGCCCCTGGCCGTCGTCCAGCGTGGCGGTGCGCACCTCACTCGACCCCGCCACTTCGACCAAGAGCATTTCAGAGATCGTCCTTTCCATGAATCCGAATCTTCCGCTCGCGGAGGTCAAGACCATGGATCAAATCAAGGACGAATCGATGGCTGGCGATCGTTTCAGTGCTTTTCTGTTTGGAAGTTTCGCGGGCTTGGCTCTGCTGCTCGCTGCGCTGGGTATTTACGGCGTGATGTCTTTTGCCGTCGCGCAGCGAACGCACGAAATCGGATTGCGCATCGCCCTCGGCGCCGGTCAAAACCGCGTCGTGCGCTTGATAATCCGCGAGGGTATGACGCTTGCCGCAATCGGTCTGCTGGTTGGGTTGGCCGGCGCCTTCGTTGTCGGCCGCGTCATGCACAGCCTGTTCACCGGGGTCGGCGCGATGGACCCTGTCGCGTTCGCCGGCGTTGCGGCTCTGCTGCTGCTGTCGGCTTTGCTGGCCTGTTATGTCCCGGCATTGCGCGCGGCAAAGGTCGACCCAATGCAGGCTCTGCGTGAGGAATAGCCCAGCTATGTTGCGCTTGGTCCGGCAACCATCCGAGCCGGCAGCTGCTGACGGACCAACGAGCGGTAATGTCAAATGAGTGCATCCCCACGCGCACGCTCGCTCCTTGTGCCGCCAGTTCCCGATAACACTCGGTCTCGCCCTCGCTGTGGTTCAATTGCCGGTCGCCGCACAGGTTTCCGTATTGACAAAGGCGATGTATGGGTGCCTCAGGTGATAATCCACGCCTATAATGATCACATTCGGCTCCTTTCTCCCCATGGTTCTCGACACACCACAATGTACTCGGGTCGGGGGAGTCGACGTTGTTATGCAATCATTGACGGCATAAAAGAGCCAGAACAGATGCCGGCTAGCGGGGTCAGCACTTCACTGGGTTCGAGGAACCTTTGCTGTGAGCCAGATGCGATAATCTTGGTGTTCCGCAAGGCGGTGCGAGAGTGCCCGAATGACTGAACGAACACCTGAGGCAAACCCGTTCAATTGGCGGCTGGTGGCATGCGCCGCACTGGTTGCTTTTGCGGTCTGTTTTACGATAGCGGTCTGCCAAGCAGACACAGCACTTTTCCTCTACTTGTTTCTCGTCGGTCCCGGTCTAATTGCCTTTAGCATCGCATTGGCGGTCTACGCATTCGTCGGTAAAGGCCGTAGAATTCGTCCCACCCTTCTGTCTGCATGGGCAGCCGTATGGGCTGTCACAGCGGTCTTGTTCGTTTATCACGCCCAAGTCCGAACAAAAGCGAGGTGGCTGGTGTGGTCTCATGATTACAAAGAGAAGGTCCTGACACAGCAGGCTCCAGCAAACGGAGAGTTCAGGCATACGGAATGGGATGGCTGGGGCTGGGGTGGGGAGGATACTACGGTGTTTCTTGTTTTTGATCCTGAGAATTCGCTCTCTTCAGCTGCCTCGATTCATCAACCGGGCAAGTTCGACGGAATACCCTGCGCCGTTCCTGAAGTGAGTCGTTTGGAAAGCCAGTGGTACGCCGTTCGCTTCTACACAGATCAGGATTGGCAGCGCTGCAACTAGAGCAATACCGCCCGATAAGTTAATGCCCCTATACCGATTTAATTCCACGCGCCTGATTTGATGCCATCACGACGCCGGCCTCGCGACGGACACTAGAGCGCTTGCCGTCGCCGATCCGGGTCCACGACTTCACGCTTGCTCTTATGCGAAATCCGTTCACGAATTGACGCAAGGTGCCAAACGATTTTCGCAGAGCACAGAATGGCGTTAGGATATAGTCCGGAGGTACAATGCCCGTCACTCAAAAACCCGCGCGGGAGCTTGTCGCCACCAATACAGCTGGTTTTCCGAACGAGAGCGCGCAATACCGCACAGCCAGAAATGAGCTTCTTGCCGAAGAAATAGAACTGCGCCGTCACATCGAGCGCGTGGCAGCGCAGCGGCGCGCGCTACCCCCTGGCGGAGAAGTCCCGCATGACTTCGAGCTCATCTCTGAGACGGGTCCGATTCGTTTCTCCAGCCTGTTCGGCGACAAAGATACGCTGATCGTTTACAGCATGATGTACGGTGCGGAGCGCAAAACGCCGTGCCCCATGTGCACTTCGTTTTTAAGCTCCTGGAACGGCACTGCTGTCAATTTGCGCCAGCGGTCAGCAATCGCCGTTACGGCCCGCTCGCCCATCGATCGGCTGCTGGACTTCAAGCAGCAGCGTGGCTTCACGAATCTCCCCTTTGTCTCCGATATGTCCGGCGACTACACCCGCACGTATGTCAATCCGGACGACGGAGACGTACCCGGCATTAGCGTCTTCACCCGACGTGACGGCAAGGCTTACCATCACTACAGCGGCGAGCTGGGCACTGCGATGGCCGACCCCGGCCAAGACCCGCGCGGTGCTCCAGACCTCGACCCTCTTTGGCTGATGCTGGATTTGACGCCGGTTGGTCGCGGAACCGACTGGTACCCGAAGCTCCAGTACAACCACAAATAGCCCGAGATTTTTTTCGCAGATCGTGTGGACCAGCGCGCGCAACGAAAACTCGTTGCGCGCGTTAGCCGATTTATCGCCCTCCCGCCGCGGCCCGGGATGCGGCGAGGTCAAAGCGATCCAAGTTCATCACTTTGCTCCACGCTCCCACGAAGTCTTGCACGAACTTCGTGTGCGCGTCCGCGCTTCCGTAAACTTCTGACAGAGCCCGAAGTTGTGCGTTTGAGCCGAAGATCAGATCGGCTCGCGTTGCCGTCCAGCGCACTTTCCCGCTCTTACGATCGCGTCCTTCAAACGTGTTGTTCGCGTCAGAAACCGCTTTCCACGCCGTATTCATATCCAGCAGGTTGACGAAGAAGTCGTTCGTCAAAATCTCCGGCTTGTTGGTAAAGACGCCAAACTTCGTCTGCCCGAAGTTGGCATTCAGCACGCGCATTCCGCCAATCAATACCGTGAGCTCCGGCGCGGTGAGCGTAAGTAGTTGTGCTTTATCCAGAAGCTCCACTTCGGCCGAGGCGTCGGCGTTCCGGTTGAAGTAAGAGCGGAAGCCGTCCGCGACCGGCTCCAGGACCGCGAACGACTGCACGTCGGTTTGCTGCTGCGAAGCGTCGGTGCGTCCGGGGGCGAAGGGAACGATCACGGTGACGCCCGCATTTTTCGCGGCCTGCTCCACACCAGCGCAACCGGCCAGCACGATCAAGTCCGCCAGCGAAATTTTCTTGCCGCCAGACTGCGAGCCGTTGAACTCAGCCTGAAGTTTTTCCAGCACCTTCAGCACTTTCTGCAGCTCGTCGGGCTGATTGACCTTCCAATCTTTCTGCGGGGCAAGACGTATGCGCGCGCCGTTTGCACCACCACGCTTATCGGACCCACGATAGGTGGACGCCGACGCCCAAGCGGTCGAGACCAGTTGCGAAATGGTGAGTCCCGAGGCCAGGATTTTCTTCTTCAGAGCAGCGACATCATTGTCATCCACCAAGGCATGATTCACCGCCGGGACGGGGTCTTGCCACAGGAGTTCTTCCTTGGGAACTTCCGGCCCAAGGTAGCGTGCGCGCGGTCCCATGTCGCGATGCGTCAGCTTGAACCAGGCGCGGGCGAAAGCGTCGGCAAACTCTTGCGGGTTCCCGTAGAAGCGCCGCGAGATTTTTTCGTACACGGGATCGACTCGCAAAGAGATATCGGTAGTCAGCATCGCAGGTTCGTGACGCTTCGCGGGATCATGAGCGTCAGGAACTGTACCCGCGCCGTTATTGCCCTTCGGCTTCCACTGGTTTGCGCCGCCCGGGCTCTTGGTCAATTCCCACTCGTACTTAAACAAATGTTCGAAGTAATCGTTACTCCATTTCGTCGGCGTGCTGGTCCAGGTCACTTCCAGGCCGCTGGTAATTGCGTCGCCCGCGATGCCAGTGGCGTAGGCACTGGACCAGCCGAGTCCCTGCTCCTCAATCGGCGAGCCTTCGGGCTCTTTAGCCAGGTGCGTGCCCGGCCCGGCTCCGTGGGTCTTCCCGAAGGTGTGACCGCCCGCGATCAACGCGACGGTTTCTTCATCGTTCATCGCCATCCGCCGGAAAGTCTCGCGGATATCTTTCGCTGCCGCCAGCGGATCCGGCTTCCCTTCTGGGCCCTCGGGGTTCACATAAATCAGGCCCATCGTGCTAGCGCCCAACGGATTCGCCAGATCGCGATCACCCGAATAACGTTTCTCCGTGCCCATCCACGTCGTTTCCAGTCCCCAGTTGACGTCCAGGTCCGGTTCCCAAACGTCCGGGCGTCCGCCGGCAAATCCGAAAGTCTTGAAGCCCATCGTTTCCAGCGCGACGTTGCCCGCCAGGATCATCAGATCGGCCCAGGAAATTTTCTTGCCATACTTCTGTTTGATTGGCCACAGCAGGCGGCGCGCTCGATCCAGATTCACGTTGTCCGGCCAGCTATTCAATGGCGCGAAACGCTGCTGACCTCGGCCGCCGCCTCCACGGCCGTCACCTATGCGGTACGTTCCGGCGCTGTGCCACGCCATGCGAATAAACAGCGGTCCGTAGTGGCCGAAGTCGGCAGGCCACCAGTCCTGCGAATCCGTCATCAACTCGGCGAGGTCTTTCTTCAGGCCCTTGTAGTCAAGGCTCTTGAATTCTTCCGCGTAATCAAAATTCTTGCCCATCGGATCGGACAGCGAGGAGTGCTGAGCCAGAAGATTCAAATTCAACTGGTTCGGCCACCAGTCACGGTTCGTTGGATTTGCGCTGCTGCTGTGATGGAACGGGCATTTCGCTTCAGAAGCCATGCGTATTCTCCTTCAGACATTTAAATTCATTCGAATCAGTTCGTCGAAATCCGTACAGCGATTTCTAGGGAGTTAAGTTACCATCCAAATGGGAGATAGTTCCAATATCAAACTCCCATTTTAGGTATAGGCATACCCTATGGAATTTCATCAGCTCCGATACGTTTGCGCCATCGCGGACACCGGCAACTTCAGCCGCGCCGCCGAGCGCTGCCAGATTGCCCAGCCCTCGCTCTCGCAGCAAGTGTTAAAACTCGAACAAGAGCTGGGCACCAAGCTCTTCGACCGCCTCGGTCGCAGCATTCGCCTGACTGAGGCGGGCCGCGCTTTCATTCCTCGCGCGCGCACGATTTTGGAACAGATGGAGGCAGCGCGATCTACCGCGGCCGATCAGAATACAGATTTTCGCGGCAGTGTCGCGGTCGGCGTTATTCCCACTGTCGCGCCCTATCTGATGCCGACTTACACCGCTCGTTTCGCCAAGAAGTACCCCGACGCGAAACTGCGCATCGTTGAAGAAACCACATCGGTCCTGGTCGAAGGCTTGCGCGATCTCTCGATCGATGTCGCGATTCTGGCACTCCCGCTACGCCACAAGGATCTCGAGTTGTTCCCGCTTCGCACCGAGCCGCTTTTTGCCGCATTGAGCCGAAAGCATCCGCGCGCCTCCGCAAAATCGCTCGCCCTCAAAGACCTTCGTGGGGAGTCGTTCGTCCTGTTGCGCGACGGCCACTGTTTCCGCGATCTCAGTATTGACACCTGCACACGCGCGCGCATCACGCCCCACATCGCGTTTGAAAGCGGACAGTTCAGCAGCCTGCTGGGAATGGTCGCGGCCGGCGTCGGCGTTTCGCTCGTCCCTGAAATGGCTATCGACCGCAACGTCGCCTGCCGCTATGTGCGCCTCAGTGATCCTCAAGCCAGGCGAACGATCGTCACCGCTGTCCTGCGCGGACGCAGTTTCAACCGCGTTCAGCAAGCCTTCCTGTCCGGTATCAGAGCCACAGCCGCGCCAGCCGCTCGAGCCTAAAGTATTCTTGCGCCTGTTCTCGCCGCAACTACGCTTCCGATCGGCTAAAACGCGCTGACCCATCCTCCGCGCAAAAAATCAATATCTGCAAGTGGCCTAAAATCCGGCAGTTAGAGACGAAGCCGGGCGCACCCGCCGCCACCACCGCCACGTCATATGAATTGGGCGAGAAATGCGGTTACACGGCAGGCGAGCGAGATCAATGCCGCCGCAACTGCAACGCCAGCTGAAACTCTCGGATTCTGAGAGAAGGGATGAAACGAATGCGAAATCCAAATAGGTTCCGCTTGATAAAAAAACACTCCATAACCATGGCAGCAATGCTTGCTCTACTTCTGGGCGGTATCTTCCGACCAGCACCTGCGCCAGTCTCCGCTCAGCAGGGTCAGCCAGCAGACGTCCCCGTGCACATGGTGGTAACAGTCAAACCACACCATGGCACACAAGTTCCCGCGCTGGCTCCAGATGACGTGAAGGTGTATCAGAAGGGCCACCTTGACACAGTCGCAAGTTGGGTCCCGCTGCAAGGAGACCGCGCCGGTCTGCAGCTCTACATTCTGATCGACGACACTTCCAGGTCCACCCTCGCCCTGCAATACAAAAGCATCGGCAAATTCATCGACGAGCAGCCGTCCACTACTGCTATCGCCGTCGGTTATATGCGTAACGGCACCGTCTTCACGGCCCAAAATTTGACGACCGACCATACCTTGGCCGAAAAATCCCTGCGCTTGCCGCTCGGCTCGGGCACGGGATACACCAGCCCTTATCTGGCGCTCTCGGAGCTGATGAAGAAATGGCCCGACACCAAAGATCGTCGCGAAATCTTGATGATCTCCAGCGGAATCGATCCGCTCGGCGGCGGCTTCTCCAATGATCCATTCACGAACCCCTACCTCGACACCGCATTCGAACAAGCGCAACGGGGTGGCTTCATCGTCTATTCAATTTATTCGCCGGGAGTGGGCCGCGCCGGCCGTGGTTTGCTGCGCACGGACCTCGCACAGACTGGCCTGGATCTGCTCTCACAGAAAACCGGCGGCGAAACTTACTACCTCGCATTCGGTGCTCCAGTGGACATCACGCCCTATCTGCAGGACGTGAGCAGAAACCTCAAGAACCAATACGGCCTCACCTTTCTTGCCAAAGGTGCAAAGAAGCCAACTCTTGAGCCAGTGAAAGTAAAAACTGAAATGCCCAACACCGGTCTGGTCACTGCCGAAGACGGATACATCGGTTCCGGCATGTAAAACCAGCCAGCGCACGCTCCGGACATGTCGCGACGGTTTCATAACGACATGTCCGGCAGCACCAGCCAAGCGCTGAACATCCAAGCCACGCGCCACCTCTCCGCCACCCCAAACTAGCGCCGCAGGCGCGAAATAACTTAGGACACCGCGGAAGCGGTCCGAAGTTCCGGATCAAGAATCGCGAGCGCCGGAGGCGCGACATATGCCTCACATATAAACACAGCCACCTAAGCGCAATATCCAATGCGAACGGTGAGGCGGGGTCTTGCCGGGCCATCGAGCAATCCGCTACAAGATTGAACATCGTTTTGTTAGACTTCGCGCATGTTTGAGGGCCGAACCTGGACCTGCATTTTCTATGTCTTCGTATCTTGCGCAGCGTTAGCGCCCCTGTGGCTTATCTGGGATTTCGGGCATAGAGCTAGAACGCAGGGTTATGGCTGGACTTTGGAGGCTAACCGCGACATGTACGCGAACGAAGTCAAAACCACCCTCACCGCTTCCGGCACCGCCGTCGCGCTCGTAGCTTCAAATTATTCAGCTGGGCGCGCCTCGAATATCATGCGCCGGTTAGCCGCCGTTGGCGCAGCCGTTTCTTGTTTCACATCCGTCGTGCACTGACGGCAGAATTCCAGACTGAAAGGGCGGGATATGAAGCGACGCGATTTTCTGCGCTCCACAGGAATTTTTTCAGCAAGCCTCGCGTTCGCGAAACCGGGGCGATTCTTTGCGAGCGACGCCTCGCCCGACGCTACGATCGACCAATGGCGCACCTTCGAGGTCACCACGCGCGTCGAAGTCCTCAAACCTTCGGGGACCACGCGCATCTGGCTGCCCGCAGCACTCATCAGAGAAACTCCGTTTCAGAAAACGCTATCTGCAACCTACCAACCACAGCAAGGCGGCACCGCGAAAATGATCGAGATCAAGCCCGACGCGCTCGGCATCATCGCCGCGGAATATCCATCCGGTGTCAGCCCAGTCCTGGCCTGCACCACCGGGGTGGCGACTAAAAACTACGCAGTCGATCTCTCCGCTCCCACCAAAACACCCAAAGAAAACCGCGCCGACTTGGAGTATTTTTTGCGCCCGACGAAACTTCTGCCGACCGATGGCATCGTGAAAACCAGGGCAACAGAGATCACTAGCAACTCGAAAACGGACGTCGAAAAAGCCCGAGCCATCTACGAATGGATCGTCGACAACACGTTTCGCAACCCGAAAACGCGCGGCTGCGGTGTCGGCGACATTCGTTTCATGCTCGAGTCTCGGGATCTGGGCGGCAAGTGCGCCGATCTGAATGCGCTCTACGTGGGTCTAGCCCGTGCCGCCGGCCTTCCCGCGCGCGATGTCTACGGCATCCGCGTCGGCAAATCAGAATTGGGTTACACGAGCCTGGGCGCTTCCACAGAGACCATCACAAAATCGCAGCACTGCCGCGCCGAAGTTTACCTGAGCGATTTTGGCTGGGTGCCGGTGGATCCAGCCGACGTGCGCAAGGTTGTGCTGGAAGAACCACCCGGGAATCGTCCTCTGGACGACGACGTCGTAAAGCGCGCCCGCGCCCGGCTTTTCGGCTCCTGGGAAATGAACTGGATGGCATATAACTTCGCGCATGACGTAGCCTTACCGGGGTCGAACGGCGCGCCAATCGGCTTCTTCATGTATCCGCAAGCCGAAACTGCCGAAGGGCGCCTCGACAGCCTCGACTCAGACAACTTCAAATACCAGATCACATCCAAGGAGACCACCGCCACGAACGCCTGACGAAAACGACGGTAGCATCACCCCAGCCGCGAAGCCGGCCCGCGCCGGCATCGGGAAAATAATTTGCGGCGTCAGGATACTTTCCACTGCGCAGTGAACACGCTCGGATCGCTCGAAAGTTCTCTTACGAAAGCCGGCACATCCATTTTTTGCGAAGAAACCCGCCATTGCAGTAAGAATTCGAATTGACGCTGCTGCGACTGATTGATGTATGCAACCGAGGAGACTTTGATCTTGAATCCAGCCTTCTGCACGGTTCCGTAGATTTCTTGTTGCGTCGGCTTGTCGCGCTCCGTCGTAAGGCTCAGAGTGGCGTGTTGGTCCTGAGTCATACGAAACTCGATCCAACGCAGAGCCGACACGATGAGCAGGCCGAGGAAAAGGCCGGCGAGCCCGAGCGCAATCTGACCGCCGCCGAAACACAGGCCGATGACCGTGACAAACCACAACGTCGCGGCAGTGGTAACACCGAACACGAGCCCGTCGCGTCTGAGGACCGCACCTGCTCCGATAAATCCCATCCCGGTCAGGATACCCAGCGGCAAACGCATCAGATCCAGGGTGATGAACGAATCCGAAGCCTTACCTGTTGTCGCAAGCAACAGATTCGCCTGAATCATCGCTACGGATGCCGCCAAACACACCAACAAGGTGGTGCGCAGCCCAGCCGGACGCCCACGCTCGCCGCGGTCCAAGCCGATCAGCGTTCCGGCCACGACCGAAAGAGCCAGCCGAAGCGCGATTTCATGCCATGTCAATGTTAGTGGCATCCAGCCCTCCTCCCCTTCGCTCGGATATCCACGCGATCGCATTGCAGGCGATCGCGCAGCAGCCTCAGGCAAGCGGCGCGCTGCAGTATAGCAAACGGCTCGGACACAAATCACACCACTCGAAACCACGATCTCGATATCCGGGTGCGCGACGGCGTGCCAGGGCTGGTGGTTGAGAAACGCCCGCAGTTGACACTCGCTTCGCCGCGCCCCTACACTCGCTGCGATGTCCTCCCTACTCCACCAGCCCGCCGGCCTCCTGTTCACTTTCGTCCTCTTCATCGTTTTCCCATTCGCCGACGCTTTCGTCTACCGCCGCCTCCAGGCCGTGCTCCACGTCTACTTGTGGAACATTCTCTCGATCTGGACCCTTACCCTGCTCGCCGTCGCGCTCCTGTACCGCTACGGCTTCACCCTGACGCAATTCGGCCAGAATCTCGGGGTCTATGCCCGCAACATCCTCACCGTCATCGCCGTCGTCATCCTCGTCGTCGCGGTCATCTTTCTCAACACGCACCAAAAGCGCAAAATGACTCCCGAACAATACGCCGAGCAAATCGAAAACATCCGCAAACTCATCCCCGCCACGCCCGTCGAACGCCTCCTCGCCATTCCCCTCGCCTTCACCGCCGGCTTTTGCGAGGAGTTCCTCTATCGCGGCTATCTCCTCAATATCGCCGCCTCTGCAACCAAATCCCTCCGGGTCGGCCTGCTCACCTCATCCATCCTGTTCGGCTTCGCGCATCTCTATCAGGGCCGCAAAGGCGTAATCGGCACCTCCCTCGGCGGCATAGTCTTCGGTCTAATCTTCCTAGGCTCCCGCTCCTTACTGCCCGGCCATCTCCTCCATACCGCCATGGACCTCACTCAGTTCCTCGCCCTTTCCAAAAAGGCTCGCTCGCAGTGACACAGGCTTCAGGCTGCGCCGGTCCATCGCGGCACCTCGGGCGTCTTGCTTGCTTTGAGCCTTGCAGGCCCCCATTTCGCAGCAAAAAGCGCATGTGATTTGGGATACCCTTTCGCCCGCGTGACGGAAGGAGCGCGGTGATGCCGTTCTACAAATAGCTCGGAGTGCGGGAACTGCGTGCCGGTTTCTATCGGTAGGAAATGGAGGACAGCGATTTCCTAATGCCGCCTACGTGAATGTTTTTGAAAAAATTGTCGCGCCTGTACCTACATGGGACGAGGCAGAAACAGATTTTGATGGGACAGGAGATGGCGACTCTATTCCAGAAGGTTCGGCATTGTTTTCGGGGGCTTGCAAAATTTCCGGGGCTTACTGCCGTCGCACTGCTCTCGCTGGCGATTGGGATCAGCGCAAACACCTCGATCTTCAATACCGTGAACAGGCTGTTACTGCGCCCGCTTCCTTTTTATAAAGACGCTAACAGACTCGTAATTTTGTGGAACCGGTCGCCGGGGTTGCCAGCTTCGCAACAGTGTTCGAGTTGGTTTTCTTTTTCTCTTGGTTTCAACTGGATTACTTCCCTATAGCCGACACTTCGTCCAGGATCGTACGAGTTCAGGGAATATTCACCACCGTTCCAACGCCAGCGTAAATGTAGTGATCCCCAAAGGTCTTTTGCAACACCGCGAACGTCGGCTCCCCTGTGCAGTGACCAATCGCGATGTAATCTAGCTTCCATTGGTCGTGCAACGCAGCGGAGATCCTCTGAATGTCTGGATCAGGCGACGCCACAAGATGGAGGCCTCCAAATAGAACTCGGATGTGCGGATCTATCTTGGTCGCAGCTTCCAGAATCTTCTCCACGCCCGCGTGAGAGCATCCATCCACAATGATCAGACCCTGCGGGCCGCGAATCGCCAGCGATATTTCGCGAAGTTCGAGCGTTCCGGTGACCTGCGAGATGGTTGGCACAAGAAAGATGCCCGGCGCGATCTCCGTCGTTGCATCCACTCTGACGAAGTTAGCCTGTGGCCAGGGTGTGCTGGCTGAAAGCGTCTCTGGCGGATTACCGTCGAAGTAGCGCATGTTCGCAGCAAGCGATTCCTGTTTGCGATAGAAACTGTTCGGCACGGTCCAACCGAACGGCCCCCACGGTTCGGCGGGAGTGTAAATCTTTACGGTCGGATTGACGCGAAGCAGGTAGTTCAGACCGCTAACGTGGTCCGCGTGCCGGTGGGATATCACAACGAAATCCAGCTGCCTCAGATCCACGCCTAACGCTTTAACATTATGCTCAAGAATCTCCGCATTCCCGCCAGTGTCGAACAGTATCCGCTTCCCGCCAAACTCGACCAGCGCGGAGAATCCCCAGGCTTTGGTCATAGCCGCGGACTTCCCAAATGCGTCGTAGAGAATCGTGACGCGATCGGGGGCTTCACCAGTGCAAAGGGCTGGAAACAGAAAAACAGCCAGCAAGAGATTACGAAAAACTCGAAATCTCATGATGCACTCCTTCAAAAAGCAAGATTGGAGAGGTCCAATATCGTCGGGGATTGTAGCCCCGTGGAATGTGTCCTGCCAAGCTCGTGTTGAGGCGCCTGGAGCATTGCGGTCTCGTTCCTCATTGTGTTCAGCTCGCGTGAGTCTCTAGGTTTTCGCGGGACAATTAATGGACAAGGAAAAAATCGACTTACGTCAAGGCGCATGGCTCACTTGACGTTCCACGGGTAAGGCGAAATTCTCCTCTTCCAAGCTTTTCCCAGCGCGATCACAACGCCCTGTCAAACAATGGTTGTGAGCAGACCTCTCCTATCACTTAAAAGAGTTTTTCGCTTCGCTCGCTGGGTGGGAACTCTCTAGCCCTGGACTTCCGCTGAAACAGCAATGCGCGTCTCGCGAGGGACCTGCGCCGGACCTTCACTAGGTTCTCTGGATCATATCGTCGCCGAATCGTCCGTCGTACTGCCTGCTTCGAGGAAAAGCACGGCCCGCACAGAGTCCAGCAAATGCTTAAAGTCCCCCTTCGGAACGACCAAATCCACGCACAAATTTTCAGAGAACGATTCTTTAACGGCGCTGGCGTGGAGCGTGAGCAGGATAATAGGAACAGCGGGCATAATTTTCTTCAGCTCACGCGCGGCTTCGAGCCCATTCATTTTTGGCATGGATAGGTCGAGAATTATCAAATCGGGCTTCCACTGCTTGGCGAGCGAAATCGCCTCGTAGCCGTCAGCCGCCTGCGCGCAAAGCTCACAATTCGCTTCGGTCGCTAGCAGTCTGTAGAGCGATTGGCCAACTACCGGGCTGTCATCTGCTAGCAGTATTGTCTTTGTCATCTGGCCCCAGGGTGCCCTTCTAAGTTAGCGGCGCTGATTTGGAAGCGCGATACACAGAAGACTGTATTTGGCAAATGACTGGGCAGGCTGATGCCGACGCTGAAAACTGGCCGTGGGGCGGTCTGAGACTGCATCGGCCCCCATAACTTGATCACGCGCGTCGTTGATGAACCCACACCGTCTCCCATCGCCTCGTTCAACGATACGGCTATTTTTTGGGTAAAAGCTGCGCGTAATAACCTTGCCGCGTGCGCGCGGTGAGGCTGGGCTTGGCGAGTTTAATTTGGAGCTGGTGGTATTCATCGGGGCGCTCAGCCGAAGGTACATCAAAAGAGAGCTCGTAGTAGGGCGCCACGTCGGACATACATTCCTGGAGGAGCGCCGTGAGATCGTTGTTGAGTTCAAGAGCCAGTCCACCGCTCTGGACAGCGAGCACCGGAAGCCCGAGGTTCCCCGCAGCGACCTGGTTCGGTTTGCTAACACCTTTGAGGAAGTCTTTGTAGTACGACGCGCGCAGCATGGACTCGGTGCTGCCGACGGGATTTACGCTGTAGAGGGTGATGCCCGCTTGGCGCAACTGAGTGGAGAAGCCCACGACATCGGAGAAGATCTGTTGCTGCTGCTTGGAACTGAGCTCGACGCGCGGGCCGGATAGCAGAGGCCAGCCAGGCGAAACCCAGAGAACGATTTTGCGTCCCGGTTGCGCCGCGAGGCTAGCCGTCAACTGATGCAGCGCGGCGAGCGAATACTGCAGCCGTTCGGCGGCGCCGTAGAAGCCCGCCGATCGGCCAATGGCGCGGATGGCGATATCTTGCTTATCCAGCGCCTCGCTGAGCGCGTTGCCGTCGCTTGAGAGTTCCGCCGCAATCGAGATGCCTTTATCCGTGAAGACGGCCAGAGCGACGGGATATGCGAGGTGGCCTCCCTCGGCACGGAGGAATTTGTCTACCTCGATGCGGTCGAAGTCGACGCGCTGTGTGCCGGCGTTGACCGCGTCAATCACCAGGACCACCTTGATGGGAGCCTCGCGGCCCGTGAATGCCTGAAATGAGGTGATGGTTATCGGAGATTTGTTGTCGAGAAGCGTGAAGTCCTGCTGCTGCAAGTCGGCGACGGGCGGCCCGGACTTCTGACTGACGACCACGTCCAAGTAGATCTTGCTGGCAGCGGCTGGCGGAGGCGCGGCGCTGGGCTCTTGCGCTGAGATCGCTTGGGTGCACAACAACGTCACAAGAATGAAACAGGCGAAGCGGTTGCCTGTGATCACGAGCAGAGCTCCTTGGTGCGAAGAGCCGCGACAGGCCTTCGCTGAAATGCGATGGGTGAATTGCCACTCACATAGACGCGATGCAAGATTGAAGCGTTTCGGGTATGTCATGCAAGAGGTGCGGCACGGGGTTGGCGGTCTTGCTCGAGATGACAGTCCGGCAATCCGGATCGAAAAGCGGATCGTGCCTGCCTGGCTATCGTGCCGAACACCTGGCTCGCCAAGCCGCTAGAACGCTCGACAAGGTCGCCGGTTTTCGGGATAGTCGGTCTATGGCGAAGAAGCGGGCTGCAAGGGCCGCAAATCCCCGCGGGACCTTGACATCCGGGGGTCCCAAAGAGAATCCCGCGCAGTCTGCGAACCCCAACCCCCAGGCGATCCGGTTCAGCGACTTCGTCCTTTGGGCGACGATTTTCTGCGCGACTCTCACCGCCTACCTCCCGGCCCTGGACGGGGGCCTGCTCTGGGACGATAGCAGCCATCTGACCAAGCCCGGCTTGCAGTCGTTCCACGGTTTATGGCGAATATGGTTTGAGTTGGGTGCGACCCAGCAATATTACCCTTTGCTGCACAGCGCGTTCTGGCTCGAACACCGCATGTGGGGGGACGCGGTCGCAGGCTATCATCTGACCAATGTCGCTCTGCACACACTGTCGGCTTGTCTAATAGTGATGATTATGAAGCGGCTTGCGCTTCCGGGCGCGTGGTTTGCCGGTTTTGTTTTTGCGCTACACCCCGTGCAGGTGGAATCCGTGGCCTGGATCTCGGAGCAAAAGAGCACGCTGTCCGGAGTCTTTTATCTGGCCTCTCTGCTCACGTATCTGCACTTCGACTCGGACCGTCGGAAGTCAAAATACCTGCTGGCAACGGTTCTGTTTGTGCTGGCACTGCTGAGTAAAACCGTGACCGCGACGCTTCCCGCTGTGCTGCTGGTGATCTTTTGGTGGCGGCGTGGCCGGCTCGAATGGAGGCGTGATGTACAGCCGCTCCTTCCATGGTTCGCGCTGGGCATATCCGCTGGCCTTGTTACCTCTTGGGTGGAGAGGACACTGGTCGGCGCGCGCGGCGCGGATTTCCTGCTGACGCCGGTACAGCGTGTTTTGATTGCCGGCCGCGCGATCTGTTTTTATGCCGGCAAACTGTTGTGGCCAACGAACCTAATGTTCTTCTACCCACACTGGAAGATCGATCCGGGCGTGTGGTGGCAATGGCTGTTTCCGGCCGGACTATTGGCCCTCGGGACGGGCCTGGTGTTCGCCGCTCGCCGCTACCGCGGGCCGCTAGCCAGCTTTCTCATTTTCTCTGGAACGCTTTTCCCGGTGCTCGGTTTTCTCAATGTTTATCCTTTCCGCTACTCCTATGTCGCCGACCACTTTCAGTATCTGGCAAGCCTGGGAATCATCGTTCCGGTAACGTCGCTGCTTGCAGGAACAATCGAGCGGATTTCATTGCGAAGGGCCGTTACCGTCGCCTGCTGCTTCATGCTGATCCTGGTTCTTGGCATACTGACCTGGCGGCAAAGCCGCATGTATCGCGATGTCGAGACCCTTTACCGCGAATCGCTTGCACGCAATCCGGGCAGTTGGCTGGCGCACTATAATCTAGGAGTCCTGTTTGCCGAGATGCCGGGCCGGCTTGCGGACGCTATCGCGGAGTACCAGGCGGCGCTGCAGATCAAACCGGATTATGCGGAGGCGCACGTTAACTTGGGAAACTCTCTGTCGCAGATACCTGGCCGGCTTCCGGACGCCATTGCAGAGTACCAGGCGGCGCTGCAGATCAATCCGGATTACGCTGAGGCGCACAATGAC
>Ga0209333_1000636_pt1 | contig 18606 bp, 13 predicted proteins | sample BlaSpr_A8_OM2_O3_FD_187982 | JGI IMG/M metagenome (GOLD analysis project Ga0209333, IMG submission 187982) | Forest soil microbial communities from Thunder Bay, Ontario, Canada - Black Spruce, Ontario site 2_A8_OM2_O3 (SPAdes) (version 2) | ecosystem: Environmental > Terrestrial > Soil > Boreal... | reverse complement strand
CGGCGCAAGGTGGCAAAAGCTGGTGGTGGAGACAGCAGCAGGCCCGAGCTGTGACGGCAGAAGATCCGGCGGGTGAAAAGGTTTAGTAAGAGGGAGAAAATCACTCCCTAAGGAGACGGTATGTTTTCAGTTATTCGATGGCTGGCGAGTTTCTGGATTAGGCAGATTCTAAACGCCATAGCACCGACCATTGGCGTCGTGGGTACTGGAATCTACTCGCCACCTGCGTTGATGCAGAACACGCTTGACGCTTTGGTCCAGAAGAAGATCGTACCATATCTCTCGGACATCGTGAACAAGCCATCTCCGACGCATTGGGCCTTGCAGCGGTCGGGGAAGCATGTTACGGGTGGCGCTTTGATCTTTCCGCTGTTGACGGCAGAAGATCCCGCGGGTGGAGCGTTCTGGGGTGACCAGAATTTGAACACGTCGGTATTTGATCCGGTGATTCCGGCTGAGCAACAGTGGCGGTTTTACTATCAGAACATAGCCATTGCGACGACCGACATCATTCTCGGATCTGGCGGGGCGTCTGCGGTAGACATCGTGAAGGCGAAGATGCAAATCGGGGCGGCATCATTGCTGCCGAAATTGGCCAGAGCGAACTGGGGCATTTACCCACAGAATACGTCGATTGACATCGACAACATCCCGAACTGGATTGGGGTTCAGGGGAACACCATCGCTGGCGTCAACCGGTCTACGGTGACGGCTTGGAATCCTGGCGCCGCTGTATCGAACGGCTCAGGAGCTTTGACTATTCCGAACTTTGAACAAGCGTATCAGTCGGTAACCTTTGGCTATGACGAGCCGGACACGCTGTTCCTGAACAACTACGACTACGGACGATTCAAGACTCAGTTCATCAATGCCGGCGCGGCGCCGGGGTCTGTGGTTCGAATGAATGACAACATCACAGACAAGGAGCCCGCTCAGCTTGGTCTGCGGTATCACTTCCGCGTGGATAACGCGGTGGTTTTGGCCGATCAGTACATCACGGCGGGAACCGGATGGCTGTGGAACTCAAAGTACATGTGGATGAACTACCACAAGAACGGTTACTACGTGGTTCGTCCATGGCTGATGTCGAGTTCTCAGGAAGTGATTGCCAGCCGCATTGTGGTGGCAGAACAGTTGACGAATGTGCGGCCGTTGAGCGCTTGCACGATTACGAACTTAACCTAAGGAGCAGGTATGGCGTTTAAAAATCGGCTTTTGAGTATGGTCAACGGGCCTGGAGTTCCACTCCAGAACGATGCGCTGTTCCTCTCGGTGGGCAATGCGCTGACGACGACCAACACGACTTCTTTGACCGGATTGACTCCAACGATTTCGAAGGGGTTGATTCGGTGCAAGGTGTATCAGGGCTTATCGTCTCCGACGCTGGCGACTTTGGCGCTAATCGTTTCTGACGGAACGACCTTCGTGGAAGTCTTTGACTTCGCTCCGGGAACTGCTATCACTCTATCCGCGACTCCTGCGGGTACGCAACTGGCAACCAATGGCGCCATGGCTTCGGCTTCGACTGTTCTGACCTCGGCGAGCAATCCATTTACGGCGGCCATGGTGGGATTGCCGATCGCAGTTTCGGCAGCGGGTAATTCGGGTGGAACCTTGCCGCTGTATACCACGATTGCCAGCTATCAGAGCGCGGGACAGGTTACCTTGGCTACGGCCACCCTGCAAACGGGTGGAACTTCCGGAGCTACAGTGACCTTGACCGGTCAGTATTCGAACGGCGGTTCGGACTCGGCAGTTGGCGGGGTGGACTTCGTGGTTCCGTTCGAAGTCGATATTAACGTTTCCCGGTTGGATGTGGTCACGACTGGCGCGGGCACGTCGCTGCTGGATGTCGAGATCAGTGGAACTAGCTAGATTCTTGGTTGCCCTGGGTGTGGACTTGGGTGGCTGTTGGCTTCGGCCAGAAGCCACCCATTTTTGTTAGGAGCGAAAATTGCCAACCGTAGGCGATATCCTATTTGCAGTAAGAGCAAAAATACCCGACTTGCCTCCGACGCTTCCGGCGCCCACGGGAGCGGGCAATATTGCGGTTGACTCGATTCAGTTCCCAATTCAGTTTCCGCTGGTATTTTACATTACGACGGTAAATAACTACACGCCGACGATTGGACAAGTCCTGGCCTACGTAGCGGGATCGGATTCAGCATTCAACGGCAATTACACGGTCACTCAGATTCTTTCCGGAAACGAGTTTACTTGCACGCGCTCGGCGCCGTATCCATCGCACCATACCTGCACAGGTGGGACGCTCGGAACAAGCCAGATTGTGACACTATACACAGGTGCCTCTACGCTGCCGGCGGGGACGTACTACGTCGTCGTGACACAGCGGAATCCCTGGGGAGAGACTTTATCCTCGGAGGAAGATGGCCCTATTGCGGTTTCGACGGGGCAAGGTTTGACCGTCAATTCAGCACTACTCCCCGGAGCTACGACGATCCGGGCCTACCTGACGCTTCCCGGCGGGCAGAGTGGCTCAGAAATTCAGTACATTGAATCAGTTGCGACTCCGTTCAATATCATAGCGCCATTGACTGGGTTTGGAACTCCACCGACGCGTAGCACGGCGTACTTGATGGATTCAGACGGGCCACAGTTTGGGGCCTCTACGCTCTATCAGTGGCTCAACGAAGCGTTAAACAAGCTCGCTAGGGCTGTAGGAGGCTTGCAGGACTACTCTGGCGTTCCCACGGTAGCAGGACAGCCGCTATATGTTCTTCCTGGAATGTGGGGTGAGATTTCAGACGTTTGGTATGGCGGATATTGGGTTCAAGGTGGAAAGCGGGCGGAATTCTTTCGGCGGAATAACATCAATTCGTCGGTTCTGAGCAAAGTCACAATCTCAGTGATGTCCGACAAGCAGGTGCTAGAAGTTTACCCGCAGCCGGATCGCAATGCAGGGGTCACGGCCACGAGCGCTCCCATGCTCGCTACAGATACCGCGGTAAATGTGGTCAATCCAGGGGTGTTCTACCTGCCCTTCGGCTTCTGCCAGATTGGAAATGAAGTTTGCGCCTACGCGACGACGGCCCTAACAGGTCTAATCCGCGGTTTGGGGTCAACGGTAGCTACGGCGTGGCCAGAGGGAACCACGGTGACGGAGTTGAGCCTATTCTGGTGCGGGAAGCGGTTAGAGCTCATTCCCTACCAGCCAGGGCAGTCGTTGATGAATCTTGCCGCTCCGCAGGGTTGGGTTGCGATCCTGCCAAATTACATGCTCGCGCAGGCGAAGAAAGCAGAGTTGGACTTGGAATCAGCCAAGACTTTGGAGGATGCGTTTTTCAAAGAAGCGAATGAATGGATGTTGGCTAATAAGCCAGTGCCTCGGTTCGTGCAGGTTGGTGGCGGAAGGGGTACACTTGCTTTCGATGTCGTATTGGACCAGGGTGTCATAGTCCCTTAGAATCAACGATTTATGGGTGTTAAGCCGTCAAGTTTCGGGGCATTTGTGAAAATGATCGACGCAAGTACTGGTCGGCTCATTCAGCCGAAGGGTTCCATTCCTCGCGGTTCCAATCTGCTCGCGTCAAAAAGAGGATCGCTCCGCACTTGCGATGGTACCGACATAATCGACGCCTACAACGGCGTACCTACTTCCGGCCGCGGTCGCGCCATGGCTGAGTTCTTCTTTGCCCCTACTGGAGTTGCTGGCTACTACCTCCGGATCATGCAAGCTCTGGACCAGCATCTTGGGGCGCCCCGAAATCTCGCGGTGTCAGTCGTCAGTGGCGGTTCGCTGGTGTCAGAAACCTACTACTGGGTAGTCACGGCAATTGATGGCGCCGGGGGTGAGACAGTCATCTCCAATGAAGTTTCTGCGACGGTCAGCGGGGGAGAAACGGCCGACTTGACTTGGAACGTTGTCCCAAATGCCTTTGGCTACAACGTCTATCGCGGGACGACTTCGGGAGGAGAAGTTTTACTCGGCGGCCCGGGCTTGCCTGCTTCGTCCAACTCGTATCAGGACAACGGCTCGGCTTCTCCGAGTGGTGGGACCTATGCCGTTGTGACCCTGCAGGCGACGTTTGAGGGGTTTGCGACGGTCACACTGACGACTCCGGTCAACAATGGTTTTATCGGCCAAGCAGGGGTGTACACGGCGGGCTCGAATGCGAGCTTCAATGGAAGCTATGAAATCGTCAATCAGACTGCTCCGACGGTGATTACCATCAAGGGAGGCACACAGACCGAACCAGCATTTTCCGATGGTGGAACGTTTGCCATCGGTGTGGCGATTACCCCTCCTGACACCGACACGACGCAGCAGACAGCCTTATACGCCACGCCGGCGCCAGTAGAGGGCATTACCTACACCGACGAGAATATCGTTGCCCTGTTTCCCGCGGCGCAGGCTGGCGGGACCTTACAGCAAGGCTACAGCCCGTCGGGCGGGGTCATAGGTGCGGTAGGACTCCAGCCCCAGATGGCTCAGTTCACAAATCAGGCTGTGTTGGCCCTCGGGAACGGATTCGCTCCACAGGTCTACTCCGATCCGAATGGAACACTGACGAATCCGGCAACTATTGTGCCGATTTCTGCGATCAGCGTGGATGCGAATGGGGTGGTCACGGTGACGACCTCGAGCCCGAACAATATCAACCCGACCGTGAATTCTTTCCCGTCGTGGCAGAAGGACACGGCTTACAGTGTTGGAGACACGATTGTTCCGATTCCCGAAAACGGCTATTACTACACGGCCACGCGAGCGGGCACGAGCGGTTCAACACAACCAATTTGGCCAACCACGATCGGGCAGAGCTGGATCGACGGCGGTTCCCTGTTTACCGCAGTGGTCTGGGACTGTGCCGGTCTGGTTTCGATCATTAACGCGCAGCAAGGCCTGGGAGCGAATGTTTACATCTCGGGGGTAGCAGACCCTGTTTACAATACAAACGGTTTTGGCGCGAGTGCCTTCACGACTATTTCGGTTCCGAGTGCAACTGAAGTGCAGATTGTGAATCCGCACGCGATTGGGCAACCCCCGTCCAGCGGTGGGTTTATGACGGTGACGACCATTCCTATCGTTTCCACATTCCTGCCGTCCTTTCCGGTGTGGACTACGGCTGTTTCCTACGCGGTTAACTCGGTGATTGAGCCCACGGTATCGAATGGGTACTACTACACCGCAACAACTTCGGGAATCAGCGGCGGGACACAGCCTACCTTCCCGACAACCATCGGCGCCACGGTCACAGATGGCACGGTCATATGGAAGAATTCAGGGACATTGCTCAGCGCAGCTCCTCCCCCGCCTGGGTGTGGTCATCTTGCGGTCTATTCCGGGTCACTCTGGATGTTCAATACTTGGGTCACAAATACGGGCCCAAGTACGAACACGGGCACAGGTGCAACGCCGATCGCGCCTAATACTTCGTCCGGATTAGACGGTCCTTGCAGCCTTCGCATGAGCGATGTCAACAACTTGCAGTCATGGAACCCAGTCAATCAGGCGTTCCTTGACAAAGACGATGGCACGGAGGGCATGGGCTTAGGTTCGTTCACGATCGCCGCACAGGGCATCCCGCCAGAGGGTAGTCTGTGCGCCTTTAAGAGACGTGCGGTTTATCAGATTGTTGGAGTTTTCGGTGCTTCGAACTTCCTGATTCAGCGCGTACAGAGCGATATGGGGATATTGTCTCCCCGGACACTCCAGTTCGTTCCCGGCTTCGGACTGATGCGGCTGACCTACATTGGCATTGGCGTGTTCGACGGGGTAAATGACCGCGTTGTGAGCACCCAGGTTCAGCCCTACCTGATCGGTTCGAACGATCCGGACACGGCCGACATCGTTCCGATGGATCCGGAGTGGCAGACGGTGTGCCAGTCGGCTCTAGTAGCGAATCCTCCCATGTTCGTTACTGCAATCCCCGTTGCGGCGGTTCCGGGGGGTTCTGGCGGGATGCTGACCCGAATCCTATGTTTTGACATGGTTCTTAAGGGTTGGGCGGTTGTAGACCTTCCCTTTCCCATTTCTACGATGTACGGAGTTGTGACATTCTCCACTATTGCCGCGACGGTTATGGGCTCGTTTAGCGATGGTACTTTGCAGCAGTGGCAGAACGAGGATTTAACTTGGGCGACTTCCTCGAGCGGTTCGAGTATTCCGGGACAAATCGCGTGGGCGATGCAGAGCCCGACGACAGCAAGCAAGGACGCTTCGGGTCGCTTCTATCTCCGTCGGACGGTAGTTTTGGGCCAGCAAGATCCGAACGCTCCATCGACCATGACCATCCGGACTCGGAACGGTGGAGTGGTGTTTGCTACCCAGAATCTACCGATGCCAAACTCGGGTGATATTCAGGTGCAGGCGGCGGCGGGCTCGACGGGACGACGTTTCGATGCGATTATCTCGGGGTTAGGCAGGATCACGATCGACAGTATCGAATTTCAAATCGAGCCTCGGCCAAGTGGGGTTATGGCGGGAGCTATAAGCTAGTGATTACAGAGACGCAAGACTTCGATGTGATGCAGTTTTTAGCACCAAAGGATGAGGCTCGCCTGCTTGGTCCGGATGAGGAAATCCCCGCTGAACTGGAAGCAGGGTTCGATCAACTCGGAAAGTTAGATCGAAACTGGGTCTGGGTTGTGCAGTCGGATTGGAAGATTAAGGGGGTGTTGCTTGCATCGCCATGTCACGGGTCTGCGTTCGTCTGGAGGATATGTTTGGATCCATCGCTTTCTAATGTCGCCGTTATACGCCTTTTGAGGCGATTCCTGAGCGATATAAGAGCGCGGGGACTGGTAGGGTACATGACGATCATCGACCCCGCCAAGGCCCTGCAAGCGCGTCTAAAACACATCATCGTGAAAGCAGGCGGTCAGTCGTTCGGGAATTATGAGATGTTGGTGTCTCCAACGCCGCGGGAGGGGCTGTAAGTGCCAGCAATCGCCGGGATTATCCCACTGATAACCGCTTCTCTGGCCGCAGTCAGCACCGGTGTGTCGATTGACGAGGCTCTGAACGCTCCGAGCGCCCCAAAGATTAGCACTACGCCCACGCCTTTGACTTCAACGCAGAATGCAGGGCAGGCAGCGGCGGTCAGCCAGCAACTACCGACGCTCCAAACTTTGACAGGCGGTTCGTTGTCGCCAGAGTATTACAGCCAGTTCGGTGGACAGGCGGCGGGAGTAGCGAATAACCCGCAGGCGACTGGTAATATCCAGTCTGCAATCAATCAGTTGTTCGGGTTTTCCTCTCCCGGCCAGACTGGCTTAACGCCTGCGACTTCGACGGGAACAACTCCGGCGACACAGGGCGGTGGAAGTGGGTTACCGGGGATATTGGACTTGCTGCAGAAGCCGAGTGGCGGGAGTTCCCCATTCGGCGGCGGTGGCCCGGCATGGCTATCGCAGGCATTGAACAACAATCCCTATCAGGGACTACAGGCATAGCTTATGGATGGACTTGGAGCAATTGCACCTTTACTCAGCGGCGGGGCGGCGGTAGCCGGAACCGGTGGGAATATTTTGGAAGACGTCAAGAAAAACGACTACCAGAATTTTATTCTCAATCTGGTTAAAAATCCGACCGCTTTTGCCGCGTTGATTTCCAAACTCCAGCAACCGTTGAACGCTGGCCTAACGCAATCAGTGGGGAATCAGGTGCAGGGACAGATGGCAGAACGCGGGCTGTCGCAGGCCCCCGGTATCTTCGCTGGTGCGGAGTCTCAAGCCCTCGCTCCGTTCTATCAGCAGAACCAGAGCACGGCCACAAACGCTCTTTTACAAGCTCTTGGCTTGCCCGCGGGTACGTTTGGTCAGCCAGTTAATACGACTGGGGCGTGGCAGGGCTTGTTCAAGGGCTTACCGCCGCAGAGCAATGGCAATTGGAGTGGACAGTTTAGCGATCCGGCGCTCGGCGGGATTCAGTACATGCCGGGTGGCTACGGCGGGGCAGTTGGGCCTGATCCGGCAGCACCGACCTATGATCCTTCGTGGGGGAGTTAACAAATGGCGTGGCTCACTTCGATACTCCAAAACGTCGGGCGAACAGGGAGCGATATTTCCGACGCCAAGAGTGCAAATTTGCAGGAGAAGCAAAGGACACAACAGTTCCAGACTCAACAAAAGGAACTGCAGCAGCGCTTCCAGCAGAACGCGGCTCCCACGGTGGTGCATACCTATCGCGCCTCAGACGGGAAACTGCATAACCTCGTTCGGAACCCGATGGACGGGAAGATTACGGATCAGGTAGCAGAAGGGGCGGCGCAGGAACTCACTCCCGGCCAGCAGAAGATCAAAGACGCGGAAGTAGCGCTCGGGCGCCCGCTAAGCGACAAAGAAAAAGAGATTCTCACGGGAATCATTCCCAAGCCTTCCGCCTCGCAGGACTTGTCGGACAAGTGGACCGAGGCAACGAAGATCGGCCAGCAGCAGTTCCCGAATGACCCGCAGAAGGCGATGGAGTTTGCCCGCTCCCTCATGCCGGGAGGGGCGTCGGTCAATCAGATGGTCTTTCCGCAGTTGAAGAAAACGACTGGCCTCGACCCGATCATTACGGCTCAGATTGGCAAGCCTCCGGATCCGTCGATCTACCCCAAGGGCGAAGATGACCCGATTTACAAGGCCAAGGCGAAGCAGTGGGGCGTGGAGGCCGAAAACATCAAGAATCGCATGGTAGAGGCTCGAGGGATGGGCTACAACATGACCCGAATCGGGGCCTACGTCGATGACGATGGAAATCTAATAACCACGACCGGCGGTACTGCCATGGCGAAAGGCTATACGCCGGCAGCTCCCACGTTTCAGTTGATGTCAAAGAACGCTCAGTTTCAGGAAATGGAGAATGCTTCCGGTAAACTTCGCGGAGCAATCGAAGCCTTGCAGCCGGGAGACGCTTTCACTCCCGATCAAGTGGCGAAACTATCACTGGCTTCGCGTGCGCCTGACGAGGGGGCATTCCACGCGATTATCAGTAATATGGCTTCCGGCACAACGAACGAGCGCCAACAAGACTATCTGATTTGGCTTGGCCAGATGGGGGAGCGCATCTTGTCGCTGCGAAACATCGCTGGCATGGGCCAAGGCGCGCAAGATCTACGCGCGGCGATTCAAGCTACGTTGCCGAATCTATCGTCTGGCTCGAAGGAATTTGCGCTGAAACGTCTGGATGCGGTGGATAACCAAATAAATCTGCTGCAGAAAGGTATCGGGAAACTGAAGAACAATCCGGCCACGAATGGTGCGGGACAGCCGCCTCCGGGTGCGAAGATTATCAAGTGGGACGATGTGAAATAAAATGCCTGACCGCTACGTGCAATTACCGAACGGATCCTACCTTCAGTGGCCAGAAGGTGTCAGTGCAGCCACGTTCAAAGCTAAGGCGACGAAGCTCATGGGCCAGCAGACGCCAACGGAGCAACCTAACCGTGTCAACGATACGATGGGCAAGATCACCGGAATTTCGGCCTACCATCCGAAAACGGGCCTCGCGGGAATCGAAGAGAAGCTATCGAACTGGCAGCAACAGTTGAGCGAGTTTGCAGGACGTGGGACAAGTAAGGCGATGGGCGATTTGATGGCAAGTCCAGGAATGGGAACTATGCGGGTGGGTCAGGGCCTATCTGAGATTCCCCAGGGCAAGATTTGGAAGGGGACCAAGGACGTGATCGGCGGCGGACTGGAAGCGTCGAAACTCCCCGGCTTGTTCCTGATGCCGGAGGGGATGGGAGCGGCCAAGGGCCTGCTTCCCTCGACAGAAAAAGGCGCTGAACTGTTCGAGCAAGTTGCGCGTGCGGCGAATCATGTTCCCGTCAATCTGGCGAAGGCAGGGAATGAAGCTCTCGACATCAAGGAATTTACGTCGGCGGGCGGGACGACGCCGAAGGTTATCAACGACTTTATCAAGCGAGTGACACAGCCGGGAGCGCCTCCGCTGACTTATCGGGAAGCACGCATGTTCTACGAGAACGCGGGAGCGAAACTGGCTACTGACATGAAAGGCTTCCCAGTCAAGGGCAAAACGAAGTACCTGCTCGGCAAGTTTCAGAAGGCACTCGGTGAGGCGAACCGAGAGGCAGCGGAAACAGTTGGCCACGGAAAAACATACGATCAGGCCATGCAAACCTATCGCCGCGGAGCGCAAATCCGGGACTTGGGAAAGAACATTAAAACCAACGTTGTACCACCAGCGATTAAGGGCGCGGCTGGCGTGGCTGGAGGAGGCGGGGCCTATGAACTTTACAGGATGTTCGGAGGAGGCAAGTGATGGCGAAGAAGAAGAAACGCTCACCAGTTTCGATGAAGATCGGCAAGTTGATCAAGGAAGGCAAGGAACCCAAGGCCGCTGAGGGCGAGGCATTTGGAATGCAGCGCGAGGGCAGGCTGACAAAACGCGGCGGTTACAGACGGACTCGCGGGAAGAAGAGGAAGTAATGGCCAAAAAGAAACGTGGCGCAAAAGCATTATTCCTCAAGAACGTGAAACGGATTGCCGCCTACGACAATCGCGGCAGAGGGAAAACGAGGTCATAAATGGTTGTAAGTCTGCAGGTAACAATCACAACTACGGGCGTAGCTCAGCAGATTAGTACGGCCCAGACTCAGGTTCGTTTCATCGACTTTCAGAATAACGCTGCCGCTGCAATGCGGATCGGTGACTCGACAGTGAGCGCAACCAAAGGGCATACCCTTGCGGCTACGGGAGGGGATTTCCCGGTCCACACAGGGGATGTGTATTTTTCCTACCTCAGCGATTGGTGGGTCGAAGGCACGTCTGGTCAGTTGCTCGACGTGACGTACATAACGTAATGAAAAAGTGGCTCGCCATCTCGTTGCTGTTCCTTGCAAGCATGGCCTTCGGGCAGTCCGTGGTTATCACGGGCACGGTTTTGAGCCCATCCGGGCAGCCTTACAGCAACGGCAACGGGAAGGCTCAACTACAGCCAAGTAACGTACAGTGGTTGTTCGGAAATTCGCCTGTTCCGAGCCCCATAACGATCGCAAGCCTTGATTCGTTCGGACGTTTCAGCGTTACCCTAACCAGTACGGCTGTAATCCAGCCCCAGTCCCAAGGCCCAACATGGCAGTTTAGCTTCTGCAGTCAGGTCTATGCCTCACAGACACAGCCTGTTTGCTTCACGATGACCCCGATGGCTCTAACGACCTCGCAGGACATTAGCACGCAGATTCAGGCGCAGTCGGCACCATTGCCTTCGTCTGGTGGGGGGATTACGAGCTTAGGGCTTAGCGTCCCTCAAGGTTTGAGCGTGTCTCCGTCCAGCCTCTCAGCGCCGGGTACGTTTGCGATCACTTGGAACGGAACTCCAATCCCAAACTCTGCGATTCCTGACCCAACATCGTCGGCGCTTGGCGGGGTGGAATCGATTACTTGCACAAATCAGTTCTTGAGTGCCATTTCCACCTTGGGAGTGCCACTGTGCACTACACCGTCGTTTGTGTCGCTGACCACTACGGGAACGTCTGGAGCAGCAACTCTTTCCGGGGGTGTCCTGAACATCCCCCAGTACGCAAGTAGCGGCGGCGTAGTCTCCTCCACTGCGCCATTTCAAGCTCTGTACAGCGGGACTCCCGGCAGTACGGTAACGACGATTAGTGGCCAGCAGAAGCCCATCTATGACGTCCGAGATTACGGCCTCGCTTGCAACGGTTCAACAAACGACACAGCGGCAATGGTCGCGCTCCGTACAGCGAACACACAAAATGCGGCAGTAGCGATTCCGGTTGACGCGACCCACCCGGGCCCCTGTGAACTTGGCGGCATCAATCTTCCGTTCACGCTGGATTTCTCAGGGGGTGGCGCGATTGGAGTGATTGCCAACCCAGCTACTCCCGGCAACGGTGCTTTGGTGCAGGCGAGTCCTGGCACCGCGTACACCGGAAATAGTTGCACGGCAACTTTAAACTCGGCTCCGACCGCAGGCAATGCGGTCTTGATGGAAATTATCTATGAATTTGGTTCGGGCACGGTTCCAAATCTTCCCACGGACTCTGCCAACGACTCCTTCAATGTGCTGTTGCAATCGAACCTTAGTTTCGAATCTAACTCTACGTCGTGGGCTGCGGCTGCAGTGGCAGGGGGGAGCGCGAGTCAAGCGATCACAGTCACGCTCGCTGGTGCTTCCACGCACGGTGTTTGCTTCGCACAGGAAGTTTCCGGAGAAGGCACTGGAATCGCAGTCGATCCAGGCAGCACCTTTACATATGCTAGTGGCTCGTCGCCCTACAGTGGACCGTACAGCGTCACGGCGACCTTAGAGCCCGGTGACTTCGTTCTAGCCTACGGCGGGCAAGGCACAAATAACACGACATGCACCCAGGGCAGCGGATTTACTCAACCGTCCAGCACCGAGGGAAATGTCAATGGAATGTGTTTGCAGTACCAAGCGGATTCCTCCGCGGGCTCGGTAACCGCGACACAGACCACATCTCCCAACTCCTTCAGTGATTACTGGGTCTACAATATCGTCGGAATTCGGCCAGGAACTTCCGTCGTCCATCCACAAGCAGGAATCATCGATCCGGACCTGCATCAGGTTTTCGTGAACGCTACTGGTGCGAATGGCGCAATCAGTTTCTTTCACAACTTAGCCCTGAGTAGGGTCTATCCGGAATGGTGGGGAGCGTCTCCGGCATCCTCCGCGGCAACGAACACACCAGCGATTCAAGCGGCAATTGAAGGCGCGTTCAATAACGGCAGTCCTGCCTATAACAAGACGCTGGACCTCGGGCGCGGCATTTACAACATCAACGCGGAGACGCAGTGGTACAACGTCAACGGGAATCAAGCTTCGCGCTTCCAAGTCGATTGCGGATCAGCGGGTGGAATCAACCAGACAACCGCCAACCTCCGCATCATGGACTCACAGTCGATGGACTATGGGCGCTTCGATAATTGCGTCTGGAGTTCGTCTGCAACGGACACGCAGACCACTGCGGACCTCGATATTGATTGGAACGGCGTAATAACCCCCACGGGACAGAAGCCGCAATTCCTCGATTTCTACTCGAATAGCTTCATCGGGAACAAACTTCGCGCAATCGGCGTTCTTGGTGCGAAAAGTGGGGGCGCGGCTCAGTTCTCCAATATCAATTTCTACGACCCGGAATTCAATGGCTTTACCCAAGCTGCCTACCAGATCGGAACGCCAACTGTGGGAGCCACGAATGCTATCGAGAATTTCATCTGGGGTGGCGATTTCCAAGGCAATAATGACTACGGAATTTATGTCATCGGCGGCAACGTCGAAGTTATCGGCACGAGCATGGAGAATGGCTTCTCCACAATTTCAAACGAAGGAGCACAAACAGGCTACGACCTGTATTGCGGATTGAATCAAGGTCCTTGCGTAATGCAGTGGGTGCGCTCGGAAAGTATGAAACTCGTCGCTTGCGAAACCTGCATCGTAGAGCATAGTTACACGCAAGATCAAGGATCTTTTCCGACACCGGGTGGGAGTGATCCAGTTGGAGCGATCCTTGACGGCCACATTGAGGCAATCGCGTGGGATGGACGGTACTATATCGTCACGGCAGATAACGGCGACTTCGGTGGAGTGGGAACGCCCGCCGCGCCGCTGACGGCTTCGGGCGGCAGCACCACGACAATCACGGACACAAATGAAACTGTCGCCGGGTCGGTGACAACCGGAATCTTTACCAACAACGAGAATCTAATTCAAAGTGGCACCGGCGCAACCGCAACTCTAATCGGGGGAGTCGCCTCGACCTATACCATCGCAGGAACACTGACAAGCGGCACGATTGTCTTTGGCGACGTGATGACGCAGACAGGAACCGGGGCGCACGGGCCAGCGAGCACGGTTCACACCTCGACCTCTTTGGGATTGCAGTCTCTAGTCGGCACTCCGAACGGCACCGGTACTTGGGTAGACGGAACCAGCGGCGCAATCTTTACACCATCGGCAGCGCCGGTTGCTTCGGCCACGTCGATGTTGATTACGGCAGCAACAGGTTCCCCGAACTCAAGTGCAACATGGGTTGGCCAAACCAGCGGCGCGGTCTTCACTCCCACGGGAACACCCGTCAATCAAGCGAATTGGACCACAAACCAATTCGTCGGAATGGCCGTCGCTGTCACCGGACCAACAGCTAACAACCTATTCCTCGGCAATCAAGGTTGTTATGGAGTAGTCACATCGAACGCGGCGCAGACGATTACCCTCACCGCAGGATGGACAACGCAATACAACTTACTGAATTGCTCATCTCCTATTGCAGGGAGTCAGTTTATTGTCGAGCCGAATTGGGGCAGCGCGAGCACTCTGTATTCGTGCGCTACTGGTTCAACCTCCGCTTGTGCGAGCACCGGCATGACCTTCCAGGTAGTGAATGCCGATGGAGTGGGAACCTGCACGGTTCAAGGATGCGTAACTGCTGGCGTGCAAGCAAACGACGTATATGTTCCCGGCTTGACTTGGCGAGTAAGTCCGAGCGGAAATTCTACGCTAAAGAGTGTCATTGTAACGCCATCGCAATGGCTGGACGATCCTACCGACCCGCAAGGCTGCTGTGTCCTCGATAGAGACTGGGATGTGCGACGAGCTCAATCCTATCAACTTTCTGGACAAGGAACTTTCTATCAGAATTGGACGCTGCCTTCGATTGGCGGCGTGGCGGCATCCGCTCCCTTGCAGGAGAATTTAGGGACTCGGCAAATAACGTTTTCTACCGGACAAATCAATGTTGGTCCCAATCTTTCGGCACATGACACGTCCGTTGGTGGACGAACCGACCCTGGTGCCGCAAATGACATTACGAGGGCACACCTCGAGTTCTGGCCCAGCATCGGCCCGCCTACACCCGTGGGAACGAACATGAACGGCAACAATGCAGTCTTTGACTGCGGCAATTCAACAGGTTCGGGCACTCCTGGTTCCTGTGAGTGGTATGTTGCCACAGCGGGATCGTCGGGCACAACGCCGAACGGCGGCGGAACGAGCCCAACGTATTCGATGGTGCTCGGCCCGACCGGCCTCACTCTCGGCAATCCAACAGGCGGCGGCGAGGGCGCTGGAACACTGAACGCGACGGGCCTGTATGTCAACGGTGTCGCGGTGGGTGGCGGGTTCACGGCAGGCGGCGACCTATCAGGCACGTCTACCTCCCAAGAGGTTGTCGGGGTGCTGTCTCACGCTCTGCCGTCTATTGCAACGGGTTTCTTGAACTGGACTGGATCGGCATGGGCATTTTCTAGCCAGTACATCTCGTCTTTGACAACAACCGGTACCAGTGGACCAGCTACGGTATCGGGCGGAGTTCTTAATATCCCACAATATGCAGGCGGTGGTGGAACCGGTTCTCAGTACCAATCCGCCTACTTCTCGAATACGAACACCGTGGGAGCCTTCGGACCGGGAATCACTGGTCAGGTAGCCACAAGCCAAGGCGCGAGCTCTGCGCCCGCCTATACGTCACAGGGGCTAGGTTTAGGCAATGGTGGGAGTCCGGTCACCGCATCAACCTACCTGGTGAAGTGTGACAGTGGAACAACGATCTTGGATCGGGGAACGGTCCTAGTCTTCCAGTCGGGCGCTTCCGCAATCACCGTGCCGGATACGGGCAATACTGGGTGCGGAGCCGGATTCGCCTTCAAGATTATTGACGATGCTGCGGGAACAATCACGATCAGCCGTCAAACGTCATCCACGATCAACATAGCAAACGGGACGACGAATTCTGACGGCCAGACAAGTTTCACGATGGGAAATGGTGCATTTGCAACATTCAGCGCGGACGGATCAGGTCACTACTGGGTTACGCTGACGCAATAGGGAGGCTTATGAAACGGATTATTTTGGTGCTTTTAGTGGCGGCCTGCTTCGGACAGAACGGTCTGCATGACTTCGCGCCTTCACTCGGCAGGGGGCTCAACGTCAACGTCGTTGGTGGGGTGGCGGCGATCAGCACCGTTCCAACGGCCATCGCAGGGACTTCCGTAGGAGTCGCGGCGAATACCACAACCTACATCTATGTGGACCTGTCCGCGGCGATCATTTCGTCAAACACCAGCGGTTTTACCTCGACGGAATACCCCGTGGCCACGGTGGTGACTAATTCTACCCAGATTGTGACGTTGACGGATGATCGGCCGGGGGCCTATGCGGTGTCAGGCGGTGGGGGGAGCGGTACGGTTTCGTCTGTCTCTAACTCGGACGGAACCTTAACCATTACCCCCACGACAGGGGCCGTGATTGCTGCATTGGCCTTGGCTCATGCGAACACTTGGACGGGACAGCAAACCTTTGTCGCTCCGATTTTAGGCACTCCTGCGTCCGGGATCATCACCAACCTGACCGGTACCTGTACGAGTTGCACGTCGAATCTGGCCGTCAACATCAGTACAAACGGTACAGCAAACCAGGTTTGGGGCATGAACTCTGGTGCGACTGCGCAGGGATGGCAGACGGTGAGCGCAGCCGGCGCGAACACGGGACTCTCTAACCTAGCCGCAACCACAGCACTCAACTCTCCACTGCTGGAAGGTACGGGCAACGTGGAATACGGGTTCACCGCATCGTCAAATTTCGGCGTCGGATTTAATGCGGCGAACGGCGGTTCTCTAACTCTTTCAAACGCCAGCGGCGTCAATTACGCGATCAGTGGCAATGAGGGTCTTACGATTGCCTCCGCTTGGCCGATTGCCTGGACCAATGGCGCCGCACTCACCGGAACGCTAGATACAGCGATCAACCGCGGGGCTGCGGGAGTTCTATGCTCGGGGACGTCAGGCGCGGTTCCAGACTGCAGTGGCATATTTGAAGCACGCGGCTTTACTCTCGCCGGTTCCTCGAGTGGCACATTCCCGCTCAGCGCCAATAGCACCGGCTCCCAGCTCAACCTTGGTCCGGATGCGAACGTGACTTCAGCGGGAGCGCTGACGGTCACGTCTTGCACGGGGTGCGGTGGCGGAGTCACATCTATTGCAACCACCTCCCCGATCACTGGTGGAACTATCACTACGACTGGAACTATCGCTTGCGCGACGTGCGTTACCTCGGCGGCTTCGCTGACTAGCACGGCTATTATGACTGGCGCTGGTTCGCAAGCGTCGCAGACGCCGGATACGACCGCGACCTTGAGTTCTGGCGGCGTACTGGCCGGTGTGTCAATGGCTGAAAATCTGCTCACCGGAGCGGCGGCGGCGGGGACAATCACCGAAGGCGGGTCAACTTTCAGCGTAACTCGCGCGGGTGTATCCACGGCTAACCTGACCGCCCCTTGGGTGTTTCAGAATACGAACTCCACTAACAACAACACGTCGATCACGCTGGGCATCACTTCTCCGGGAACATCTACAGGCCAAACTACACTGAACATCAACGGCGCAACAACGGGGGGCGATCTCACAGATTGGGGCACCGGCGGGACATGGACGGCGGGAGTTTTGTCGGGACAGACGAACGTGGCCAAGGTCGGGATAACGGGCGGGTTTACCGGACTCAATTTCACAGGCAACGGAACAACTGCTGGATTCATTGATTTCGCGCAAGGTTCAACCAGTGCAGCGGTAGCACCCTGCAATACAACCAACAGCATTTGCGATCAAGCTCCTACAGCGGTAACAGCTGGGGTTCGCACTCTTCCGCCCGCTCTGGCTCAAGGGGTGTTGACGAACGTTGGGTCTTCGTCGGCATTGCAGCAAGGGTATAGCGGAGATGCGGGCCACTCAACTACGGTGACGATCAGTTCCGCAACTTCGGTTGGCTCCACGTCTTTGTGCTCAACCACGATTTGCCCGGCCGGTACCTATCAGATCAATGGCTATCTTGATGTGACCACCGCCTGTTCGACGACCGGCGGATATTTTGTCAGCATCATCTTTACGGACGACGCGGGATCAAAGACCGTAGTGATGCCGCTGATCGGAACCGGGGTCACGGCCAGTCTGCTCACTTCAACGGGAATCAGTTCATCGCTGGCGTTGTCATCAACCAGCAACTTCGCCCAAGGCGATCTGTTCATCCGCTCAACGGGCGCGGCATCAATCAACTATTCGACGACCGCCAGTGCATGCGCGACGGGTGGTCCGGCTGCGGGCAAACTGTATTTATCAGTTATCCCAGTTCAGTAGGAGGCATATGCGTTTTAGGGTAGCGATTGCGTGGCTGATTCTTGCGAACGGATTGATCTCCGGGCAGGGCATCGGAGGGAAAGCGGGAATAGGGGGTAAGGCTGGCTTGGGTAGCGGAGGCGGAGGAACCGTAACATTCGTCCAGATCGCAGATGCTGGGACCAATGCGAACTGCGCGTGGGACGGAAGAACCGACAGCAATCCCTGCCCTCTTCCAAATAACACTGCCGCAGGAAACACGATTATTGGCTGTGTGGGATGGAATGCCGGGTCCACGGGTGCCACGTTCAGCATCACGTCCGATACGCAAAGCCTTAGCTGGTCGGTTGACTCAGCGACGAGAAAAGTAGCGGATTCGACCACCGATTACACCGAAATTGGCGTGCAGTGTTTTCACTCCACGACCACCACGAGCGCTGGAGCGGAAACAGTCACGCTGCAATCAAGCGTAGATCTGGCTGGTCCAATTTTCCTTTACGAGATTCATGGAAGCGGCGGAACCGTAACCTATCAGACTGGCGGCGTGGGGACCGG
>Ga0209333_1000634_pt1 | contig 18623 bp, 15 predicted proteins | sample BlaSpr_A8_OM2_O3_FD_187982 | JGI IMG/M metagenome (GOLD analysis project Ga0209333, IMG submission 187982) | Forest soil microbial communities from Thunder Bay, Ontario, Canada - Black Spruce, Ontario site 2_A8_OM2_O3 (SPAdes) (version 2) | ecosystem: Environmental > Terrestrial > Soil > Boreal... | reverse complement strand
TATCAATGGCGAGCAGGTGGCGAGCATTCAGGGCGACGGGCACTTCCGTCATTTTCTGCCGGCGATGACGAAAGGGAGCCACGAAATTATAATTACGGGGCAGAACCGGCGGGGCGGCACGGCGACGAAGCGAGTGGAAGTAGTCATTCCGTAAGATAATAATATTGAAGGGCAATTTTAATTTTTGCGCCGCCCGCAGCGGCGTTGAAATGGAATCTGGGGGACGCACGACGTGACGAAAAACGGCTACAACATGCGGTCGGTGTTCAGTTTGTTTTCATCCGACCTGGCCATCGATTTGGGGACGGCGAACACGCTGGTGTTCGCGCGGGGCAAAGGGATCGTGGTGAACGAACCCTCGATCGTAGCGATCAACAAAAACAGCGGGGACGTGGTGGCGGTGGGGCGCGAAGCAAAAGACATGCTAGGGCGCACGCCGGGCAACGTGGTGGCGATCAAGCCGATGAAAGATGGCGTGATTGCGGATTTCAAAGTCACCGAAAAGATGCTGACGTATTTTATTCAGAAGGCGCATAACCGGCGGGTGCTGGTGCATCCCCGGATTGTGATCGGCGTGCCGAGCGAAATCACACCAGTGGAAAAGCGAGCGGTGCAGGATTCGGCGTATCGCGCGCGGGCGAGCGAAGTGTATCTGGTGGAGCAGGCCATGGCCGCGGCGATTGGCGCGGGGCTGCCGATCGAAGAGCCGTCGGGAAACATGGTCGTCGATATCGGCGGCGGGACCACGGACATCGCGGTGATTTCGATGAGCGGGATCGTTTATTCGCGGTCGGTGCGGGTGGCCGGAAACGAAATGGACGAAGCGGTGATGCATTATTTGAAGCGCAAATACAATTTGCTGGTGGGCGAGCGGACGGCGGAGCAGATCAAGATCGAGATTGGGTCGGCGTATCCGTTGGAGAAGCCGCTGACGTTGGAAGTAAAGGGGCGGAATTTAATTGAGGGCGTGCCGCGGACGGTGACGATTGATGACAGCGAGATTCGTGAGGCGCTGTCGGAATGTATTTCGACGATTTTGAATGCGATTCGGGTGGCGCTGGAAAGAACGCCGCCGGAATTGTCGGCGGACATCAGCGACCGCGGGATTGTGCTGACTGGCGGCGGGGCGTTGATTAAAAATTTGGACAAGCGGATTCGCGAGGAGACGGGGTTGCCGGTTTCGATCGCGGATGATCCATTGGCTTCGGTCGTTTTGGGGACCGGGAAGATGCTTAGTGACTTCCGGTTGTTGCGGCTGGTTTCGATCGACTGAAGCGGAATTTGGTGGTCGTGCTGCGGGGGCGTGTCGCACCTCCGGCGCTCTGGTGATTTTTGGGCTCGGTGCCCCGGCCCTTACGGGCCGGGCTAACCTCTGCCGCGCCTCCGCGCTGGGTGTCCAGGCAGGGACGGTTTTTGCGAGGACTTCCCGGGGCCGACGCTTGGGGTCGAAGCGGCGGCGGTTTTTTGGGAGGGCTTGCCGACTTCGGCGCAGGGCGTCGAAGCGGGCTGTTTTGGGGGGCTTTGCCGCCTCCGGCGCTTTGGGTCGAAACGTTCCGGTTTCGATCGTTTCGCTTGCGGGTGGGATCACAGATTTACCGCAGAGGGCACAGAGAACCAGAGTGAGGGCACGGAGATTTTGATTGCTGGATTCGAGACTTGAGTTGGATTTTTATTTTTTGCGTTTTCACGCCTGAGACATTTTAGCCATGATTGATCTGATTTTCCGCCGACCCATTTTCCTGCTGGCCATTGTGGTGATGGCGCAGGTGATGCTGCTCGCTTACCAGATTAAGGGCGATCACGATGTGCGGTTGATCCGGTACTGGGCGGTGGCGCTGATTACGCCGATAGAGCGGGTGGGAACCTGGAGCACGTCGAAGGTGGGCGGGGCGTGGAGCGGGTACGTCGGGCTGCATAACGCGCGTTCGGAAAATAACAACATGCACGCGGAGCTGGACCAGCTGCGGATCCGAAACCGCGAATTGGAAAGCCGGGCGGCGGAAGCGGGGCGGCTGGAAGCGATTCTGAAATTCCGCGACGAGCATCCGGAAGCGCAGATGCTGGCGGCGCAGGTGATCGGGTCGAGCGCGGATCCGACTTCGCATACGCTTTTTATCAACCGCGGCGACCGGGACCGGTTGCGGGTGAACCTGAGCGTGATCACCTCGGAAGGAATCGTGGGGAAAATTGTCGAGGTGCTGCCGAACACTTCGCAGGTTTTGCTGATCAACGACAAGGATAGCGGAGTGGGCGCGATGTTTGCGGGGTCGCGGACGCACGGGGTGGTGAAAGGCAGCGGGGACCCCGAGCCGCACATGGAATACGTGGTGAACGACGAGAAAGTGACGCCGGGCGAGGCGATTGTGACGTCGGGCGAGGATCACATTTTTCCCAAGGACCTGCCGATAGGGACCGTGCTGGCGGCGAATCCGGGAAATCCGTTTCAGATTATTCGAGTGCAGACGGCGGCGCGGTTGGACCGGCTGGAAGACGTGATCGTGCTGCTGGGCCAGCAACAATTGACGCCTTTGAAATCCGCGGCGGCGGCGCCGGGCGCGGGTGATTCTTCTTCATCCTCTGCTGCGGCGGCAGGTGCGAATCAAAGCGCGCCGGAAAAATCGACGGCTGCTCGTCAAAATTGATATGAGCTCCGATTACATGCTGAACATGAGCGAGCACTCCGACCGCAACATCGAAGTGCACAAGTTCTACAACGGGGCGATTTTTGCGGTGTGCGTGCTGGCGCTGGTGTTTCAGGCGTTTTTGCACAAGTACGGGCGGTGGTCGGAGCTGATCGACCTGCCGCTATTGGTGACGATTTATTTTGGATTCAGCCGGCGGAATCCGATCAGCGGAATGTTTCTGGGCGGAGTGATCGGCATCGCGCAGGATGCGCTGAGCCACGACAATCCGATCGGGATGTACGGGATTGCGAAGACGATTGTGGGCTACACGGCGTCTTCGATCGGCGGACGGATCGATACGGAGCATCCGGTGAGCCGGTTTGGATTGATTTTCGTGTTTTTTCATTTTCACCAGGCGATACTGGTGATCACGCAGCGGGTGCTGCTGAATCATTCGGCGCGTTTTTTTTCGTGGCAACAGCTGGTAGATTCGCTGGTGACCGCGGCATTTGGCGTGCTGCTTTTCGCGCTGCTCGATCGACTCCGCAGATCTTCGTAAGCCCTTCCGTTTCCAAGTCTCGGTTAACGTGGTACTCGACTGTGCGGATTCCGGCGAAACGCATTTGCCCGGCGGCTCAGCGGAACTGATACACTCCCCGATTCTTACTTATGCTGCTTAACATCATTGCGCCTTTCGGGGTTGTGCTGGTGGCGCTGCTGGTTTGCATGGCGTGCATCATTCGAATACGCAGCCTTCGGCGCAAGGATTATGGAAAGTGGCGTCGCGTGGGCGAAACATTCGTTCTGGTGGTAGTGATTCTTTTCGCGGCGTCGCTGGGAGCGGGAGCTGCGTTCAATGCGGTGGCCAGCCAATATTTTTTCTCACGCCATGCAGCCCCGGGAAAACTTTACGATGCCGGCGGATACAAGATGCATCTGTACTGCACCGGCGAGGGCTCGCCGACGGTGGTGCTGGATGCGGGCCTGGGCAATGATTCACTGATCTGGGCCAACGTGCAGCCCGAACTTTCGAAGATCACGCAGGTTTGTTCCTACGATCGCGCCGGATTCGGTTGGAGCGAGGCGCGACCCGAACCTCGCGACGCCCAGCGGCTCAACGATGAACTGCATGGGCTGCTGAGCGCAGCCGGTGTTACGGGTCCCATCGTTCTGATGGGACATTCGATTTCGGGCTTGTACCTGCGCGATTACGCCACTCGCTACCCGCAGAATTTGTCGGGCCTGGTGTTTGTCGACGGCTCGACGCCGCTTCAAGATGAACGCTTTCCCGCGGAAATTCAGTTAATGGAAAAGCAAGAAATTGTTGAGCTGCGCAAGCTGGAATGGCTTTCGGTTTTGGGCCTACGGCGGGCAATGGGCGGCTGCGCGCCAGAAGAAGGTTTCAGCAAGAGCGCGGCGAAACTGATTGCCGAAGATCAGTGCCGCACTTCGGTGCTGGCGGCTGCGGCGCAGGAGTTCAGCAGCGTTCAGCAGTCCGGCGACGAGACGATACATACCGGCCCGTTCGGCGACCTGCCGATCTTGATTTTCTCTCAGGACCTGGAGCAGCCTGCTACGCCGGGTATTTCGGTGGAAGCGGGAAAGTCGGTCAGCAAAACTTGGAACGAAATGCAAGAGGACCTGAAGAAGCTCTCGGCGCGCAGCCGGCGAATCATCGCGAAGGGCAGCAGCCATTTCGTGCAGATCGATCGAGTCAGCTTGCTGAACGGCGAAGTGACCACGTTCATCCGGCAGATTCGCGGCGAACTGCCGGAGCCAACGGACTACGGTTCGACGAAAGTCGAATAGTTGGTTGTGCTGATTGCTGCGAGCAGGAGGAAAACTCCCAGGTAGAACGATTCGCCAGATGCGAAGTACACGGCGGCTGGACTCCTTTTGGAAATCGTACCATTAGCGAGGCGCTGGGTGAGCCGCACCGCCGGTGCTCTGGCCATTCCATTCATTCCTTACCCCGGGCCTTACGGCCCGGGCTAACCTATGCCGCGCCTCCGGCGCTGGGCGGGGGAGGCTGCGCGAAAGTTTTGGAGGCGTGGTGGTGATAGTCAAAGGCGGGCAGAGCCGCACTTCAAGGTAGGTTGATCTTGTTTGATTGGCGCTCCTCGATCGACTCCATAGATCTCTGCAGGCCACTGAGCTTCCTTGAACCCTAAAGTCCCCTGGAATAATCGAAGAGGTGCGGCTATTGGGCCGGCTCAAAATTATTTTTTCGGGAGCACATACGCATGTTCGCAGTGACTGGAATTACGGGGAATGTGGGCGGGCAGGTGGCGCGGAATCTGTTGGCGGCGAAAATCCCGGTGCGGGCGGTGGTGCGCGACACGGGCAAGGGAGAGGAATGGAAGGAGTGCGGGTGCGAGGTAGCGAAGGCCGATATTAATGATGCGGCGGCGCTGACCGCGGCGTTTCGCGGGGCGGAGGCGGTTTTTGTGATGGTGCCGCCGAGTTTCGATCCGTCGCCGGATTTTCGGGAGGCGCGGGCGATTGGGGCGACGTTGCGGACCGCGATCGATGGGGCGCGGCCGGGGCGGGTGGTTTATTTGTCGACGATCGGGGCGCAGGCGGCAAAGCCGAATTTGCTGACGCAGCACGGAATGATCGAGAAGGCGCTGGGGGACGCGGCGGTGCCCATTACTTTTTTGCGGCCGGGCTGGTTCATGGAGAATTGCAGTTGGGACGTGGGGCCGGCGATGGATGGAGGAGTGATTCCGAGTTTCCTGCAGCCGCTGGATAAGCTGGTGCCGATGGTGGCGACGGCGGACATTGGGCGGGTGGCGGCGGAATTGATGCAGGAAACGTGGAAGGGGCGGCGGGTGGTGGAATTGGAAGGGCCGCGGCGGATTACGCCGAATGAGATTGCGGCTGCGTTTGGGGAGTTGCTGGGAAGGCCGGTGAAGATGGAGATTGTGCCGCGGGAGAGTTGGGAGGGATTGTTTCGGTCGCAGGGGATGAAAAATCCTGAGCCGCGGGTGCGGATGCTGGATGGATTTAATGAGGGGTGGATTGAGTTTGAGGGTGGGGCGCGAAACGGGAAGGTGGAGTTGAGGGAGGTTTTGCGGGGGTTGGTGGGGCGGGCGGGGAGAGGCTGAGGGCTGGCGGATGGTTTGGGTGGTTGAACGTTACGGAAAGCTGGCGCAGAAAGCGCGCAAAAGGAAATTTACGAAAGGCGTTTTTTTTGGCACGGCTGAAGCCGTGCGCTGACGAAAGGCGTGGCGTTGATGTGATTTTCTTCGCGATTGGGTGGTGCGGTGCCGTCGTAAAAAGCAGATCCATCCTTCGCTGCGCTGCGGGATGACAAACGGTTGGTACGCAGCGCAACAAAAAAGCAAAGATTGCCCAGCTGAAGCTGGCCGCTACCGGTGCATTTCCTGGACTTCCTGCCTTTGATTATACTTGCCTCCCAATGAAGCAGCAGGCACGGGCAAAGGCAAAGGCTGCCCGCCTAACGGCGGCCGCTACAGGTGGCGATTCGTAGACGGCCAGGTCAGGCTGGACGCTGCGGGGTTTCGCTGTTCTTTCGGCATTATCGTAATGGACATGGCAGCTTGCTCGTCCTAGTACGGGGTGTTAATTTTGATACTCCTATATTGTCCGGTGTCTTAGCTGGATTGGCGCATGTGGGTGCGGTTTTGGCCCGTGCGGGAGTGGGAGTCCGTTGGGTTCATGGAATATTAACGACCAGAGAATTCCGCAGGAACGGCTGGCTCTGGTTTCGTATTTGTCGGTGGGCCTGGTCGTGCTGTTGATGGTGGGGTTCTGGAAGCTGCAGGTGGTGCAGTCGGGGCATTTTCTCGATCTGGCCGAAAAGAACCGGGTCCGTTCGATTCCGATTATTGCGCCGCGCGGGCCGATGCTGGACCGCGAAGGCCGCGTGCTGGTCGATAGCTATCCATCCTTCAGTATTCTGCTGCTACGCGACGATCCCAAAGGTTTGGAAAAAACGCTGCCGCAGATTGAAGACGGTTTGGGAATCAGCGACGAAGATCTGCGCCAGGAATTAGAGACGGCGAAGTTCGAACCGAAATTCCAGCCGGTCGTAATCAAGCCCGCAGCGAGCCAAGCCGACATTGCTTTTGTGGAATCGCATCGGGCGGATCTGCCTCTTCTGGAATTGCTGATGGTGCAGCGCCGGCGCTACCAGAATGGGGAAATGCTGGCGAACACGATCGGGTATGTCGGCGAAGTATCCGAACAGCAGATGGACGACAGCGACGGGCATTACCGGCCGGGCGATATCGTAGGCAAGGCGGGCCTCGAACGCGAATACAATGATCAACTGGAAGGCACCGACGGCCTGCGCCGGGTGGTGGTGAACAGCGTCGGCAAAGTGATGCGCACGCTGGACAACGTGGAAGCGGTGCCGGGGCGGCCGATTCAGTTGACGATCGATTACGATCTGCAAGCGATTGCGGAAGCGGACATGGTCAACAAAACCGGGGCGGTAGTGGCGATGGATGCGCATACCGGCGAGATCCTGGCGATGGTCAGCCGGCCGACGTTTGACCCCAACGATTTTGCGGTGCGCATACCGAAGGCGGAATGGCAGAAATTAAATGGGGATAAAGAAACGCCGCTGCTGAACCGCGCGATTCAAGCGCAACTTGCGCCCGGATCGGTTTTTAAAATCGTGATGGCGGCCGCGATGGTCGACTCGAAGGCAATTCCGGAATCGTACGGCGTGTTCTGCCCGGGCCATGCGAATTTCTATGGCCGCGAATTTCACTGTTGGCGGCCGCAGGGCCACGGCGAAGTGGAATTGCACAAAGCGCTGGTGGATTCCTGCGACATCTTTTTTTATAACGTGGGCAAACTGCTGGGCATCGACAAGATCGCGTATTACGGCTCGGGGCTGGGGCTGGGAAAACGGACCGGCGTCGATTTGCCGAGCGAAGAATCGGGACTGATGCCATCGGAAGAATGGGTGCAGCGGGTGTACCACCGCAAGTGGTATGCGGGTGAAACGATTTCGGTGGCGGTGGGACAGGGCGCGGTAACCGTGACGCCGATTCAACTGGCGCGGATGGCCGCCGGCGTGGCGAGCGGCGGGACTTTGGTGCAGCCGCATTTGCTGAAAGGATTCTTGAACGCGAAGACGGATCATTTTCCGCTGAGCGATGAAGCGGTGGAGCAGGTGACGCAGGGACTGTTCGGGGTGGTGAATGAACCGGGCGGGACGGGCTATCACCTGCGGCTGCAGAACATCGACTTCTGCGGAAAATCGGGCACGGCGCAGTTGATGAGCTACGACGCGTCGAACCGGTTGGGCACGAAAAAAATGGATGGATGGTTTGTGGGCTTTGCGCCGCGGAAGAATCCGGACATTGTGGTGGCGGCGATTGTGCAGGATACGGTGGAGCACGGCGGCGAAGCGGCGGGGCCGGTGGTGCATGACATCGTGAAAATGTTCTACGACAAGCGGACCTCGAAGACGCAGCAGCAGGCGACGACGGCGGCTCCGGCGCAACCGGGTTCCGGCGGGAGCGTTTCCAGTTCGCTAACGCCGACGCGCGCAAACGCGCCGCTGGTGGCGGCGGTGGGAGGTCAACGCCCATGAGCGACCGGCCGCAGATTAAAGATTTCGACTGGACCCTGCTGGCGATTGTGGCCGCGATCAATCTTCTGGGGCTGCTGGAGATTTATTCTTCGACGCATGCCAGCGCGATGAGCGGGATGCACTGGAAGCAGCTGATCTGGCTGGGCGTGGGCGTGGTGGTGATGTTCATCATGTCGCAGATCGATTACCACACGCTGCTGGACCAGGCGCCGATCCTTTATATCGCGGGAGTGGCGGGACTGCTGGTGGTGGCGGTGATCGGGTATTCGCGGCTGGGGGCGAAGCGCTGGATTTCGCTGGGCGGCGGGTTCAACCTGCAGGTGTCAGAATTGATAAAGTTGATTATAATCATAGTACTGGCGAGGTATTTCAGCGAAGTCCGCACCGACAAGCTGACGCTGACGGATATCTGCAAGGTTAGTGTTTTGACGTTGATTCCGGTGGCGCTGATTTTGAAGCAGCCGGACCTGGGAACGGCGATGGTTCTGGTGCCGGTGCTGCTTGTGGGGATGTTCCTGGCCGGGATCGAATGGAAACATTTGGCGGTAGGTTTGGTATTAATTGCCCTGCTGATTCCGGTGGCCTGGAACATGCGGCACCACCTGAAGCCATACCAGCAGCAGCGGATTGAGACCTTCCTGCATCCGGAAGAAGATCAACGCGGAGCGGGCTACCAGATTCTGCAGTCGGAAATAGCAGTGGGGTCCGGCGGTTTTTGGGGCAAGGGTTTTGGCAAAGGCAGCCAGAACCAGCTGGGATTCGTGCCGGTGCGGTATTCGGACTTCATCCTGGCGGCGCTGGCTGAGGAACAAGGATTTATTGGCGTGTGTGTGGTATTACTGTTGTATCTTGGGTTGATTCTGCGGCTGGTAGACAACGCGCAGAAAGCGAAAGATCGGGCCGGAATGTATGTCGTGATGGGAGTAGCTGCAATCCTGGGCTTCCACGTTCTGGTGAATGCTTCCATGGTGATAGGCTACATGCCGGTCACTGGCATTCCTTTGCCGCTGATGAGCTATGGAGGCTCATCGATAGCTTTTGTGTTTTTGGCTTTGGGCATGGTAATGAATGTACGGCTGCGGCGATTCGTGAACTGAAGCCGCAAAATATTCGAACTTCTTTGTTAGCAGTGAGATTTAGAAAGACCCGTCCCGCGGATACGCCCGGCGGCACTCAATATTTGATTCAGGTCAGCATCGGATGAGGAAAGCCAACAGACAATTTCAAGAGTCTTTCCTGGGCAGCCCTCTGGGGCGAGCAATAGGCATCGCCTTGCCCCACTCCGGTCAAGCGCGCGCGAATTGGCGCGCCGCTGCGCTCCGATGCGCCTTTAGGAGTTTTCATGTCGAAGGAAATGGTAATTTCGGCGAACCCGCACGAGACGCGGGTAGCCATTCTGGAAGAAGGACAGCTGTGTGAGTATTACGTTGAGAGGGATAAAGAATTTGCGTTAGTCGGAAGCATCTACAAAGGCAAAGTGACGCGCGTGCTGCCTGGCATGCAGTCGGCCTTTGTGGAGATTGGCCTCGATAGCGACGCCTTCCTGTACGTCAGCGACTTCCTGGAAGAAATTGAAGGGCTGGACCATGTGGAGACGACGCCAGATCCGTCGAAGACTGCGGCGGCGGCTGGCAATGGCGGAGCTGCGGCGCCGGGGCTGAGCGCGCCGGTGGCGGGGTCGGAGAGCTTGCCGGAAGGCGAAATTCTGAGCGCGATGGAAGGCGAGAGCCTCGGCGGTTCTGGCGGAGGCGCTGGTGGCGAAGCCGGCGGCCATGCCGGGATTGTGGCGCCGGTGCAAACTTCCGCGCCATCATTTAATCGTCCACCCCAGTCGGGGCAGCGCAGTGGCGGCAGCGGCGGCGGATATCAGGGACGGTCGTCGGGCGGCGGTGGAGATCGCGGCGGACGCAACCGGTTTGGCGGACGTGGCGGGCGCAATCGCCCGGGTGGACGCGGCGGACGCAGTGGTGGCGGCGACCAGCGATTTGGGCGGGAACTTCCCTCTTCGAAGTACGCGTCGTCATCCTCTTCATCGTCGGGATATCCTGCGGACAATTTGGGTGCAGAACAGGCCGGACCGGAAGGCCACATTTCGATGGTGCTGCCGGGCGAGTCGCTGGCGAAATTCCGGGAGCGTCCGGCCGGGGCGGAGCAGGCGTCGTCCGGTGCGGAATTTGGCGGCGAGCCGGTGAGCTACAGCGGCGCGGAGTCGGCAACGTCGCCGTTGCACGAAATCGTCGAGCCGCAGAACCCGGCGTTGGACGCGCCGGCAGGGCCGAGCGACCGCGAGGCGGCGCTGCTGGCATCGTTTGGATCGTTCGAAACGCCGGACACGCGGCCAGCCGCGGCTCCGCGGGAGCATCGCGAAGATCGCGAGCGCGGAAGGTTTGGAAGAGGGGGATCGCGGGGATCGTCGCGGTCGTCGCAGGGACGCGGCGGATTTTCGTCGGGCGGGTATTCTTCAGGCGGGCAGTCTTCCGGTGGACATTCCTCAGGTAGTTCCGCGGGCGGCGGATTCTCTTCGGGGATTGAGCCGCTGCCGGGCGAATCGCTATCGAAATGGAAGGCGCATCAGCATTTGCCGCCGGAGCCGCCGTCGGATAATGCGCCGGTGCCGGAGGCGGTGCAGTTTGCGTCGTTGTCGCCGTTGATGCCGCCGGGGCCGGAAGTGGATTCGGCGGATATTTCGGTGGCTTCGCACATTGACGAAAGGCACGTTTTCAGCGAGGAAGTTACTGCGGCGCACGAATCCGCGAGTGAACGCGCGGAGACGGATGGAGAACGGGAAAGCAGCGAAACGCATATGTTTCGCGCGGCGCCGCTGGATTCCGTGGTGGAACGGCACGAATCGGCGAGCGAACGGACCGAGACGGGCGAGCCGGGACGGCACGCACACGAGGTACACGCTCACGACGATCTGAGCGAGGAAGAAGTGACGGCGCTGGCGGAACACATCGCGGACGCGCAGGACGATCTGGCAGCGCGCGATGCGCAGGAACGCGTATTCGCCGCGGCCGATGCGGCGGCGGAAGCGGAGAGCGACGAAGGCGAACTGGAAGAAGAGGAAGCGGCGGCGGAAGAAGAAGGAATGATCGCGCATCCGGACCTCGAGACGGCGGGCGAACTGGCCGACGAGCAGGCGCAGGAACACGCCGATGATCATGAACACGAGCATGAGCATGAGCACATGGAAGCTCACGAGTCCGAAGGCGATTCGCCGGAGTTGAATGCGGTGGAGCAGGAAGCGCTGAGCGCCGACGCGGGCGCGGGAGAAGATGCGATTCCGCTGACGGAAGACGGAACGCTTCTTGCTGCCGAAGGCGGGGCCGCGGCGCAACCGGCGCAGCCCTTCCAGGCGCGGGTGCGGAACGATTTTCGTTCGCGGATGCAGAACCCGGCGCGACGCGGAGGACGCGATCGCGGCGGACGGCGGGACGATCGAGGCGGACGGCGGCCGCATCAGGGCCACAGTGGTCACAGCGGCGGGCAGCACCGGCCGTCAGCGCCACGACGCACGCAACTGATCGCGGACATGCTGAAGCAGGGCCAGGAAATCATCGTGCAGATTGCCAAGGAACCGCTGGGCAAGAAGGGCGCGCGGATTACCAGCCACGTGGCTTTGCCTGGGCGGTTTTTGGTTTACATGCCGACGCTGGATCACAACGGCGTTTCGCGGAAGATTGCGTCGGCCGAAGAGCGTTCGCGTTTGCGGCATCTGGTGAATGACGCCAAGGGCACGGCGGGCGGCGGGTTCATCGTGCGCACCGCGGCGTCGACGGCGGATCCGGCGGAAGTTCGCGCGGACGTGGAATTCCTGACGCGGACCTGGGCGGAGATCAAGGCGCGGTCGGATCAGAAGAAAGCGCCGGCGCTGGTGCATCGCGATTTGAATCTGGTGCAGCGCATTTTGCGTGATTACATCACGCCGGATTTTGGCGCGATCTGGGTGGACACCGAAGAGGAATACACCAAGGTCGTGGATTTCATGAGCCGGTTTCAGCCGCAGCTGGTCGGGCGGGTGAAGCTGTACACCAAAGACACTCCGGTATTCGAGGAATTCGGGATTCAGCAGGAAATCGACAAGGGTTTGCGGCCGAAGGTCTGGCTGAAATCCGGCGGGTACATCGTGATCAATCACACCGAGGCACTGGTGGCGATTGACGTGAACACCGGAAAATTCGTGGGCAAAGGGTCGAACCGGCTGGAAGACACCATCGTGCGCACCAACATGGAAGCGTGCAAGGAAATCGTGCGGCAGATGCGGCTGCGGGATTTGGGCGGCATCATCATCATCGATTTCATCGACATGGAAGAGCGGCGGAACCGGGACAAGGTGATGGCGATTCTGGAAGACGCTTTGCGGGCGGACCGGGCGCCGTCGAAGGTGCTGCGGTTTAACGAGTTTGGTTTGGTGGCGATTACGCGCAAGCGGACCAAGCAGGCTTTGGAGCGCACGCTGTGCCAGCCGTGCCCGTATTGCACCGGGTCGGGGATGGTGAAGTCGATTCCGACTTTGTGCTACGAGATACAGACTGAGGCGCGGAAGATGGCTCCGGATTTGACCGCAGGCAGCGTTACTTTGCGAGTACATCCGGAAATTTCGAAGGCGTTGAAGACGCGGGAATCGTCGTTGATCGAAGAGCTGGAAAACTGGACCAAGAAGAGCATTATTATCCAGGCGGATCCGACGCTGCATTGGGAACAGTACGACATTTACTAGCAGAATCTGAGCGACGCGAAACCGGGTGAGGCGAGATACTGGCCTCACCCGGTTTATTTTTACACCGGAGACATTTTCAGTTCGTCGCACTTGCCGCGACTTGCCGGCGCGCAATCGAAAGTTACACGCTCGACGTTCTAGGCAAGAGCGCATTCAGAAGTAAGGAGTGGCTACACGCTGCTGACGCTCGACGCGCGCCGGTATAAAACCGCGTTTCCCCGCCTCACGATCATCAACGTTTAGGCTGCAACTTCGTCAGCTCAACGCGCCGCACGCGGGAGCATCGGTGTGAGATGACGGAAGGCGTGCCGCACCTCCGGCGCTCGATGCATTTTTGCGATGCGCACCCGGCCCTTCCGGGCCGGGCTAAATTGTGCCGCGCCTACGGCGCTGGGATTGCGTTGCGGTCTTACGTATATAGCCGAGTCGCAATTAACTGGAACTCTTGAACGTTGAAATTCCGCGTATTTACGATCGGCCGCAAGTAAATTATCAATTAGCCGCTGAATCTTTCTTCTTTGAAGGGGTCGCCGTAGAGGTTGTAGCCGTTTTGCTCCCAGAAACCCGGTTCGTCGTGGTCCATGAATTCTAGGCCGCGGACCCACTTTACGCTTTTCCAGGCGTAGAGATTGGGGACGACTAAGCGCAGCGGGTAGCCGTGATCGGCGGAGAGGGGTTCGCCATGGTGTTTGAGGGCGAAGAGGGTGGTGGGACGGAGGAGGTCGGCGAGCGGGACGTTGGAGGTGTAGCCGTGCTCTGCTTCGACCATGACGTGGGTGGCGGCGGGGCGGACGCGGATGAGTTTCAGGAGATCCGAGAAGAGGACGCCTTCCCAGCGGACGTCGAAGCGGCTCCAGCGGGTGACGCAGTGCATGTCGGCGGTGACTTGAGTCATGGGGAGGTGCGAAAATTCGTCCCAGGTGAGGCGGAGGCGTTGGTCGACCAGGCCGGAAACTTTGAAATCCCAGGTTTGGGGATCGAAGCGCGGGACGGAGCCGACATGAAGGACGGGCCATTTCAGGGTGAGGGCTTGATTGGGCGGGAGGCGGCCGGCTTCGCGCATGAGGCGTTCCTGGCGCTTGCGTTCGGTGAGATCTTCAAACATAGAGAGTCCATTGTACGATTTTTCGCGAATGAGCGTGGCGGTGGACTGGTTTGTGGTGCGGAGGGCCGTCGATGGGCGTGCCGCACCTCCGGTGATCGGGGCTTCTGATGTTTTTTCCCGGGCCTCACGGCCCGGGCTAACTTATGCCGCGTCTCCGGCGCTGAGCGGAGAGGCTTCGCGAATATTCGGAGGCAGGGCGGTGTTGGTCAAAGGCGGCGGATACGATTGGTGTTAGCCGCGGGCGTGTCGCACCTCCGGCGCTCGGGCGCTTATTGTGATCGTCGTCCCGGCCCTTACGGGCCGGGCTGACCTCTGACGCGCCTCCGCCGCTGGGAGGTCCGGCTGTCCTCGGCGGCTAAAGCTGGGTGGGTGGTGGCGAATTTTTGTCGGAGCTGAAGCTCCGACCCCCTAAAAAACAATCGAGAATGGCGGCGAGTGCCGCGGACGATTGCGTCGCGGAGGTGCGTGGCAGATCTGCTGCGACGCGGCTAAAGCCGTGCCCTGACGAAACCGGGAGAGGCATTTGAAGCAGATCCCTCGCTACGCTTCGGGATGACAAAGATTGCTTGCAAGAGCAAAATTTCGGACGACGTGCGTCGGTGGGTGGCGATTTATTGTCGGAGCTGAAGCTCGACCCCCTACAAACCTACAGCAAGCCGCCTTCCGCGATCGTCTCCGAATCGTGGAACAATTTTCGTATGTTAATATGGCGCAGTAACGGCGTCTTGGGACGCATGGGAGTTTCCTCTGGCGGCACGGATCCTGAACGGAAACGCGATTCGCGATGAGATTTATGGGGAGCTGAGCGGCGAGATTGCGGCGCTGGCTGCGGCCGGGATTCGTCCGGGGCTGGCGGCGGTGCTGGTGGGCGAGAATCCGGCGTCGAAAGTATATGTGAGCAGCAAGATCGCGGCGTGCGAGAAATTGGGATTGGCGAGCATTCAGGTGACTCCGGCGGCGACGATTACCACCGAGGAATTATTGGCGGTAGTGGAGGAATTGAACCGGCGCGACGACGTGGATGGGATTCTGGTGCAGTTGCCTTTGCCGCCCCAGGTGGATGCCAAGAAGATTCTGGACGCGGTGGACCCGGCGAAAGATGTGGACGGTTTTCATCCCATGAATGTGGGGCACCTGGTGGCGGGGCGGCCGACTTTGGTTTCATGCACGCCGGCTGGGGTGATGGAGATTCTGAAGCGCAGCGGGATTGCGGTGGAAGGCGCGAACGCGGTGGTGCTGGGGCGCAGCGATATTGTGGGCAAGCCGATGGCGCTGCTCTTGATGCATGCGAACGCGACGGTGACGATATGCCATTCGAAGACGCGCGATTTGGCGGAGACGACGCGGCGGGCGGATATTGTGGTGGCGGCGATGGGGCGCGCGGCGATGGTGACGCCGGAATATATTCGTCCGGGGGCGACGGTGATCGACGTGGGGATTAACCGGGTGACGGACGCGGCGCAGGCGGCGAAATATTTTGCGAATTTTCCGGAGCGGCTCGCTGGGTTTCAGGCGAAGGGATCGACGCTGGTGGGCGATGTGCATCCGGACGTGGCGAACGTCGCGGGCGCGATTACGCCGGTGCCGGGAGGAGTGGGTCCACTGACGATTGCGATGCTGATGAGTAATACGGTGAAGGCGGCGCGGCTGCGGGCGAGGAGCGATGGACGGCTGACGAGCGACGCGAAGAAAATTCCGGTAGCGGCGACGGCAAAAAATTAATGTTACGCATCGGGCTGACCGGCGGGATCGCTTCGGGAAAATCGACAGTGGCATCGATGTTGCGGGATTTGGATTGTCCGGTGCTGGCGGCGGACGCGCTGGGGCACGAACTGCTGGAGCCGGGGCAGACGGCGTACGCGGAAGTGGTGCGCGAATTCGGGATCGACATTCTGGATAGTTACGGGAACGTGGACCGCACCGCGCTGGGGGAAATTGTTTTTGCGGACGAAGAGCGGCGCGAGAAGCTGAACAGCATTTTGCATCCGCGGATTCGCGAGATCATCGAGAAGTGGTTCGCGGCGCTGGATCAACCCGGTGGGCCGGAACTAGCGATCGTGGAAGCGGCGCTGATCATCGAGGCGGGATTCAATCAGAATTTGGACAAATTGATCGTGTGCTGGTGCCGGCGGGCGCAACAAGTAGAGCGGCTGCTGGAGCGCGGCTTGACCGAAGAGCAGGCGCTGCAGCGGATCGCGGCCCAGATGCCAATGGAAGAAAAACGCAGCCTGGCCGATGAGACCGTCGACTGTTCGGGGACGCTGGAAGAAACGGAGCGAGCGGTGGAAGTGGTGGTGAAACGGCTGATGGATGCGGCGGCCGCGGGGCGAAACATTCCTTGAGCGCGGCGCGTAGAATATTGGTGAGTAGGCCGGCGGGATCTGGAAATTGAGCATGAACCAGAAGTCGAACGAAGGACGCGCGCTGCGATTCCTGACGATCGGGCTGATCGTGGGACTGGGCGTGTATTGGGCGGGTTCGCGTTACGGGTCGCACGCGACCGCGACGGTAAACGCGCGCCCGGCGCTGGCGATTGTAAACGGCAGCGAGACGGGACTGGATCCCACCGAAACCGAAAATGTGCGGATTTACCGGCAGGCTTCGCCGGGGGTGGCGAACATCGTCACGCGCACGGTGGAGTACGATTTTTTTTACAATCCGGTGCCGGTGGAAGGCGCGGGCTCGGGATTTGTGATCGATACCGACGGGCACATCCTGACGAATTTTCATGTGGTGCAGGGCGCGCAGACGATTGAGGTGACGCTGGGCGACCAGACGCGGTACAAGGCGAAACTGATCGGTGCGGACACGCGGAACGACATCGCGTTGATTCAGATTGATACGAAGGGAAAGAAATTAACGCCGCTGCCGCTGGGGGATTCGCGGAATCTGCTGGTGGGGCAACGGGCCCTGGCTATTGGAAATCCATTTGGATTTTCGAGCACGCTGACCACCGGGATTGTGAGCGCGCTGGGGCGCACGGTGCAGACCAGCGATACGACATTTATCGACGAAGCGATTCAGACGGATGCGTCGATCAACCGCGGAAATTCGGGCGGACCACTGTTGGACTCGCACGGGCAAGTGATTGGGATTAACAGCGCGATTTATTCGCCGTCGGGCGCGGCGGCGGGAATTGGATTTGCGATTCCGATTAATACGGGGCGGCGAGTTGCAGAGGATTTGATCAAGTACGGGCGCGTACGTCGGGCGACGCTGGGAGCGGAAGGACGCGCGCTGTGGCCGGAGCTTTCGCAGGCGTTGGGCTTGAACGTCGATTCCGGAATATTGATCGAGCGCGTGGAGCCGGGTGGTCCGGCGGCGCAGGCAGGGATTCGCGGCGGAGACCGGCCGGGACGGCAGGGCTTGCAGCAATTGCGCGTGGGCGGGGATGTGCTGATCGCGGTGGACGGCAAAGCAGTGACGAGCCAGATGGATTTGAATTTGATGCTGAACCGTTCGTGGCCGGGGAATACGATTACGCTGACCGTGATCCGCGACGGCAAAAAAATAAATATTCCGGTGAAACTGGGCGAAGGCTAGTTCGGTTTTACGATTTGGGCTGAGAAATTCTTCCGTGGTATTGGTCGCGCAGGTTGTCGCGTTCCCCTTCGGTAAGGTCAAACCAGGATTCGGCGGCGTCGCGGACGCGTTCGAGCGCTGCTTGTAATTCTTCCTGTTTTTGCTTCATGACTTCCGGGCCGCCTTCTTTGGGGACGTAGATGGGCGGGGCGACGAACATCACTGCTGCGGAAAACGGTAGCGGGATCTGAAACAAATCCCAGGCGTTCTTGAAGGTTAGCGCCCACTGCAGGCCGAAATGGACGGCGGAAATGGGGCTGCCGGTGCGGCGGGCGAGGATTACGGCGCCGGGTTTGGCGACGTAGCGCGGACCGCGGGGCCCGTCGATGGTAAAGGCGACGTGGTTCCCTGCTTCGAGCTGGCGGCCCATGGCGAGTAAGCCTTCGACGGCGCCGCGCGATGAGCTGCCCTGCGCGGTGCCGAATCCGAGGCGTTCGACGACGCGGCGAGTCCACTGGCCGTCGAAATTTACGGTGTTCAGGACCACTACGCCGCGATTGCGCCAGACCCAGGCCGCGGTGAAGATGCAGCGATGCCAGAGTGTGCCGATGCCCGGCTCGCCGGTGCTGCGAATCTGGATGGCGTTCTGCACGCCGACGATTTCGAGGCGCAGGGTGGGGCCGATCAGGCGGATGGTCCAGTAGACGAACCAGGCGAAGATGGGAATCTGAAAGCGGCGCCAGGGGGAAAGCTGGGGCGGCGGAATTTCCGCGGGCGGATTCGCGATGTCAGCGCCGGGAGGCGCGGTCGATTTCCCGTCGGTTTCCACGTGGCTATAGTATAGGAGGACGCTGACTCGCACCCCTAGGGGTTTGGCGAAACCGCGGAACGCGTTTCGAGCACTACGCTCGTCACATTGCCGCGAGATGCGCGGAGCCACTCTTTTTTACTCGAGCGCCACCGCCGTTCCCAGCCCGGCATACAAATAGTTTTCGCCGTAGGCCTTCTTCAAGCGCGCGAAGGCCGGCTCACCGGTGCAATGCCCTGGAGCGATTTTCCGCACCTTCCACCTGGTTTTTA
>Ga0209333_1000633_pt1 | contig 18713 bp, 13 predicted proteins | sample BlaSpr_A8_OM2_O3_FD_187982 | JGI IMG/M metagenome (GOLD analysis project Ga0209333, IMG submission 187982) | Forest soil microbial communities from Thunder Bay, Ontario, Canada - Black Spruce, Ontario site 2_A8_OM2_O3 (SPAdes) (version 2) | ecosystem: Environmental > Terrestrial > Soil > Boreal... | reverse complement strand
CCATTCGGGGATCGTCAACTCGCGGGCCGACACGCGCGCGACGGCGCTCGCCTGGCTGGATGCGCACCTGCGACGCGGCACGCGGATCGTCGTCGAGCCGATCGTCCCGGTCGGCTGGTCGACGCGGCGCTTCTCGCCCAAAAACTGCGTGCCGTGAAGCTCGGAACGTCCCTGACCAAGCTACCCTTCGGCAGCCCGGATTACGACAACTGGGCGGTAATCTATGGCCGCGTCGAGACCCGCAAGGATCTCGTTACGGTCACGGGAAACGGAACGCGCAAGAACGGCTTCGGATACGGAGAGTCGTCTCCCGCGCGCTTGGTCTGTCACGGCGATGCCGTGGTGATTTTCCTCAACGACGAAATTACGACGCCCGCTTCGCGATGAACTCCATTGGGCCTCCGCCTTTGCGCCCCTGCGCCTGGCTGCCTCCGCCCTCGCGCTCTCTGGTGAACTTGATCTGGTCGCCGGAAATCGTGCCCTTGTAAAGGATTTTCATGCTGTTTCCATTGAACTCCATGGTTTGCACGAAGGAGATTTGATCGCCGTCGATCTTGCCGTCGGAAATCTCGGTATCTCCTCGCGGCCCGCCGATCGTACCGGTAACCGTATTGCCGTCGACCTTGAAATTGAATGTCGCTTCCCGTGTTTGTCCGCCCCGGCCGGTCATCTGCGCGGTCCATTTGCCGGTTACATCCGCGGCCATGGCCGTCAGAGAGAGCAGGCCCACAAGAAAGCCTGTAGTTATTAGTTTACGCATGCTGAGAAGGCGCTCTCAAAAGGACGAATGTTACGCATTAGCAATGGTTTACAATGTCTTAACAGGGTAACTGTCGATGGCTTCCGGTCGTCGTTGCTTCTTGAGGCATTTGGATTTTGCCTATTCAACGTCTTATTTCCCTTTATTTCTTGGCCGCCGCCGGAGGGCTGTATGCCCAAAGCGGTTTCGTCAAGTCGGCAAATCAGCCTATTCCAGGCGCGACTGTCACGGCCACCATTAGCGGTCAAAAACTCGTTACCACTACCGACCAGAGCGGCCACTACGCGTTCCCCGGCGCGCCGGCGGGCGATTGCTCCATCGAAGTGAGCATGTTCGGCTTCGACCCCACAACTAAGAAATCGAACTGCGCGGATACCGTGAAGATCGATTTTGCGCTCCAATTGCAGGAATCGCCGATGGCGCAACGCCTGGCTCGCATGGGCAGCGGGCAGGCCGGAGGGAATCAGCTTGAAGCGCAATTGCAGAGCGAGATGAATGCTCCGGAGGCGGCGGTCCCCGGCGCGGCGCCGGTGGATGGCCAAAACAGCAGCGAGGCCTTGCAGGTTTCGGGCAGCCTGAGCCAGGGCTTGGCACAAAACTCCCAGCCCGATTTCGGCATGATGATGGGCGGCCCGGGCATGCCCGGAGGTCCTGGAGGCGGACAACCCGGCGGACAGAATGCGCTGGGCGGCGGCCCAGGTGGCGGTTTCGGCGGTCCGGGCGGCGGCTTCGGCGGGCCTGGAGGCGGCGGATTTGGCGGACGCGGAGGCGGCCAGGGTGGTGGCGGCAATCGGGGACAAGGCCGGCCAGGCGCGCAGTTCGGCAACCGCCGGGCGCCCAGCCAGATCCATGGCATGATGTTCATCACGTTGGCCAACTCCGCGGTGAACGCCAGGCCGTTTTCCATCACCGGCCAGGAAGTGCCGCAACCTCCTTACGCCAGCTCCCGTTTCGGATTTCTGGTGGGCGGCCCGCTGGTGATTCCAAAGATTGTCAAGGATACGTCCACCTTCTTTTACGTGAACTACACCGGCACGCGCTCCCGGCAGTCGTATTCGGCGGTGGAAATCGTGCCCACCGCGCTGGAACGGGCCGGAAACTTTTCGCAGACGCTGCAATCGAGTGGAGTGCCGGTGCAGATCTTTCAGCCCGGCGGCACAACGCCGTTCCCGAACGATGCGATTCCTCAAAACACGTTGAGTCCGATCGCCACGGGACTGCTCAATTACATCCCGCTGCCAAACCAGACCGGCGCGGTGGACAACTATCAGTATCTGGCGGCATCGCCGAATAATACCGATAACCTGAATGGGCGCGTGATGCGGAATGTTGGCAAGAACGACCGGCTGGCATACCATCTGTCGTATCAGCGCCGCGACGGCGACAACGCGCAGCCATTTATGTTTTTCGATGCCATAAGCGGCTACGGCATACAGACCGACCTCACCTGGACGCACAACTTCACCCCCACAACCATCCTCAGCTCGATGGTGTCCTTCAACCGGAACCGCAACGAGACCACTCCGTTCTTCGCTAACGGAACGGACGTGGCCGCGGAGTTAGGCATCGCGGGTACCTCCACAAACCCGGTCGATTATGGTCCGCCTAACTTGAATTTCACGAATTTCGGCGCGCTGAGCGACGGGCAGCCGCTGCTCACGCGCAACCAGAGTCAAGGCGGAACGGAGAGCGTCATCCTCTCGCGCGGCAAGCATACGCTTACCCTGGGCTTGCAGTACAGCCGCAACGATACCAGCACCAGCACCCAGCAAAACGGGCGCGGCACTTTCAACTTCACCGGCGAGGCTACCAGCGAGTTGGGCGCCGATGGCGTGCCGGTCCGGGGGACCGGTTTCGATTTCGCCGATTTTTTGCTTGGAATGCCGCAATCCGCCTCCGTACAATACGGCCCGGCGATGTACTTTACGCAGAATGTCTGGACCGGATACGCGGTTGACGATTTTAAGGTAGGGGCGAACTTGACGCTGAGCCTGGGCCTGCGATACGAATTCTTCGCGCCGCTGCAGGAGAAATACGGCGAGATGGCCAACCTGGACATCGCTCCCGGTTTCGCCACTGCGGCGCCGGTGACGCCTTCCATGCCCGGACCATACTCGGGTTCATTCCCGCCCGGTCTCATCGATCCCGACTACCGGAACTTCTCCCCGCGCCTGGGATTGGCTTATAAGGTGCCATTCATCAAGCGTTCCACAATCGTGCGCTCCGGCTACGGGATCTATTACAACGGACAATCGTACATTCCGTTCGGGCTCAAGCTTGCGCAGCAGCCTCCTTTCGCCACCTCCGTGAGTGCGAACACCAGCCCTACCACGCTGCTGACGCTGGAAGATGGCCTGATCGCGCCCCAGGCGGGCAATACTTTCGCCGTGGACCGCTACTACCGCACGCCGTATGCGCAAACCTGGAGCCTCACGATCCAGCACGACCTGGGCAAAGGCTTCTTCCTGGAAGTAGGGTATCTGGGCACCAAGGGAACACGCCTGGATATTCTGATGGTTCCCAACCAAGGGCCTTCCGGGATCCCGGTCTCTTCCGGGAACCTGCTTGCGAACGCCACGCCATATACTTACGACTCCCCCGTCGGCGATTCCACTTTCAACGCATTGCAGACTCACTTGATGCGGCGCTTCCGCGGGGGAATTTCGATGAACGCGCGCTACAATTTCTCAAAGTCCATCGACGATGCGTCCAGCTTCGGAGGCGTCGGTGGCACGGTCGCCCAGAACTGGCTGGATCTTGCCGCGGAACGGGGATTGTCCAGTTTCAATCGCACCCACGTGTTCACCATGAACTGGGTCTACACGTCGCCATTCGGTAATCCCAACTCGCGTTTTGCTTCGAGCGGCTGGCCCGGGCGTTTGCTGCGGAATTGGTCGCTCTCGGGCGGCATCACCGCGGAGAGCGGCACTCCCCTGACTGCCCGCGTTCTGAACAACCAAACGGAGTTGGCGCAGACCAATGGAGTGGGCAGCGAGCGCGCCGACGCCACCGGCCTGCCAGCGACTTCCGGCAGCGGGTTCTTCAATCTTGCCGCCTTCACTGAGCCGCCCGCGGGCCAATTTGGCAATGCCGGACGCAACACGATTCCCGGTCCGGACTTGGTATCCGTGAACGCGGCCTTCGGGCGGTCTTTCCAGTTTGGCGATACGCGCCGCCGGCTGGAGTTTCGCGCCGAGGCGAATAATATTTTCAATCAAGTCAGTTTCACGAATGTCGCCACGGTGGTGGGCGCTCCGAACTATGGCCTGCCAACCGCCGCGTCGGCCATGCGCACGCTGGATATAGTGATGAGGTTCCGATTTTGAAATACCTGGCAATATTAGTGACGGTCGCTCTGCTGGCTAGCCAGTTGAGCTCACAGCAGATGGCGACGTTCACCAGCACCGCCAATGTCGTGGCGGTCGACGTGACAGTGACTGGCCGCGACGGCAAGAGCATCGGGAGCCTGACCGGCAGCGACTTTCTGGTTTACGAAGACGGGAAGCTCCAGACCTTGCAAAGCTGCGAGCTGCAGAAGCTGGACACCAAACCGCTGGAGCCGATTCAGCCGGCGAAAACTCTGCAAACGCGCGAGGCGCCCAAGCCGGCTCCCGCCGCGCCCGCCTCCGAGACGCCCCCTCCGAAACCGGAACTGCGCGACCACCGGCTGATCGTGATGCTGTTCGATATCTCCACCATGCAGCCGCAGGAGCAGATCCGCGCCGTTGAGGCCGCCATCAAATTCCTTGGCACCCAGATGACCACCAGCGATCTGGTTTCGATCATGGTTTTTGGGAGCGAGCTGAAAACCGTTCTGGATTTCACGGCCGACCGCGACCAGTTGATTTCCACGCTGCATGCCTTCCACGTGGGCGAATCGAGCGAGCTGTCCACCATGGCGGACACCGGCGCGGACACGCAGGACATCAGCGGGTCTTTCGTGGCCGACGAGACCGAGTTCAATATCTTCAATTCCGACCGCAAGCTGGCGGCGCTCGAAGACGCCGCCCGCCGCTTGGCGCATTATCCGCAGAAGAAGGCGCTGGTTTATATCTCCAGCGGTATTGAGAAAACCGGGGTCGAGAATCAGTCGCAGCTTCAAGCCACGGTAAACGCGGCCATGCGCGCGAATGTGGCCTTCTATCCGATCGACGCGCGCGGCTTGATGGCCACCGCGCCTGGAGGAGATGCCAGCAAAGCGGCGTCGGTAGGATCGAACCTATACACCGGTTCGGCGCAACAGTCGCTGATGGACAGCTTCCATAACACGCAGGAAACCCTGGACACGCTGGCTGCCGACACCGGCGGCAAGGCGCTGCTCGATTCCAACGATCTCACGCTGGGCATGACTCAGGTGCAGAAGGATATGAGCAGCTATTACATGCTGAGTTATGCCAGCACTAACGCCGCCGAGGATGGCAAGTACCGCCGCATCACGGTGAAGCTCGCTCCCAGGCTGGCGGACTTGAAAGCCAAACTGGAATTCAAGCAGGGCTACTACGCTCCCACCACTTTCGCCAAGATGACTGGCGCCAACAAAGAAGCGCAGTTGCAGGAAGCGCTGCTCAGCGACAATCCGGCGACCGATCTGCAGATCGCGGTGGAGATCGATTACTTCAGGCTGGCGAAAGGCAAATACTTCGTGCCCATAACGGTGCGCATCCCCGGTTCTGCTTTGTCGTTTCGCAACAAAGGCGCTAACGCGGCCACCGAGATGGATTTCATCGCGGAGATACGGGACTCCCGCGGGCGGCAGGCGTCCGTGGTGGGCGACACGATTCCACTCAAGGTGGCATCCACTACCGCCGGAGAAGTGGCGCGCAAGCAGATCCAGTACGATACCGGGTTTACGCTGGCGCCGGGCAAATATAGTCTGAAGTTCGTCGCGCGCGAAAACGGGGAAGGGAAGACCGGGACGTTCGAATCGCCATTTGTGGTTCCGGATCTCGGCTCGGGGAACGCCCTGCGACTGAGCTCGGTGATTTTGAGCAACCAGGTGCAGGCAGTAAAGGAACAGATCGCCGGTGCGAAGAACAGCAAGAAGCTGGTGGCGGAGGATCCGCTGATCGACGATTCCGGCCAGAAGATCATGCCCAACGTGACCCGCGTGTTCCGGCCCGGCCAGAAGATGTCGGTCTACTTGGAGCTTTACGACCCCGGCGTGTTCCAGTTCCCATCCGGGGCGAATCAGGGCCAGTCTCAGCAAGGTCAAAGCGCCGGCATCACCAGCGTGACGGCTACCGTGGCTTTCTATCAAGGAGACAAGAAGGTGATGGAGACGCCGGCCGTGCGCGTGAACCGCGGTAATGCCAAGCGGCCAGGCGTGGTGCCCTTGCGCCTGCAGACGCTTTTGAAGGACTTGCCGGCGGGGCAGTATGTCTGCCAGGTCAATGTGATCGATCAGCTCGGGCACAAGTTCGCATTCCCCAGAAGTTCGATCGTGTTGCTAGCCGGCGAGGCGGAGCCGCCACGCAAGACGAGTTGAGATTTGGCGGGTTGTGCTTATAGGACAATAGACTGTATGAGGTTTTGCCGCATCGCTGCCGTTTACGTGATGTGCTTGGTCGTTTGGGCTGGTTCAGGCTACACGGTTCAGCAGATCAAGCAGTTCATCGCGTCCGCGATTGAACTCAAGAACCGCGACGAAGAAGTCGCCAAGATGCTGCGCAAAATGACGCTGTCGGAGCGGCTGGATCTGGATACCGTGGAAACGTTGCAAAGCCAAGGCGCAGGTCCGAAAACCGTGGCCGTGCTGAAGGAACTGGCGACCTCGTCGGCCAGCCTGCCCGCAGCCGGGCCGCCCCCCGCGAAGCCCAAATATGTTCCGCCTCCTCCGCCCTCGTCCGAGGAGCAAGCGAAGCTGCTGGATGAGGTGCGGGACTACGCGATCAATTATACGCAAAGACTCCCCGATTTCATTTGCCTGGAGCAGACCCGCCGCTACGTCGACACCACCGGCCGGGAAGCGTGGCGGCTCGAGGACATACTTACCGCGCGGCTTTCCTATTTCAACCAGAAGGAAGATTACAAGCTGGTTTCGCGAAACGATAAAGTGGTCACGGATGCCTCCTATGCCTCGGTGGGCGGAGCCTTGTCGATGGGCGATTTCGGCACCGGCATGCGGGATATCTTCCAGCCGAGAAGCCATGCCAGCTTCGCGTGGGACAGATGGAGTACACTGCGCGGCCGCCGCACACACGTTTTTTCCTACCGCATACCGCTGGAGTTCAGCCAATATACCATCGAGTACCAGGGCGAGAGCAAGGCCGACGTGCAGAGAATTACAGTGGGCTATCACGGATCGGTCTTTGTCGATAAAGAGTACAACACCATAGTGCGCATCACGCAGGAGGCCGACAGCATCCCGCCCACGTTTCCCGTTCAGGAGGCCAAGGAAACGCTGGACTACGACTTCATTAAGATTGGCGACAGCGATTTCTTCCTACCGCTGGTGGCCACCGTCAGGATGCATAGCGGCAGGGAATGGACGAAGAACGAGAAGGAATTCCGGCTATACCGGAAGTTCTCCGCCGACGCGGTGATCAAGTTCGACGACAAGGAAATGCCGCCGTTGCCCGACGATAAGACCAAGGAACAGCCGCCTCAGCCACCGAAGTGAGCTTCTGGCGTAGGGTCTTTCAATTTCAAAAGGAAAAGATTGCTCCGTGGATCGCCCTGCGAAACACGCTGGGCTTCGCTCTGCCGCTGGCCGCCGGCATCGCCATGGGATCCGTTCCGGCGGCGCTGATCGCGAGCATCGGCGCGCTGAACGTATCGTTTTCCGATAGCCACGATCCTTACCTGCAGCGCGCGCGGCGCATGCTGGCGGCTTGCGTCCTGGTGGGGCTGGCCGTATTCGCCGGCGCGGTCTGCGGTAACCATCGCCTTTTGGCGGTGCCGATGGCCGGCGCTTGGGCGTTCGCGGCCGGCATGCTAGTGGCGGTGAGCGCCACGGCGGCGGATCTGGGGATCATGGGCCTGGTGACGCTGGTGGTCTTCGCCGCCAAGCCGTTGCCCCCGGAATCGGCCGCGCTCTCAGGGCTGCTGGCGCTTGGCGGAGGGTTGCTTCAAACCGGGCTGGCGCTGGCGTTTTGGCCCATTCGCAAATATGTGCCGGAGCGCCGCGCATTGGCCGCGTTCTATGCGGAGCTTGCGCGCGCCGCGGTGGCTCCCCCGGATGTGCGGCAGCCTCCTGCGGCCAGCGCACAGAGCACCCAGGCGCAGGCAACGCTGGCGTCGCTCGGCGGCGACCATTCCATCGAAGGCGAACGCTACCGCATGCTGCTCAGCCAGGCGGAACGCACGCGCCTGGGACTTTTCGCGCTGAACGGCCTGCGGGTCCGGATCGCGAGGGAAGTTCCGCGTAGCTCCGGAGCCGGGCTGTTGGATCGTTACCTCGAAATCGCCGCAACGGTGCTCCAGTCGATAGCCGATGCATTGCTGGCCGCGCAGCCGGCAGAATCCGTACGCTCGCAATTGGACGAATTGCAAGCCTTGGCCGAGCAGTTGCGCGCCGGGGGCGCAACGTTGCAGGATGCGCGGCAGCAGATGGACGCGCTCAACGGTCAGCTTCGTTCCGCGTTCGACGTCGCGACCCACGCGACGGTTCCGGGCCTGGCGGCGTTCGCGCGGCAGGAATTTCACCGGCCCTGGTATCTGCGGTTGGGAGGAACACTGGCCACGCTGCGCGCTAACCTGAGCTTGCGGTCGGCCGCCTGCCGTCACGCCATTCGGCTGGCGGTTTGCGTGGCCCTCGGCGATGCCCTGGGACGCAGCATCGGCTTGCAGCGTTCCTATTGGCTGCCCATGACCGTGGCCATCGTTCTGAAACCGGACTTCGCCTCCACATTCACCCGCGGCGTGCTGCGGTTGGCCGGGACATTCGCCGGCCTCATCTTCGCCACGGCGCTGTTTCACCTGCTCCCCGCGGCGCCTGCCGCGCGGGTAACCGTGGTCGCGGCCCTGATGTTCGTCCTGCGCTGCTGGGGTCCCGCAAATTACGGCATCTTCGCGACCGCCGTGACCGGCATGATCGTGCTGCTGATCGCCATAGCAGGCGTCTCTCCGAAGGAGGCGATCGCGGCGCGCGGGTTGAACACCTTCATGGGTGGCGCTATCGCGCTGGCGGCTTATTGGCTTTGGCCCACGCGCGAGCGAACGCGCGTGCAAGACCAGATGGCCCAAATGCTGGACGCTTATCGCGAATACTTCCGGGTCATCCGCGAGAGCTACCTCCAGCCGGATGCGTCCTTCGAACGCGCCCTGGACCGCGCACGGCTGGCGGCGCGGCTGGCGCGCTCGAACCTGGAAGCCTCTTTCGACAGGATGCGGGCCGAGCCTGGCGCTACGCCGGAGGCCATGGCGGCGCTTACCGGCATGTTGGCCAATTCGCACCGCCTGATCTACGCCATCATGGCCCTGGAGGCGGGCCTGCATGGCAGCCATCGTGCGCCCGCGCGCGAAGCGTTCCGGCGCTTTTCGAACGACGTCGAACTGACCCTCCACTCCCTGACCGGGGCATTGCGCGGCTCGCCGCCGGCGCCCGGCGACCTGCCCGACTTGCGTGAAGATCATTACGCGCTGGCGCATTCCGGCGACCCGGCGACGGAGCGCTACGCGCTGGTGAATGAGGAGACGGACCGGTTGACCAACAGCTTGAACACATTGCGCGATGAGCTGCTGAAATGGCTGGAGCGCACGGGCTAACGCGCGATCTCCTATTGACAGTCTATAAGAGGCTTGCTATTCTTCCTATAGAAATTCTATAACAACGTCATGGCCGCTCGATTTGCCGATTCTGAAGGCACTGATAGCCCAGATCGCCAATGGAACCTTTGAGGTCAAGCCCGGCTCGCTGTTTCCGGCCCTGCATCGAATGGAGGAGGCGGGGTGGGATGACGAAACCGAACAGTGGGAACGGATTTCGCTCGCCGTTGCGGGCGCTTTACGGGCGACATAGGAACCAAGTGCCATTTCGCCGCTTCTACAATTTCTGTCGGAACATTCTCTGCAAGCGGCGCCTGGACCAGGACCTCGACCAGGAAGTCCGCAGCTACCTCGATCTCCTGGCGGAAGACAAGACGCGATCCGGAATGGACCGGCATGAGGCGCTGCAACAGGCGCGCCGAGAGCTAGGCGGAATGGAACAGATCAAGGAAAACGTGCGGGACGTGAAAGACGGAGTTTCCATGGATAACTTGCTTCAGGACGTTCGCTACGGCCTGCGGGTGCTGAGGAGGAATCCCGGCTTCGCAGCCACGGCTATTTTGACTCTCGCGCTGGGAATCGGCGCGACCACGGCGATCTTCAGCGTGGTGGATACCGTAGTGTTCAAGCCGCTGCCTTTTCGCAATGCCGGCCGCCTGGTACGAATTCAGTCGCTGATCGCCGCTTCCCCGCAAGGCAGCGGTGTAGCGTCCTACCCGGACTTTCTGGATTGGCGTGCACGGAGTCGCGCTTTCGATGGCATGGCTGTCTTCCGAACGAACGACTTTAACTTCCTCGGCCCGCGGCAGCCGCTGCATTTGCAGGGCGCAGTGGTGTCGGCGCACCTGTTTTCCATGCTCGGCGTAACTCCGGCACTTGGGCGCAGTTTCCTCGCGGCCGAAGACCAGCCCGCCGCGGCAAGCGGAACCGATCCGGTCATCCTCGGCTACGGTCTTTGGCAGCGGGAGTTCGGTTCCGACATATCGGTGCTGGGCCGCCCTATTCAGCTCGGGGACCAGCCTTTCACGGTGGTGGGGGTCATGCCGCGAGAGTTCCAATACCCGATTCAGGCGGAGCCCGTAGAGTTATGGACCACCATCGCCGTTGACTCCCGAGGCGGCGCGAACGCCATAGCTGCGCAACGGGGTGCGCACTATCTGGACGTTGCCGGCCTGCTGAAGCCCGGCATCGAGATTCAGCAGGCGCAAGCCGAGTTAGCCGCGATCGCCAGCGCGCTAAACAAGGAAAATCCCGAGAACAAGGCGCGCACGGTGCGGATTCTGCCGGAAATTCGGAGTCTCGTCGGCCCACTCCGTGAGCCGCTGCTCGTGCTCCTGGGGGCGGTGGGCTGCGTACTGCTGATCGTGTGCGTCAACGTGGCGAACCTCCTGCTGGCGCGCGCCACCGGGCGGCGCAAGGAAATGGCTGTTCGGGCTGCGCTAGGCGCCGGCCGCGGCCGGGCGGTCCGCCAACTGTTCACCGAGAGTGTCTCGCTGGCGCTGCTAGGGGGCGGCCTCGGTCTCGCGCTGGCGCTTGGGTCGCTCAGGTTTCTCGTGCGGCTCATGCCGGCCGAGGTCCCCCGCCTGAGCGCCATCGGACTGGACGGCAGCCTGCTCGGTTTTGCTTTCCTGATTTCGCTCGCGTCGGGAATCCTGTTCGGCCTCGCTCCGGCCCTGCGGGTCTCAAGGATTAGTCTTACCGAATCCCTGAAGGAGAGTGGACGAGGGTCCGGAAGCGGAGGCAATGAGCGCGGCCGCCTGCGCGAAGCTCTGGTGGTCGGCGAGGTCGCCTTGGCCGTGGTGTTGCTGCTCGCGAGCGGCCTGTTGATTCAGAGCTTCTTGCACCTCACTCAAGTCGATCCCGGATTCAACCGCCGTCAAGTCTTGACGTTCCAGCTTGACTCGCCTCCTGGAAAGCAGGACTCACAGGTTTCAGCATTCTTTCGCGACGTTGTGGCGCAAATCGGCGCGCTCCCTGGCGTCCACTCGGCCAGTGCGGTCGCGTCTCTGCCTCTGACCGGAGAAAACATCCGAAGCAGCATGGAGATCGAGGGGCAGCCCACTCCGATGGCATCGCGGCCATCGGCCGATTTCAACGTGGTCGAACCGAACTACCCGCGAACGCTGCATATCACACTGGTTGCGGGACGAGACTTTACCGAACACGACGGTTTGAAGTCGACTCCGGTGGCGATCGTTAACCGCACCTTGGCGCACCGCTTCTACCCCAACCAGAATGCGATCGGGAGGCACATTCGGCCCGGCATCGCCAACGGCTATGGCCCAGGCGAGCCGCCCATGCGCGAAATCGTGGGAGTCGTCGCCGACGTCAAGCAAGGCGATCCCGGCGCGGAAGCCGCTCCCGAGTTGTATGTCCCTTTGGCCCAGTGCCCCTTCAGTCCCATGTTTGTCGTGGCTCATACTGCAAACGATCCGGAAAGCATTGTCGCTGCAGCTCGCCGCCAGGTCGCTTCCTTGGATAAGAACACGCCCATTTATCATGTGGAGACTCTCGACCAATACTTCGCGCAGTCGGTGGCGGCGCCGCGTTTCGTCACTCTGCTGCTCAGTGGTTTTGCGGGTTTGGCTTTGCTGCTGGCCTCGGTGGGGATATACGGTGTGATCTCTTACATAGCCGTCCAACGGACACACGAGATCGGCATTCGCATGGCGCTGGGCGCGCAGAAGGGCGAAATTCTCCGGACGGTCATTGGGAAAGGGCTGGCACCCGCTCTGGCTGGCCTCGCGATCGGCATTGCCGGCGCCCTCAGGTTAACGCGCATCCTGTCGAGCTTGCTCTATGGCGTGAATCCGGCCGATCCGCTCACACTCGCCGCGGTCTCGCTGATTCTGATGGGAATGGCCCTGCTGGCATGTTACATCCCGGCGCGCCGGGCGGCGAAGGCGGATCCGATGCATTCTTTGCGATACGAATGATGGAGGCCTCCCCGCTACTTGGGATGCGCGGCCATCTTCCGTTCGAGCGCGGCTAATAAGCGCGATTCGACTTCCGGCGATATCGGATGCGCCTCCATGCCCTTATAGATCCGAATGGTCTTTTTGGTGGTGTCGCATACCACCCAACAGTTGGGGCATTCGGTAATGTGCTGCTCCAACTTTGCCCGGATCTCCGCGTCGACGTTCTCGTCCAGGTAATCGCTGAGTTCTTGCAGAAACTCCTTACATGTAAGCAAAGGCGTCATCCTCCTTATGCTTGAAGAAACGGGTTAACTTGTCGCGAAGCTGCAGGCGCGCGCGCAGCAGCCGGCTCTTAACCGCCGGAATGGACAAATCCAGCGCCTCCGCGGTTTCTTCAGTGGAAAGCTCCTCGATATCCCGCAGCACGAAAACCGCGCGGTAGGGCGGCGCCAGGCTATCTACGGCGGAACTGAGAATCTGGTTCACCTCCTCGCGCGAGTAGCGCTGTTCCGGGTTTTCGTCCCACGCCGCGATTTCGCGCGCGACGGTGTCCTCGCCGGTATCGATGGTTTCGTCCATGGACACCGTTTTGTCGGTCTTGCGTTTGCGCAATTTCATCAGCGCCTGGTTGACCGCGATGCGCACGATCCAGGTATAGAACTTCGAGTTGCCCTGGAACTGATCGAGGTGCTCATAGGCTTTGAGAAAAGTCTCCTGCAGCACGTCTTCGGCGTCTTCGCGGTTCTGGGTGATGTGCATGGCCAAGCGGAATATCTTGCCCTCGTAGCGGCGCACCAGTTCCGAAAAGGCCTTGGCGTCGCCCTCGCGAGCCTGGAGGACGACTGCGGTTTCGTCCGGGATCTGGCTGGTAGCTGGCATCCTTTATTTTTAGTATCGCACGGCGGGGCGGGCGGCCAGGAAACGGATCCCGCTCCTAATACGATCATAGAACGCGGATGCTAACGAAAGGCCCACGCGACGGGGCCAGAATCTGGCAAGTACTCCGTTTGCAATGGGATGCGATAGAGAAATCCGGGCTTGAAAAGTTGTGACTGAAAAAGGTCTCCTCAGTTTCGCGGCGGCAAGGGCTGAGAAAACAAGGTCGGGATCACCGCGAAAGTGAGGAAACCGTGCAGTGAACTAAACCGCAGGGTGATGCCGGTTCTTTAATGGGTTTTTGTTCCGGAGTGGCGCCTGCAGTAGCGGTGTTGGCGAAGAGATGGGCTGCGGTTTTAGTGTGTAGCCAATGGAACGGCGGCAGGCGATGATCCCTGGCGGCGCACCGCAGCACCAGGGAACGAGAGAGACTGGGCCTGGCTGTGGGTGCTGGAGTTGCTTGGGGAGTAAGCTGGACAGACGGGTAGCCGGGATAGCAGAGTTGGGTGGTTGCGAGTTTCGGCGCGCGGGCATCATGAACCGTCCAGGCGGAGAGGAGCCCGGACCATGGCGGGGCCACGGGGTCTGGATGGAGATCGGGATGCCGACGCCGCACCTGGGACATAGCCGCGGATTGCCGGCGATGAGCGCCAGCATTATATCTCCAGGGTGCCCAGATAGAGGAACTGCACGGCGGAAACGAGCGTGTTGACGCTCTACGGGGAGAGTTTACGCTCCTGGGTCAGATAGAGCTGGTATTGGCGGACGGCTTTTATCGCGGGTTTGGATGTCTGCTTGCTTATCCCACCACAACGGCTCGGCGGACTTTAAAGCCAGCCGCTCTATTCGAGAATTTCGTAATGGATGAGACCTCTCCCGGCGCTAAAGGCAGCGGTACGTTTCGGATCCTGATCGTCGATGACGATCGCGCAGGCGCGCGCCTGCTCCAGGAAGTGATGAAAAATCTACAAAGGCGGCATGAGTTGCACTTCGTTTGGGACGGCGTGGAAGCGCTTGACTTCCTCCATTGCCGAGGAGCCTACCTGAATGCACCCCGCCCGAACCTTGTTCTGCTCGACATGCACATGCCGCGCCTCGGCGGTTTGGAAACCTTGTCCGCCATCAAGAGCGACCCCGAGCTTTGCGCCATCCCCGTCATCGTGCTTTCAACCTCCAATGCGGCGAGCGACGTGCGCAAGAGCTATCAAGCGCATGCCAATTGTTATGTGCAAAAGCCCACAAATCTGGAACGCTCCGTGAAATTGGTTCAGGCTGTGGAGGCCTTCTGGATTGACTTTGTGCTTTTGCCCCCGTGCGGCGATGGAACGCCCTGGAATCGGCCAACCAGCTGATTCGAATAGGAAAAAACCCGAAACTGATGCATCGGGGCCCGCTGCAATCCACACTGGTCCCCGAATTGCAGTTGAGCGGGGGGAGGCGAGGAGCCGAGCGATGCATAACAACGATTCGCCGGCAGGGCCCGAAATAGTATCCCGCAAGTCCGGCTGTGAAGAGCACAACCGTCTCTTGGATCAGTTCGGGATGGCCGTTCGGGAGCTGATAGACCTGCACGAGCAGCAGTTTCTGGCGATCGTGGAAGGTGACGGGGAGTGTCACCGATTCGATCTTTTGATCCACATGACCAACGAAAGAAAACAACTGGCCAAATATGCCTATCTTCGGCATGTGGAGGACCACGGCTGCTCGAACGCCGATGTTGACAAACCTAGAACGTGAAGTGATTACCGATAGCATGTTGAAGATTCAGTCCGTCCAGGCGTCGTTGGATCAGATCGATGGATCCAAACTCCGGGACATCGATGAGATCAATAGTTGTCTTAGGACCGCCAACCAGAGCTTTTCGAACGCATTGAGAACCGGCCCTTCGCAGCGCACCAAGCGCTGATGCTTCGCCTGGCGAGGCTGAAGTTCCATCTCTCCCTGTGCGATAAGAGACCAGCAGTATCGGTCTGCCGGAGTGCGCCTGTGCGCCGGCCGCCGGGACCACAACAGCAACCCAAGGAGGCGCAGTCTATGAACAAGAGCCGAAAGTACCGAATTAAGTCGCCAACGATGGCCATTCTTTCTTCAGGCGGAGAGCGCACTTGGGTCACGGTGCCTGCGGGTGAGATACTCTCAATCTCTGAAGCCCACCGGGAAGGCGATCGCTTGATCGATGTGGTTTGGAACGGCGCGAGCTACATAATGTTTGCTCAGGATCTCCGGGAACGCGGCGAGCGGGCAGACCAAGACTACCCCGATCCGGCGTAGGTATCGGGTGCGGTCCTGCAAGGCCGCGGAAGAAGTGCACCGGGCGGCCCGGCGCCTCTTCCGCAGCTTGGCCCTCCGCTAGGCGCCCGCGGCCGAAACCTGGTCGGCGACCATTACGCCGCCTAACGAGGCCCATGCCGACCAGCCGCCGCCAGCCGTGACCTGCCAGATGTGCCATAAGGCATTGTCCGTGCCGCGCACGAAAGCCTCAAGCCTGCCGTCGGCGTTCCGGCCTACAGCCGTGTCGCTGGTGAGGACGCCTGCCAGCGAACCCCAACCGGACCAACCGCCCCCGGCCGTCACTTGCCAGATGTGCCACAGCGCGTTGTCCGTACCCCTGGCGAACGCCTCCACCCTGCCGTCCCGGTTCTGGGCCACGAACGGATCGCTGGTAATGACTCCGGCCAGCGAAACCCAACCAGACCAACCGCCCCCGGCCGTGACCTGCCAGATGTGCCAAAGCGCGTTGTCGGCGCCGCGCGCGAAGGCTTCCAGTCTGCCATCCGAATTTCGGCTTAGCGACGGGATGCTGGCGATGGACCCGCCCAGCGAAGCCCAACCGGACCAACTGCCGCCTGCCGTCACTTGCCAGATGTGCCAAAGAGCCTCGTCCGTACCGCGGGCGAAAGTTTCCAGCCTGCCGTCGTTGTTCTGGGCCACCACCGGATCGGTGGTGATCACTCCGCCCAGCGAAGCCCAGGCGGACCATCCGTTGTTGGGCGCTGTCTGCCAGATGTGCCATAGGGCATGGTCCGTACCGCGGGCGAGGACCTCCAGCCGTCCGTCCTGGTTCTGGCTCACAAACGGATCGCTGGCGATCACTCCGCCCAGCGAAGCCCAAGCGGACCACGCACCGCCAGGGGTCACTTGCCAGATGTGCCATAGGGCATCGTCCGTGCCGCGCACAAATACCTCCAAGCGCCCGTCGGCATTCCGGCCTACAGCCCGGTCGCTGGTAAGAACTCCACCCAGCGAAGCCCAGGCGGACCACGCGCCGCCCGGGGTCGCTTGCCAGATGTGCCACAGGGCGTTGTCCGTGCCGGTAGCGAAAGCCTCCAGGCGTCCGTCTGCGTTCGAAACCACAGCTACAGCGGCCCGCAGCCCGACGCCTTCCAGCGCCGTGGCCAGCGCGGTTCCCACGATGCTGCCCACGCCCGTGCATGCATCCCAACCCGGACCGGCATTGTAGAGTCCGTTGTTGCCCACCGTTACGTCCAGGAAGGCGTTGGTCCCGTTGAAGGCGTATACACTCGGGTTTAGATAGCCTACCGGCTCGTCCAAATCCGCGTTCAGCACCGCCACCAGCCCAGCATAAAACGGCGCAACCGCGCTCGTGCCGCCCCAGGGACCGGTTTGCGATCCGTTGAGAATCAGCATGTAGCCGCTGGACGGGTCGGCATTGCCCGAAACGTCGGGAACTCCTCGGCCGATGTGCCCCTTCGGGTTGACCGATACTGGTACGTTGACCCAGCTCTGCCACGCGGGCAGCCCGAACGCATTGCTGATCCCGCCGCCGCTGCCGGCCCACGTAACCTCGCTGAACGACGATCCGGAAACATTCTCGATGGTCACGCCGCCGCAGCCCGAAACGTACGGATCGGACGGCGGATAATTAACCTCCGCCGGATTGCCCGAACCTCCATCTCCCGAAGAGACGAAAATCGTAACCCCGACTGCCGTCGCTTCCTGAATCGCCGCGCTGACGCTATTGATAGTAGATCCCCATCCGCTCTCAGCGCCTGCCCAACTGACGGAAATCACCGATGGTTTATTGGTACTGTCGTGAATCGCGGTAGTGAAGGCGTCAATCCAACCCTGTGTTGTATTCGGCGCGAAGTACACTACGATTTTCGCTCCGGGCGCAACCGAACCGGCCACGTCGATATCCAGGATCACCTCGATATCCGCGCTCCCGCCCGGGCTGTTCGTCGCACCGTCGACGCCCACCCACGTAACAGCGGGTGCAGGCATGTGTACGATGTTGCTGAAATAATTCGTGATATCGGCGGGTTGATAGCCGCCGCCGAACTCCAGGATGGCTATGGTTTGACCGGCGGCGTGGTTGGCCGGAAAATCGTAGAGCTTGGCGACTTGGGGCGGGGTCAATGGCGTCGTGGCCTGCCCTGTGGCCGCGGCTCGGAACAACGGCTGGGATATCTGGCGATTGTCCAGTCCATGTACGCTTTCCACGATATCGGCCAGGCTCTCCGGAACGTTCACTGTGCCTTCATAGCCACGGTAGGTTTCGCCCGAGGTCTGATAGCGCTTCAACTGCACCGCGAAGGCGCGGTTCACCTGCTCTGCCGTTCCCGACAAGACCACGGTACGCCGCGAGATACTGCTCTCAACCACTGCCAGGCCCTGGCTACGCCCGAACGCGGCGACTTGGTCCAGGTCCGATTGCGCCGCGCCGTAACTGTCTGCATATTCCCGCCGCGATAGACTCTTACGCTCGCGATAAGGTGTTGCCGCCAACTTGTTTAGGTCGGCCAGCGGCGCATCGGTACGCCGCCGCACACGTACGCTAACCGAAAGCTTCTCTTTGGGGTCCGCATCCCCAATTCTGCTGGCGCCGGGGGCCGGCTTCCTCTCGCTGTTTGCCAGTGCTCGGCTTGCTTTAGGAGTATCTGCCATAAAGATTCACCTCTCTTGCCCAGGACGTCCATTTCGGCTCCTGGCTTCGCCAACTTGTGGCCGTGTTACTGGAACCCAGGCGGAAGTTCCCCTATTGTAGCTTCGAACCGCCCCCCTAGCCATCACCGGATAAGCCAATCCTGAGGCTGCGGCCCGCCGGCCTTATGTCTGGCCTTCGGTCTGTATTTTCTGCCGTCGTCCATATCATAAGGCCAACCTCCTTGCACTCGCTGTCGAATATGGTGCATCGACACCACCGGATGTCTCAAGCCAAAATCCGGCCAAATGTGCGTTACAGTACCATCGGCAGGCGCTTTCTTGCTACAGCTGCACCCAGGCAAGCTGTTCATCAATGGGGGGTGGGAGGACGCGCAGCGGCGCGATACGATCGACATCGTCAACCTGACCGGAAACCGCCGACCATCGTCCAGGGCTGTGACATCGACCGAGCCGTGGCCCCCGCGCAACACCAGTCTCGAGCGCAAGAGCTGGCGCGGGATGGACCCTTCCAGGAAGAAAAAAATCCTGTGGGACATCTCCGAAATCCT
>Ga0209333_1000630_pt1 | contig 18778 bp, 23 predicted proteins | sample BlaSpr_A8_OM2_O3_FD_187982 | JGI IMG/M metagenome (GOLD analysis project Ga0209333, IMG submission 187982) | Forest soil microbial communities from Thunder Bay, Ontario, Canada - Black Spruce, Ontario site 2_A8_OM2_O3 (SPAdes) (version 2) | ecosystem: Environmental > Terrestrial > Soil > Boreal... | reverse complement strand
CTGGCCAGTCCGTGGATCGCGAACCATTCTTAGGAGAGTTGGTGGCATCTCACCGCTCCTCCAGGTCGCGCGAATCGCGCGATGATTTTCGGACCGGCATTTGGAGCAGCCAGCCCGATCGCGAAGCCAAGCGCTGCGCACACGTGCCGAAGGCCGAAACTCCGAAAGAACATCTGCGTGCTATCGATAACGATCATCATGTTAATCATTTTCAAATCACCGATTTAGTTTGAGCGAGGTCTCCTTTACCGTCCGGTCCGCCTCGCAAATCGCGAGGCCTTTGGCCGTTCGCGAATGGTTTTCATTAATGATTCGCATTGTTCACTGTCATTAACCCTGTACATACAAAACTCGGACCAAAAGGCTTTTGAATGACCTGGACAGTTGACCAGGGTCCAATACATGCATATACAATGAGCATGACCCTGGATGGCAAAATTCTGGATACCAAGAGCATTGAAGGCGTATGCCTCGGTGGTTGCGTCCGCAAGCTGAATCGCATGGTAACGTCGATCTATGACGGCGCGTTTGCAAACGCCGGATTGAAGACCAGTCAGTTCAGCGTGCTCGTGTCGGTAGCCAACCGAAAACAGGCTCGGCCGGCGGAACTGATCAAGCATCTCCAGTTGGATGAATCGACACTCAGCCGCAACGTCGATCGAATGTGCGCCAGGGGCTGGCTGCGGCTCGTGCAAGACGCAGATCGCCGTAGCCATCTGATCGAAGTGACCGACAAGGGTCAGGCGTTGATTCGCAAATGCCTTCCAGCGTGGCAAAAGGCTCAGGCAGAAGTCAGTCGGCGCCTCGGGACCGATACTGTCACCGAGTTGAGATCAGCCCTTCGCAAACTAAGCTCCCGAAGTTAGTCCACGTCTGACGAAATCAAATTCGCCCGCAAGGATTGCCTGCTGCTTCGCGCAATTGCGGGGACGCTATTTGGGAAAGAGTGCGTGGAGTATCGACGGCAGGACTCCACCCTCATAGCGCTCGACGTGTGAGTCGAGCGTCCGGGCCAACGCCAGCAACGTTTGCGCAAAGGCGCTGTGCGCCTCGGTCGTTTGATGTTCTCGATCCAGGCCCAAAGACAGCCCGTGCAGGGTTGCGATCAGCTTGCGCATTTCCTCACGTTCGTTCTTCAGCGCGTCGATCAGTGCGCCCGGAATGGCGTGATGCGCCTCGCCCCACGAGACCAGCCCGTCTTCGATTTGCAGATGCGACCATAGATCCTGCCGGATCTCATCCCACACCCGCAGGACCTTTTGATTCGCTTCAATCACGCAGCCATCGCTGGCGAGCCTGGTGGCACCGTAAGCCAACTGCATATTAAGACCGTTCAACTTTCTGTGTTCGGATCCCAGACACGCCACCATCGTGTTGATCATCGGAACCTCGAGCTCGGGCAGCGGACTGCTGCATGGCGTCCTCTGAATCGTAAAATCTTTTGCTTCCATGTTTGTGGCCTCGGCTTCTTGAGCAATCCGGATGCCACTCTCGAAATGGACAAGTTTCTGGTCCGAACCTTGTATATACAAGCACGAGGGACCAATAAAATGGGCGATATCGTTGGAAATAACGGCGACGTGCAATTCGCGAACGGCCAAAGCAGTCGCGATTTGCGAGATATCCCGGAGGCTCTGCACGAGCGTACCGATTTGATCGATCCATTCGAAGCCTTGCGCAAAGATTCCGACGAAGCTCTCGAACCGCGAGTCGAATCGCTTCGGCGGCTTGCAGAAGACAACGACGCTGCGGGTGGAGGCCCATGGTACCGACGCATCAGCAAGCGGGTTGTGTTGGTGGTGTTGCTGATCCTCGCGCTAGGTGCGCTCTCGCCCTTCGCGTGGAACTACCTGCAGTCATACGAATCTACCGATGACGCGCAAATAGACGGCCATATCGATCCACTGAGCTCGCGCATCAACGGCACCGTCATCCGGGTCCACGCCGAAGACAACGATCGGGTGACGGTGGGCGAACTGCTGGTCGAGATCGATCCGCGCGACTATCAGATCGCGGTCGAGAACGCCGAGGCCGATTTAGCCGAAGTTGAACAGGTCGTGAAAGCGGCGCAACAGAACCACGACCTCACTGTCGCCAATCTCGCAGCCGCCGTAGCCACGAACAACAAGGCTCAAATCGACGTGAAGCGATACAACGAACTCCTCGACCAAGGCGTGATCGCGCGCGAGACGAACGACCAAATCGTCATGACCGGCAAGGTCGATGCGGCCGCGGTAAACTCGGACCGCGCGGCTGAAGCTGCGGCGGCGAGGGCGATTGGCGAGGCCCAGGCCGCGGTGCAGGCCGCTCAAGCTTCGTTGGATCAGGCCAGGCTCAACCTCAGCTATACGAAAATCTACGCGCCCGCCAACGGCATCGTCGGCCGACGCACTGTCGAGCTTGGCTCCCGGATCGAACCCGGACAGACGCTGATGTTCGTGACCGAGACCGACGAGATCTGGGTGACTGCGGACTTCAAGGAAACTCAACTCGCGCGGATGCATCGTGGCGAGCGAGTCAGCGTCCACGTTGATACCTTCGGCCGCGACTACCAGGGCTACGTCAGGAACCTGCCCGGTGCGAGCGGCGATCGTTTCAGCCTGCTGCCGGCCGAGAACGCCACCGGCAACTACGTGAAGGTGGTGCAGCGCCTGCCGGTGCGAATCGAGTTCGACCCAGGCCAGGATCCCGATCACCTCCTGCATCCCGGAATGTCAGTCGAGCCCAAAGTATGGCTGCGATAGCCGCACCGCGGATAGTTGCGACCGCAGAGGCGCCGGCTCAAAGGCGTGCTTACAATCCATGGGCGATCGCGCTCGTAGTTACGATGGCGACGTTCATGGAGCTGCTCGACACCAGCATCTCGAACGTCTCGCTGCCGCACATCGCCGGCGGCCTCGGCACCAGCTACGACGAAAGCACGTGGGTGCTGACCAGCTACCTGGTCGCCAACGCGATCATCCTGCCGATGAGCGCGTGGCTCAGCCGCGCCTTCGGCCGCAAGCGCTACTACATGATGTGCGTGGGGCTATTCACCGCGAGTTCGTTTCTATGCGGCGTCGCACCGAGCCTGGCAATGCTGATCGCGTTCCGCGTGATGCAGGGAATCGGCGGCGGCGGCCTCGCGCCGGTCGAGCAAGCGATCCTGGTCGATACTTTCCCCAAGGAAAAACTCGGCGGCGCTTTCGCGCTCTACAGCATGGCGATGACCACGGCGCCGGCGATCGGGCCGTCGCTCGGTGGATGGATTACCGACAACTTCTCGTGGCGATGGGTTTTCTTCATCAACGTTCCGATCGGAATCCTGTCGCTGCTGCTTTCGAGCCGCATGGTGCACGACCCGGTTGAATTCACCGAGGAACGCATGCAGGCTCGGCGCAGCGGCCATCTTCGCATTGACTACATCGGGATCGTTCTGATCGCAGTCGGCTTCGCCTGCCTTGAGGTGGTGCTCGATCGTGGCGAGCGCGACGACTGGCTCGGCAGCCATCTGATCACGAATTTTCTCGCTATCGCAGTCGTCACGATCGCAATTGCGATTTGGTGGGAGTGGCGCCACGACGATCCGGTGGTCGAGCTGACCCTGCTGCGCGAGCGCAACTTCGCGATCGCCAACGTGTACTACTTCCTGTTTGGTTTCGGGCTCTTCGGCAGCACTGTGCTGATTCCCGAGATGTTGCAGACGCTGTTCGGATACACGGCCACTGACGCGGGCTTGGCGCTCGGACCGGGGGCAGCGGTTGTCACACTAATGGCGCCGGTCGTCGTGCGGATCGTCCCTCGAATCGGCGCGAAACGCATGCTCGCCTTCAGCTTCACTATCGCCGCGCTGTCGTTTTTCTACTACAGCGGGATGACGACGGAGACCGACTATTTCCACTTCGCGCTCGCCCGATGCTTTCAGGGCTTCGGCTATGCCTTCATGTTCGTTCCGGTGAGTCAGCTTGCGTATTCCTATTTGCCGAAGAACAAGAACAACAAGGGATCAAGTCTGACCAACCTATGCCGCAACTGGGGCGCCAGCTTCGGTATCGCGTTTGTCACCACGATGCTCGAGCGGCGCACGCAGTATCATCAGAGCGTGCTGGTCAGCGGTCTTACGTCTGCCGACGAAAGCGTGAAGCGGTTCGTCAGGATGTCGAGTCATTTCCTGATAACCCGCGGTGCGACCACTCCCGATGCGATCCATCAGGCGTACGGGATGGTTCAAAGCACGATGACCCAGCAGGCGACGATGCTCGCGTTCATGGATTGTTTTCACCTGCTCGCGATCGTCGTGCTGGCCGGTTTGCCGCTGGCGTTGCTGATCAGGCGTTTCGAAATAGGCAAAGCGGCGCCCGGTGGGCACTGAGAAGTTGGGAGATTGTTACCTGACTTGCACAGCCTAAAGATTTTTGGTCCGAGTCTTGTATATACAACCAGAACCGCTGAGGGTGTAAGCAATTTAGTTGAGAATTGCTACGAGGACCGTTTCGCGAAGGGCCAAAGCTGTCGCGATTTGCGAGTGAACCTGAAACCATCGTACCGTTCGATAGGACCAACCTAAGGAGATCACAATGAGTGGGAAACTCGAAGGCAAGGTGGCACTTGTCACCGGCGGCAATAGCGGCATCGGCCTGGCAACGGCGAAGCGATTCGTTGCAGAAGGCGCGTATGTGTTTATCACAGGACGCCGGCCGGCGGAGCTCGACGCGGCGGAGAAAGTAATCGGCGGCAACGTCACCAGCGTTCAAGGCGACGTCGCCAAGCTCGCAGACCTCGACCGCTTGTTCGCGCAGATCAAGCGGGAGAAGGGCAAGCTCGATATTGTGTTCGCGAATGCCGGGATCGCGGAGCTTTCGCCACTCGCAGAAATTACCGAAGAGCACTACGATCGGACCTTCGACATCAACGTCAAAGGACTGTTGTTCACCGTGCAGAAGGCTCTGCCTCTGATTCCCGACGGCGGATCGATCATCCTGAACGCCTCGATCGTCGCATCCAAAGGCAATCCTGCATCGAGCGTGTACAGCGCGACCAAGGCCGCGGTCCGATCGTTTGCACGCACCTGGACGATGGATTTGAAGGAACGGAAAATCCGCGTGAACGCGATCAGTCCGGGTCCGATCAACACGCCCGCCTATGACCGACTGGCGCAGTCCGGGCCAGCAGGCCGGCAGATGCTGGAGAGTATCGTAAACCGGGTCCCGATGGGCCGCTTGGGCATACCTGATGAAATCGCGAGGGCCGCGGTTTTCCTGGCCTCCGATGACAGCACTTTCGTCACCGGAACCGAGCTGTTCGTCGACGGCGGCACCGCCCAAGTCTGAGCCCATGGGCGCGTTGAAGCCGTCCTTCGTGAGCAGGCTAAGCGCCTTTTGGCTCGATGCTTGTATGTACACGAATTGGCGGAAAAAATGAGACAACTCCGATGAAAATTAAGCGATCAATTCGCGAAGTTCAAAGGTGTCGCGATTCGCGAGACGGCTCGGATGCTCACGGAGGATTTTCTGAAACTAAATCGTTTGGGAGCAGGTGATAAAATCATGAAGCCAGTCAGCTTCACCGGCATCTTAGAGATGTTTTCTCGGAATCTGTTTTCCGGCAGGGCTGACACCGTGAGACCCCACTGCACGAGAGTTGTGCGGTCACTTTTCACGCATGAGAAGCGGAGGGTTTAGAGCTGAAATAGCGCCAAAAATCGCCCACACGGTCGGCCGCGCCGCTCCCTGTCCCTCCCCTCCCCCTGTAGAAGCAGTGCCGCCGTGTGGGCTTTTCGATTCGTCGAGGTAGGTCAGTCATGGAAAATACAGGTGCACAAATCGATTCGACGATAGGCTCGGCAGGCGATGATCTTCGCGGTGACGCCCTTATGCCGGCACAATTTTATCCGGCGCGTCGCGGTTCGGCTTCAGTGGAACCGATCATGCGCCTGATGGGCGGAATCCTGGCTGACGCGGTGCGCAGTTATCAGCGCAATTTCGAAGCGCAAGGGGCGAGCAGGCGACAGGAATTCAGGGAGACTCGGCACTGGATTTTCGATGCCAAAGAAGATGGGCCTTTCTCTTTCGAGGACGTCTGCGAAGCGCTGGATATCGATCCACGTCGCTTACGTGAATTGATTACTCGCTGGGAGAAGAACAAACGCCCCGGGGATAAGCCGCGCATGATTCGGCGATCCGCGGTCAATACTGGCGGCCAAGTCAAGTTACGGCGGAGAAAGTGACCAGCAAATAACGACGGCACCCGCGTGAGTTCTGTGAGCAGGCATCCAAAATGCGAATCAGCCAAGCCACTACCAGTACTGCATTGCGCAACGATTTGCGCAGGATAGATGTCGATACTGGCGTTGCTCCGCTTTTTCACAACCAACCAACTGAGAAAAAATCTGTCGCACTGCGCGTCGTCGACCTGAGCAAGCGCTACGGCTCGACCATCGCTGTCAGCGGGTTGAATTTCGAGATCAGCGAAGGCGAGATCTTCGGACTGCTGGGACCCAACGGAGCGGGCAAGACCACCACCATTGCGATGCTCGCGACGCAGCGCCGGCCCTCGTCGGGAGATGCGACGCTGTTCGGTCACAGCGCGTACAAGGAGCAGCAGGTCGTTCGCCAGATGATCGGTCTCGCGCCGCAGGAGGTCTCGCTCTACCCGGCGCTCACCGCGGCGGAGAACCTTCAATTTTTCGGCAGGATCTATGGCGTGAGGCAGCCCGCGTTGCGCGAGCGTATCGACGAGCTGCTTGCCCTGGTTGGACTGGACGCTCATCGCGACCATCAGGTCGGCATTTTCTCCGGCGGCATGAAGCGCCGTCTGAATCTCGCCGTTTCACTGGTACATCGGCCTAAACTCATCCTGCTCGACGAACCGACCGCGGGCGTCGATCCTCAATCGCGCGAACAGATCCTGAAAATCATTGGCGGCCTGCGCGATGACGGCAACGCGATTCTGTACACGACGCACTATATGGAAGAGGCGGAGCGATTGTGCGACCGCCTGGGAATCCTGAGCGAAGGTAAACTCGTCGCGGTGGGCACTCTCGACGAGCTGCTGAGCGGTACCGAGTTCGGCGAGATTATCGAAGTGCGTGGATTGCCGGATGGGGTCGATCTGGCCGGGATGCAGGCCTTGGGCGGAGTCAGCCGCATCGAGCGCGGCGACGGCGTCGTGCGTCTGTACGTACAGCGCGCTACCGAGTATCTCTGGCAGCTTCAGAAAATCATCAATCGCTCCGATCGAGATGTGCGCATCAGGATTGCGCCGCTCAGCCTGGAAAATCTCTTTCTCCATCTGACCGGAACGGAGCTTCGCGATTGATGCGCACCTTGTCCGTCATGCTGGTGGTTGTGCTTCTACTGATCGCTCCGGCTCAGGCTGCGAGCCCGCTGGACTATACGCGCACAACGCTCGAGCAGGCGCGCGCGATCGTGGCAAGCAATCAGACTCACAATGAAAAGCTGGCTGCATTGTCCACCCTGTTCAGTAAATTTCTCGACACTGACGAGATGGGTCAGGAGGCGCTCGGGCCGCATTGGTCAAGCTTCACGCCCGATCAGCAGAAGGAGTTCCTGGGTCTGTTCAGCCAACTTCTCGAGCGGACCTACGTGCAAAAACTCCTGCTCTTCGAGAATCCAAACTTCGTCTATGCGGGCGAGCAATCTACCGGCGCGGGCGCGGTCGTCGACACTAAAATCGTCACGCCGCGCGATCAGTTCGACGTTACCTACCGGCTGAAACCCGCGGGCGATACCTGGATGGCAACCGCGATCACCGTCGAAGACGTCAGTCTGACTGCGAACCTCGGTAGTCAACTCAACGACCTGCTCTCCCGGATGAGCGTCCCTGACCTGCTGACCCTGATGCGGCGGAAATACGGCAACGCCGGCGAGGCGGCACAGTCATGAAGACCGCCGCCATGATGTTGAAGGACCTCCGGCTCATCTGCCGCGACCGTTACGGCCTGATCGCGCTGCTGGTCGTGCCGATCGTCGTGATTATGGTCGTCGCTGCTGCCACTCAATCCGGCGACGGCAGCAAGACCATCCTGTTCCCCGTCGTCAACGAGGATCAGGGCCCGGTCGCGACCGCGCTGATCCGCGCTTTTCGCGAGCATCTCGACGTGCGGGTAGTGTCCCGCGCGACCGCGCATCATCTGGTCGCCGAGGCCAACGACGCTCCTGCCGCGCTGATCCTGCCGCCCGAGCTGAGCAAGCGTTACCTCGCGCAAAAGCCGTCGACCGTCGAAATGCTTACAGACCCCGCACAGTGGCGGGAGCTCGAGGCGATCAAAGTGGTGATGCTGCTGGCAGATCGCGAGACCGCGTCGCTCGGCGATCCGTTCAGCCAGGAACTGCTGACCGTCAAGGAGCATAACATCACCGGCGACAACGTCTCGTTCTCGTCGCTCGAGCAGAACATTCCGGGTTTCAGCTTGATGTTCGTCCTGCTCACCTTGATCTTCAGCGTGTCACTCGCGTTGCGCGAGGAGGAAGTGTGGGGCACGAGCGAGCGACTTTCGGTCGCGCCGGTGCCGCCCGCATCACTGCTGGGCGGGAAGCTGCTGGCGCGCCTGGTTGTAGGTACGGCGCAATTGCTGCTGCTCCTGCTGTTTGGTCACTTCGTCTACGGGCTGAGGCTCGGGCATTCACCGGTCGCGATAGTCCTCGTCGCGACGGCGGTGGTCGCCTCGATGACCTGTTTCGCGGCCGTGGTCGCAGCCTTCGTGCGCACGCGCGAGCAGGCAATCCCGGTTGGCCTGGCAGTGGCGTTCGTGCTGGCCTCCCTCGGCGGATTGTTCTGGCCGCTGTACGACCTGCCGAAATTGATGCAGCAGATCGCGAGCGCGCTCATCACCACTTGGTCGATGTCCGCGCTGCAGGACGTGATGCTGCGAGACAAAAGCCTCGTCGCAGTTTCAAACGAGCTGCTGGTGCTCGCCGGTTACGGCCTGGTGTCTTTCCTGATTGCGTTGCGGCTCTTCCGCTACGGAGACGAGGCTATTTCGTGATGATGCAGCTTCAAACCTTGCATAACTCTCCCGCGAGCTCGGTAAGGCGCGGAAAGGCAGCAACCTACGCAGCTTCGCCGCATGGGCGCCTGGTCATGTTGCTGGGGCTCGCGATTTTATCGATCGTTTGCATCGGTTTGATCGGATGTTCCGGGCAGCGTGACACCTCGCAGATTCAAGAGCGGGAGGCGCTCGCTTCGGACCTGCCTTCTCCAAGCGATGGGATGGATTACGATCCGTGGGAGTCGGTCAATGACAAGACGTTCTACTTCAACTTCAATATAGCCGACCATTACGCGATTAAGCCGGCCGCCAAGGTTTGGTCGCGATTACCAGAGCAGTTTCGACAAAGTCTGGCCAACGCTTTCTATAACCTGGATATGCCGAAGCGGTTCGTGAACAAGGTTCTGCAAGGCAGGCTGCCCGCCGCTGGACTGGAGCTCACGCGCTTTGTGCTCAACACGACCGTCGGCGTCGCGGGATTATTCGACGTCGCCTCGCGCCTGGGTATCGAGAAGACCGACGCGGACAGCGGAGAGACCTTTGCCCTCTACGGCATTGGGCCCGGGCCTTACCTGGTAGTGCCGTTGCTGCCCCCGCTGGACGTGCGTGACGCGTTCGGGTTCGCCGCCGACTCATTTATGGACCCGCTCTCGTGGTTCGTTACCCCGATTGGCGCAGACGTGGGGCGCAGCGCCGCCAAACAGATCAACGAACGCGCGAACAACATGAAACTGTATGACGACGTCGAGGATAGCTCGCTCGATCTGTACGCAGCGGTGCGAAATGGCTACCTGCAGCGCCGCCGCAAGACCATCGAGGACGCCATTCGCGATCGGGACCGAACCTGGGAACGCTTTTCCCATCCGTCAGAGCCTAAAGATCAATCAGAGCCCGAAGATCAATCGCCGCTCGGAGAGGATACGAAATCGACGGAATAATGACTATGTTGATCTCTCGTGAGCAAAAGCGATCAATCAGATCTTAAGGAGTAAAGACATGCGAGAAGCGGTCATCGTATCTACAGCCAGGACGCCGATCGGCAAAGCCTACCGCGGCGCCTTCAATGACACCGAGTCGCCGTCGATGGCCGCTCCAGTAATTAAGGAAGCGGTAAAGCGCGCGCGGATCGAGCCCGCCGAAATCGACGATCTGATCATGGGTGCCGCACTGCAGCAGGGAACGCAGGGCTTCAACGTGGCACGTCAATGCGTCGTCGCCGCGGGGCTGCCGATAAGCGTCGCGGGCCAGACTGTCGATCGGCAGTGCTCTTCAGGCTTGATGAGTATCTCGATGGGCGCCAAGCAGATCATTGCCGACGGGATGCAGACGGTGGTCGCCGGCGGCCTCGAATCGATCAGCCTGGTGCAGAACTCGCATATGAACGCGTACCACCAGGCGGATCCGATCGTGCTCAAACGCTCGCCTGCGATTTACATGGCGATGATCGACACCGCCGAGGTGGTTTCGAAGCGCTACAAGATCTCGCGCGAGGCGCAAGACGAGTATTCGTTCAAGTCGCAGCAGCGCACCTTCGCCGCCCAGGAAGCCGGCCGCTTCAACGACGAAATCATCACAACTACCGTGACCAAACGCTTCGACGACAAGAAAACCAGCGAGACCACAAAGCAACCGGTCACGCTCGAGCGCGACGAATGCAATCGGCCCGGAACCACGCTTGATGGGCTGGCGGCTCTTCCGCCGGTGAAGGGGCCGGGCGGATTTATCACCGCCGGTAACGCGAGCCAACTTTCTGACGGGGCCTCGGCCTGCGTTCTGATGGAGCGCAAACAGGCGGAGCAGCGCGGGCTGCATCCGCTGGGCATCTATCGCGGGATGGCGGTCGCGGGAGTCGAGCCCGACGAGATGGGAATCGGGCCGGTCTTCGCGGTTCCCAAGCTGCTGGAGCGCAACGGCCTAAAAGTCGGCGACATCGGCCTGTGGGAACTCAACGAAGCCTTCGCCTGCCAGGTCATCTACTGCCGTGACCAGCTCCACATTCCCGATGAGCTTCTCAACGTCAACGGTGGCGCGATTTCGATTGGACATCCTTATGGAATGAGCGGCTCACGCATGGTCGGGCACGCTTTGATCGAGGGCAAGCGACGCAAAGTCAAATACGTCGTCATAACCATGTGCGTTGGCGGCGGCATGGGCGCGGCCGGACTGTTCGAAGTCGCCTGAACTCGCAAGCGCGGTGAAATAGATCATTCTCCAGCCGTGGTAAATTCGCTGACCCAGGTCTTGTATATACAAGCACTAACAGACTTCAGCTAAAGGAAAGAGAACATGGCGGTCAGAAAGATCGAGATCGAACGCTTGACCGTGACATCTTCCAAGCCGTTCGCGGCGGTCGTGGCTGCGATCAAAGCGAGCGTTGGGCAACCGGACATGGTCGAGTTCGCGAACGCAACCAGGGGCGCAGTATCCTTCATTGAGCTGGAGCGTAAAGTTCACGCAGGTCTGGGCAAGACGGGGCTAATGCTTTTCCTGGAACTCGATCACGGAGCGATTCTACGCAAGGAAAGCGGCAACGACATACCGAAAATTGTACGCCTTCTGATCGGCAACCCGCTCATCATGAAGGAAATGGCGAAGCATGTTCCCGACGCAGGGTCTTACGCGCCTATCACGATTCTGGTCGACGAGCGGCCTGAGGGCGGCGTGCGTCTGTCGTATGACCGGATGGCCAGTCTTCTGGCCCCCTACGGAAACGCGGATGCCCTGGCGGTCGCTCGGGATCTTGATTCGAAAGTCGAGAACCTTCTTCGAGGCTCTGCGGTTTGAGGTAAATCAGATATGGAAAATTCGTCCAGCAAACCTGTCACGGTGGTTATTGGAGCTGGTCCTGGCCTCGGCGCCTCTCTCGCCCGCCGATTTGCCGAAGCCTACCCGGTCGCCATCCTCGCGCGAAATGCCGATTTTCTGAAAGCACTCGCCGGCGAGATCCGGAAAGGCGGAGCCAAAGTCCTGGATCTCAGTTGCGATGTAAGCGATCCGGCGCAGATAGCAGAAGCGTTTCGCGCCATTGGCAAAAACCTCGGCGAGCCCGAAGTGCTCCTGTACAACGCCGGCAGCGGCACATTCGGAAGTGTCACGGAGATCACGCCCGAACAGTACGAAGCAGATTGGCGGGTCAACGCACTCGGGGCGTTCGTCGCGGCTAAGGAAGTCGCGCCGGGCATGATCGCGCGCGGGCACGGCACGATGCTCTTCACCGGGGCAACCGCGGGAGTGAAGGCTGGACCGAAGTCGGTCTCGTTTGGCCCCGCGAAGTTCGCGATGCGCGGCTTGGCGCAATCGCTCGCGCGCGACCTTGGTCCGAGAGGTATCCACGTGGCGTGGATCAACGTCGATGGCAGTATCGACATCCCAGGAGCGCGCGGACGGAAGCCCAGCTTGAAAGACGGCGACTTTCTCAAGCCTGAGGCGATCGCGGAGACGTATTGGCATCTGGCGCATCAGGATCCGAGCGCGTGGACGATGGAACTCGAAGTCCGTCCCTTCAAGGAGAGATTCTGATCGCGTAAGGTTGCAGGTGATTTAACGGCATCAGGCAAAACCAAACGCGAGGTCATTCATCAATGAAAATTGGCGCATTGGTGTTTCTCACCGATCAATCGGGAAATCCTGGCGCGATCGCGCGCGAAGCCGAAAACCTCGGCTTCGAATCGTTCTTCGTCGCCGAGCACATGGTGGTGCCGAGCACCTACACCACCCACTACCCGCGCTCGCGCGACGGAAAAGTGCCGGACTCTTATGCCCGCCTGATCGATCCGTTCGTTGCACTCGCGATCGCGGCGGACGCGACCTCCCGCATCAAAATCGGCACCGCGATCTGTCTGTTGCCGCAGCGCGATGTGATCGAGACTGCCAAAGTGACGGCCTCGATCGATCTTTATTCGAAGGGCCGGCTGATTCTCGGAGTCGGCGCCGGATGGTTCCGCGAAGAAGCGGAGGTCATGGGCGTCAACTTCGCGCGGCGCTGGCAGCATCTGCGCGAATCCGTCGAAGCGTTGCGCAAGCTGTGGAGCGGCGACGACGTCAGCTACGCGGGCGAGTTTGTGAAGTTCCCGCCGGTAAAGCTCGGTCCCAAGCCGATGCAGAAACCCGGGCCGCCGATATTGCTCGGCGCGCACGATCCGAAGTACGCGCTCAAACGTGTCGCGCGCTACGCCGACGGATGGTGCCCGGGCGGCCTCAGCGCCGAGAAGGCGCGCGAGTGCATTCCGCAGATCAAAAAGATGGCAAAAGAGTTCGGCCGCGATCCCGACCGGCTCGAGTTCTCGGTATTGCTCGGCGCGGAGGCACCGAGCGCCGATGTGATGAAGCAATACAGCGAGGCGGGCGTGACCCGGCTGGTCGTGGCCGCGTCCGCAGTATCCGAAGACGGCGTCAAAGTGATCCGAGGACTGGAATCGGTCGTCGAGCGCGCGGCGAAGCTCTAAGCGAACTCTTTCTTGTATGCAGCCCTGAATTTTTCTGGCCTGACTCTTGTATATACAAGTTCTGAAGGCGGAAAAATGAATAACTCCATTGAAAATCACCACGACCGATTTGCGAACGGCAAAGTCAGTAGCAATTTGCGAGAAACCTCTGAGCCTTCGGCGTCGGAGACTATGGCGCCGGAAGAATTTCCCGCTCCTATCGGCAAGCTTCTGGGCCTGAAGATCACGGGCCGCGGCCCCGGTCGAGCCACTGTCGAATTCGAAGCCAGCGAGCGATACGCGAATCCGATGGGAACGCTTCATGGCGGCGTGCTCTGCGATCTGGCAGATGCCGCGATGGGCGTTGCCTACCTCAGCACCCTTGCCGAAGGCGAGTCGGCCACCACCATCGAATTGAAAATCAATTTTCTACGCCCAGTCTGGAACGGAAAACTTTACGCTGAAGCGAAAGTAGTTCGTGCCGGCAAAGTCGTGGGCCTCATCGAATGCGACATCCTTGACGAGCGGCGGCGCCTGGTCGCGCGTGCCTCGAGCACCTGCATGACTCTTCGCGGACGGCTCGCCAAAGGACGCCAGTTCGGCCAATCCAACGAGAATCACGAGCACGAGCGCAACGACATGTGAGGACGACATGATTTTGTTAAGCCCTGACTATTTTAGGCTGCTGGTGAACGCGGGAAAGATTCAAGTCGTCGGTGAAGACATCCCGCCAATCCAAAGCATCTTCGACCTCAAGAGCGGCGTGCGAGCCAAGCTGGTCGATCGTAGCGGTTCGATGGTGATCGTCGAAGTCGAAGGATACCGCTCCAGTTGGATCGAATGGCGTGAGGTCAAGGAAAGGATCGCGGCAAAGTGACACCAGGCTTCAATCATCAACAGGAGTAACGGCTGTGGGCAAATTACAGGGAAAAGTGGTGGTCATTACCGGTGGCACCACTGGAATAGGCTTCGCTTCGGCGAAGCTGTTCGTCGAGGAGGGCGCTTACGTCTTCATCACGGGACGCCGTCAGAGAGAGCTCGATGCGGCCGTAAAGGCGATCGGCAGCAACGTTACTGGCGTTCAGGGAGACGTCTCCAAGTTGGCCGACCTCGATCGTCTTTATGCGGCCGTCAAAGCAAAGGGGAAACTTGACATCGTCTTTGCCAATGCGGGCGTTGCGGAATTTGTTGCTCTCGACAGAATCACTGAGGAACATTTCGATAAGCTTTTCGACATCAACGTGAAGGGAACGCTGTTCACCGTGCAGAAAGCTTTACCGCTGCTGAAGGATGGTGGCTCGATCATCATCACGGGCTCCATCGCAGGGGTCAAAGGTACCCCGGCCTTCGGTGTCTACGGAGCGACCAAGGCCGCGCTGCGTTCCTTCGCGCGGACCTGGACCTCCGATCTCAAGGATCGTCACATTCGCGCAAATGTCGTTAGCCCCGGTCCGACCGACACCCCGGTTCTCGATGGACTACCTGCGGAGAATCTTGCGCGGATTGTGTCCACCATTCCGATGGGCCGCATGGGCGAAGCCGATGAGATCGCCAGGGCTGCGTTATTTCTGGCGTCGGATGACTCGAGTTTTGTCACGGGCATCGAACTCTTCGTTGATGGCGGCAGAGCGCAAGTCTGATCGAGACCGCTGCGCCGTCTCGCTACTTGAGCTAGCTTCATAAACACCGCTCCTACCGTAGGGCGATTTCCAAACAGCCGCGAACAACAACACAATGTTCTGACGCAGAAGAAGGGAGATCTTATGGCTGCTTACATGGTTTTTACCCGAGAGAGCACTCGCGACCCGAAAGAGCTGGAAACCTACTCGAAAATGGTGCCTGCCACTCTGGCGGGTCACCCGGTCACCCTACGCGCTAGGTATGGCCGTCACGAAGTGGTCGAAGGTCCCGAAATCGAAGGAGTGGTCATCCTCGAATTTCCGACCATCGAAGCGGCGAAGGCGTGGTACAACAGCCCCTCATATCGTGAGGCGCGCGAGCATCGCTTCAAGGGTGCCAAATACACCGCGGTGATTGTCCAAGGGGTATAGGAGAACTTCAATGCCTCTGACTGGTGAGTACGAACCTAGCCAGAACGATCGAACGCGCGAGCAGGTCGAACTGTACGAAGCGACCAACGGCGCAAAGGGTGGCACGCTCAAAGGCAAACCGGTCATCGTGCTGACCTTCAAGGGCGCCAAGTCCGGCAAGCTTCGCAAGACGCCGCTGATGAGGATCGAGCATAACGGCACTTACGCTGTGGTAGCTTCCAACGCCGGCGCCCCCACCCACCCCTTCTGGTATCGAAACATCGTCGCCAATCCGATCGTCGAGTTGCAGGACCGAGCCGTCAAGCAAGATATGCGGGTCCGCGAGGTCTTTGGCGAGGAGAAGACAGAATGGTGGGAGCGGGCGGACGCCGCCTATCCGGACTTCCCCGCCTACAGAGCCCGTGCACGCCGTGAAATCCCAGTGCTCGTCCTGGAGCCGCTTCCCGCGTAATGACACAAATGGAAAGCCTGACGACCCTACTATTCGAAGTTCGTGAGCATGTCGCTTACATCACTTTGAACCGCCCGGCGGTGGCCAATGCGGTGAGCCTCGAACTAGCTCAGGAACTCGACGAAGTTGCGCGCGAATGTGACGAGAGCGACAGTGTCCGTGCAGTTTTGCTGACCGGTGCCGGACGGATTTTCTGCGGCGGCGGCGATAAGTCCTTCGCCAAGCAAGAGCCAAGCTATGTGCCAACCCATCTCAGGCGTGTGAATCTCTTCCTCCACGGCGCTATCCAGTGCTTCGCCAGGATGCGCGCACCAGTCGTAGTGGCGGTGAACGGCCCTGCGTCTGGGTACGGGATGAGCTTGGCCTGCGCCGGCGACATCGTCCTGGCCGGCGAGTCGGCACGTTTCACGATGGACTACTCGCGAGTCGGCTTAACCCCCGGCGCTTCCTCAACTTACTATCTGCCGCGAATCATAGGACTACGCCGTACGATGGAACTGGCGTTGACGAATCGAACTTTAGCCGCGCGCGAAGCCGAAGCGATTGGTCTGGTCACGCGGGTAGTGCCAGATGATCAACTGCTCGAGCAGGCGGAATCTATAGCCAACGAATTGGCCCACGGCCCCACGCGCGCTTACGGAGGTGTGAAACGTCTGCTGTACGGCGCGGCCACCAATCCTCTCTTCGAGCAGATGGAACTCGAGAACGAATCGATCGTAGAGATGGCGCGCAGCGCAGATGCGCAGGAAGGTGTCGCCGCGTTTCTAGCCAGGCGACCGCCGCAATTCAGCGGCCGCTAGGGTATTCGCGCGAGCACGGACGGCGGACTGGCCGTGCGCATCAAATCGACATCCCGCCGGACACTTCGATCCTCTGGGCGTTGACCCAACGATTTTCGTCGGACAGGAGCGACGCGATCATAGGTCCGATATCATCAGGAACTCCTGGGCGACCCAGAGCGGTCATGTCTGAGACCAGCTTGTTGACTTGCGGATTGTCGCGCACCATTCCGCCGCTGAAGTCGGTTTCGATAGCACCGGGCGCGACGACATTTGCAGTGATCCGCCGCGAACCTAGCTCCTTGGCTAAGTAGCGAGTCAGAACCTCGATGGCGCCCTTTGCGGCTCCGTATGCTGAGCTTCCCGGAAGCGCAAATCGCGCGAGTCCTGACGAAATATTCACGATCCGGCCGCCATCGTTGATAAGCGGCAGCAGCTTCTGGGTCAGGAAGAAAACACCTTTGAAGTGGACGTTCACGATTTCATCGAACTGGGCTTCCGTGGTCTCCGCGAAGCTGGCGTGTAGAGAATTGCCGGCATTATTCACCAGGTAGTCAAACCGATCGCGTCCCCAACTCTGCAGTGTCTTGCGGACCTCGGTAACGAATCCGTCAAACGCGCGAACGTCGCCAGCCTCGAGCCTAAATGACGCTGCCTTCCTTCCCAGCCCTTCGATTTCCCGGCGGAGGGAGTCGGCCTCTGCCTGATTCGCGCGATAGGTGAAAATGATGTCGACCCCGCGCCGAGCCAGATTGAGGGCTGTGCAGCGACCAAGGCCGCGGCTTCCACCGGTTATGATGGCGATCTTTTCCTTCATGGTTCTTTCTCCTTAGTCATAGGATTGAAATTTGCGCAGACTATCTCGCCAGGACAAACGCCAGATTCACGAGACCAGCTATCACAAGCAATGTAACCGTCGTAATCGGTAGGCCTATGACAGTATAGAGGATGCCGCAGACCAGGCACGCGCCACCAGCGATCAGGTTAATGTTGCGGCAGTTCATCGCTCTAACCTCCGGACTAGTGTACGGCCACTGCTTTACCCCGATCGGGCTTCGCGAGGCAGAAGACCAGCGGAATGAGGCACAAGGTGGCGATCGCCATCACCCAAAACGTGTCGATGAAAGAAAGCGTCTGCGCCTGTGCCACCAGGCCGGCATAGATACGCCCGTACGCCTGATGGGTTGCGTCGGGCGTGCTCAACCCGGCCGGCCCTAGCTGTCCCGCCAGGTTTTGAATCGCGGTTAGCAGGTGCGGATTGTAGGAGGTAGCGGTTTGCGCAAGCTCCGCCTGATGGAACTGTCCCCGCTCGGTTATCATCGCGCTGGTCAGCGAGATTCCCATGCTCGCGCCGATGTTACGCATCAGGTTGATAAGACCCGATACCTGGTTGTTCTGCTCGGGTTTCACCCCCGTATACGTGACGGTATTGATGGGCACGAACAGAAAGGCTATCGCGATTGACTGATAAGTACGAAGCATCATCGCATTCCACCAACTGATCTGGAGATCGACCCCGGTCATGTGGAAGAGCGATAGCGACAGCGCCAAGAAGCCAAACCCGAGTATCCATCGAGCGTCCACTCGCGCGATCAAAGCCCCCACCAACGGCATCAACGCGATGATCAGCAGCGCACCGGGCGAGAGGATCGTTCCCGCCAATTCGGCCGTGTAACCCATCAGCAACTGCACAAATTCCGGGAGCAGTACGGTCGTGCCGTAGAGCATGAACCCGAAAGCGAACATGAGCACGCTGGCGATCGCAAAATTGCGATTCTTATACATTCGCAAATTGACGATCGGGTGCTCCTGGTAGAGCTCCCAGATAATCCCGATCACGAGCGCAGTCGCAGCTATCACGGCGAACGCCACGATGAAATGCGATTGAAACCAGTTGTCCTCTTCGCCCTTGTCCAGCACCACCTGGAGCGGCCCGAACGTCAACGCGAGCAATGCCAGCCCTATGAAATCGATGCGCATGCCCTGACGACGAACCTGCTGCTGTTCGCGGACCAGATGCGGCGGATCCTGAATCATCCGTTGGGTCAGAATCAGCGAAATAATTCCGACCGGAATGTTGATGA
>Ga0209333_1000628_pt1 | contig 18826 bp, 16 predicted proteins | sample BlaSpr_A8_OM2_O3_FD_187982 | JGI IMG/M metagenome (GOLD analysis project Ga0209333, IMG submission 187982) | Forest soil microbial communities from Thunder Bay, Ontario, Canada - Black Spruce, Ontario site 2_A8_OM2_O3 (SPAdes) (version 2) | ecosystem: Environmental > Terrestrial > Soil > Boreal... | reverse complement strand
ACATTCCCAGCCTGCAGTTCCTCGAAGCCGCGCAACCGGTGGGCGTCGGCGCGTTGCTGCACCTCGCGCGCACCGAGCCGGTACCCCAGGCGCTCAGCCGTGTCCAGTTCCGCAAGCGCGCCGCCAGGCAGCGATGCCAGCAGATCAACCCGCGCCAAGCCCAAATGCGGATCGGGCCATTGCGGCATCGCGCGGGAGGCTTCCAAGAAGCGGTCCCGGGCGTCGTCAAGCTTACGCCGACCCAATGCCGCGTATCCGCGCGCCAGCGCCAGCTTGCCGGTAATCTCCGCGCCGCCAGCCCCCAGATCCATCGCCCGCGCCAGGAACAACTCCGCTTTCTCCCAATCGGAGCCACGCAGCGCCTGCACGCCTGTCTTCTCATACGCCGCCCGCAACGGCGCGCGCAAATTCCCCACGGGCGAATATCTGCCGAGGAAGGCGAACTGGTCCCGCAGGTCCGTATATAAGGACCAGTCGGCGGTGGCGAGGATCTGCCGGCTGGCCCGCCAGTAGCGCGAACAATAACTGGTCCCGATGAAGAGCAGCATCCCGGCCAGCACCCAGCCGAGCGCCCCCGCGATGCGCCCCGCCATCCGCAGGGCCTTATTCGGCCGCCGCGTGCGCCGCGGCTTGGATACCTTTCCGGATTCGACCGTGGGAACGGGCTTCCACGGGCTGCGCTTCTCTTTCAAGGCCACCGTCTCCGCGCCTTCCAGAAACGCCCTCAGATCGTCGCCAAATGCCGCCGCCGAACTGTACCGCCGCTGCGCATGGGGCGCCAGCGCCTTGCCGATCACGGCCTTCAGCGGCGCCGGGCAGCTTGCCGGCAGCGCGCGCGGCGGCCGTCCCGACTGGATCAGCCTTTCCAGCTTGCGCGTGTTTTCGGCCTGATAGGGCGGGCAACCCGCCACCATTTCGTACAGCGTCACGCCGACCGCCCACAAATCGGCCTGCTGATCGACCTGCGAGCGGCCCAGCCGCTCCGGCGAGCAATAGCTGGGGCTTCCGAAATTGTGGAAAGTGAAATCGCGATTTGGTCGCAGCGTTTTGGCGATCCCGAAATCCAGCAGCCGGACAGTCTCGTTCAGGCCCAGATGAATGTTCGAGGGCTTGATGTCGCCATGCACCACCGAAGAGGCCACCCCGTCGCCCGGACGGAACGCGTGGAACTTCTCAAGCTGTCCGCAAATCTCCAGGGCCACGCGCGCCGCGCGATACGCACCCATGCGCCCGTCGTGCTTCAACACCTCGGCCAAGCTGCGGCCTTCCACATACTGCATGGCGATGTAGAAATAGCCGTCCAGGTCGCCGTAATCGTAGATCTCGATCACCCGCGGGTCCAGCGCGCGCAACGTTTGTTGAATAGCCGCGCCGCGTCGCTCCGCCTCCAGCAGCAGTTGCGATGCGGCATCCGGACCCGATTTGATCAGCTTTAGCGCGGCCTGCCGGTTCTCGCGCGTGTCCCGCGCCAAATACACGTCGTTCACGCTCTTGCCCAGCCGGCGGATGATCTCGTAGGGTCCGAAGCGCGTGGCGGGCTGCATAATCAACCTTTCGGCGCGTGCAGCGCGCTCGCCAGCAGGACGCCCAACAGCATGCCCCACAGGAGGCCATAAAACAGAAACGCCGCGCGTCCCGTAAAGATTCGCCGGATCCCGCCCGATGCCGCGTCCGCTGGCTCCGGGCGCATACGCGTAGTGGCGTGCCGGGCGCGCGCCTCCCGCATGCCCGGCCGGAAGTCGCTGCCGGCTATGAACAGCGCGGTAATGTTGTCCTTGCCGCCCGCCTCGTTGGCCGCCTCCACCAGGTCGCAGGCTACTTGCGCGGGGTCGCCCTGGTAACGCTCCACGATGTCCTTAATGGCGGCGGAGGGGAGCGCGTCGCTGAGGCCGTCGCTGCACAACAGGAAAGCCGCCTCCGGCTTGAACTGGCACCGCCGGATCTCGATAAATCCATCCTCGCCCGGCGCGTGCGGCCGCGTGCCGACATCCCGGAAGACCTCGTTGCGCCGCGGGTGCAACATGGCTTGCGCTTCGGTCAGCTCGCCCGCGTCTTCCTCCTCGCCAACCGGCGAATGATCCGGCGTGAGCTTGCGAATCGCGCCGTTCCAGATCAGATAAAGCCGCGAGTCGCCCACATGTCCGATCACCATCTCGGTGGAATCGACCAGCGCCAGCGTGAGTACGCAAGCCATGCCGCGCAACTCGTCGGAGTCCCGCGCAATCGCGTAGATCCGGTTGTTTGCCGCGGCAATCGCGCGCCGCACGCGATCCTCCGCGCTGCCGGCATTTCCATCGGCGGTTGGCAGTTCCTCGCGAATGGCCGCCACCGCCGTCTCCGCGGCAGTCTCTCCGGCGGCGCGTCCGCCCACCCCGTCCACCACCAGAAAAATCCCGTTTTCGTCGTCGATCCAATAACGGTCTTCGTTCGATGCGCGCAGGAGTCCCGTGTCCGTAGCCCCTCCCGAACGCCACTGGACCGCTGCCGCCATGCTCCCCTATTTCTTCACTTCAAACGACAGCGTAATCACGTCCGCCACCTGTATGCGCGCGCGGTCCGGCAGCGGCTCTTCGGACCCGCGCGCCAGCTTGCGGCCATTCAACCACGTGCCATTGCGGCTGTGATCGGAAACCGTAAAATCGCCGGTGGCCGGATCCCGCCGCAGCCGCAGATGCTCACGCGACACTTCATCGTTGGTGTACAACGGCAGATCCACCGAGAGATCCTGGCCGCCCCGGCCGATCGAGACCTCATTCTGCGTGACGAAGTAGCTTTGAGGACCGGAATCGTCTTCGTAGCGGATCTCGGCGAAAACCTGGTCCGCGCGGCGGCGCGTCATGGTGCGGTCGCGCTCCACGCGCGCCTCGGTAACGGAGGTCTCGCGCTCGATCAGCGTGGTCTTGATGCCGCGGTATCCGGGCTGCGGAACGTCGTTCAGTTCGGAGTGGATCTCCACGTCGCCCGGCGGCACCACGTCTTCGCTGTCGGCGAAGAACTCGATCCACCAGTCGTGCCGCGCGATGCGGTACAGCTTCTGCTTCTTGCCGCGCTTGAATAGCGGCTGCTTGCCGTTCCACTCCGCCAGGCGGGCGGCCAGCGCGCGGCTGGCATCTTCCTTGATCAGGTCCTGAATGCCGGCCAGGCGCTTGTGATCGTCGGGATGCAGGTAGATGCTGAAGATGCACGGCACGAGCACGCTGTAACCCATCTCGAACTGCCCCAGCTCCATGTTGCGCACGAGCTGGTCGATGATGAGCTGGCCGTTGATGCGCGCTGGCTGAGGCTTGACGGTCACGGAGAAACCAAATCCATAGACGCCCGGACCGCTACGGGCGGTTTCGTGGGCGACAATTAACCTATTTTAAGCCCAACTGCAGAAAATACCTGGGCTTTTCTGGGGAGCCCGCACGCCCTATACTATATGCAAGGGGCAGCATGGCGGCAGAATACGTCGAACAACGCGAAGGCGGATACTACGTTGCCGGGAGCCGGGTTTCGCTTGACTCCGTCGTATATGCCTTCCTCCGGGGCGAATCGCCTGAAGGCATCGTCGAATCGTTCCCGGCCCTCAGCTTGGAGCAGGTTTTCGGCGCCGTTGCATTTTACCTGGCGCATCGGGAGATCATCGACGCCTACCTGCGGGATGCCAGGGCCGAGTTCGCACGTATGCGAGACGAAGCTCGGCGTCGCCATCCAGCGCTTTACTCTAAGCTGGAGGCCGCCCGGCACGGTGCGCCAACTACCAGTGCATGACGCCGCGCTTCCAGGCTGATGCGGACTTCAACCAAAAGATTGTCCTTGGCCTGCGCCGCCGGGAGCGGGCCATCGATTTTTCGGATGCCCTGGCGGCAGGGGTTATCGGTCTTCCGGATCCCGACGTCCTCCACAAAGCGGCCGACCTCGGGAGGATTCTGATTTCTCATGACCGTAGGACCATGCCTGCACACTTTGCGCGATTCCTCGATAGCCGATCAAGCCCAGGGCTGATCATTGTCCCGCAAGATCTTGACATCGGCCTCGCCATTGAGGATCTGCTATTCATCTGGGCGGCCAGCGACTCTGAAGAATGGGTGGACAAGGTTGGTTTCCTTCCGCTGTAAACAGTTCACCCCGCGAAACATCCGCCCAAGACTTTCTGAGCGCGTATCGTGAAGAGCGGCGGGCATGCCGCACCATGGTAGGCTCCGAGAACGGAGGAACCTTCTCGTGGCTTGATCGTAGACCAGAGGCTGTGGGGGATGCGGGTGGATGGACCAGTTGTGCGAGGCCAGCGGTGTGCAGTAAGCTGAAGGTCATAAGCGGTGTGAATGAGATCGAGGCGGCCGTTGTACGGCTCACGCCCGCCGAACTCGATGCATTCAGGACATGGTTCGCTGAGTTCGACGCCGCGGCTTGGGACCGCCAAATTGAAGATGACGTCGCGGCGGGACGTCTGGACGCGCTCGCGGACGAAGCCGTCGAGGATCCGCGGGCTGGCCGCTGCACCGATCGGTGAGGCACCGGGCCAATCCGAGGTTTTTGGGTTTGTTATCGGCAGCTTCCTGACGAAATACGCCGCTCGGCTGACGAGTCTTTACCGACTGCTGCGACGAGACCCGAAGCACCCGCCCCTGCATTTCAAGAGGATAGGGCGCTTTTGGTCGGCTAGGGTCGGCTTGCATTACAGAGCGCTAGCTTTGGAACACGAAGACGTGATGGTGTGGTTCTGGATAGGGACCCACGCCGTATACAACCGGCTGGTCAGAAAGAGCGGCTGACACGCCGCATTCGTGGTGCAAATCCGGAGGCAGGTGAGATCATCCCGGAGAGCGGCCGGGGTGCGGAAGATCCGGTGGGCGCTTCAAGGAACGGGTAAGCGGGTCGGCGCGCGAGATATGACTACGAAAACGAGAGCAAAATCCGCCGTGCGGAAGACGACGCGCGTACGGAAACCCGTGAGCGTTGGCGAGAGCATTATCCAAGGATTGAAGGAGGCGATCGCGTGGACCAACGGCGGCAACGACAACGTGCGCGTGACGCCGGTCTGCGTGCCGGAGGTCGATGTGCGAAAGGTCCGGCTGAAGATGGGACTTAGCTTGCCGTTCCAGTCCGCCAGGCGGGGGGCCAGCGCGCGGCTGGCATCTTCCTTAGTCAGGTCCTGAATGCCAGCCAGGCGCTTGTGATCGTCGGGATGCAGGTAGATGCTGAAGATGCACGGCACCCGGCGCGCGTGGAGCGCGACCGCACGCTGACCCGGCGGCGGGCTGATCGTCGGTCGTTGACCTTAGTGAGAGGGAACTCCGCTAGCACCCAACACTCGACACCCTCTTCTGTGATAGGTTAGAGTTTCATTTTGTACTGGAGGCAGCAATGTCGTTGGAAGCGCTTGGTCTGATTGAAACAAAAGGACTAACCGGCGCGATCGAAGCGGCCGACGCCATGGTGAAGACGGCCAATGTGGTGCTGACCGGCAAGGAATTCATCGGCGCGGGCTACGTCGTGGTCAGCGTGCGCGGCGACGTGGGCGCAGTCAAAGCCGCCACCGATGCGGGCGCCGCCGCTGCCCGGCGCGTGGGCGAACTGGTGTCGGTGCACGTCATCCCCCGCCCCCATGAAGAGACCGAAAAGGTGCTGCCCGGCGCCGGACCGGTCAAAAAATCTCTGGGCTGATGCTCGAAGACAAAGACCTCGTCTCCATTCAAGAGGTCCGCACCAAGGTCGAAAAGGCCTACGCCGCCTGGCAGAAATACCGCCAGTTCAGCCAGGCGCAGGTGGATGCCATCGTGGAACGCATGGCCGCCGCGGGCCGCGCCAATGCCGAACGCCTGGCCGCCCTGGCGGTCGAGGAAACCGGCTATGGCAACGTCAAAGACAAGATCGCCAAGAACCTGCTGAACGCCGATCTGTTGCCGCGCAAGATGCGCGGCATGCGCACCATCGGGATGCTGCGCGAGATTCCCGAAGAGCGCATCGTGGAGTACGCCGTCCCCGTGGGCGTAGTGGCCGCCATCCTGCCCACCACCAATCCCACTTCCACCGCTATTTACAAAATTCTGATCTCGCTCAAGTCCGGTAACGCCATCGTGCTCAGTCCGCACCCGCGCGCAGTACGGTGCACTTGCGCTACTGCCGACCTGCTGTACCGCGCGGCGCTCGAAGCCGGCGCGCCCGAAGACATCGTGCAATGCCTGGGCTACGCCAGCCTGGACGGCACCAACGCCCTCATGCGTCACGAGCGCACCGGCGTGATCCTCTCCACCGGCGGACACGGCATCGTGCGCGCGGCTTATTCCAGCGGCAAGCCCGCCTTCGGCGTGGGCCCGGGCAATGTCCCGGTGATGATTGAGCGCACCGCCGATGTCCCCGACGCCATCGCCAAAGTCATCGAAGGCAAGTCGTTCGACTACGGCACGGTCTGCTCGAGCGAGCAGGCCATCGTAGTGGAGGATGTGCTGAAGGATCGCGTACTCGCCGCGCTGAAGGCCGGTAAAGCGCATTTCTGCAACGTGGAACAGAAGCAGGCGCTGGGCAAGCTGTTGGTTACGCCCAACTGGACCATCAACCCGGCGTGCGTGGGACAGGCTCCCGCCAAAATTGCCACTTTGGCTGGGTTCACAGTTCCGCCGGAAACATCTATCCTGGTAGTCGAACTCGATGGCGTCGGCAAGCAGCATCCGCTTTCCATGGAGAAGCTGTCGCCGGTGCTGGCACTGTATTGGGTGAAGGATTTCGCCTCCGGGATGAATATTTGCGAGAGCCTGCTGCGCTTCGGCGGGCTGGGGCACACTTGCGGGATCTACTCGACCGACGATGCGCGCATCCGCGAATACGCGCAGCGCATGCCGGCCAATCGAGTGCTGGTGAATACGCCCACGCCGCAGGGTTCGACAGGCATTACCACGAATGTGTTCCCCTCCATGACATTGGGCTGCGGTGCGGCGGCGGGCAACATCACCAGCGACAACGTGGGACCGCAGCATCTCTATAACATCAAGCGCCTGGCCTACGCTGTGCGCACGCCGGCCGAGGCCTTCGACAGTCCCGCGCCCGCCCCGGCTCCGGTCAGCCTTGCGGCCCTGGTCGTGGATCGCTTCATGGCGCGCCGTGCGGCTGGTGGGGCAGACGATCATTCTGTGTCGTCTGCCTTGCCTGAACCTGGGCGCTGCGCCGCCTGTGCGGCGCTCGCCCCCAAACCCGCCCAAAAGGAGATCGTGGACTTCGTCTGCGAGGAGGATGTGCGCATCGCCATCAAGCATTCCAAGAAAATTTACATAGGTCCTAGGACCATCGTGACTCCGGCCGCACGCGATTTGGCCTCGCCCGGTGATATTCTGGTGTTGGCTTAGCGCAAGGTGGACTTATGGACCTGAATCTGGACACACTGAAACAAGAAATCCTGGAGTACCTCGAGCATTCGGAATTTGCCATCTTCCGCAGCGCTTCGGGTGGCCTCGAAGGGCTGCCCATGGTACTGTGGGACGCCGAACGTTATCCCGATTACCAGATGTTCCTGGATACCGCCCGCAAGACCGGCGCCAAGATGATTCTGTTCGCCGCCCGCGAGTTTGAATCGCCGGAAGTCGACGAGGCCGTAGAAGAGCTCGGCGAATGCGATTTGAGCCGCGAAGAACGCCGCGACCTGGAAACCCGCCTGCGCGAGTTGCGCGTGCATGAAGGCGTCACCTGCTCCATCGAATTGGCCTTCGATCACCACGCCCGCATGTACGTATACGAGCTCCGCCCCGACTGGTACGACGAATTCCTGAGCATCGGCGACGAAATCGCCGTGCATCTGCCGGCCAGTGAAACACAACAGGAAGACGACGGATCGTTCGGCTATTTTTCGAATAACTGACGCGCGGCATGCCCATCCAGGCCCGCTGGCTGATCCCCGAAAGCAACCCGCAGCAAGCGCAGGCCTTGGCCGCCGCATTAGGCATCCGCCAGCCTGCCGCGCGCGTCCTGCTGGCCCGTGAATTGGGCGATCCGGCAGCCGCCCGCCGCTTCCTGAAACCATCGCTAGCCGATCTGCACGCGCCCGGTGAACTGCGCGGCATGTCCGAAGCCGTCGCGCGGCTGCGGCGCGCCATTTCCGGCGGCGAGCAAATCCTGATCTACGGCGATTACGACGTGGACGGCACCACCTCCGTGGTCGTCCTGAAAAAAGCCATCGAAATGGCCGGCGGCGCGGCGTCCTTCTTTGTCCCGCACCGCTTGCGCGACGGCTACGGCATGCGCGCCGACATCGTGGAAAAGGCCGCCGCCGATGGCGTCAAGCTGATCGTCAGCGTGGACACCGGCATTCGCGCCGCTGAAGTCGTACGGCGCGCGCGCGAACTGTCCATCGATGTGATCATCACCGATCACCATCTGCCGGAAGCCGAACTGCCCCCCGCCCTCGCCGTCCTGAATCCCAACCGGCCGGACTGCGGCTACCCCGATAAGAACCTGTGCGGCGTGGGCGTGGCCTTCAAGCTGGTCCAGGCGCTGCTTGGCTCGCTCGGCTGGCCTCCCGAAAAACTGCGCCGCGTCACCGAATCGTTCCTGAAGCTGGTGGCCATCGGCACTGTCGCCGACGTGGTGCCGCTCATGGGCGAAAACCGCATCATCGTGAAGCACGGGCTCGGCGGCCTGGGCGACGTGCGCAATCCCGGCCTGCGCGCCCTGCTGGATGTGGCCGGCTTCACCGGCGGCCGCGTCCCGTCTTCCGGCAGCGTGGCCTTCCGCATCGCGCCGCGCATCAACGCCGCCGGCCGCATGGATACAGCCAACGCCGTCATCGAGATGTTCCTCACCGGCGACCCCGCGCGCGCCCGCGTGCTGGCCGATCAGCTCCACGCGCTCAACGGCGAACGTCAGCAGGCCGAAGCCGAAGTCACCCTGCAAATCGTCGAAGAGTGCGCCCGCGTGCCGATCGGCGATGCCCAGCGCGCCCTGGTCTTCGCCGCCGACAATTGGCATCGTGGCGTGCTGGGCATTGTGGCCTCGCGTCTGGTGGAGCGCTTCCACCGCCCGGTCTTCGTGCTCAGCCGCGATCCCGAAGATGGCCGCGCGCAAGGCTCCGGGCGCAGCATCCGGCCCTTCCATCTGCTGGAGGCGCTGGAGGCCATGCCGGAATTGTTCGAGCGCTTCGGGGGCCACCGCCAGGCCGCGGGCGTGACGCTCCCTTCCGATATGGTCGACCAGTTCCGCGCGCGCTTCAACGACTATGCCGCCGCGCGCCTGACGCTCGCCGATCTGGCCCCGCAATTGGAGATCGACGCTCTGTTGGAATTCCGCGAGATCGACGAGCGCAGCGTGGGCGAGGTGTTCAGTCTGGCGCCCTTCGGCTGCGGAAATCCGGCGCCCCTATTCGCCGCGCTGAATGTGGAAGTAGCCGGTCCGCCCGTGGTGATGAAGGAGAAACACCTGCGCGTGATGCTGCGGCAGAATGGGCGCACAATGATGATGAAGGCTTGGAACTTCGCCGAACGCGCGGCGGAGTTGCCCGCCGGCGCGCGCGTGGATGTGGCCTTCACGCTGGAAGACGATTCTTACGCCGCCGCGCGCGGACTGCCGGCGTGGGGCGCGGTGCTGCGGGATGTGCGGCCGGCATGAGGGTATAAAGAAGTTGCAACGTGTCAGCATCAATTCGAAGAACTACAAAGTTAACGGCACACACAAGAGTGGCACTCCGGGGGCGACCTTCGCTGACGCGCCATGGGCCAAAACCATTAGACAGAAATGAGCGACATTCATTTGTTTTCAATAGAATAGAAGGGGTGTCCAAGTCTCTACGAGGCCATTGACCATCGGCACGCCCCGTCCGCGACTCGCAACCGCCTGAGGCGCGGTATGGTGCGATCCGAGACATATCGGCCTGGGGCGTGTTATAATAAACACATAGCAGCAAGTTGACCTCGACTCCCGCCACGGTCATGCCAGACGCCAGCCGGAACTGATAGCAGTCCCGCGACGCCAGGCGACAGCGTCGACAAAAACGCTACAACTGTAGCGAGACGTAATCCTTAACCATAAACAGCGAAACAGTATTCCTAGATCAAAGGTTTATAAACATATGCGAACGTTCGCCCTTTTTCTTTGTGCGGCCGCGCTCGTGCTGCCGAGCATACACGCGGCTTCCGCCCCAGCCTTCAACGCCTCGCCGAGCAACATCTATCTGAACGCGGCGGTGGCTGGGGCCGCCCCCACACCCCAAGTCATAGTCGTGAACAACACCGTCGCCAACAGTACCCTGAAATGGCGTGCCAGTATCTCCGGCAGCGGGGCCGCCTATTGCGCCGTCAGCCCCAGCCAAGGCACTATCACGGGCCAGAGCGCGGTGGTTTTAAGTGTCTCCGCAACCGTGCCGCCAGCCGGCGGCTCGTACTTATGCACGGTGACCCTCGGCGATAACGGCTCTTCCCCGCCGGCCACCAATAGTGGCGCCGTGGCCGTGAACTATGGCGTCTACGCCAAGGGCAGTACTCTGCCGCCTCCGAACACCACCCCGCCCAATGTGCCGCAGTACCTTGGCGCGGTGGCCACCGGGCTCGGAACGGTCAGCTTCACCTGGTTCAGCGGCGGAGACCCCGCCGGCTATTCGGCCGGTTACTGGATCTACCGCGACAATGCGAAGATCGCCGTAACAGGCCTGACCGCCTACCAGGACAGCGGCCTGGCGACGGACTCGTACCACACCTACACGGTGGCGGCCTTCGACAGCAGCCGGAACACGTCCGCCGAAGCTCCGCTCATCGCCGTCACCACCTTCGCGGCGGCGCCCTCGGGCGTGCCCTCCGCTTACCAGTCGCTCTATCAGGGAGTGCAGAGCAATATGGCCACGGACTACACCTTGGTCAGCGCGCAGTCGACCGGAGTCAAGTATCCGGTGAACTACTCGGTCTGCCTCACGAGCGCCAACGACAACGGCGGACGCACCAACTTCACAAGCCTGATCGCGGTGGACCAGGAACTGGACGGAGTGCAGTCCATGGGCATGAACGCGGTAATGGTATCGTTGGGCTTCCCGATCTTCGACCAGTACTTCTGGGAGTTCATAGGGCAGACATCCACCCAGGCGGCGCAAACCGTCCAAAATTACCTGAGCTTCTACGAGTCGGTGGCCAAGGACATCCACGGCCGCAAAGATATCAATGGCAATCCTATGCGGATGATCATTGAGGCCAACCCACTGCTGACGGTAGACAATCCGGGCGGCAACCCGGACCCCACCGGCTACTATCAGTCGCTAAGCCTCGCCACTTACGAACAGCGCCGCAGCGCCAACACCGTGACCACCGCCAAATACGTGCAGCCGGACTACCTGATCGTGCAGTCGGAGCCGGACACGGACGCCCGCGACGACTATCGTCCGGAACTCAACACCCCCGCCACGGACGTGGCCATGATACAGCTTTTCGCAAATAACCTGAATTCCGGCAACGTACCGGGGCTGCATACCACCGTTAAGATAGGCTCGGGCATGGGAGCGTGGCAGGCCAACTGGCAGGAATATCTCGGCACGCCGGGCGCCGATACGGGCCTGCTGGGAATCACCGGGCTGGACGGCATCGATAACCATGTTTACTTCCTGACCGGGCAAGCTTCGTCCGGCATGGCCAGCGAATTGGATGTGTCCACGCAGATGATCGCCTCGGTGAACGCCTCCGGGAAGTTCGCCAGCATCGCCGAATTCTGGCCGCACAAGTCGCTGATCGTGGGCGAGAGCGACTTAGACGTGGATGCGCGCGATAACTTCGCCTTCTGGGCGGCCCTCGACCAAAAGTACATTCCCATCATCTTCGAGCTGGCCAACCAGGGATCGCTCGCATACCTCTCGGCTTTCAACACCGGCGAATTCTATGCTTACGAACCTTATGCAGCCCTGCCTTGCCTGCCGGTTTACCCCGGCACGGGCTCGGAGAACCAGACCTGCGACCTTTCCATCCTGGACGCCGTCTCCACCACCGTTCAGACGGCCCTGGGACTCGGGCAGCTCTCCAGCACGGGGACTGCGTACAAGGCGGAAATCGCGCAATACTGGGTGGCGCACTAACCGAACACCTGTATAACTTGTGGGAGGGTTCCCGCGCAGGCCAGGGGGTCTTCCCACCAATTATGCAGCATTTGCGAGATTGGGAAAACTAAGTGATTGCATTCAGATCCTTAATCTTGTGCGCCATCATGGTTGGGCATCACACATCGTCCATGCGATGGTTTCGATAGCCGAGATCGAAGGCCTGCTTCAACCCCGCCGCTTTCAAGAAACGCGGCTGCGTCGCGCTCATTCGCCGCGACGGTTTCACCCAGAAAGATGCGGCTCGCCAGTTGCCGCTCGTTCAAATGAAGACGTCACCGGCGGACGCAGTTGTCTGGGCGCACAACTGCGACGCACCGAAGAAACCCAGGGCGCCGCTGAAGAGATCGCGCCGTTCCACAGAATTCTCCCGCGCTTACGTGGCTTTCGCCAGCACTTCCCGGAGGCGGCGCGCGACGATCGCGTCTTCGCCGGGTTCGAGCATCCAAACTCCCACCACGACCGTGTTGGCGTCCGACGGTAACCCGGCGCTGGCTTCGGTCCTCCCCGTGGCGGGATTCAGTTCGATGGCCGGAGTCCCCTGGCGGAGCTGCTCCGCGACTTCCAGCGGCGAAATCTTCACCCGCAGCCGATCGTAGCGAATCAGCAAATGGGGCACCTGGTTGGCGACGGGCGGCACTACAATTCGAGACTCGAGGGTTGGAATATCGTTCAGGTGCGCGGCGATCCGCTCGGCGCGCCGCTGAAATTCCTTTTGCATCGTATCGTCCGACTGGCTCAAGAACCAATCCACCGCGGCGACCATCCCCACGATCTGTTCTTTGGCGACTTTCATTCCCCGCCCGATACAATCGTCAAACGGGTTGTTGTTTGCCGCCGCCGCTGCAATGAGATTCTTCTTACCCAGCAGCAGCCCGGCGTTCTGCGGGCCGCGAATGCCTTTACCGCCGGAGAAGGTCACCAGATCGAAGCCCATCTGCGTATAGTTCCAAAGATTGGAAATTGGCGGGACATCGGCAGCCGCATCGTTGAAGCAAGGAACCTTATGCTTGTGCGCCACGCGAATCCAATCCTCGCGGCCAATCCGGCCTTGCTCGGCTGCGTTGAAGAAATGGGCCATTACGGTGCGGTCGTTGAACGCCGCTTCGTAATCCTCCATGGTTTCCACTTCGACGAAGCGGATGCCGCAGTTGCGCAAGGCGTGATCGTAATCGTACCGGTGCGCTTTTTGGACGATGACTTCGTTGTTGAAGCCGGCCACCCCGGTGGGGATCTCGTGCCGCGCGGACGGGTTCGCAACCGTCATGCATGCGGCCGTACCCAACGTTAGTGCGGAAGCGGCGCCGGCGGTAACCATGGCCGCCTCGCAATGCAGCCGTTTGGCCAGATATTCGCCGGCCTTAGTCTGCAAATCGATCAAGCGTACCGGGTGTTTGGCGGCGCGCGCCACGGCGGCTTGGACCGGAGGCGGCATGGTGGATGCCGTAAGGATGGTGTACGTGCCTGCGGCGTTGATGAATTTGGCGACGCCCAGCTTGTCGTAATAATCTTCGCCCTGGTCAGTCGCGGGGTCCGGCCCGGGAGCGCCTTTGAGTGGCGCCATGGTCGCCAAGCCGCCGGCGGTGAGCAGGTTTCTAGTCCATCCGAAGAAATCCCGTCGGGTTCGGAATCGATTCACATGGGTAGTTTATCTCAAGTGCCGATACCCCGGCGAACCATGAGAAACGAGGGCGCCCCACCAGGCGGTTACTCGAGAATCACCGGGCGATATGGAATCTCGACCACGAAACGATTTCGCCGCTCGTGCCGCTGACCACCAAGGTGTGGATGCCTTCGGGCAAACCGCGGATAGGCACCTGGAAATAGGCATCGTTGCCAGCGGGCGCTTTGGCGGTACCGGATACCTCGCGCCGGCCCGCGGCACTTAGAATCTCGTAGGAATAAGACTGGTCTAGCCCATTAGGGAAGGTGACCGAGTAGAGGGCTTCTCCGGCGGGGATGGCATGTACATCCGCGGCGCCCTTCGTGGGACCGGGCGCAAAGTAGGGTTGCACGAATCCCGGCGCCGGGGACTGGCGTGAGACCGTCAGCAGGACATATCCGAACCCGGCCGCCAAAATGAAATTGGCCGCAAACGAAAACGCCATGGCCGGGCGCATGCGAAGCCGGTCGCGCCATCTCTCCCAGACGGCGGTCCTGGGCGCCGCCCGTTGCTCCCTTGAGACGGCCTGTACGTTCGCCGCGAAGGTCAGCTCGAAACGGACGTCGTCCGCACACTTCCGGCAGTCGAAAAAATGCTCTTCAAACGCGTCCCGCTGGGCGGGCGAAAGCTCACGTTTGACGTAACGTTCGGCCGCGTGAGAGCGAGTTGCTTCGTCGTGCTCCATTATTCCCTTCAATAGATTGTGAAATTCAGAGCCTAATCGTTACAAAGCCATGATAAATAATTATAAACCCCCGCGGGCCGCCAGGACTCCTATGGCGATGGAATGCAGCTTGGTCTGCGGAGTCTCCGCGCGGGACAGGAGCACCACGGGCACGCGGGCGCCCAAGACGATTCCGCCCGATTCGGCCTTCGCAAAGTAGACAATGGCACGGTAGAGAATGTTGGCGGCCTCGATATCCGGGGCCAGGAAGATATCGGTATTTTCCACGACTGGGCTGACGATTTTCTTACGTTCCGCGGCGAACCTGCTGAGAGTCGCATCCAGCGCGATAGGACCCTCGAGGTAGCAGCCGGGAAGCTGGCCGCGGCGATTCATGGCGCATAGCGCGGCGGCGTCCACGGTGGCCGGCATTTCGGGATTCACCAATTCCAACGCGCAAAGCGCGGCGATGTTCGGCTTTTCAATCCCGATGGCGCGGGCCACCTCGATGGCGTTGCGGCACAACTCCGCCTTCTGCGCCAGCGTGGGCGCGATGTTGATGGCCGCATCGGTGAGCAGCATCAGGCGGTCGCAGCCGGGCACATGAAATACGACGACCTGGCTCAATTGCCGGTTGGTGCGCAATCCCGCTTCTTTATCGAGCACGGCGCGAATCAGGCCGGCGGTGGCGATTTTGCCCTTCATCAGCAATCCCGCACGGCCTTCCCGCACCAGCGCGATGGCTTGCCGGACAGCCGCGGCCGGGTCTGGCTCGTTGACGATCCGGCTGTCGGGAAGATCGAGGCCACCCTCGCCGGCGAGCGCCCGGATCTCATCGCCCTTGCCCACCAGTATGCCCTCGGCCAGACGCAACTCGCGGGCGTGTTTGAGCGCCTCGATCACATCGGGATCGTGGGCGGCCACCACGGCGATGGAGATCGGACCATGGGCGCGTGCGGCGTCCAAGAGTTCATCAAAGCTTCGGAACATAGGCGGTCATGAGGCTCTCGCGAAGGCATCGTAACACGAAAACAATGGCAGCCAATCTGGTATTGGGGCGGGTTTGTGGGTGTTACGGATGTTTGTTCGAGTTTTGGTTTAAGCTTCAAAGAACTAGTAGTTTTCCCGGCGGAGCCGCACGTGGCAGGTACTCTTCCCCGTACGGGTGGAACCGCCGTGTGGGCGCGCTACCCGTAGAATTGCAGTAAGGGAACAGAGCGAGTATGACTTCGACCGATGTATTCCAGGGCCACTTCATTAAATCGACGCAGTTCGTACAAAAGGGTTCGCTGCTTTTGCTGGCGGCGGCGGCCAGCCTGGTGCTGGCCTACCGCCATCACAATGGGACCATGCTGGGCGCGGCGCTGGCGCTTTGCACGGTGGTCGTACCGTCGGGGTGTTTGCTGGCGCGACGGATGCGAGACAAGGCGCGGCATCGGGAGACGGAAGACCTTCTGATGATTCAGACCAGAACGTATCTGCGGAATCAGGAACCGGCGCGCAAGAAGGTGGAATCCGACATTGAGATCCTGGCGCGCACCATCGATGGACGAAAGCTCCCCACGCAAGATTTCCGGAAGATCGCTGAAATCGCTCCCGTCTTGCCCGTTGGCGATCCGGTGCTTTTCGACGCATTACCGCGACGGTACGCTATCCGGAATCTCTACGACCAACGCTTTGCGGACCTTGCCGCGGCGCTGCCCGAACCTGAGCGGCTGCCGCTGGGCGAGCTTCTGCCGGCGCCTGCCAAAGAGGAATTCGGGTCCTGAGAACCCGCTGGCCATTATCATCCCATACACGACGCCCGCTTAGCGCCGGCTTTCGAGTTCCTGTTGACGTAGTTGGTCCGGAACGAGATGCAACGGTACCATAGTTTCGAACGTCTTGAGTAACATGAACAGGCGTTAATGAACAAGCCATGGGCGCCACGCGAAAATTCGACCTGGACCATCGTTTGGACGCTTACTTCGCCACTCTGCGCTCCGCATCCCTGAAGGAGGCGCTGAAACACAGTGTGGGCAACTGGCAGATGTATGCGGCGGTCACCAGCTCGGCCATGGCGATGGCGACAGGCGCCTCCGCATCAATTATCGGCAACAGCATCCGGGATAGCGCGGCAGACTCCATAGCCGGCGTTTTGGCCGCCAAACGGCATTTCTCGAGTTCCCGGAATACCCCATTTACGAACGCCGTCAGGCTGGCGATGACCAAGCAGAATTCGGGCGCAAGATTCTTGATCGGCGCCGGCGCGAAAGTCGGCCATGCCAGCCCGGCGTACGCCCCGTCGATTTCGCCAGGTGGCGTCGTTCCGATCGACAGTACGGTAAACACAATCCAGCCGGGCGAATGGGTCTCGATTTACGGGACTAACCTCGCCAGCGGAACGGTTGTCTGGAACGGCGACTTTCCCACCTCGCTGGGCGGCACAAGCGTGGAGATCGATGGCAAGGCGGCGTATCTGGAATATGTCAGTCCGGAGCAGATCAATTTGCAGGCACCGGACGACGCGGCGAGAGGTACGGTATCGGTAGTGGTTACCACGGCCGGCGGGAGCGCCACATCGACCGTGAACCTGAGCGAGTTTGCGCCGTCGTTCAGCCTGCTGGACACAAAGCATGTGGCCGGAATCATTGTCCGGTCGAACGGTTCGGGGGCTTACGGCGGGGGAACTTACGATATCCTCGGCCCGACCGGAAATTCCCTGGGCTATTCCACGATGGCCGCGCAGGCAGGCGACATCGTGGAACTGTTCGGCGTAGGCTTCGGGCCCACTACTCCCGCCATCCCGGCTGGCGAGGCATTCTCCGGTGCAGCGCCGACCAACAACCCGATCGGCCTTTACATCGACAACATCATGGTGAAGCCGACTTTCGTGGGACTGTCGAGCGCCGGTCTTTATCAGATCAACCTGAGCATTCCACAGGGGCTTGGGGCGGGAGACGTTCCCATTCAGGCTCTGGTAGGCGGTATGCAAACCCAACCTTTTGCGTTGTTCTCGCTTCAGAATTCAACCGTCACCACGAATCCGGTCACTGGCGGCGTTGGCGGAGTTGGCACCCTCCTTCCACCTTCGAATTTCACCTCGGGCCACCCGGGTTCCGGCGTGGGAACCGGGGGCGGTATGGGAACGGGAGGGGGCAACGGCGATGGAACCGGTGGGGGCAACGGAGGTGGAAGCGGAGGGGGGACCGGCGGAAACGTCCGCAGAAAGCGGCCTTACCACCCCAGGTTGCGATTCGAATCATAGTAAGGACGTCCGAAAGCTGGGCCGATGAAAACCCGGCAGACCACAAGAAACGATGGTCTGCCCCACGGCCCCACAAACGATGACCCCGCGTAGAGTTGTGCTGATTGGATGGGATGCCGCCGACTGGAAGGTCATCCGTCCGCTCATGGATGCCGGCAAAATGCCCAACATCCGGCGGCTGGTCGAAAGCGGCGCCACGGGGCAGATCGCGACGCTGCATCCACCGCTCTCGCCAATGCTGTGGACTTCGATCGCCACCGGAAAGCGGCCGTTCAAGCACGGCATCCACGGCTTCTCCGAGCCAACTCCGGACGGGCGCGGCGTGCAGCCGGTCACAAACCTGTCGCGCACATGCAAAGCGCTGTGGAACATTCTCAATCAGAACGGACTGCGCAGCGTCGTGGTTGGCTGGTGGCCGAGCCATCCCGCCGAGCCCATCGACGGCGTGATGGTTTCCGACCATTACCACCGCGCCAACGGGCCGCTCGACGAGGGCTGGCCGCTGCCGGCGCATGCGGTTCATCCGGCGGAAGTGGCCGGGACCCTGGCCGCTCTGCGCATGCATCCCGACCTGCTTGCGCCGGAGATGGTGGAACCGTTCATTCCGGCGGCGAGGGAGATCGACCAGGACAAGGACAATCGCCTGGGAGTGTGCATGCGGACGATCGCGGAATGCATGAGCGTGCATGCCGCCGCGATTTGGCTGCTGGACAACCAGCCGTGGGATTTCTTCGCAGTCTACTACGACGCGATCGATCACTTCTGCCACGGGTTCATGAAGTACCATCCGCCGCGGCAGCCCCGGATCGGGGAACGCGATTTCGAGTTATACCACAACGTGGTCTCGATGGCGTACCAGTTCCACGACCGGATGTTGGGGACTCTGCTGGAGAAGGCCGGCGAAGACGCCACTGTCATACTCATGTCGGATCATGGCTTCCATCCGGATCACTTGCGTCCCACATCGATTCCGGACATCCCCGCGGGGCCGGCGATCGAGCACCGCGATTTTGGCATTCTGGCCATGGCTGGGCCGGAGACAAAGAAAGGCGAATTGCTGCGCGGGGCATCGGTGCTGGACGTTGCGCCTACGATCCTGGCCCTTTATGGACTGCCGGCCGGCGCAGATATGGACGGCAAGGTGCTTGCACAGGCCTTCGTGAAGACACCGGAGGCCGCGTTCATTCCGAGCTGGGAAGAAGTGGCGGGCGCGGA
>Ga0209333_1000627_pt1 | contig 18829 bp, 21 predicted proteins | sample BlaSpr_A8_OM2_O3_FD_187982 | JGI IMG/M metagenome (GOLD analysis project Ga0209333, IMG submission 187982) | Forest soil microbial communities from Thunder Bay, Ontario, Canada - Black Spruce, Ontario site 2_A8_OM2_O3 (SPAdes) (version 2) | ecosystem: Environmental > Terrestrial > Soil > Boreal... | reverse complement strand
CTACGTCGCGACCGAGAACGACAGTGTGTACGCGTTTGACGCCGACGCGGCCGGTCCTCCGCTCTGGCAAACCAGCTTCATCGATCCGGCCGATGGAATTACCCCGGTGCCGTCGGCCGACCTCGGATCGTCATGTACCGACCTTACCCCCATGATTGGGATTACGGCGACGCCGGTGATTGACCCTGCCACCGGGACGCTCTACGTCGTCTCCAAGGTCAAGCTCGGTGCGGGTGAGTATCAGCAACAGCTTCACGCGCTGGATATCGCGACCGGGCTTGAAATGCCGAACAGTCCCGTCACGATTGGGGCGAGCGTGCCGGGAACGGGAGAGGACAGCGTCAACGGCGTAGTAACGTTCGATGCGCTCCTGCAGCACGATCGGCCCGCGCTGACGCTGGCGAACGGCGTGGTCTATTTGAGCTTCGCGTCGCATTGCGACGTTACGCCCTATCATGGATGGATTCTCGGCTATGACGAAACGACCCTGGCGCAGGTAGTTGTGTACAACACTACGCCCAATGGCCAGCAGGGCGGCATCTGGGAGGCGGGATGCGGTCCGGGCGTTGATACTAACGGCGATTTGATCACAATCACCGGCAATGGGACCTTCGATACGGGCGCGTCCCCGGTCGACTACGGCGACAGCTTTCTCAGGCTGACGCCCGGCGCCGGGACATTGTCGGTCAGTAGCTTTTTTACGCCGGTCGACGAGCTCATGCTCGATGACGACGATCTGGACATGGGCTCGGGTGGCAATCTGCTGCTGCCCGATCAGCCGGGGCCAAATCCCCATCTGATGATCGGTGTCGGCAAGCTGGGATCAATCTACCTGGTCAATCGCGACTCGATGGGTGGATTCAATGCCAGCATGGACCAGGTGGTGCAGGAACTGATTAACAAAATCGGCGGTATGTTCAGCACGCCTGCGTACTGGGCTGGGACGGTGCCGAAGGCTGGCCTGCGCAATATGATCTACACGATCGGTGTGAACGATCGGCCGAAAATGTTCGTCATCTCAAACGGGCTGATCAAGGCATCGCCGGCCTCGATCGCGAACTTCCCGTTTGCATATCCCGGCGCGTCGCCGGTGATCTCCGCCAACGGCACGACCGGCGGCATCCTGTGGGCGATCAACAGTTCCGCGTGGAAGTCAGATGGTCCGGCGATTCTGTATGCCTTCGACGCGACCAATCTGAATCACGAGCTGTACGGCAGCAACCAGTTCAGCCTCGACGACCCCGGACCGGCGGTGAAGTTCACTGTACCAACCGTAGCCAATGGATCCCTGTATATGGGAACGCAGACCCAACTCGCCGTGTTCGGATTGTTTCCCGGTGGCGTAAGAGAGCAGTTGAGTTTCAGTCCCGCTTCGCTGGGATTCGGCAGCAAGGTGAGCGTCGGAACTACCAGTAAGTCCAGGACGGTCACGATCAAAAATGTGAGCAACAAAAAAACTGCGTTGGCGGTCAGCGTCGCGATGCAGACTGCGTCACCATCCGTATTCGCGTTGAAGTCGGAATGCGAAAAAACGCTCGAGCCCGGCCAGACCTGCAAGGCATCGGTGACCTTCAAGCCTACGAACACGACGAAGCAGAGCGGAGAACTGATGATCTATGACAACCTGACCAGCTCGCCCCAATCCGTGCCGCTATCAGGAACCGGCAAAGCCCCGAAGGGGAACTAGCACTACAGTGACAGTCCGCGATGCTGACGCGATTAGCAATCTGCATCCATCGCCCCATCAAAGTTGACGCCGCCTAATAGCGTTGGTACATCTGATCGCAGAAGATAGAGCAGGGCGTCGAGGATTCAATGCAAATTACCGGGTTTCAGCAATTTCTCCAGATTCTGACCGTTCCCGATAACATCCCGATCATCGCGATGATGATCCTCGTGATGTTTTTCACGTACATCGCGCTCAAGCAGGCGCGCCGCAACGATCAGCTGATCGAGCATGGGCATCGCGAACGCATCATCGACGAGATGAGGAAGTAGGCGATGCCGTTTGAGATTATTGCCGAGAATTGCACCGGATGCAGCGCGTGCGAGAAGCGTTGCCCGACCGGCGCCATCTCGGGTTTGTCCAAGAAGGTCTATTACATCGAGGCCGCGATGTGCATCGATTGCGGCGCGTGCGGGGTGATTTGCCCCGACGACGCAATCATGAACAACCACGGCGAGATGACCCACGTGCTCAAGCGCGCCGAGCGCCCGGTCGCCGTCGTCCATCCCGACAACTGCAACGGATGCGGCGTGTGCGTCGACGTTTGCCCGTTCGATTGCATCTCGCCGTCGCCCGAAAACACGGCGGTCTATCTTGGCAAGGTGCAGGTCAATGAAAAGACCTGCGTCGGATGCCTGCTCTGCGAAGAGGTCTGCGGATGGGACGGAATCTACATCATGCCGTCCGGCCAGAAGGAGGCGTTTCTCAGCTCCCTCGGCTACGAGACCGGCGAGAACGACGCCGCCTGACGAGATCGCGCGCCCCCGGACATAGCACGACTTGGGAGCCGGCCGCGTGGCTCTTTTCAGTATCCACGCGCGTGCTGCTCGTTGCCGTCGCGGTGCTGAGTACTTTTCAACCCATCCTTGCCGCCGATTTGTCGCCGGGTCCGGAGAACGACGCCGAAGCGGCATGCACCGAAATCAAAACCTCGCTGCACGCGCTGGCTGCCTCGGAACATAACGAGTCGTTGGCGCTCGCGCTTTCAGGCGGCGGCAATTCGACTGCGATCGTCGAGGCGCGGCTTTCGGTGCTGCTCGATCGGACGCAGGATTTGCGCGTCGCGCTCAAGCACGCGCGTGAGAGTCCGGACGCGCGCGATCCGATGGTCGATCAATGCACGCGGATGGGATTTCGCGCGCTGGTGACTTCCGAGAAGCTGACTTCCGACGTGGAGAGTGTGCTGTTCGGCGGCGACGATTCTTTCGCCGAGGCGCCTGCGCTCAGGCCTGGCGCGCCCGCATCGCCTGTCGCTCCGCGACCTTGACGCTGCGCGACGCGGCGTTGCGCGGAACGAAGACATAGGCCGCCGCGAGTATCAGCAGCGCCGCCTGCGCGCCGAGCGATTGAATGGTCGGGTACAGGCCGAGCATCGGAATTGTCGGCGCGTAGTTTACGAAGGTCGCGGGGACGACCGTCGCTTCCTGCAAGCTCGCAATGCCCTGGCCGACGAACACGATCGCCAGCGCATAGAGCATGAAAGAAGTTACGTGGAAGAAGATCCGCATCGGGATCCGATCGGCGGCGCGCTTGATGACGACGAACGACGCGGCCAGCGCGACCGCGGCTGCGACGATGCCGGCCATCACCGCGTGGCGCTCGACCATCTCGGTCGCGCCGTTGGTGAGCGCCTGGAAGAACACGATCGTCTCCGCGCCCTCGCGCATTACGGCCAGAAACGCGGTCAAGCCGAGCGCGATACCGGGAATCCTGCTGTGCTCGGCGTCCTCGAGCTTGTGCGAGATGAATTTGATCCAGCGGTCGGATTGGCCCTTCGATGTCATCCACGAACTGACGTAGAACAGGGTCGCGGCGGCGAACAGTTGGAAGACGCCTTCGAGCGTGTCGCTGGCGTTGTCGGTGATCAGATGATTGACCGCCCATGCGAGGATGATGCTCGCGACGATCGCGGCAATCGCTCCCGCATAGACATCGCGCGCGCGTCCGGTTCGTCCCGCGCCGCGGGTGCCGGCAGCCAGCGCGACGACGACGAGCATCGCTTCCATGCCCTCGCGAAAGAGGATGCCGAGCGAATAGAAGAAGTAGGCGAGGGCGGTTTGGGTCATGGCGCGATGAACGATCCGTTAATTCTTGCGATTCTGAGAATGATTCTCAATTCCGATACTAGTAGAGCAAGATCCCGTTGTCAACGCCGTTCCTGACGGCGCGTCCGTTCATACTTGCGACCACCCAAAGCCGGTAGTAGCCTCAGAATTGAAGCGGGCCCGCCGATTTTTCGTGCGCACGGCCGCTTCAAGCTTTTTTCGGGGACTTCGTCATGTTGAGGCGGTCAATCTCCTGATGCGATGCGTGTATTGCAGCCAGCGGGCGGGGCTCATTCGACGCGTCTGCACGCCATGCGCCAAGGTAGTCGCGATCGTGGACCGTGCGGGCGGCGAAGTCGGACTGGCCGGACTGGTCGATATTTTCGTGGCCGAGGGTCTCACGCGCGAGCAGGTCGATCTGGTGCTCGACGCGCAAGTCGGAGACGCGCCGACAATTCGCGACCGGCTGACGTCGAACATGACCAACGTCCTGATGCGCAACCTCGGGATGCCGGGGCGTCAGTCGCCCGAGGACGTGATGAAAGTGCGCACGGCGATGCGCGCGGGCGGCGGCGCCGGCACGTGGACCGGCGGCGAGGACCCGCCGGAGCATCACTGATATAGCGAGTTGACGATGGAAAAAGATCGCAGCGACTTTGCCGTGATGAACCGGATGATCGATCATATCCGGTTGCTGATCGCCGTGGATGACGAGGCGATTCCGGTCAAAAAGAAACTCGAAACGCAGGCGATTCTCAAAGACTTCCAGGCGATGCTGGCCGAGGTGCCGGAAAACCAGGAGCGCGGGCGGATCAAGGGCTACTACGAAATCCTGTGCCGCGACCTGGGCGACGAAGCCGACGTTGCGGCGTTGCTCAGCTCGCTCAAGAATTATATCCCGTACCTCTAGCTCGCGACTGAGAATTTTTCGGAGAGACGAATGAGTTTGCAACAGATCGGCGTTATCGGGGCAGGGCAGATGGGCGCGGGGATCGCGCAGGTCGCGGCGCAGGCGGAAATCGCCGTCGTGATGCATGACGTCGCGCCGGAGATGTGCAAGCGCGGGGTCGATTCGATCGCGCGCAACCTGGACCGCATGATCGAGCGCGGGCGCTTCAAGCCCGAAGAGCGCGACCGCGTGATGCGCCGGATCGAGACCACCACCAATCTCGAGGACCTGGGCAAGGTCGGCTTCGTGATCGAGGCGGTGATCGAAAACGAGGACGCGAAAATCGCGCTGCTGCAGAAGCTAGACAAGGTATGCCCGCCGGAGACGATTTTCGCCTCTAACACCTCGTCGATTTCGATTACCAGGATGGGGGCGAAGACTTCGCGCGCCGACCGCGTCATCGGGATGCATTTCATGAACCCGGTGCCGGCGATGAAGCTGGTCGAAATCATCCGCGGGCTGGCGACCTCGGAGGCGACCTTCCAGCAGACCCGCGCGCTGGCCGAGCAGCTCGGCAAGACCACGATGACCGCGCAGGACTTCCCGGGCTTCATCGTAAATCGCGTGCTGCTGCCGATGATCAACGAAGCGATTTACACGATGTACGAAGGGGTCGGCGGGGTGACCGATATCGACACCGCGATGAAGCTCGGCACCAATCAGCCGATGGGCCCGCTCGAGCTGGCGGACCTGATCGGGCTCGACACCTGCCTCGCGATCATGGAGGTGATGCATCGCGTGCTGGGCGACGACAAGTACCGTCCGTGCCCGCTACTGAAGAAGTACGTCGACGCCGGATACCTGGGCCGCAAATCCGGCCGCGGATTTTATGTATATGATGAGAAGGGTGCTCTGATTCCGCCACCGCGCTGAACGCGTGCCACCCGCGGCGCGCGCCGGGAGGAAACGACAATGGCCGTAAAGGCGTTCATCCTGATCGACACTTCACCGGGCAAGGCGCGCGACGTCGCGGCCAAGATTCGCGGCGTGGCCGGAGTTTCCGTGGCGCATGCGGTGACCGGTCCGCACGATATCATCGCGATTTGCGAGGCCGCCGACGTGACCTCGCTCGGGGAGCTAATCGTGCACAAGATTCAGAGCGTGACGGGAGTCAATCGGAGCCTGACTTCGATCGTCGCGGATTGACGCACGCTGGCCCGGCGAATCGTATAGAATAAAAAGCAGACCTGCGTTCAGGAAGAATGTATCGATGGCTGAATTACCGGTAATCAAGCGGCTCAAGAAGGACCTCGAGACGCTCAAGCGCGAGCTCACGGTGGACCTGCCCAAGGAACTCGAACGCGCGCGCGCGCACGGCGATTTGTCCGAAAACGCCGAGTACGCGATGGCCAAGCAGCGCCAGGAGTTCCTGCGCGCGCGGGTCGGCAACCTCGAGACGCGAATCGCTGAGCTCACGATGATCGATCTCGAGACGATTCCGCGCGACACCGTCGGCCTCGGCAGCCGCGTCCATCTGGAAGATCTCGATGAAGGTGGTGTCGCGGTGTTTGAAATCGTGGTGCCGGAGGAAGTCGACGGCGCGCAGAACCGCATCTCGCTGTCGTCGCCGCTAGGCCGCGCGCTGATCGGCAAGACGGCGGAGGACGATATCGAAGTCGTCACGCCCAAGGGCAAGCGCGCTTACATGGTGAAGAAGCTGACGACGATTCACGTCCTGATGGCCGCGGAAAACGGCGAAAACAAGTAGCGGGCGCAGTCGGAGAGAGCGGGGCTCCTCGCCCCGCACCCCGCGGCAGGGGTGACCCCTGCACCCAATATTCAGAAAAGATGCGGGACTTCGTCCCTGTTAGAACTGGTTAAAGGGAAAGGGTCGATCCTCTCCGCGTCCGGTTTCCCTTCCCACTATGGGAATATGGGAAGGGGTTGGGGGTTAGGTTCCGCGGCTCAAACTGAAACAGGAGGTCTCCGAAATGCTCGCGGCCGGCGACAAGGTCAAGATAGTCGATGGTCCCTTCTCCGATTTTAAAGGGACAATCACGGAAGTGCGTGCGTCAGAACAGAAGGCGCGCGTTACAATTTCAATCTACGGACATGCAGAAACGATCGAGCTGGATTTTTCCAAGATAGAACCCCTGACGCTAAATTAAGCCCGCGCGCTTTCAAAAGACGCCACTCACCGTTAGCGCGGCTGAAATGACGTCAGCACCGCGGCCCCGCCGATATGGACTTCGCTTTCAGGAAAACCTAGACTGCGCCAGATACCCAGAGGGTAAGCGCCCCGCCATCCGCGGCGCGATTCAGTTGCGTAGCGGGCGCCCCTTAATCAAAACCTCGATCTGTTCAGGAGATTCGGAATTGCGATGAGCGAAGCGAATATCGTTCTGCCCACTTTAACCAGCGGTCAGGTCATGATCCTGTGGCTGGTGCTGGTCTCGGCGCTGGTCGCGCTGGCCTACGGTGTCGTGCTGATCCGCGTCGTGCTGGCCGCCGACCCCGGACCCAAATCAATGACCGACGTATCGGACGCGATCGAGCTCGGCGCGATGGCTTACCTGGGACGCCAGGTCAAAACCATGATCTGGTTCGTCGCCGCGATTTTCATCGCGCTGTTCTTCATGTACCGCAACGTCTACCAGGGACTGTACCTGCCGCTCGGCATCTCGATCGCATTCCTGATGGGCGTCGCCGCTTCCTACGGCGCTGGCTACGTCGGGATGTGGCTCGCGGTCAAGGGCAACGTCCGCAGCGCCAACGCGGCGCTGACTAGCTTCAAGGACGCGATGGAACTGGCGTTCAAGGCGGGCGGCGTCTCGGGGATGTTCACGGTCGGGCTGGGACTGCTCGGCGCGACGATTATCTTCCTGGTGTTCCGCGAAAACGCGATGAAGGTCCTGGTCGGCTTCGGCTTCGGCGGCTCGCTCGCGGCACTGTTCATGCGCGTCGGCGGCGGTATCTACACCAAGGCGGCTGACGTTGGCGGCGACCTGGTCGGCAAGATCGAGCAGGACTTGCCCGAGGATGATCCCCGCAATCCCGCCACCATTGCCGACAACGTGGGCGACAACGTCGGCGACTGCGCCGGCATGGCGGCCGACGTGTTCGAGTCGTACGAAGTCACGCTGGTCGCCGCGATCATCCTGGCCGCGTACGCGCTGCAGGAGTCGGACTTTATCGCGGCCTACGGCCAGTACGCGGGCGCGTTCGCGGTCAAGCTGATCATGTTCGCGCTGATCCTGCGCGGGGTCGGCGTGTTCTCGTCGATCATCGGAATCATGGCGGTGCGCGTGCCGGCCGGCAAAATGCTCGACCCGATGCGCCCGATCAACATCGGCTACATGACCTCGGCGATCGCATCCGTGATCGGATTCTTCGTCGTCAACTATTTCTACCTCGACGATCCGCGCACCGGCGCGACCGATTGGCGCTTCGCCTGCTGCGCGTCGCTCGGGATTATTCTCGCGGTCGTGACGCTGTGGCTGACCAACTATTTTACGCATCCGGACAAAGGCCCGGTCACCGAAACGGCGATGGCCGCGCGCACCGGCCCGGCAACATTGATCCTGTCGGGCATGGCCGAGGGCCTCGAGTCGTCGGTCTGGGCGCTGCTGGTGATTGCGGCCGCGATTATCGGCGCGATGGCGATTTTCCACGAGTCGCTCGCGCTGCAGTTCTACGGAATCGCGCTGACCGGGCTCGGACTTCTCACCACCACCGGCTTCATCCTCGCGATGGACACCTACGGACCGATCACCGACAACGCGCACGGCATCTTCGAGATGGGCGGAATCCATCAGGAGGAGGCGTCGAAAACGCTGTCGTGGATGGACGCGATCGGCAATACCACCAAGGCGCTGACCAAGGGCCTCGCGATTGCGACCGCGGTGCTCGCGGCGGTGTCGCTGTTCCGCTCCTTTATTGACGAAGCGCATCTCGGCGCGATTGGCGTCCAGATCAACATGCCGACCGTGTTCGTCGGCCTGATGATCGGCGGCGCGGTGCCGTTCCTGTTCAGCTCGTTCGCGATCAAAGCAGTCAGCCGCGCGGCGTATCAGATCGTTTTTGAAGTGCGTCGCCAGCTTCGCGAGCATCCGGGAATCATGGAGGGCAAGGAGCTGCCCGACTACAGCGCGTGCGTCGATATAGTCACGGCGGCGTCGCAGAAAGAACTGCTCGGCCCCGGAATCCTCGCGATCTTCTCGCCTCTGCTGGTCGGCTTTGGCCTCGGCGCGGGCGCGCTCGGCGGATTTCTCGGCGGCACCATTCTGACCGGCCAGTTGATGGCGGTATTCATGTCGAACGCGGGCGCCAACTGGGATAACGCCAAGAAAAAAGTCGAAGACGGATTCCTCGGTGGTAAGGGCACCGACGTGCACAAGGCGTCGGTCGTGGGCGACACGGTTGGCGATCCGTTCAAGGACACGGCGGGCCCGGCGCTGAACCCGATGATCAAAGTGATGAACCTGGTCGCGATTTTAGCGGCGCCATTCACCACAGTCGCGCTCGGCGGCGTGACCGGCCTGCGCGTCGCGGTGGTAGTGCTGTCGATCGTCGCGCTGTCGATCGCGGTGATCTTCTCCAAGCGCGGCTCGATCGCGGAAGAGAGCCTGGCAATCGAAACCAAGCAAGCCGCCTGATCGATTCGAAGTTCGTAAACACAAGGGCTGGACGTAAAAAACGTCCAGCCCTTTTCTTTGTCTCTGGCCGCTCCGCGCCTCAATCGCCTCGCCCTCCGAGGGGAGAGGCCGACGCTCGTCTTCGAGTGGCGGGTGAGGGACCAAAATTCTTCAGTTTTCTTATCTCCCTCGGCTGATTTCACGAACGCTCGCAGCCGGTCTAGCGCCTCATAACGGCCGCTCAGCCTTCCGCGTGCAGCGCGAGGTATTTCTCGATGAGCTTCATCTGCGCCGCCCATCCACCCTCGTTGGCGGCAAATGCTTTCACGCGCCGCTCGATAGGAAACTGGTCGAAGCCTGACTCGGTCACGGTCAGCATCGTGCCGTCCTCGACCTCGTCGAGCTCGAACGCGACCAGCGTGCTCGGCTCCTTCGAGTAGTCGACGCCGGATTCCACCGCGAACGGGTGCCATCGGAAGGAAAACAATCGCATCGGTTCGATGCGGTCGACCGCGAACTCGAAACGGAACCCTCTGTATGGTTCCTGGCTCTTCGCGACTTCCCCATCGACGGTCGTCGGAACAATCTTTCCGATGATGCTGGCGCCGGCCACGAACGGCCCGTCGAAGTCGACGCCGAACCAACTGCCGAACTGCTTCGCGTCGCTGATCGCGCGCCACACACGCTCGCGCGGCGCGCGCAACAAGACGCGCTTCTCGATGCGATCAGTGCTGCTAGCCATATGCAACCTCCGAGTTGCACTTACCATATCGCGGCTTACGCCGAAACGCAACCCAAAGGTTGCCGAACGCCGCTTGCGATGCTTGCTTCGTCAGGATGGCAAACCAAGCAGGCCCTTGCCGGGGACGTGGTTCACTTCGAGGCGAATGCCGTCGGGATCTTCAAATAGCACCGAGTAGTAGCCTGGTGCCCACGGGCCGTCTTCCGGCGGGTGAACGATCTTTGCGCCGATCGTTTTCAGGAAGGCGTAAATCTCGTCGATATCGCGGCGCTCGCGCGCGCGCAGGCACACGTGATGCAGCCCGACGCGCCGCTGCTGGAATTTCTCGGCGCGGAACGAATCGTCGGCGCGCATTATTCCAATCGCGGTACGTCCGCCCACGCAGTAGAGCAGGTCCTCGCTGCGCATGACCGGCTTGAGCCCGAGATACATGAGCAGCTTTTCATAGAATGGAAAGCACGCCTCGAAATTGCTGACCGTGAGCATCACGTGCGCGACGCCGTTAATCTCCATTTCGCCTCTCCATCAGGGTTGGTTCAGTTGTGATTCTGCGACTTCAAGTAATGCTTTAAGTTCTGATTTCACCGTCTTAAGGTCAGCAGGAGTTGAGAAAAAATGCGCGCGTCGTGAGGATGCTCGACAACCTAACCCCTAACTCCTTCCCGAGCGGGAAGGGGAACCGGATATGGGAAGTCGCGGTGGGAGGTTTGTGATTCGCATGCTTCAACGCGACTGGACCATCCGCGAGGGACGGGGCTGTTCGTGGCCCAGGATTGGGTGGGGGCGGTATGGCTTCTCGAGCGCCGCGACTTCATCCGGGGTCAGTTTTACGTCGACTGCGGCGATTGCCTCCTTCAGATGCGCGAGTTTCGTTGCGCCGATGATCGGGGCGGTGACGCCGGGGGCTTGCAGGATCCAGGCGCAGGCGATTTGCGACGGCGTGACGCTGCGCTCTTTGGCGATCTGCTCGACCACGCTCAAGACTTCGAAATCGTATTCGCGGAAGTACATGTTCTTGGCGAAGTCGTCGGTCTTGGCGCGCGCGGTCGGACCGGTGCCGCCTTTTTCGCGATTGCCGGCCAGGAATCCGCGCGCGAGCGGGCTCCATGGAATCAGCCCGACGCCGTTGTCGATGCACAGCGGATTCATCTCGCGCTCCTCCTCGCGATAAACGAGGTTGTAATGGTTTTGCATCGAGATGAACCGGTGCCATCCGTTTTCTTTCTGCAGCGCGAGCGCCTTGGCAAACTGCCACGCCGCCATCGAGCTCGCGCCGAGGTAGCGCACCTTGCCGGCGCGCACCAGCGAGTCGAGCGCCTCGAGCGTTTCTTCGATCGGCGTCGTGTAGTCCCATCGATGGATCTGGTAGAGGTCGATGAAATCCATCTTGAGGCGGCGCAGCGATGCGTCACACGCTTCGAGAATATTTTTGCGGCTGAGGCCCGCGCGATTCAGCCCCGTCGCCATCGGGCCGTGGACCTTGGTCGCGACTACGATCTCGTCCCGCTTCGCCATCTCACGGAGCCATCGCCCGGTGACCTCCTCGCTTGCGCCGACTGAATAGACGTTGGCGGTGTCGTAAAAGTTGATGCCCGACTCGATGGCGGCGGCGAAATGCTCACGCGCCTCGTCCATCGTGAGCACCCAGTCACGCCATTTCTTGTCGCCATAACTCATGCATCCGAGGCAGATGCGCGAGACAGTGATTCCGGTCTTGCCGAGTTTCGAGTACTGCATGATTTCTCCGAACGGTTTCTTTGAGGATTAGAGCGTTGAGCCAAAAATCCGGCGATGGGGCGCTCGTGTCAAGGGTCGAGGCGAGGCGCGAGAGCGGGGCAGGTCGGTCGAAGGGATTCACTTTATTGAATGTGAAACCCGCGGTGGGTTTGACGCTTCCTTCGGCAGGGGTGACCCCTGCACCCAGTGTTAAGAAATCGCGAAATGTCGAGGACGACCTTTCGTTCTCAAGTTTTGGTTCGTTCGGTAGCTGGCACGCCGAATAGTCCGCTCTCCCTTCCCGCTCGGGAAGAGGTCACTCCAAACAATCCGGTTCCGTTCCGGCCCGGGAAGAGGTTACTCCAAACAATCGATTGCCTTTCCCTCGAGGCAAGGGGTTGGGGGGCTAGGTTCCTGATCCCGGATACACAAATCAGGGCAGGGCGGGCTTGGCAACGGCGGGGACTGACGAATCTGCCTCGTCGCAGGTATCCATTAGGATTATTTATATTACGAGGCGATTTCGAGGCCTGTGTTGCTATTTCATTGACGCGGCGAGCCAGTTAGGATGCTGTCGATCGTGACTGGCCGATTGGTCAGGCGGGATGTCGCCAAAGGAACATCAGGAGGGAATCTAATGCGGATCCTGTTCGTACATCCGAGTCCGCTTATGTATAGCGAGATCTATTTGCGCCTCGAACCGCTCGGCATGGAGCGGGTGGCGGCGGCAACGCGTGCGGCCGGCCATGACGTGAGGATTATCGATCTGCAAATTTTTAAGCATCGGGATCTCTTCGCCGAGCTCGAGAGCTTCCGTCCCAATGCGGTCGGCTTCTCGCTCAACTACCTCGCCAACGTGCCCGAGGTGATCGATCTCGCCAAGGATGTGAAGCGCCTGATGAAGGATTGCTTCGTCTTCACCGGCGGGCATAGCGGGTCGTTCGTCGCCGACGAGATTCTGGAGCATGCGGACGGCGCTATCGACGCGATTATCCGCGGCGAAGGCGAGACGGCGACGCCGATGCTGCTCGACGCGCTCGGCACTGGCTCGATTGGCAAAGTTCCCGGCGTGCTGACGGCGCAAGGATCGGGGCCGACGCCGGTGATGCTCGACGACCTCGACAAGTTTTTCCCGGCGCGCGACCTGGGACGCCGGCGCAACAAATATTTTATCGGCGTGCTCGATCCGTGCGCGTCGATCGAGTTCACGCGCGGATGCCCGTGGGACTGCTCGTTCTGCAGCGCGTGGACCTTCTACGGCCGCAGCTACCGCAAATCGACGCCGGAAGCCGCGGCGGAAGACATGCTGTCGATCAAGGAGCCCAATGTCTTCATCGTCGATGACGTCGCGTTTATTCATCCCGAGCATGGGTTCGCGATCGGACACGAGATCGAAAAGCGCAAAATCAAAAAGCAGTACTACCTCGAGACTCGCGCCGACGTGCTGTGCCGCAATCCGGAAGTGTTCCGCTACTGGCGCAAGCTCGGCATGGAGTACATGTTCTTAGGCCTCGAAGCGATCGACGAAGAGGGTTTGAAGCTGCATCGCAAGCGCTCGTCGATGGGCGTCAACTTCAAGGCGCTCGAGGTCGCGCGCGAGATTGGGCTGACCGTCGCGATAAACCTGATCGCGGACCCGTCGTGGGACGTGAAGCGCTTCGAGGTGATTCGCGAATGGGCGATGAGTATCCCGGAGATCGTGCATCTGACGGTCGCCACGCCGTATCCCGGCACCGAGCTGTGGTTCACGGAATCGCGCAAACTGACGACGCTCGACTACCGCCTCTACGATATCCAGCACGCGGTGCTGCCGACCAAGCTGCCGCTGCTGCAGTTCTACCAGGAGCTGGTGAAGACGCAGGACGTGCTGAACCGCAAGCATCTGGGATTCGCGGCGCTGAAGTCGGTGGCGTCGATCGCGGGCAAGCTCGCGCTGAAGGGGCAGACCAACTTCATTAAGATGCTGTGGAAGTTCAACAGCGTTTACAATCCGGAGCGGCAGCTCGCCGAGCACGCGCGCGAAGTGAAATACGCGATGCGTCCGCCGTCGATGCATACTACGGGACGTCCGTCGAACGAACAGCTATACATCCACATGCCGAAGCCGTCGCGCCCGGAGGCGCCAGCGCCTGCGGGCGGCAGGTGAGACGCGAAGTCGGGGGCAGGGCTGGAGAAAGAAATCACTTTATTGAATGTGAAACCCGCGGTGGGTTTCGCGCTTCCTTCGGCAGGGCTGAGCCCTGCACCCAGTTTCTATTCGAAGATGCGGGACTTCGTCCCTGTAGGAACTGTGCAGGGGGCGGATACTTCGAATCTTACCTCGCCCGTTACACGGGAGAGGAGGCCGGCGGGCGTAGCCGCCGGTAGATGAGGGTTCCGGGCGCCATCACAAAAGCGCGCCCGCTCACTCCTTTTGCAGCCACTCTTCTTCTTCCTCACACTGGGTGCGGGGGTCACCCCTGCCCAAGGAGGTGCGGAACCCACGGCGGGTGCCGCATTAGATTACGTTCCTCACCGCTCGATCTCTTCTTGCGCGTTGCGCAGGACGTTGAAGACTATCGGCGGCACGCGCAGGCGATCGTCGGAGTCGTAGATCGCGCGGATTTCGGCGAACGCGTCGTCGCCTGCGAGCGTCAGCGCCGCGATGCGATCGAGCATCGCTTTTTTCTCGCCGGTAATCGCCTCGTCGTTCATATCCATCGCGCCCCAGACGTCCCACGGCAGCAGCTCCATTTTGTTGAGCGAGGCGAGGTCGCGTAGCACGTTGCCAGCGATGAACCACATGCCGCTCAGGTGAACGTGAGTGAGTCCGAAGTTGGCGGGGTCGGCGCCTCCGGAACGGCACATCTGCCATGCCTCGCCGGCGATGATGAACTTGTCGCGTGGCACGTCGAGCGGATTGAAATCGACGTGTAACGCCTTTCGCTGGATCGCGTCGAGCTGTGCGTCCACCAATATCCAGCGCGCATCTTTGGCGTTCCAATACTCACACACCCAATGGTCTTCGAACTTGCCGGGCGTGAAGTACGCGCCAAAGCCGCATCGCGGGCGCGCCGGGATGTTCTGGTGGCGGAGGATCGAGCAGAGCATCAGCGAGAAATGACGGCATACGCTGGGCAGGCGGTGGCCGACATCGCGCGCGGTGGTGAGCGGTCGCGGGTCGAGCTCGTGGATCCGCGTGAGCATTCGCGCAAAAGGGCGGAGATTGCCGTCGTCGCGCTGCGCTTCGGACAGCGTGAGGCCGTACAGCCAGGGCGCGATGTCGCGATGAATCAGCACGCCTTGCACGATCTCGCATAGCGATGCGAGGTCGGTGGGCATCGCGCGGAATTCGTCCGCATGCGCTCCCAGAGCGGTCATGGGGCCATCGTGCCGATAGTATTCCTGTGGACTTTGCATGTTCTCGACTCCCTCGGCGTCGCGGACTTTACGCGCTCGCATTGCAGACCGACGCGAGATACCGCGCGAGATTTCCGAGCGCGCATTCCCATCCGGGGCGCCGCGGGGAATTGGAGATCTCTTCGATTGACGAGCGGGCCTCGGCGATCGCGTCGGACTCGCTGGCGGCGGCGCCGATCATGCCGTTGCGATTGGTATTGTCAATCAGCCAGAACCAGCTCTGTTGCGCGTTCCACACTTCGAAGCCGATGCCCAAATGATTTTTGCTGATTCGCATTTGTTCGTCCTCGCCGCCTTCATTCAAACGAAATTTTTCGACTCTCTGCCATATAGTCGTTCGGTCAATCTCGAAATCGACAAATCAGCCGCCCGAGAGCGCAAGTAGATCCACGCTTCGCAGTCATTCGAGACCTGGATCAGGCCGCCTTGCGGCTGCTTGCGTCTTTGCCAATATCCCGGTGACCAATTGGCGTCCGCGTCTGGCCGCAAGGTACGAGAGCGACGCCATGCACAGGATCACGAGCAGCATTCTCAGATGGGACGCGGCTGAGACTGAAAGTCCCACGCCGGTTCCCAGTGCAATATACGCAGCTATGCACATCGGGCATTTCGGCAATAGCGCCAGCACCGTCCCCGGCACAATCCATCGCGCGATATCGAGACCGCGCCGGGCGAACGACGGCGTGCGCGGTTCGCTATTCGCGGTTCGCGCTGCGAATGACCTGGCGCCGCCGCCGATCGGATCGGTTTCGCAGCAGTGGTGAGCGCTCACGAGTGCTGTTCCTTCGAACCGCAGCCACACTCCGAGCCGGCGCCGTCGTACTTATCGTGACGGCGAACCCAATCGATCAGGCTGTGGGTCGGACCGGTCTCGTCGCGGCCCTTGGGCGTGATATCGAGCAGGCCATAGGCGGGGATCCCCGGGTCGCCGCCGCGCGCGTATCTGGAGTAGGTGTGGAAAATGTCGCCGTTCTCGTCCTTGAGGAACACGCTGGTGCCCTGAAGTTCCTCGCTCTGGAATTTGACCGTCTCGTAGTTGTAGTACACCTCGCCTTTCGCGATTTCGTCCTTCGTGAACGACACGTGATAGTCGTAGTTGAAGTCGCTGCCGAACGACGACACCCATTTGAAGCGCCAGCCCATGCGCCGTTTGTACGCTTCGATTTCGGACAGCGGCGCCCGTGAAATTGCCACATACGCCAGGTCGCGATGCGCGACATGAATAAGCGCTCCCTCGATCTGGTCGGCCCCGAACGAGCAGCCCACGCAGCCCTCCTTCCATCCGGGGCCAAGCATGAAATGATTGACAATCAACTGGCTGCGTCCACCGAAGAGATCTGCGAGCGACTCCTTGCCGTTGGGGCCGTCGAACACGTAGTTCTTCTCGACCTTAACCCATGGCAGCTCGCGCAGTTGCCGGCTCAGTTCATCGTAGGCCCTGGTAAGTTCCTTTTCTTTCGCCAGATGCGCCTTGCGTGCGGCGATCCACTCTTCGCGGGACACGGTTGGATGGTTCATGGTTCAGTCTCCTCTGGGTTGCGTTTCCTTTCATTTGCGTTGGTTTTAGTTCAAGGTCGCCAGATATTCCGCGAGGCACTCGATCGCGCTGGTCCAGCCAGTGCGATGCTCGTTGCGGGCCTCGACCGATTCAAAGGTCTCCTGACGTAGCTTCAACCCGGTCTTGCCGCCCAAATCGGCGAAGGTAATCGTGATCAGCGTTTCGTGGCCGAGCGCGCCGTCCGCATTTTCGTGCGCCCAGGTGAAGGCCAGCCGCTCCGGCTCGAGGATTTCACGGAAACTGCCTCGGACCCAATGCTCAACGCCGTCCGGCGAGACCATGCAGACGCGCCAACTACCACCGGGCTGCGGATCAAGCGTGTACGACGGCACCGTGAAACCGCGCGGCCCAAACCATCGCAGCAAGTGTTGCGGCTCTATCCAGGCGCTGAAGACGAGGGATCGCGGCGCATCGAAGATGCGCTCGACGACCAGCGTCCGGTCAGTTGATTTGCCAGCTTCGGTATTGCTTGCGCCCATGGTTTTCGTGCTCCTTCAGGCGGTTGCCAGATATTCGGCGAGACAATCGAGAGCGCTGTTCCATCCGCCGTTGTGCAGATCGCGCGCGGTGACCGATTCGAAGATCGCGTTGTGCAGCGTGAGCTTGGTTTTGCCGCCGACATCCTCGAACAGCAACGTCAACGTCGTTTCGGGGCGCGTCGGATTTCCCTGCGCATCCGCCCAACTCCCGACCATCACGAGCCGCTCAGGCGGGACAACCTCGCGATACACGCCCTGCGACCAATGATCGCCGTCGGGGCCGAGCATGTGGATTCGATAACTGCCGCCCGGTCGCAGATCGTTCTTGATTACGTCGCTCTTGAAGCCGCGCGGCCCCCACCATCGCGCGATGTGATCGGAATCGGTCCACGCCTTGAACACGAGGCTGCGCGGCGCGTCGAAAATGCGGGTGATAGTGAGCACACGATCGGCGGGCTCGGTAACCAGGTTAGTTGCTGCTCCCATATTTTTTCTCCTTGTTTTGGAAATGTCGCGGCTTCGGAATTCTTCACACCATCGGCAGGAAATCTGCGAGGCGTCCGAGCGTCTGTTTCAGTCCCTCGATGGCGCCGAATTCCTCGATCACCTTGTCGCGCAAAGCGGCGGACTCGAACAGCATCCGCGCAGTCAGCATCGTCTTGTCGCCGTCGTCGGCGAAGGTCACCGTCATTTGAAATTGGGGTCCCGAAACATGCCTGTAGATCAGTCGTTCGGATTCGGCGATTTCGACATAGACGACTTTGTTTTGATAATCGCGGCCGTCGGGCCCGTGCATTACGAACCGCCAGACGCCGCCCGGTTTGAATTCCATCTCGTGAGTGGTGATCGAAAAACCGTTCGGTCCCCACCATCGCCCAAGATGTTTCGGATCGGTCCACGCTTTGAACACCAGCGCACGCGGCGCGTCGAAAACGCGGGTGACGACGATCTCGCGATCCGAGGCAGGCTCGGATTCGGATAGCGGGTGCCGTTCCGCCAGGTATTCGTCGAGCATGTCGAGCGTCGCGTTGAAGCCGGTTTCCATAAATTTGAGTCCGTCGTCGAAAGCCCGACGCTGCGACTCGGTCGCATTGAGCGGCGTCGTCCAGATCGCGAGCGTGGTGCGCCCTCGATGCTCGGTAAGCGTCGCGGTGGTAAGCATTTCCAGCGGCCAGGCTGGATTAAACAGCGGCGGCACCGGATTGCCGTGCTCATCGGTCACGGAGTTCTCGACGACGAAGCGCTCCGGCGCGACTATTTCGCGATAGATCCATTTGCCCCACATCTCGCGGCCGTCCGCCGTTCGCTGGCTGTAGACAAAGGCGCCGCCGGGGCGGAAGTCCAGCTTGTGGACGCGCGTGGTCATGCCCTTCATCCCCCACCATTGACTCATGCGCTCGAGTTCGGTGAATGCCCGCCACACGAGGTCGCGCGGCGCATCGAAGACGCGGGTGATGACGAGCACGCGATCGGCGGGCGAGGCGGCGGCGCTATTTTTTGCGGCCATTTTTCTTTTCCTTCGGGTGCGGTTCGCGCTTCTGCAGCTCGCGCAGATAGTCCTCGAGGCGGTCGAACGCCTGCTCCCAGAAACGGCGATAATGTTCGAGCCAGTCCGACGCGTCCTTGAGCGGAGCGGCGGCG
>Ga0209333_1000626_pt1 | contig 18855 bp, 20 predicted proteins | sample BlaSpr_A8_OM2_O3_FD_187982 | JGI IMG/M metagenome (GOLD analysis project Ga0209333, IMG submission 187982) | Forest soil microbial communities from Thunder Bay, Ontario, Canada - Black Spruce, Ontario site 2_A8_OM2_O3 (SPAdes) (version 2) | ecosystem: Environmental > Terrestrial > Soil > Boreal... | reverse complement strand
GCTTCCAACGGTCGCACCGGCAAGCGACCCCTTCTGTCCCTCAAGCAAGTCCCCGGGGCCCTGCTGCCCGGAGAACGTCTTGAACGGCGACTTCTCCTGGCCGCCCTCGGCGAGGCTTATGAATGGGTTCGAGCCGATCTCGCTATCGGCCGCAAAAGTGCCCTGCTCGGCTGCCCCAAAACCTGGAATCCAGCGCATGCGCTGGAGAAACCTGTGAGCCGCGCCGAATAGAGCGGCATCGGTGATCGCCGTCCTCACTATGAAACCCCCTTGACTCCACCAGCACGTCGACTCGCTGGGCCTGGCCTCTGGGTCCCGGGACGCCAGCGCCGCCAACGCCACAGCGGAAAGCACGTGGGCAAGATTCCGTTCATCCAGCGGCAGCAGCAAGTCCTTCAAGCCGTCATTGCTCATCGCTCTCCTCCGCTCCATCGGCCTGGCTCGCCGCCACGTCCACCGCCTTGAGCAACCCCTCCAGATAAGCCAACCGCCATGGCCCAAGCAGCCCCTGCAGGCGGGCGAAACGCTCGGCCGATTCGAGCCGCAGGCTGGACTGCCGCTGCTTGCCGAGCGCGTGCTGCTCCAACACACGCTCCGCAAGCCAGGGCCGCAGGTGACCGTGATGCGACACCACCAAATGGCGCCAGAGCTCAAGCCAATCCCGTTCATCCGGCCCAGCCAACGGCCCGGGATCTCCAGCCCTAAGCAGCGACTCCCATTCGTGGCGAAAGCCCTTCATCGACAGCGGCCATTCGACGCACGGCTTCGCCACTGGACGACCCAAGTCCCTGTTACCCATCGCCGATTGCCACTTGGGATTTTCCTTACCCAGATCGTGCACCTTCGCAGCCTCCACAAGCAGGCGCCGCAAACCCTCGTTGTCGGGTGACAGGGCACTAGCAATCCTACCGGCATCGCCCGCAGCCCTATTAAGATGCTCCTCAAGAAACTGTTCCTGCACCAGCCTTTTCGGTTTTAGATACTCAAACCGAAACACAGCCGTGCCAATACTCAATTTGCAGCGCAACCGAACGGTCCATGCGGAGCCCGCAGGCGCAACCGGGAGGACCTTGCCACAGGCAACGTCATCTTGCGGGGTGCTGGACTCTTCTGTGGCGCCGCGCGGACCAAACCTACAGGCTCCGTCGTCGCTTACCAGCTTGTAGCCGCCCGCCGCAACCTGCACGACCCTGCGCCAGTATCGAGGACGCTTGGTTGAAACGCCTTCGAGGACATCGCGCGAAGCCTTCTCATCCTTGGGGCTGTTCGCACCTTCCAATAGCTCGGCTACTTGGCTATGCGCCAGCGTCGGCAGGACCAGCGTCGTTCCGGGCCTCAACGCCGGCCTGTTCACGCCACCTGAAGCCACCGACCACTTGTCGCCATCAAAGAGCGCCACGGGGGCCGTGCGCCCCGCCGGCGAGGCCAACCAGTTCCTCGCGTCGTTCAACGCAATGAGGTGGAATTCAGCCCGCTGAGGAGGAAACCGGCCGAAGATATCCTCCACTTGCGCCTCAGCAATCTCCCCTTCTTCTTCATCCTCAGCCTCCTCCTGTTCATCGGGCCCGAGAGGCACCAACGCGTCCATCTCCAGCCGGAAAGCCACGGACACCAACGGCGTTCCCTCCTCGTCGGCCAAGATCCCATAAAGGAATGGATGAACCGGCACAAAGGAATTCCGGGGCTCAGTCGTACCGCACCAGTGTTCGATGAGCGCGGAAGTGAGGGGCGGCACGGCAACTGGTCCCCCGGTAACGCATGCAATCGGGCGCTTAAGCCACATGGCGGGCGGCCGCGTAACGATCAGGCCGACGTCAAAACCAGGCCTTTTGCCAAGCAAGACGGCGCGAGTCGCCCCGCCAACTATTTCGCCCTTATCGATCCCCTTGCTCTGCTCCTCCCCGCCTTCCTTAGCCGTCGCCTCCTTCCAATAATGCCCTACCAAAACCGAAGCCGAAAGGTAGTCTGCATCGGCACGGAGAGCCCGCGCCAACCCCAGAAATCGCCTCCTGATGTCCCACTTAGTCTCCTCACGTTTCGCGAAGATCGTCATGGTCGGCGGATCACACGCGCCGTCACCGGACCTGCGGCTGATCGCTCCTCGCCGGTCCAGCCGCCCGAGCCTCTGCAGCAAGGTTGGCAGCGATGCGAAATCGCAAACAATGGCAGCGGCGTCCGCGTCGAGGCCGACCTCGGCAGCCGCGGTGCCCACCAGGAAGACTGTTTCCCGCCCTCCGCTAGCCTCGTCTTCCCCGGCTGGAGCAAACCGCCTGAAGACCTTCTCTCTTCCGAGCCGGTCGCGCTCGTACCCGCGAAGCCGCCCAGTGATCTTGAGGACTCTCTCGCCGCCGAATTTCCTGCTCAGCGCAGTGGCTATCGCATTAGCGTCCTTGGGCGTACGAACGAACACCGCGACAGTTCCAGCCCTTCCCTCCAAATCAACGGCGGCCTTCGATATTGCTTCACTCGCCTTTTCGTCGGCCGCGAGCCAACTAACGTTCACCCGCCGGGTGCGGGCCGCCAACAGACGATCCCTGAGCGGGGTATCCTCCTCGTCCTCCGGGAGCAGCCGAAAGATCGACTCCGCACCCGGAGCCGGGAGAGCCGGCGTGGCCGAGAGCTCGGTCAACCAGAAGGGAAGCCGCTCGAAGACCGCGGCAAGAACGGTCGTGGGGCCACGCCCTTGCGCCTCGATCAACTGCCGGGCCTGGCGGAGCGTAAGAACGAAAGCCGGGACCAAGTGGGCCTCATCGACGCAAACCCAGGCGTCCACAGCCAGCAGGGAGGCCTGCAGTGGCAGGCTCCACTTGCCAAGACCATATCCCTGAAACAGCAATCGGCTCCCAATCTGATCAACTGTGCCAACGATAAGCTGCGGCACCGCTGGAGCGACCGACCATTCTCGGTCATCAACGAGTTGGCCCCGGAGTTCAACGATACGAAAGAAGTCCTCCTGATCCCCGCTCAAGCGGACAAGGCCGGCCCTCACGGATTCAAGTGGATCAAGCGGACAAAGGCCATCTCCAAGCAATTTCTCGCTAAGTTGCTTCGCTAGCCGGAATACCTGCTGGACCAAAACGCGGCGGTTGATGACCCAAACCAGTCGTCGCGGCACTGGCCTTCTCGCCGACGCGTCCAACCCGTACCACGACAGCGCCAAAATCCAGACAACAACAACATCGGTCTTGCCGGCTCCCGTTGGCAGATCGACAAGAGCCGGACACCAGCCGTCCGTCAGCCTAAGGAAAAGCCGGTGCATCCACTTCATCGGCGGCTGGCCGCGGAGAAGGCAGTAGTTCGACTCAAAAAACAGCTCGCCCTTTCCGGCCGCCGATCCGGCGGACAATATGTCATTGGCCATCGTAATGCTACGCTCCGTCGATTCCTTTGTGGCTGGGGCGGCGCCACGGCATCATTTCAACTATACGCCTAGCTTTCGCCCGCGTGCGAGAAAAAGTAGCGCCCCCCAACCCAGTCCGCCGCCCTCGTGCGTCTAGCACTCGGCGCACCACGCGCCGCCGAACTGACGGGCAGATTGGCTTACGGCGATCCAGTCCACTGATCTCGCCGCCGAGACATGTACGCGGCGCACTCAGCCGGTTTGATCAGACGGTGTCGAGCAGAACAGCCCGCGACATGCTGCGGGCGCCGGTACACGGGACGCCTGCGCCAAGAGGTTTTGGCCATCGTAATGGCCTCCTTTCCGCGCCGTTTGCGGTAGGATAGAGACTGAAGACATGCCCCACCCACGCGGGCGCTGATTTCCAGACTGGGCCGGAGGTATCGGAAGTACCGACCGGCCCTTTGCATCTAATTCAATATTACCAGACCATAGGTTACCATGGACTTTACCTAAAAGCAATAACTATCGCACCCCAGAACCTGGGGCGCACTCCATTGAAGCTAGGTAAAGTCGATGGTCTGAAGGCGCTTCCTTGCGCCAATCTCCGCGAGCACATGCCCGCGGCCTCATTTAGTTTCAACAACTTGGGGTCCTTTTGTGTCCAAGGCGGCGGCTCGGGCCCCAGCCTTGGCCGGCTCTTGATCACGCATCTCACCCTCCCCCTTCCCCCATGAAAACAAACGCCCAACCCAATCCACCAACCGAATCCGAGTCCCCTCCATGCTAGGCTTGTATCGGGTAGACCTTTGCCCCGTTCTTTGAAATCCGAATATATCGGCCAAGCGTGCCGGACACCACGCATCGGCGGCTACACGGCGCGGGCCTGCGGCCAAATTACCATTCAAACCCAAGTCGGCCTTTGTTTTCAACAAAACCAAGAACCTAAAAGCCAAATTGAAGCAGCCCCAACGTGCCAAAATGCGACAAAATGCAACACAAAATCGGAAAATGGCCCCCTGTCGCACGCGCGCCGGGGCCACGCCATCCCCCGCAACAAAGTCATCGGGCATGCCATCGCATCCCCACCCAAAAACAAAAAACCCGGCCTGGGCGAACCCAGCCGGGCCTCGATAATCACATCAAATCCGCGCGCAAATCGCGAACGCCCCGCGCCGGGCGGTCGCGCTACCTCAACAGTTCCTCCAAGCTCTTGGCATCTAGCATGCGCTCACACAGTTCCTCGAGATCGGCCGCCGACAAGCCATCCAACCTCTCCCCCGCCCAACCCGGCAGCGCTCCGAAGCGCTTCGCAATCTGGCGGCGAAGGATCGTGAGGCCGCCTGCCCGACGGCCTTCCAGACGGCCTTCCATACGACCCTCCTGCCGTGCCTCTTTGAACATAGGACCCAAGAGCTCATGATCCCGAATATCCAAATCGATCGGCATGTTCCGTGTCCGTTGCTGCCGCGCTACCCCAACAGCTCTTCCACGCTCCGCGCGTCCAACACCCGCTCACTCAACTCTTCCAGCTCGGCCGTCGATAGCCCCGCCAGCCTTTCCGCGGCCCAACCCGGCAGCGCGCCGAAGCGCTTCGCAATCTGGCGGCGAAGGATGGTCAGGTCGCCTTCCTGACGGCCTTCCTGCCGCCCTTCCTGACGGCCTTCCTGCCGCCCTTCCTGACGGCCTTCCTGCCGCCCCTCCTGACGTTCCGCCTTAAACATAGGTCCCAAGAACTCGTGATCCCGAATGTCCAAATCAATCGGCATGTTGCGTATCTCCCGCTCCACCGCTGGCCACAAGTGCCTCAATCCAGCCAGGATCGTCAACTGCGCCAAGGCGGTTTCCCTCTCCGCCGGCGCCAGTTCCACGATCCGCTCCACGATCCTGTGGACCGCCTCTCTATCGTCCCGCAAACGCGCCAGAATCGCAATCACGTTATCGCCCACGTCCCCGCTCTCCAGCAGGCGCTCGCCATTCAGCGTCCGGATGTCGATCAGGCGGTACTGGAAAAACCAATCCGGGCCATTCAGTCTGCTCTCCATTAGCATCGGCGCCTCGCCCACATAGAGCAGAATCTGTCGCGGGAATTGCCCGAATAACCGCCGCACGCCCATACAGTATTCCAGCATCCGGAACGGCATCGCCGCGTCATTGCCGCTCTGCAATTCCAAGTGGATAAGATCGCCATCCACACTCTGGCCCAGCAGATCCAATCGCAGGTTCTGCACCTTGGGCAGCTCCACATCCAGCCATTTCTCGATCGCCGTGCCGGTCAATTCGCGCATCGCGACCGTCGCCGAGCCTTGCAACAAAAGCTTCAGCGCGACGTCATACCCCTGCATAAACGAAAAGCCCGGCTGGGCGAACCAGGCCGGGCTTCAAACCTAAATTCAGCGCACCCAACGTCAAGCGACTTGCTGAGCCCGGTACTGGCTCACAATCGCTTCCATCTGGTCTTTCAAACGGAGCTTCAGCTTCTTCAACCGCACTTCTTCCAGTTGCTCTTGGTCGGTCAGATGCGGCAGAGCTTCCAGCTCATCCAGCCTTTTCGCGTAATCGCAATGCGTCGCGGCAAGCTGGCGAAACTCCGCGTTTGTCTCCATCAGATGCGCTCTGAATTCTTCCTGTGCGTTCCGTTCCATATTGGGGCAGTTCCTCCCAGTGAGGTTGCCACGCCGAGTCGGTGGTTCGGGAACGAGGCTCGGTGGGTAATCTTCACTTCATCGGTTTGAGAAGTGCGGCAGGCCCATCTAAAACCTGCTAGAACCTGCCGTCTACCTGTGACAGTATCATGAATGAACGTTCATGACAATAGCCCCTTCGGCTGAGTCCGCGTAGTAGCCCGCGCGGTATCCAGCCTCGCGGAAGCCTAATGATTGGTAGAATTTACGGGCATCAACGTTGGAATCCCGCACCTCCAGCCAAAGGACTCCGGGATAAAATGAGGTCACCTCCGCGACCAGCCGGCGCCCAATACCGCGCCGCCGGAATGCCGGATCCACAGCCAGATTCAATAACTCGCCTTCGCCTTCGGCCAGCCGCCGCGCCACTACGAATCCGGCCACGCGCCCGTCGCACAACGCCACCAGCAAGTCGTACTTAAAGTACTCCGGTACGTCCCATTGCGACGCTTCCGGTGACACAGCCTGTATTTGGGCAATCGACGCCAGATCGTCCCGGCCGCCGGGCCGCAGCTCAATAGTCAACCCGGACCTCGTCCGCCGCTTCGGCCCGGATCGCCAACGCGCGATATCTGACTTCCACGCGTGTCCGCGCCGGAATCCACCGGAACGCCGGCACGCCGAACAAGCTGCCGCGTTCGATCATCTGCCGCCGCGTCTCGGCTACAGGTGAAGCGCCGAATTCCATGCCGCGCGTCAGCGTCCGCCCGTTCCACGGCGCGCCCCTGCGGCGATTGTTCTCTTCCCAGACTCCCAGCCATGGGAAGTCCACACGCCGCCATACATAAGCCAGAGCCAACCGGCTGCGCGGCGACCACGCTACAAAGAACGCGGTGTCGCGCGCCGGATCCAGCAGGTGCGTGGTGAATCCCCCCGAGACCGGAGCGTCCGTGTAGCATGCGAAATCCCCGCAGCCTTCCTCCAATACCCGCGACTGCGTCACCGGTGCGCGAAACTCGGTGGCGCCCTTCTCCAAAAACGGCGGTCCCAGCGTGACGTGCTCGGTCCAGGCGATCGGCCGGTCGGTGATCGCTTCGTTCTCCACCGCCTCGATGATTTCCACGGCCCGGCCAGCCAGCACGATGCGCCGCTCCACCCGCAACTGCGCTTGCGGCAATCGCGTCCGTTGCGTCAGTTCGCCGTCCGCAGCCGTCACTTCGTAAACCGCCACGGAAGCCTCGCCATGCACTGTTAGCCCGGCCGCGGCCTCCTCCCGCGACGGCCCGCCGAAGATGTCCATGCACAGGTTGTGCCCCATGATGCCGCTCAGCAGCTTGCTCTCGGCGTCGGCGCCATACTCCGGATGCTTGCGCGCTTCGTAGGTGGAAGGCTCGATCGATTCCCAGGGAGGCGTCCACAGCGGATTGACGCCGCTCTCCTTGTCCAGGATCTCGGCGATGTGCCCGCCTTCATGCAGCACTGTGACGCGCACCAGTTCGTTTTCGATCGACGTGGCGCGGCGCCCGCGATACCGGATTTCTGTCATATTGGAACCATTATGCATCTGGTGTGCGCACTGCTGGCTTTGCTAGCCTCTCCGTTCTGGGAAACGAAAGCCCCCGGCGATTGGACCGATGCCCAAGTCGAGTCGCTGCTCCACGACAGTCCCTGGGCGGAGATGGCCGAACCCGCGCCCGTCGTGCAAGTCTACTTGGCCTCGTCGCGCCCCATGCGGGAGGCGGAAGCGGAGTTGGCCCGTCGCCGCGGCAAGCCGCTCAGCGGCGAGTACCTCGAATACATCGCGCACGAAGGCGCGGATAAATTGATAGTGGCCATCGCCTACAAAAACCTGGCGGCGCTCGCGGACGCCGAAGAGGCGCACAATATGGAGGAGGAATCCATCATGCGCGTAAGCCGCCGGAAGTACAAGATGGAAGGGCATTTCCCGCCAGTGCCTTCCGACCCTTTCCTGAGGCTGGTCTATCCGCGCGCGGCGACCGAACGGGACAAAACCATCGCCTTCGATCTGTACCTGCCGGGCTACGGCCCATACCACGAGGCGGAATTCCGCGTGCGCGACATGCTGTACAAGGGAAAGCTGGAAATGTAAGGCGGGCCGAGCGAACCCGGCCGTACCCGACTATACTGAGGTTGGAGGATCTAATGATCTGGTTATCGGTTTTGTTGTTCTTGCAGGTGGCTGCGCCGAACCCGCAGATCGAACGCGGTCAGACGCTTTTCTATGCGGAGACCGGCTGCGGCAACTGTCACGCGTTGAAGGGCCGGGGCGCCGCGGTCGGGCCGGATCTCAAGGTTCTGGGGCGGGTAGGCGTGCGGGCCCTGGTCACCGCGATCCGCGCTTCGCGCACGGAATACGTGGAAACCATAAAGCTAAAAGGAGGCGATTCGTTTCCGGGCATAAAGGTTGCCTCCGCGGACGCCGCCACATTGCAGTATTACGATTTGTCCAAAACGCCGCCCGAGTTGCGAAAGTTCGCCCCCGCGGATGTAGAATCGAAGTCGGACAATTCGAGTTGGAAGCACCCCCCAGCGGTCGGCGGCTACAATAACCAGCAGATCGCCGATATCGTCGCCTATATCCGTTGGGCTACCGCTGGAGAGCGCAAGGCTGTGGATCCCTCGGACGTGGAATAAAGAGACACCGCTTACTGACGTGCGCGGCTCGGTAGGTTCAACGGCGTTACAGAGCCGCGACCGTAAGGGAGCGGTTGTGCCATTAGCCTGCTGTAGCTGCCGCCGCGAAGCTGCGCACTGCGGCCGATTCGTTCGTAAACGTCTCGAACACGGTGATGAGCTTGGTGATCGCCATCAACTCCTGCAACTTCTTCTGCAGGTTCAGCAGCTTGAGCTGGCCGCCCTTGCTGGTCACCGTGGCAAAACTGCCCACGAACTGACCCAGCCCCGTACTGTCGATGTAGCTCACCTCGCCGAGGTTCAGCAAAATGTTCTTTTGCCCGCTATCGACGTGTTCCTTGATGGTATCCCGCAGCGCCGCCGCCTCTTCGCCTATGGTGATCCGGCCGTTCAGGTCCAGAATCGTTACGTTACCGCTTTCACGCACATTGATCTTCAGACTCATGGGAGCAAAGTTCCTTTTTCGCCCGCGGCTGCACCGCGATGGGCATAACCAAGCATACCTCTATTCAAGCCGGACTCAAGCCGGACTCAAGCCGGATTCAGGCGGGATCACTTGGATGCGCCGGTTTCCTTGGCCAGCCGTATCTTGGCGTCTTCGAGTTTCTTGTTGATCTGGGCGAGTTCCCCCGGCTCCATGTCGGATTGCGTATCGTTCTCCGCTTCCTTCAAAGACGCCTGCCACTGGATGATGGCGTCCTTGGTCTTTCCCAGCTTGAGATATACATCGCCCAAGTGGTCGTGCACCGTGGGGTCCGCGCCCACCTCGCTTTTCGATAGAGCGCGCACCAAAGCATGCTCGGCATCGTCCAGCCTGTTTTGGCGGTAGTAGACCCACCCGAGGCTATCCAGAAACGCCCCGTTATCCGGGTCCAGTTCCAGGGCGCGCGAGATCAGCTTCTGCGCTTCATCCAACCGGACACCGCGGTCGGCCAACATATAGCCGAGGTAGTTCAGAGCGCTGGCGCTGTCCGGGTCCAGTTCCAGCACCTTGCGGAACTCAGCCTCCGAGGCGTCGTACTTCTTCAGGCGCTCGTACATGGCGCCGCGCATGAAGTAAACGGTTTCCCTCTCAGGCTTGCTTTCCGACAGCTTTTCGGCCGCGTCCAATGGCTTGACCATATCCTCATATCGCTTGGCCTTTTCGTAAAGTTCGGCGATGCCCAATTGCGTCTCGCGATCGTGGTCGCCCTTCAGCAGACTGCGTAATTCGGAAACTCCCTGATCGACTTTGCCCATTTCCGCGAGCACCGCCGCATGCGCCCGCTTTAGACCGTACTCGTCGGGATACTTCTTGAGCGCCGATTCGGCTTCCGCGCGGGCACTCTTGAAGTCCTTCGCCGCGCGATAAGTGTCCACGATCTGGGCCTCGGCGCCGGCGCCGGAGTCCGGATCGAGGTCGGCCATCTGGCGGAAGGTGTCGATGGCGGACTGGTTTTGATTTGCGCTGCGGTAAAGATCGCCCAGACGTTCCAGAAGCGTGACGCGGGTGGCCTTCTCCTGTTCCGAGTAAGTCTTGCGTTCGGTATCCTTCACGATCGACTTGAGCGTTTCGATGGCTTTATCGGTCTGGCCTTCCCCCGCCAGCAGATTCACCTCTTCGTATCGCACTTCGAGGTTTTCCGGGTCGGCCGCTTTGGCTTTATCGAGGGTCTCGCGCGCCTTGGCGAAATCGCGCGTTTCACCGTAAATCTGTGCCATGCGCAACAGCGCCTCGGAGTCGTGCGGGTCCTCGTCGGTGAATTCCTTGTAGTACTTGAGGGACTCCTCCAGATTGCGGGAGCGCAACAGATCCAGCGCCAAAGCGCGCTTCATGCGGCTGTTTTCCGGGTCCAGATCGATGGCCTTGCGCAATACGTCGGCGGCGCTCTTATAGTCCTTGAGCTGTTCGTAGGAAGTCGCCAAAGCGGCCAGCGTCCGCGGGTTGGGATCCTTGTTGGTGACGGCTTGCAGCTTTTCAATCGCCTTCTTGGTATCGCCGACGTCCGAGTAGACGATGGCCAACCCCGTTAGCGCATCCTCGTTGTTGGGATCGATCGCCAGCGCTTGCGCATAGGCCTTTTCCGCCTCGACCGAGTTGCGGGCAGTGCGGTGGAGGCGGCCCAGCGTCAGCCAACTGTCCATGTCCTTGGGATCTTTGGCCACGATCTTTTCGTATTGTTCGGTGGCGGCGCGCAGCATCTCTTCGTTGATCTTGCCTTCGCCGATCATGCGCGTATAAATGCGGCCCAGGATGCGCCGGGCGTCCAGGTTGTTGGGTTCCCGCTTCAGGATGTCTTCGGCCTCGGTGACGGCATCCTTGAGCCGGCCGCTTTGGATGTAGAGGTCGGTCAGCTCTTCGAACAGGAAGCTGGCCCCCGGATCCAGTTTCAGCGCTTGCTTATAATAGTCGATGGCTTTGACCACGTATTCGCTGCGATTGCCGTACACGCCAGCCAGTTCCGCGTACAGGTGGCCCATCGAGAAGTTATAGTAAGCCGCGGCTTTATCCACCGGCGGCAATGAAGCCGGGGCGGCCTGCCCATACGACAGGCAAGCCAATGGTAGGGCCAGGAGGAGCGCTCTTAGGGGAAAATTCATCGTCTGTGGTTCCTTTCGACCTAGATGCCTGGAGAGGTCGAATCGTTCCCTTTCATTGTATAACGGCGACGGGCGGCCTAGTTGTGTTACCTATCGAAGAGGTTCTATTGAAACCAGTAGTGGCAGTCGCCGGGCCGACCGGTGCCGGCAAAAGCGAATTGGCTCTACGGGTTGCCGAACAATTCGGCGGCGAGGTGGTGAGCTGCGATTCGTTGCAGATCTACCGGTACTTCGACATTGGCGCCGCCAAGCTGGCGCCGGCCGGGATGCGTGGAGTTCCGCACCATCTAATCGACATTCTGGACCCGGACCAAATGTTCACGGCGGGCGATTATGCCCTGCTTGGGCGCGCTGCCCTGGCTGCGATTTCGAGCCGCGGCAGGCTGCCCGTGGTGGCCGGCGGCACCGGATTCTATCTGCGGGCGCTGTTTGAAGGGTTGTTCCGGGGACCCGCTCGGAATGCGGCCCTGCGCCAGCGGCTGGACGCGCGCGAGCGCCGGATGCCCGGGTCGCTGCATCGCCTGCTTGCGCGGTTCGATGCGGCCGCCGCGCAGCGCATCCATCCCCACGACGTGCCTAAGGTCATGCGCGCGGTGGAGGTAAGCCTGATCGCGCGCCGGCCGATGACCGAGATGTTTCGCGAAGGCCGCGATGCGCTGCAGGGCTGTCGCACGCTCAAGATCGGCCTGGCGCCGGATCGCGACGAATTGTATCGCCGTTTGGACGAACGATGCGGCCGCATGTTCGAGTCCGGGTTGGTGGACGAAGTGCAGCGCATCCTCGACAGAGGGTTTCCCCTGGCGGCGAAGCCCTTCGAGTCGCACGGCTACCGCCAGGCGGTCCAACTGTTGCGCGGCGACCTGAACGCCAAAGAGGCGCTCTTCTATGCGCAGCGCAACACGCGGAATTACGCCAAACGCCAGATGACCTGGTTCCGCAAGGAGCCTGACATGCAATGGCTAAAGGGTTTTGGCGAGGAACCGCACATTCAGGACGCGGCGTTGGCCCGCGTGCGCGAATTTCTGACAAATTGCTGATATCGCGCCGTACAACGTTTTCCCTTCCCAACCGTCTTCTCCACTAGACGGCCCGTGCGAAGACGCACCTCTAGGCCGTCAAACGCTTGAAGGAGCAAATTACCGTATGAAGAAAGCAGTGATATTCGTGTGTCTACTGGCCGGGATGGCCTTCGCCAGCGCCAAGTCGTTCACCGTGACGTTGTTTGAGCCGGCCGTGATCGGCGGCACAGAGCTGAAAGCCGGCGACTACAAGTTCGAGTTGCAGGATCGGAAGATCGTGATCAAGCACGGCAAGGAAACCACTGAGGCGGCTGTGAAGGTGGAGACTGGCGAGGGCAAGTATCCCTCGACCACCGTGACGTACGCCAACGCCGATGGCAAGAACAAGATCGAAGAGATCCGGGTGGGCGGCACCAATATGAAACTGGTGCTGAACTAACAGGCAAGAGACAGAAGTCAGAAGGCAGGAGTCAGAATGCGGGGTTCTGGGGCGTAACCCGGAACCCTCGATGGCCGCTGCTACAATTAAGGCAGATGCAGCGGCTTGTCGGTTTGTTTTGGATCGTTTCCAGTGCTTTGACGGTTCACGCGGAGACGGTGCTGGTCCTTCCTTTTTCGAATCGATCTACCGCCGCCAATAACTCCGCGAACGTGGACTGGATCGGCGAAAGCATCTCCGAGGCCGTGCGCGAATCTCTGGTTGCCGGAGGCATGCTGGCCCTGGAGCGCGAGGATCGCCTGGAAGCCTTCCGGCGCCTGTCGCTACGCTCGAACGCGGTGCTGACCCGCGCATCCATTATTAAGGCCGGCGAAGCGCTGGACGCATCCGAAGTGGTCTACGGCCATTACGATCTGACGCCGGCGAGCACGGGTGCAGGCGGCGTATCGCGCGGCGTGTTGCGGATCGGTGCCCGCATCCTCAACCTGAAGCGCTTCGCGCAGGGCCCGGAGTTGGAAGAGTCCGGGGCCGTGGAGGATCTGGCGGCCCTCGAGGCGCGCTTGAGCTGGCAGGTACTGAGGACGCTTTCGGCGAAGACCGCGCCAGCCGAGGAAGAGTTTCTGCGAGCCATGCCGCGCGTGCGGCTGGATGCGCTGGAGAGCTATATCCGCGGGCTGCTGGCCGCCAACCCGGAGCAGCAGCACCGCTTCTTCATGCAGGCGGCGCGCCTGGATGCCGCGTATTCGCAACCCTGCTTCCAACTGGGCAAGTCGTATTGGAGCAAGAAGGATTACCGCGTGGCCGCCGCGTGGCTGGGGCGCGTGCACCGCGGCGATCCGCACTTTCTGGAGGCGCAGTTCTTTCTAGGCCTGTGCAACTACCAGATGGGCGACTACACGGCCGCCGGAAAATGTTTCGAGACGGTAGCGGCCAGCGTGCCGTTGAACGAAGTTTATAACGACTTGGGCGCGGCCCAGACGCGGAGCAACCTTACGGCGGCCATCGAGAGTTTCCGCAAGGCGCTGGAAGGCGACAGCGCGGACCAGGACTATCACTTCAACCTGGGATACGCGTTGTGGAAGGCCGGACAGTATCCCGCCGCGGCGGACAGCTTTCGCGCCGTGCTCGAAGGGAACCCCAACGACGAGGAGGCCGCCGCATTGCTTAGCCATGCCGAGCGCCGCGAACCGCCGCATCCCGGCAGCGAAGGACACGAGCGGCTAAAGACTAACTACGAAGAGACGGCGTATAGGCAGCTAAAGGCCGAGTTAGGCAAGTAAGAAGGCAGAAGTCAGGAGGCAGGAGAAGCGCCCTTGACATCGGTCCACGGTGCGCCGCTCTTATGGCGGCTCAGGCACAACCGACGCTGACCACGCTCTACAATTTCACCGGAGAAAGCGACGGGTACCATCCCATAGCGGGCGTCGTGATCGGCAGCGGCGGCGTGCTCTACGGCACCACCTATAGTTATGGAAGCTTCACAAATGAAGGCACCGCGTTTTCGTTGACGCCGCCGGCGGTGGCAGGCGGCGCGTGGACCCAGGCGACAATCCAGGAATTTACTGGAAACAATGGGGTCTATCCCGAAGGACCGCTGGTGATAGGTAGCGGCGTGCTTTACGGCACCTGCTCCGTCGGCGGCGAGGGGGGCACGTTCGATGGCACGGCGTTCTCTCTGGCGCCTCCGACTTCCCCAGGCGGCGCATGGACCGGAACTGTCCTTTACAGCTTTGGGACGGGAAACTGGGGGTATCAGCCGAGGGCAGCCATGGTGATCGGCAAGAGCGGGGTCCTTTACGGCACCACTTCATCAGATCCCACCGTATACGCCCTGGTACCCCCGGCGGCCCCCGGTGGGGCGTGGACCGAGCACAATGTCCACATCTTCACGGGGTCGCCCAGCGACGGAGCCGTTCCGTACGCGGGTGTGGTGATTGGCAAGGACGGGGTGCTCTACGGTACCACGGAGAACGGGGGAAGTAATTCCGGTGAGGTACGGTGTTTTCCGTTACCCCGTCGGTTAACTCCGGGCGGCGCTTGGACGGAAACCGTACTTTATAATTTCTACAGCTACGCTGGCGACGGGGCCGAACCTTATGCAGGTGTTGTGTTCAACGACTCAGGCGTGCTCTATGGCACGACCTACGTGGGCGGCGCTACTGACCACGGCACAGTATTTTCGCTGACTCCGCCGGCATCTCCGGGCGGCGTCTGGACTGAAACCATACTGTATAGCTTCGCCGGCGGCAGTGACGGGGCAAATCCCGAAGCGAGTGTGGTGATTGGCAGGCACGGGGTGCTTTACGGCACGACCAACACCGGAGGGACTTCTAACCTAGGCACGATCTTCTCGTTGACGCCGCCGGCATCGCCAGGCGATTCTTGGACCGAGGCCGTACTTCACTCGTTCTCTGGCGGCGCCGACGGGGCCCGGCCAATTGCGCCGGTAGCGATTGGCAGTGGGGGTGTGCTATACGGGAACACCGAACTGGGCGGAAGCTACCCCTGCGGAGGACAAAATAATGGCTGTGGCACCGTCTTCTCTTTGACGCCGTAAGGGGTGCACAAAATGGCCGCTGTGTAGGCGCACAGCAGCCGGCCGATTTCTCCCGCCGTGTTTGCGAGGTCCGTTGTGTCGCCATACCCGAGGTCTTGCGCCAGGATCAAGTAATACCGGCATTCTTCCAGCGATCCCTCCGCAATGTTCATGTATCGCGTTTATCAAGCCTGCCGCGCCTTCGAAATCCCTCGGCGATATTGGCGGGGATGGACACCGCCGCGCGACGCAATTGTTGCGCCAGTCCGTATGTCTCGTGCTTTGGAAAGCAAGCTGTAAACGGATACACGCCCAGTACAAACGCGTGCGCCTTGCGCCACACGAGCAGGTCGCGAAAGCTTCGCGCGGCAGGTCTCGACTCCCTCATCCGAACAATAGTGGCCGGACGGGCCATTCTGTCTCCTGACTCCTGTCTCCTGACTTCTTTTTCCGTCTCCTGACTTCTCTTCTTCTATCCCCAATTCGGAAACGGATTCACCCTTCCCCGCCGGGCATCGGCGATCAAATCGGGTACGCGGGCCCGCCGCCGCAGCAGCTTTTCCAGCAGTCGCTCGAATTCGTCTTCTTCGCCTTCCAGCCACTCCGGGGGAACCTGGCGAAAGGCCCGGTCCACGATCTCTTCCGGGAAGTGAACCATCTGGTCCAGCCACGGCTGGAAATCGTCCAGCGAACGCACCTGCTCGTACACCATCTTGCGCGGATACAGTCCCTGCAGCGGCGAGTCGGTGAACTCCCAATTGGGGCCGTTGAAGACGAAGCCGTGGTCGATCATGATGGCCACGAACGCCTTCTTGACCACCGATTGCCAATCTTCGACGCGCGCGCGGAAGAAAACGGATTGGCGGCCGTCCGAGTTGGCCATCCACTTGTCGAAGACCAGCACCGCCAGGAAATCCGTCAAGTTGCTGACGCCGCTCAGCAGCGCATCCGGCACAAAATCGTACACCGCCATCACCTCGGGATTGCCGGGGTGCCGCGAGCCGAAGTGCCAGCCGGGGGCCACCGGAATGTGTTGCGTGCCCAGATGAATGAAAATCTCCGGAGTGGCGGCCAGGAACTCGGGCGTGATGAGAATGATCCCGGCCGGCGCGGTGGAAACCTGCAGATACTTCAGGAAGACCGCGGATACCAGCTCGTTGACCAGAATGCGGCGGTGTTGCGGGTTGTTGCGGAACTTGACGATATAGAAGTTGCCGTCGTCCGCTTCAAGCAGGTGGGACTGGGCCCCGCCGCGCATTTTGCGGACATGCCGGCAGGCGGTGAGCGGCATGGAAATGCTGTACCCTAGAGTTGTATCACACCCCGGAGGAAAAACAGCAACATGCCCGAAGAAACGCAGGAAACCGTGACGCCCCCAGCGCCTCCCGCAAGAACCAAGGACGAAATAGCCCTGGAACTGACGAAGTTCATCGCGGCAACCACAGGCTACGGGAAGGGGAGCAACACCGCGGGATTCTCCGGCAAACCGGCCAGCAGGTCTGCCGAAGAATACGCCGAAGCGTTGCTGGAGCTATTCGAACGCTGCCGGACAGTCGTGAACAAATAGCGCGGCTACTTCTTACCGCCCTTTTTGGCAGCTTTCTTGGCCGGCGCTTTCTTGGCGGCCTTTTTCGCAGGCGCCTTCTTTAGGGCCGCCTTGGCTGGCGCTTTCTTGGCGGCTGCCTTCTTGACCGGGGCTTTCTTCGCGGCGGCTTTTTTGGCAGGAGCCTTTTTGGCCGCAGCCTTCTTGGCCGGGGCTTTTTTCGCCGGCGCCGCTTTAGCCGCGGGCTTTGCCGGGGCCTTTGCCGCGGCCTTCTTGGCCGGAGGCTTCTTGGCGGCCGCCTGCGTGGCCTTTTTGGCCGGTTTCTTGGGTGCTGCCGCGGGCGCCTCCGGCGGCGGTCCGGCCGGAGCGGGCGCTGGCACCTCCACGGTGGCAACCACCACTATTTCCTCTTCCTCCTCGTCGTCGTCTTCGTCGTCGAATTCATCGAGCTTCGAAGTCGAGTCCGGATGTTCTTCGTCGTCGTAGTCTTGAAAGTCTTCCATATCTTCTTCGTCGTTGGCAGTGAGCTTTTGACCGTCAAACATTATTAACGCCTCCTGTTGTCGGGGCACAATCATCCATAGAATAACCTTTTTTCGCGCTGAGGCAATAGCAAAAAAACAAAAAGTGAGATATTTCTGTCGGAGCGCACTCGGCAGCAGCCGAAGGTGGGCTCCGCGAGACCGAGTGCGCCGCAACCAGCCGTTGCAAGAGTTGTTGCAAATAAAGGGCGAGATTGGGTTCGTTCGGCATCTACTCATTCGGCTTCAGAGCGTTCAGCGCGACTTGGCGAAGCTGCTCTTTGAGTTTGCGGATCTCGTCGGTGTGCGCGCCCAGGCGGTCGAACAGATCTTTTTGGCTGGCGATGCCCGCGCCGATCAGGAACGCGGCGCATTCCGATCGGCTGCCGAACAGGGTAGCTTCCACCAACTGGTCCATGCGGGCCAATGCATCGTCGTTAACGCGAACCATTACCACGTTGCCGCGGCCATCGCCCTTGTGGAACTGTACGAGCAGGTCTTTCAGGTCGCTCTTGCCGCTGGCGACGATCCCGATTTTTCCACCAAGAAACATTTTCTTCATGACTTTGCACTCTTCTCAGGCTGCTTGGGCTTTCGCCGCTTCGAGCGGCTTTCTAAGCCGGAACGTGCCGGCAATTGCAATTATCAGCAGTAAGGCCGCGCTGCCATAGAAAACGTCCGCTATCCCGAACCGGGACGCCAGGTCGGCGGCAAACAGCAACGCGACGCCCTGGGATATCGAGATGAGCGACATGGAACTGCTGCTGACGCGGCCGCGCATCCCGGCGGGGACCTGCCCCTGCAGCAGAGTCACGGCGGCAATGGTCAGCAGCGACGCCCCAACGCCGATGCCCACGCAGCCGGCCAGTGCGGCCACGCTGTTTGGTATCCAGGCTATAGCGGCGATGCAAACGCCGCACAGCAGGATCCCCGCAGTGATCAGGTGCGCCTTCTGTTGAATGCGGCGGGCCAGCGGCGTGATTACAAATCCGCCAGCCAGCATGCCGGCGCCAATGGCCGATCCCAGAGCGCCGAACAGAACCGAGTTGGCGCGCAGCACGTCCCGCACGTACACGGCGATCAGGGAGCCGAATGCGCTGATGGCGAATGTCCCGGCGGCGATCGACAGGATCACGAAACCGATCACCGGATGGCCGAAAATGAAGCGCATGCCGGATGCCAGGTCGCGCAACACCGGCTTGACTTCTTTGTTCGCGTGGGCCGGCCGCGCGGGGATGGCGATGGTGGCGATCATGAGGCCCGAGAACACGAAGCTGGCGCTATCCAGATAATAACAGGAACTCGGGCCCGCCCATCCCGCCAGCGCACCGGCCAGGACCGGGCTAGCCATTTGCAGGATCTGTACGGTCTGCTGGATCAGCGCATTAGCGCTCATTAGTCCGTTGAGCGGCAATAGCTGCGGGATGGCAACCGATCGCGCCGGGGTGAAGAAACTGGAAAAAGTGCTGAGCGCCAGGAACACCGCGTAGATGTGCCACGGCGCGCGCGTAAAGACCAGCCCGAGCACCAGCACGGCGCGGGCGATGTCGCTCGCCACCATGGTACGGCGGGGATGCCAGCGGTCCACGAAGACGCCA
>Ga0209333_1000623_pt1 | contig 18890 bp, 18 predicted proteins | sample BlaSpr_A8_OM2_O3_FD_187982 | JGI IMG/M metagenome (GOLD analysis project Ga0209333, IMG submission 187982) | Forest soil microbial communities from Thunder Bay, Ontario, Canada - Black Spruce, Ontario site 2_A8_OM2_O3 (SPAdes) (version 2) | ecosystem: Environmental > Terrestrial > Soil > Boreal... | reverse complement strand
TACCTGGGAGACAGAGAAATCCCACTCCGAGCGCCATCGAGACCGTCATTCTTCCGATTGTATCGCTTCGCTGAATGTGTGAAATATTACAAATCCGGCAATCCCCTGTAACCCCTCCTGAAAGACGGTCGTCTTCTCGGCAAATCCCCGTTACGATAAGCGGGCGCACTCACCCCTTTCACCCAAACGCGCCCGCTTTTTAAGGAAGGCGGCCAACCTTGGCCGCAGGCGCCCTTTCTTGGGTGGCCAGAGCCGGCTGTGGGCCGTACTTCCCTTCAAGATCATTCCTCGAACAATGATGTGCTGAGGTAGCGCTCGGCCGAATCGGGCAGTATCACGACGAACGTATGGCCCTTGAACTGCTCCTCATGGGCCAGCCGCAGGGCGGCCGCCATCGCGGCGCCACAGGAGATGCCGCACAGAATGCCTTCTTCGCGAGCCAGCCTGCGCGCCGTCTCCGTGGCCTCTTCATCGCTCACGGTTTCCACGCGGTCGACCATCGCCAGATCCAGCGTGTCCGGAATGAAGCCGGCCCCCAGGCCTTGGATCTTGGAAGGAGCCGCCCGCAGAGGCTCTTTCCTCAACGTCTGCGTGATCACCGGACAGCGCGCCGGCTCCACCCCTACGGATAGGATCTTCTTCCGCCGCGACTGCTTGATATAACGCGAAATGCCGGTGATGGTGCCCCCTGTGCCGATGCCGGCCACCAGCACGTCGATAGCCCCCGCGGTGTCGTTCCAAATCTCCGGCCCCGTGGTCTCGAAATGAATGCGCGGGTTGGCCGGGTTCTCGAATTGTTGCAGCAATACGTAATGATCCGGATCGGAGGACACCAGTTCCAGCGCCTTGGCGATGGACCCGGCCATGCCCTGCTCGCCGTCCGAAAGCAGAAGCCTGGCGCCCAGCGCCTGCAACACCTTGCGCCGTTCGATCGACATGGTTTCCGGCATTGTGAGCGTGATGGCGTAACCGCGCGCCGCCGCCACATAGGCCAGTGCGATCCCCGTGTTCCCGCTAGTCGGCTCGATGATCTCCTTGCCGGGTTTCAAAATCCCGCGCTGCTCCGCATCCCACACCATGGCCGACCCGATGCGGTCTTTCACCGAGCCGGCCGGGTTACGGCCTTCGATCTTGGCCAGTATGGTTACCGGTGCGCCATCGGCAATGCGATTGATGCGCACCAGGGGCGTACGCCCGATACTCAGTGAATTGTCCGCGTAGAACAAACTCTATATCTCCCAATTTGGAACGAACCTGGAATTGCGCTCGCCCCAGGCACGCCGCAATTCGGCGAAACTGGTGTGGTCCAAAACGTCGGAGACGGCCAGATCCACGCGGCTCCACATCTCGGCGAACGGAGACTCGCCCTTGCGCCGTGAGCGGGAACGGCCCGGTTGAGGACCCTCGACAAACCGCAACACTTCGCCGGCGGTCAGGGTCTCAGGGGGACGCACCAACAGGTAACCGCCTTCGGCTCCCCGCCGCGACTCCACAAAGCCGCCCTGCTTCAGACCCGCCAAAATCAATTCCAGGAATTTCTGCGGAATCTTCTGCCGCTTGGCGATCTCACCGATCTTGACCGGTGTTCCCGGCGGCTGCGACGCCAGATCGAATAGGGCTTGCAGCGCATATTCACCTTTCACGGAAATGGTCATCGCGGCTGGATGTGTGCGATCTCCTCTATCCAACTAGAGATTAGAGGAAACCTTGCGGCGAGTCAACCTGTCGCGGGGAATTTACTGTTGCCGCAATCGTGAAGGGGCGGCAGGAGGGACGCCAAAACAAATAACTGGATAGCCGCGTAGGTTTTGGAGAACCGAGCCGCTACGCGGCGTTCCCAGTCATTGATCTGTCGTGAAAACGAAGTTAGCTCGTCTTGGTGGTGTCTTTCGTCGCTTTCGCTTTCTTGGTGCTCTTGGCCTTCTTCTTGGTGGTCGTCTTGGTGGTGTCGGTGGAATCCTGGGCGAACATGGCGAAAGAACCCAGTGCGATGGACAGGCCCAACATCAGGCTCATCAATTTCTTCATTACGGTGTCTCCTTTTGATTCGACGGTTCTACGTCGTCTGCAACGTATCATAAACTGCGGCAGATGAACTGGCTCTTAAACTGTTATTAAAATCACTTCATTTCGGTAGACTGTTCTCCTCCACACGCCGGATTTCGGCGGTCACGACCTTCCACCAAATTAGGATATCCTTTATTTTCAGCATTTTGCAGCCAAAGACTCCGTCTTTCGTTCGAAACTGTTAGATTTGCCTTGCTACGATTAAATTGGCATGAGGAAACCGGAAATCGCCAAGCGTCTGGCCCGCCAGTCGGGGGTCTCCAACGCCGAGGCCGCCGACCAGTTGGATCGCATCGTCCATCGGATCCTTTCCAAACTCCGCCAAGGCAAGCCCGCCCCCTTCCCCGGGCTGGGCCTGTTCACCCCCGGCGCCCACCGGGCGTATCAATTCAAAAAGGAGGAACCCGGTGGCCAAGGACGAAAATGACAGCCCATCGAGTGAGCTATTGGCCCGGACGGTTCAGGAGTGCCTGACCGAAGGCGCCAGCGTGGAGATCGATGGACTGGGCACATTTATCCCCGACGCCCGGGATGGCTTTCTTTTCCAACCGCGCAACCGGCCCCAGGTCTTCATTGCATATGTCCAGGAAGATGCCGCCGCCGCCGAGCGGCTATTCGAAAGTCTCGAAACCTGCGGTTTCGATCCCTGGCTGGACCGCCGCAAACTGCTACCCGGCCAAAACTGGCCGCGCTCCATCGAAGAGGCGATCAGCACCTCGGATTTCTTCCTAGCCTGCTTTTCACGCCGGTCTGTTAAGAAAAAGGGAGGCTTCCAGGCGGAAATCCGGTTCGCTCTGGATTGCACGCAGCGTATTCCGCTGGACGAGATTTTCCTGATTCCGGCGCGCCTGGACGCTTGCGTCGTACCCTTTCGGATCCAGAACGAGACCCAATACATCGATCTGTTTCCCGATTGGGATCGCGGCTTCCGCCGCATGGTGACAGCTATGCGGCGCCAATGGAACCGCCGCACGGCCGCCTGACTGCATCCGGCTCACCGCTTTGTTCGTTCCCAAAAAATAGGGAGGCGATAGGGAGTACGGTGGGCGCACCTTCCCACTTGAGCCACGCCATCTGCTTACTGAATGTTGAAATAAGTCGACATATACAGGTAACGATCGTCCTATAAAACTCACTAAGCAACGGGGACTATGTCCCACAAAGGAGCAAATCATGAGTACAGCCAATTTGAACGTTTGGATCACCAAAATTGGCGATCCATGTCACATCACTGACTTGCCGTATTTCGTCACCGTTGTCGACTGCGCGGGGAACGTCCTGGAATGGTGCGGCAAGACATACAGTTTCATCCCTGCAAAATGCGGACACCTGGAGATCGAGATTCCGCCGGGCGTATACGCGGTCTTCGCCGGCCAAGACCCGCAAGGAAAAGGCGTCGGAGCCTTCGGCAATTGGCTCACCTGCGTCCAGGTAGTCCGGGCAAACTGCGGAGACCACGTCTGTGTAACCTTATTCGCTCCCAGCTTGCACTTGTGCGGCAGTTGGTTCGGCTATGCGCTCTTGGCACAACCGTTGGCCGGCATCGAACCTGGGATCGTGAAGGGCGCGGTGACGGCAGTCCAGGCGCTCCTCGATAAGATCCCCGTCGATCCATTCACCGCGAATACGCTCGCGCTTTTGCCGCCGCCCACGCAGGCGCCACCGCGCACCAAAGGGTGATGGCGCACATTCGTTCAGGGCTATGGAACGGAGCGCAATTCTGGCGCTCGTTCATCCCTGGCGATTCCGTATTTGCCCGCCCAACCTGCCAGGTCTTGGCGCGGCTTCGTCCACCTGGAACCACCTGCGCCGTAACCGGACATCCGCCCAGCGCGTCTATCTTCCGGATATTCCCACAACCCGCGTGGCGGGCGTATGCCACTCACGCTAGACTGGAAGCAAGATGACCATGGACGACTGTTTGGACCGTCACAACGCGCTTAGCCACGCCGTCGAGGCCCACCGAACCCCGCCTAGCGGACCTGTAAACCTTGACGCCGCGGTGAGCGCCTGATTGACAGGCTATCGGGGTAACAATCGGGGTAACAATATGTCTCTTCTTCGTTCCTCTTGGCTTGGTTTCCTTCTGGTCCTGACGCAGGCCCTCGTGCCCGCGCAGGGTCAATATCCGCCAGGCCAGTATCCCCCGGGACAATATCCTGGCGGTACCGGCGGTGTCGGCATTCCCCTCCCGCGCCGTCACAAGAAGGAAGAGCAGGCCCAACTGCAGAGCACCTCGGGCATGCTGCGCCGCATTCTCAAGGACCAGGTCGTGTTGGAGGCGGACGACCACCGCATTCTGAATTTCAAACGCACCGACGCCACGCATTTCCTGAAGATGGGCAACGCCATGAAGCCGGCGGACTTGAAGCCCGGCGATCTCATAGAGGTCGAGTCCACTGAGGACGATGAGGGCTTCCTGACTGCCGTCAACGTCATGTGGCAGCAGGATGGCAGCGCTTGGGATCGCAAGCACGCCGCCGAGCCGGTGGAGACCTCGCTCGCCAAGAGTTCCCATCAGACCGATAGCGCCAAAGGCGATACAAAAGACAGCGGCAAAGAGGGCGATGCGCCGGCGCCCGCGCAGCCCTCAGCCAAACCCGCCACCGAGGCCGCGGCGCCCGCCGACGATCCGAATCCAGCCGATCTCAACGCTCCGGCGAAGGACCAGGTGAAGTCCGCCCAAATCGACCCGGACGATCAGGGCCCGCCGGTCCTGAAGCACGGGGGCCAAGCCGTCCACAAGGAAGCCGAGGCGCCCCCGCCGCCGGCCCCCGAGAGCAGCGCGTCTGCACCGGAACTATCGGCGCGGAATGAGCCGCCTGCCGCCGAATCCGAGCCCCCGGTCCGCGGGCCGCAGCGCCCGGAGGAAGTCATCATCGAAAAAGCGCGAGCGGCTGCCGGCAATTTTCTCGAAAGCCTGCCCAACTATTACTGCCACGAGATCATGACCCGCTACCAGAGCGGATCCAACTCTAAGAATTGGCAGCCCATCGACATTGTTTCCATGGCGCTGGTCTATGAAAACAGGCAAGAGAGCTACCGCGACCTGCAGATCAACGGCAAAGCCACTAAGAAGCACATTGAGGATTTGTCCGGATCGTGGTCGACCGGAGAATTCGGCAGCGTGTTGGCGGACCTATTCTCGCCTGCCACCGCTGCGGATTTCGAATACCGCAAGGAGTCCCGATCAGCCGGTCGCGCGTCCCTGGTTTACGATTTTTCGGTGGAGCGCGAGCGTTCGCATTGGCGGATCATGGTCGCTTCGCAACTGATCACGCCTCCTTACCAGGGTTCCGTGTGGATCGACAAAGAAACCAGCCGCGTGCTGCGCATCGAGATGCAGGCGACCCACATTCCCGACGCCTTCCCCGCCGACAAAGTGGAGATGGCCACCGATTACGAATTCGTTCGCTTTGCCGAGCGGCAGTACCTGGTGCCGGTACACGCCGAGAACCTGGGCTGCCAGCGCGATACGGCCACTTGCAGCCGCAACGCCATCGACTTCCGCAACTACCATCGTTACGCGGGCGAATCCAGCATTACATTTGAAAAGTAGGATAGGCCTCCTGGCCCTGTCCCCCTGGCTCGCCGGTTTCTTGAACAAATCCCGGCAGGAGTCAATCGGGCGCAGACCTTGTTGACCCGCCGCCCTAAGGCAAGGCTTGCACCAGATTTCTTTCAGAACTTTATCGTGGTTATTTTTCAATACGTTACGTCTCATATGGGGGGAAACTTGACATCATATATGATATCGTCTATTGACAATACAAGACATCATATCGTATCATTAGTTGATGGATTGCTTCTCACGAACTTCCGCGAAAGGAGTTGGCTCTCGATGGCAAAAACGCAACGGGTAGTCTTCAGCTTCGATGAACGGAGCCTGGAGAGTCTACAAAAAATTAAGGAGCAGGGACGGTTTACGTCAATGGGCGAGGCGGTGAGGGAATCGCTTCAAATCAGTCGCGCGCTCCAATCACAGGCAAACCAGGGGTTCAGCGAAATAGTGGTGCGGAACCCCGAAACTAGCGAGGAGCGCGTGATCGTGGTTCCAGCGCTCCAAGTGTCGTCAACGAAGTAGAAGTTATGCGGCGGATGCCAACGAGCTACCGGGAACCCGCGCCGACTCACGATTGGGTGACGACGTCCTTGAGGGAGGCGAGGTCCAACCTCTCCAGGACTACCCGATCGCCGAGCAGCACAGGGCGAACACAGCTCGTTACCTGGCCCTGTCATTGGTCGCGATTTTGGCGCTCAGCGTCCTGTTTCAGTACGCATCTACGATGATTCTGATCTACACGGGAAAGGTGGAGGCTATTCCGAATCTCGACAAGACATTCAACATCTTGATGCCGTTGCTAGCCGGCTTGGTAGGCGGGGCAACGACCTATTACTTCCAGCGTCAAACCAGAAACGGTCGCCGTAGGTCTTTGGCAGCGATGCGACAACCGCCGACACATAGCTGCACAGGCGACCCAATTCTTCTTCCGCCATCCCGCCATGCAAGTGGGCTTGCCCAGCTAGATCCAACGCGAGCTTGAGCTCTTGGGCAACGCATTGTAACGGGCAGGCCGCGAGTGGCTCTATTGCGTTGTATGCCGCCGTTAGCGGATCCTGCGATCTTCGTGGTGCCCGTGGCATACGCTGAAAGAAAGCTGTGCGACTAACCCCATGGGACCTTAGACCAGCGACTTGCCTTTACCAAGGGTTATCCCAGCGGCAACTCTAATTTTACTCGCACATGATCGATTGTGCTCGTGTCGCCGAGCCCCACATGCTCACGGTATGTATGTACTAACGCCGGCGACGGAGGAAGCGCTCAATTCCTGCGCTTGAAGCCGCGTTGCGCAAGATCGCTGAACACATTGTCGGTATCGCTGCCGTTTCCAAGGCCCGCGCTCCGCGATGCCAATCGCATAACATAAGAGGGATGACCTCCACGTGGGTACGGCATGTTCTCCCTTTCATTCTGGCCGGCGCAGCCGGCGCGCAACAAATCAACTCCGATCTTTTCAAAGACCTGCACTGGCGCAACGTCGGCCCCTTCCGCGGCGGACGCACCCGCGCCGCTACCGGCGTCCCCAGCCAGCCCAATCTGTTCTACATGGGGCAAGTGAACGGCGGCGTCTGGAAATCCGACGATTTTGGCCGCACCTGGACGCCGATCTTCGATAGCCAGCCCACCGGGTCCATCGGCGCCATTGCGGTGGCGCCCTCCGATCCGAACATCGTCTACGTAGCCAGCGGGGAGGGTTTGCAGCGCCCCGATTTATCCGTCGGAAACGGCATCTACAAATCCAACGATGCCGGCAAGACTTGGACGCATCTGGGCCTCCGCGACGGCTGGCAGATTCCGGCGCTGGCCGTGGACCCGCGCGACGCCAATCACTTGTACGCCGCCGTGCTGGGCCATCCCTACGGCGCGAACGAACAGCGCGGCGTCTTTGTCTCCTCGGACGGCGGCCAGAACTGGCAGAAGGCGCTATATGTCGACGAGAATACCGGCGCGTCCGATATCGCCATGGACCCTTCCAATCCGGATGTGCTCTACGCGTCGCTCTGGGAATCCCGCGAAGGCCCGTGGGAGTATGGCAACACCTACAGCGGCACGCACGGCGGTATCTTCAAATCCACCGATGGCGGCAAGACCTGGCATAAGCTGACGCAGGGTCTGCCGCAAGTGGCGCAGGCTTACGTGGCCATCGCGCCCAGCGATCCGCGGCGCCTCTACGCAAGCGTTGCTTCGGGCCGCGAAGTGGGCATCTACCGCTCGGATGACGCCGGCGACAACTGGCATCGGGCCACCACCGACGCACGGCCGGCGAATCGCATCGGCGGCGGCGACCTGCCGGTGCCGCGTGTCGATCCGAAAGACGCCGATACGGTTTATAGCACCAGCACCGTGACATGGCGCTCGAGCGACGGCGGCCAGACATGGAGCGCGGTCAAAGGCGCGCCCGGCGGGGACGATTACCAAAACATCTGGATCAATCCCAACAACCCGGACATCATCCTGCTGGTGGGCGACCAAGGCGCGCTGGTCAGCGTGAACCGCGGACGCACCTGGAGTTCCTGGTACAACCAGCCCACCGCGCAGCTCTATCACGCGGTGGCCGACAATGCGTTTCCGTATCGCGTTTGCGCCGGACAGCAGGAGAGTGGCTCGGTCTGCGTCTCCAGCCGGGGAAACGATGGGGTGATTACTTTTCGAGAGTGGCATCCCGTGGGCGTGATCGAATACGGCTACGTGGCGCCCGACCCGCGCGATCCCGATACCGTATATGGCGCGGGCCGCGGCCAGGTATCGAAATTCCACCGCAGCACGGGGCAAGTGGAAATTATCTCACCCAAGCCGCCCGCGGGACAAACGTATCGCGCCGATCGCACGCAGCCCATCATGTTCTCACCGGTCGACCCGCATGTGCTGTTCTACGCGGCCAATGTGGTTTTCAAGACTACGGATAGCGGTCACTCCTGGCAGACCGTCAGCGGCGATCTGACGCGCCCGCATCCCGGCATTCCGGCGAATCTAGGCAGCATGGCCGCCAAGGATCCCGGCGCGGACAAACAACGCGGCGTGGTCTACTCGCTGGCGCCATCGTTCCACAATATCGATACAATTTGGGCCGGTACCGACGAGGGGCTGATCTGGGTCACTGCCGACGGCGGCAAGAACTGGAAAGACATTACGCCACCCGCACTCACGCCCTGGAGCAAAGTCACTCAACTGGAGGCATCTCATTTCGACGATAAGTCCGCCTACGCCTCGGTGAGCCGCTTCCGCATTGACGATCTGACTCCTTACATCTACCGCACGCACGACAGCGGCAAGACCTGGCAGTTGATCACGGCCGGGCTGCCCAACGATGCCTCTATCGATACTGTCCGCGAAGATCCCGTGCGCAAAGGGCTGCTGTTCGCGGGCAGCGAGACCAGCGTATGGGTATCGTTCGACGATGGCGGCCACTGGCAATCGCTGCAATTGAACCTGCCGCATACTTCCATGCGCGACCTGTGGATTCACGGCAGCGATCTGATCGTGGCGACGCACGGGCGCTCGTTCTGGATTCTCGACGACATCACTCCCTTGCGGCAGCTCGATGAAAAGGCGATTGCGTCTTCCGCCTGGCTGGGCCGCCCCGCGCCGGCTTACCGTGTGCAGCGCTCCACTAATAGTGACACGCCTCTGCCGCCGGATGAGCCGTTGGCGGCGAATCCGCCGGATGGCGCGGTGATCGATTACTACCTTGCTAAGCCGGCGTCCGGCGCAGTAACGCTGGAAATCCTGGATGCGGGCGGTAAGTTGGTGCGGCGTTATTCGAGCACTGACTCGCCGGAAATCACCGAGGCCGATCTGAAGGCCCTCGGCATTCCGCCGTTCTGGGTGCGCCCGTCGCGCGTTCTTTCGGCGGAGGCCGGTTTGCACCGCTGGGTCTGGGATCTGCACGGCACGCCGCCGGAGTCGCTCAGGCACGAGTATCCGATTTCGGCGGTCCCGCACGATACGCCGCGGCTGCCGCAAGGTCCCAGCGCTTTGCCCGGCGTGTACACCGTGAAGCTTACCGCGGACGGCCGCACTTATACCGTGCAACTCACCGTGGAGATGGACCCGCGCGTGAAGACCACACTGGCGGGTTTGCAGCAGCAGTACGAGGCTGAAAAGCAGGTTGTGAGGTTCATGACTCGCACTACCGAAGCCATCCGGGAGGCTCGTGCGGCGCAGGAACAGATCGACAAGCTCGCGCACGATTCCACTGGACCGCTAGCCGAGCATCTCGCCGTGCTGGGGAAGAAGATCAAAGCGGCATTGGGCGCCGGAGGAGGGTTCGGGCCTGCGCCCGTGGAGCCGGGCTTGATGTCGGTAAATGGCGAAGCATCCCTCCTCTATGGCGAAATCGACAGCGCCGATGCCGCACTCACAGCCACGCAGTCGGCTGCCTTGGCGAAGCTTTCGCGCGCGTCTCCAGCGGTACTGGATCGTTGGAACAAGCTGAAGACTGCCGATATTGTTGCCATAAACGGCGAGTTGAAGGCTGCTAACCTGAGTGAGATTCAGCTTAACTCTAAGCCGGCAGTTGAAGAGGATAGCGATGATTCGGATGATATCGGATAATCGTCGGAGTCGGGCTCCATTCCTCATCTTGCTGGTGTACGCCGCGGTGGCCCAGACCCGGCCGGGCATTTTCCGTATCCAGCCGGTGCGGCCCGTAGCCGAGCTGCGCGTCGAAGCGCTCACAGCGCAGCCACCCGCGGAGCAGGGCAGCTTCCGCAAGTCCGACCTGGTGGACGTCGCCGCGCTCGATCCGCGCATCAAGCTGGACATCCGCTACGCCACCTCGGATAACTTCCTGAGTACGCCGGTTTACTCCTCGGCGCGCGCCTTCCTGCAGCGTCCCGCGGCGGAGGCGATGCTGCGGGCACATCGCAATCTCCTGAAACTAGGCTACGGCCTGCTGATTTTCGATGCCTACCGCCCCTGGTATGTCACTAAGACGTTCTGGGATGCCACACCGCCGGACAAACATCAGTTTGTCGCCAACCCGGCGGAAGGGTCGCGCCACAATCGCGGCTGCGCGGTGGATCTGTCGCTATACGATCTGAAGACCGGAAATGAAATCGAAATGACCGGCGGTTATGACGAGATGTCCGAGCGGTCTTATCCGAATTACGCCGGCGGCACCGAGGAACAACGCGCGCACTGGCAACTGCTGCGGCGCGAAATGGAGAAGCAGGGCTTTACCGTATACGATACCGAGTGGTGGCACTTCGACTACCACGACTGGAAAGAGTACGCGATCCAGAATGTGCCATTCGAAGAGATCGCGCATAAGTGACATCGCCTCGCATGTGACAGGCCCGGGTTCGACTAACTTACGACGATTATTCTTACTATCGTCAAACCAGTCTTATCCCACCACCCCTGATCGGCGCACTCGTACCGATGGGTTGGTTTGCCTTGTACGGACACCCCAACGGTTTTGCCCGCGTGGCGTCCCGGTTTGGCGTTCCGGTGTCCGATCGGAACCAGCGCTTCCACGAAATCGCGATCGTGCCGCCGGACCAGCCGCCAATGCCCCTGCCCCCGCCGCCGTTGGGGGACAGCAGATGGATCAAGCTTCGTATCGTGTCGACGATCGCGATCGCGGCAAAAACATAAAACGGCAGCTTCGTTCCGCGGATGGTGTGGTCGGCCTGTGCGGGCAGCAATATCGCGAGGATGTTTTCAACGCTGCGCACCTATCGCCCACAAATGGTGCTGCGTCCGCACCAGCAGCATCCCACCCGAAATCGCCGGAGTAGCCATCAAAGGCTCGCCCATTTCGTTTTTTTGCAATAGCTCGAAATGCGCTCCCGCTTTCACCACGAAGATGTCGCCGTCTTCGCTCGGCAGGTAGATCTTGTCATCGGCAGCTACCGGCGATCCGCTGAATCCCGACCCCTGGTGCGGAATGCGCTCGCGGTAAATCTCCGCGCCGGTCGCCAGGCTGTAGCAATCGAAGACGCCCGCGTTGCCCAGAACGTACAGATATCCGCCGTAAATCAGCGGCGTCGGCATGTAGGGGCCGCGCTGCTGCTTCTGCCACGCCACCCAGCGCGTGTCTCCCGTAATGTCGCCGGCCGCACCCGCGCGAATCGCGAAGATCGGAGCTTCCGGCCTGCGCCCGCTGGCCACTACGATCAGGCCATCCCCGGATATCGGCGTAGGCGCGGTGATCTTGGAACTTCCGCCCAAGCGCCACAACTCTTTTCCCGTCGCCGGATCGTATCCGCGCACGAAATTCGAGCCGTTCGTTACCAGTTCAGTGCGGGCCGGACCCAGATAGACCGCTGGCGTGCCCCACGAAGGCAGTTCGTCGCGCTCGGCTTTCCAAACCGTGGCGCCCGTCTGCCGGTCGAAAGCTTCCAGGAACGAGCCTTTCTGCTGGTCGCACTGCACGATGACCTTGTCCCCATAGAGGATCGGCGAGCTCGCCGTGCCCCACTCGTACTCGGGCAGATCGTATGCGCCCACGTTGAGCTTTCCCAGGTCGCGCTTCCACAGCAGCTTTCCGGCTAGGTCGTACGTGTACAATCCCTGCGAACCGAAGAAGGCGGCCACCACCTTCCCATCCGTGGCCGGCGTGGAGTTGGCGTAAGTGGCCTTCATATGGCGCTTTTCTTTTGGAACGCCCTCGTAGGCCGTGCGATCCCACAGGATCTTGCCGCTCTTGCGGTCGAGGCAGATCAGCTTCCACTGCTGCGGGCTGACGTCGTCCGATGCATCGCCCTCGCCGTACAGGCCGCGCTTGAAGGAGGCGTCCGGACGGCTGCTGACGGCCGTGGTGACGAAGATCAGGTCCTGCCACACGATGGGGCTGGAATGCGCCAGGCCCGGTAGGGCCGTGGACCACAGGATGTGGGCGCCATGTACGGCGTCCCACTTCACGGGCAGATTCTGATTGTCGGCGACGCCGGATGCCGCGGGTCCGCGAAAGGACGGCCAGTTCTGCGCAAAGACTGCAGACATCAGTGCGAAGAGCAATGCCGGGAAACGAAGGTCCATCGCATTGATGATAACGCCACTTGGCCGGCAGTTCACTCAAGTCCAATGTGGGGGAAATGTGGGGCAATATCCCGCCCCAATCCTTGCGAATCCGCCGCGGCCCCAGTACGATTGGGGGAGGTGTTCCGGCAACGGCTGAATGTGGAATTCGCAACTCGACGGCAAACCAACCCGCGCTACTCCCTGCGTGCATTCGCCGCCTTTCTGCAGACCGACCATTCCACGCTCTCGAAGGTGATGCAGGGCAACCGGCGCGCAACAGTCAAGCAAATCCGAGGCATGGGAAAGAAACTCGGCATGTCCCCCGAGGAGATTGCCGTGCACCTTGCGGCGGAGCACGTTCCCGATGCGTCCACGGCTCGCCGCCAGGCGCGGCTGCGGCGTTGGACCGCGGAAGCGCTCGCCGTGGTCGGCGGTGCCGAGCACTGGGAGATCCTGCGATTGTGCCGTGCACCCGGATTTCGCAAAGACTGCCGGTGGATCGCGGCTCAAACGGGCGTGGGCGTGGACCAGGTCAATCTCGCGCTCACCCGGCTGTTGCGCCTGGGACTGATAGACGGCCGGTGGCATGCGCAGACCGCTCTTGCGGAGCTGACGGAAGCCGAATTTCGCAAGCTGGCCCTGGCACGCGTGCGGCAGAAGGCCGCGGAAGATCATATCGAGTTTGCAAAGACGAAAGGATGACCCATGGGAAATCCAGTGGTGCAGTTCCAGATCGTTTCCGCAGCGCCGGAGGAGACCGCCGGCTTTTATGCATCGCTGTTCGGGTGGACGGTGGACGCGAACAACCCCATGGGGTACCGGCAAATCGACACGGGATCGAAAGCCGGAATCCAGGGCGGCATTTGGCCCGCGCCGCCGCATGCGCCCAGCTTCGTGCAACTGTTCATCGGCGTGGCAGACGTGAAGTCCTCCGTGGCCCAAGCCGTCGAGCTTGGGGCGAAGGTGATAATTCCGCCAACCGTGCTCCCGGAAGGGGAAGAAATGGCCGTATTGCATGACCCGCAGGGCATGTCGTTTGCAGTGTGGCAACCCGCATAGACCACCGCGCAACCCCGGCATCAATAATGCACGTCCCCCACACCACGGAAAGCTACCGCGTAATCGCCCGCAACACCGCGCCCGATTCCGAAAATCGCATTCACGACGACCACACGGCAGCTGCCTATGGCTTTCGCGCGGGACTGGTGCCCGGCGTCACCGTCTACGGCTATCTGTCCGTTCCGGTCGTCGATCGCTACGGCCTCGGCTGGCTCGCGCAAGGCGGTATGCGTGTGCGCTTCCTGCAGCCGGTTTACGAGGGCGAGGAAGTTGTCGTGACGCTGTCCGGCACGGCCGTCGCCGCCAGCCGGATAGACGGAACCTTGTGCGCCACTGGCGAGATCTTCTGGCCCCAGGACGCGCCACCGGATCCGGCACTCTATCCGGAGCAACCCTCGCCGGCCGTGCGCCCCGCGGCATCGCCCGAATCGCTCGCTCCTGGCCGGATTCTCGGCACGCTTTACGCCAGCCTGCCGCAGCCCGGCCCAGCGGCGCTGCTCACGCTCTCCAACCACTTGCTGATGCAGAACGTGCAGCTCGGACCTTGGATTCACACCGCCAGCGAACTCCGCCATTTCAGCTTGGTGCGCGACGGCGATCGCCTCTCGGTCCGCGGGCGGGTGGCCGAACGCTTCGAGCGCAAAGGCCATAGCTTCGTGGTGCTGGACATCCTGGTGTTGGCCGGCGGCGAGCGCGTTGTCCAGCAGGTGCTCCACACGGCGATCTACGAGCTTCGCCCGCCTGCCGGCGCGTAAGATCGAATCACAGGAGCCGGTAGTTCACTTCGATGGTCGCCCACACCTTCACTGCATCGCCGTTCTTTTGGCCTGGTTTGAATTGCCACTGGTTGATCGCCTCGATGGCGTTTTCGTCCAAGCCGAGTCCCAACCCGCGCACGATCCGCGGGTCGCGCACGCGGCCGTCGGTTCCAATCACTAACTGGACCACCACAGTGCCCTGCAATCGCGCGACACGCGCTTCTTCGCTGTATTCAGGCTCCGTCTTTTTGACTACCGACGGTGCTGTGACGCCTCCGCCGACGCGCGACACGTCGGCCGGGCGGGCAGGCAACGGGCCCGCATTGGCTTTCTGAATGGCTGCCGCGCGCGTTTCAAAATCGCGGGCCTCGTCACTCCGGCCTTGCGCGCTCAGGAATTGAGCGTAGACTTCCATGATGACGGCCGCCTCCACCGGCTTCAGGTCCTGCGTGGCAATTGCGCTTTGGTACCGCCGCTCGGCATCGACCATATTCTGTTCCGCTTGCCGCGCTACCGCCATCCACATCAGCGCGGTGCCGGCTTGGGCGGGATCGACCTGTTGCGCGTGCTGGAAATGCTCGATAGCCTGCGTGAAATCGCGCCCGGCAATAGCTGCGATGCCTAGGTGCGTCAACGCCCGCGCGGCTTCCGGCCGCTCCCCCAGTATCTGGGCGGCCTGGGCATACAAGTCTCCGCCGGACTTGGGGTCGCGCTTCTGCTCCAACTCGCCCAGCTTCACCAGGCCCACGCCATATTCCACGCTTTGCTCCCCGGCAACCTCGGCGCGAATCGCGAGGCCGGCCTCCAGCAGCCTTTGCGCGACATCGTATTGGTGCGACAGCGTGGCAGCCTTTGCGGCGGCGTCCAATGCTTCGTAGTTTTTCTGCGATTGGGCGGCGCGAATGGCCGCATCCGCATCGGCGGGAACGGCCTGCGGCGAAGGTTCTTGTGCATGCACCGCGGCGATAGGCGCGACGATGGCCAACGCCAGCATGGCGACCGCCAATATTGACGCACGGCTGGGCGCGGAGCGATCCACGCCGGAGTCCAAGATGGCCAGCAGCCGGCCTTCGAGTTGTGAGCGCCGCGCCATTCCGGGCACGGCCCAAGCCATCGCCGGAGATCCATGCATGGTGCGCGCAACTTCCAACAGGTGGCTGGCGTATTCGGAGGCGCACGCGCCCACGTTCAGCACCAGATCGTCTGCGGCGCGCTCGCGCTCTTTCAGGAATGCGCGCCAGGCGGTCCACGCCAGCGGATTCCACCAGTAGAGATCCACGGCCGCACGCGCCAATAGGTGTGTGGCTGCGTCGCCGCGGCGCACGTGGGCCAGTTCATGCAGCAGCACTGCGCGGCGTCTGTCTTCGCTCCAGGCGGAGGCATCCGCGGGCATCAGGACGACGGGGCGCCGCACTCCAAACGCGACTGGCATGGAGCCTTGTCGGATCGTGAGCACATCCACTGGCCGGCGAATTCCGAGCGTTCGTGCCAGCGCGGCTGCGAGACCGTTATCGGGGGACCGGCCGGCGGTGCGGCGCACGCGCCAGGCTACGCCATATCCCACCAGGGTGCGCCCGAACGCCGTGGCCGCGCCTGCTGCCCACAACAGCAACAGCCACATGCTCCAATCCGGACGCCATCCGGCTGGACGCAGCGCGGATGTCACGCCGCCTGGCGTTGCGATCCCGGCTGCCCCGCTACCGGCGGACGATGCGGCAGTAGTCAGAAAATGCGCGCCAGCCGGCTCCGGCAGCGCCATGCCGGAAAATGGAACGCGCAGCGCGGGCAGCGCCGCCGATAGGAAGGGCAGCGCCAGGATGGCTGCGAATGTCGCGGTCCACATCAGGTGCCGCGTGGCTGCCGATTGTTTGCGCAGCAAGAACGCCGCTATCCAAGCGGCCGCCAGTACGATGGCGCTCTTCACCGCTGCGCCTCCCAAAATGTAATACCATGTTGTGAGATTCGTCGCGAAGTTCCAACCGAACATTTACTTATTCTCCCTTCTGGCTCTTTCGATCATATCCGCCATGCGGTCCAATTCCGCAGGTGTCAGACGCGTGGATGAGACGTCCAGCAACGCGGCCACCACTTGGTCCGGAGCGTCTTTGAAGAACGTATCCACCAGGTGCTTTACGGCCGATCGCTTGGCTTTTTCGCGCGGCACGATGGGCAGATAGACGTACTTCAAGCCCTCCGCCTGGTGCCGGATGTGGCCCTTTTCCTCCAGCACGCGAAGCATGGCGCGCACCGCCGAATAGCCGGGGGCGTTGGGCATGGCTTCCCTGACTTCGGAGGCGGACGATTTGCCCCGCTGGTAGAGGGTATCCATGATCTGGCGCTCGCGGCGGCTCAGGCCGGGCGCCGCCTGCTGGTTTTTTAGCAGCATGCTAGAAATTTAGCATGAGCAAAAAAACGATGTCAAGAGAAATTAGAACTGAAGGGCGGGCAATCTTGCCCGCAGCCGCCTTTCAGGCGGCTTGCAGCACTACCATCTATCCTGCCACACGGCGGCAACCCACCGGCCTGCAATGCAGCTTTTAGTCGTGATGCCGGCCAAAACACACGCGTATCCTCATCCGGCAGCAAGGTCGCGCAGAGGTCTCGGCACAAGTCATGAAGGAAATGAACCATTGCCGACCGGTTGCAATCCTCAGGCATTTCTGGTGGAGAGCATGGTCCGGTTTGAACAGAATCGACACCACGTTGGTGTCGAGCAGGAGAACAGTCATTTCGGGCGCGTTGGGAGCCGATGCCGGATCTCCCGAATCAACTCACGAAATGTGTCGACCTCTTCCGGGTGACCAATGTCTCTGTACGGAAGCGAATACACCGGTGGTTTGGCTCCGGGAATAGGAACGGCGCGCTCGGGCAACCTTCGCGGATCTACGACGACCTTGGCCATATCTGTATCTTAACCGAAATTGAGACCGTGGCCACAAATCGACCGAATATGGCGCTCGTGCTATCGTAGGAATTGACCGTGCATAGACTGACAATTCGGATTCCCGAAAACAAGCGCGCTCGTTTAGGTAGCTTGGCAAAAGCCAGGGGAATGAGCTTCAGCCGCTTGATTGAAGAATTGGCAACGTCGGCATTGACACAGTATGACACCGAGACACGGTTCAAGCTACTGGCTCAGCGCGGTTCCCGGAAGCGGGGCTTGGCGTTGCTGGATAAGCTGGATCGGGCCTTCGCGAAGGGCGCTTAGGCGGGACGGAAGAGATCAAGTCCGGGCCGCTGGGCACGTATGCCCCGCGCCTCCCCGGCCTCTTCGCCCTACCTTCTCGGGGTAGACAGCTCTGACGGACGGACCTTCACGCTGAACCGCACCGCTTAACAACGGTGCGGGCAAGCTCCAGTATCCAGGACTCGGCCTTGGGGCCAACGACAACCTCGTGGATTAGGACGTCGCAATCGATGCTTACGCGTCCCCCGCAAGGCGTCCTCCGAAGCCGCTCGCAGTATCGGCGCTCCGCAAGGGCCTCCAACACCAACTGCCTACCGTCAACGGTCGCGAAATCACATGAAGGGAAGAATCCGGCCAGCGCACCCAGAACATCCCGCGCAATCCTCTCACAGTCGATAGCCGCGCCTTGTGGCGCCTCCTCACTGAGTAAGGGAAACGGTTCAGGTACGGTGTCTCCCACGATCAGTCTCACTTCGCTTTCGTGTATGTAGCCGTCAGCCTTCCGAACGTACATACCTATCAGGTTCTCGGTGTCCCCGTCGTGTCGTGTCCAATCGACGTATTCGACCTTGCTGACGTAGATAGGAAACCAAGTACTGGCAACAACGGTCTTAAGCGACCCAATCGTGGATCTGATGGCGATACCACAACCGCCCGCGCCGTACAGGTCCCACATTGCCATGAACTCATGGTCAGTTTGCTGCCAGCAGTTCACAAAGTTCAGCGACCTAGATTTCTCGAAATACGAGGCTGGATCGGGAGATCTCTTTGATAGCCGGTTGAACTCACTTTCGGTAAGGAGACCCTCCCGCGGATCACCCAATCGGTCGACGCGACTGAACCACAATGTTCTGGACGCCAGAAGGTCAACAAACCTGGTGAAGTCCATGTACCGCCAGAGCACAGCTTCGTCGGCTGGGGTTTCGCATTTCGGATGCTCCTGATAAGCCAATGCCCATCGCACCCAACTGCGCTGCGGCCTAGGAGCGTGCACCCCTACCCCACAAACTGCCGCCAATCCACCCCCCGCATATCCCCCGTCTTCAAATATTGCTCGTGCATCTTAAACGCCGCCGTCAAAGTCTGCGGCGTATGTCCGCCTTCCACCATCTCCAGATACCCGTTCAACTCATCCCGGAAATCCGGGTGCGCGCAGTTATGCACAATCAGCACCGCCCGCTCATAAGGCGACCGCCCGCGCAAATCCGCGATGCCATATTCCGTCGCCACGATCTGCACCGAGTGCTCGCTATGATCCATGTGACTGACTAGCGGCACGATGGTCGAAATC
>Ga0209333_1000619_pt1 | contig 19011 bp, 19 predicted proteins | sample BlaSpr_A8_OM2_O3_FD_187982 | JGI IMG/M metagenome (GOLD analysis project Ga0209333, IMG submission 187982) | Forest soil microbial communities from Thunder Bay, Ontario, Canada - Black Spruce, Ontario site 2_A8_OM2_O3 (SPAdes) (version 2) | ecosystem: Environmental > Terrestrial > Soil > Boreal... | reverse complement strand
CCAACGAACAACGCCGTTGGGACGAACGATCCGAAACTCCTCGTCGATCTGGCCGGTCTCGCCTGCTTCTTCCAGGCGCGTCAGCACGCGAACGCGGTCCTCCGGATGAAACAGCTCTTGATACGAAGTGGGATTGTCGCGAAGCGTTTCGAGCGAACGGCCCGTGATGGTCTCGTAGGCTGGATTGATGGAGATGATGTGCTTGGTCTCGGCATCGAGCATCCAATAGACTTCCTGAATGTTGTCCGCCATCTGCCGGTAGCGTTCGTCGCTCTCTCGTAGCGCCCGCTCCACCTCGCGTCTGGGCGAGATGTCGCGCAACACGGCCACATGACGTTCCGGCAGGTAATCCGTTTTGACCGTGTACTCGACAAAAAGAGTTTGTCCATTCCGCCGTAGGAGCTCGATTTCGCCGTGACCCGAGTTCCGACCGAGGAACGGGTCACCCATCTTCGCTGAGCCGCTCGCAGTCAAATAGAACCTCGCGATCGCCTGACCCACGAATTCTTGTCGCTCGGCGCCGAATAGAGCGAGAGCCGCGGGGTTTGCTTCGCGGCAAATCCCTTGGTCATCGAGGATCACGATGGCGTCGAGGGTGCTATCGAAGATGGACTCGAACTCGCGTTCGGTCGCGTCCATAACGCGGGCGGTTTCTCCGTGCGCACGGTGGGCCAGAAGCAAGAAGCGGACGTGCAGGGTGATGGCTGCACATAGCGCGACGAGAACGAGCCCGAGCAATACGGAAGGAAGGCGGCCGCTGTACGCTCGCGGCACGAACGCGGCGACGCAGAGAGAAACGATGGCTAGCGCGAGTATGATCGAAGCAGCCGGCAGCCATCGGCGGCGGCCGCTTTGGCTGCGAGCTGAGGCGAATATCGTCATGGCGCTGCTGCTCCGCGGATCGTCCGGCGCGTGACGCGGTGACCGTATCAGGTAGTTACGTCTTAATACCGTCACCGTTCAGGAAGGATGCTACGCTGGAGGGCTCCCGAGAGTCAATACGGTCTGCCGTTTGATTCGGAAGGGAGCCTTTGTTTTGTGCATGATTGTTTGCCTGAGACGCAATTTTATTGACACAGGACATAACAGACTTATATCCTATGTATGGCAGGTTGCCTCACAAGACATCTATTGAGCATACATTATAGCCAGACACTTCGAACTGTTGGTAGCCAGATGGCTAAGCTTCTGATGGCCCTCTACGACTCCGGCCTAACCACGTTCACAAGTTCGGATGCCGTACGGATCACGGGACTAAGCCCGTCGCATGCAAGTAGTCTTCTTCACAAGGCCTCCAAACGAGGCCTGGTAGCGAAGCTCAAACGGGGCTTGTTCGTGATCGTTCCCCCGGAACTGGGATCCTCCATCGAGTATTCGGGAAACCCCTATGTCGTTGCACGCTATCTGGCTGGTTCGGTTCCCTATTTTGTCTCTCATGCGTCGGCCATGGAACTACATCGCATGGTGACCCAGCCACAACTTACCGTCTTCGTCTCCAGCACGAAACGGATATTAAACCAAAAGATTCGCGGAACCCAATTCCGATTTGTTCTCCTGCAAGCCGCTCAGTATTTCGGCAACGCGAAAATTTGGGTGACGAAACAAGAACCGGTCGAGGTGAGCGACCTCGAACGGACGGTCATCGACGGGCTGAGACAACCCGAATACTGCGGCGGCATAACCGAGGTGGCCAAAGGGCTCCAGATGCGCCGCCCCGACATCCAAGTGAACAAACTCCTGGATTACGCGACGCGACTGGGCGTGAGCTCGGTGACGGGAAGACTCGGCTACCTGCTTGAGCTTTACGAGATCGCCGATTCAGACCAACTTAAAACTCTCCAGCACTTGCTCGGCACCGCTTACGTTGCACTCGACCCCGTCTTACCCCACGAAGGACCATACGTCGCAAAATGGCGTCTCCAGCTCAACATCTCTCCCGAAGAACTGCAATCCGTTTGGAGCACCTAAGTGATTCCGCAGCGAAATCTTTCTTTGCTTTCCAATCGTGGCGCCGCCGGCGGACAACGCCGAATCCCCGAAGACGTTCTCGAGCGGGACTATTGTCTTGCGTGGTTTCTGAGTGCCCTGGCGGAATCTTCGCTCAAGCCGATCCTCGCCTTCAAAGGAGGAACTGCCTTAAAGCGTTGCTACTTCTCCGACTATCGTTTTTCGGAGGATTTGGATTTTACGTTGCAAAGGCCAATCGCCTTCGAGGAAATACTCGCGCGCTTGGACGGTATCTACGCCGCGGTCCTCGAAGCATCCGGTATTGCGTTCAGTTTCGATCGTCACGATGCTCATCACCACGCAAACAGTCATACCTACTACCTTCGTTACATTGGACCGCTACCGAGAGGGAGCAACGTTAAGGTTGATATCACGATTGCCGAGCGTGTGGTATTTCCGCTCAACGAGCGACCTGTTCTGCGAGGATACCAAGAATTCACCGACCTTCCGGAGAATCGTTTTCTTTCGGCGTATTCGCTTGAGGAAATCGCCGCAGAGAAGATCGTTGCTCTCGCCGATCCGGCTAGAAACGAACCTCGCGATCTCTACGATCTTTGGTATCTTGCGACCCAGGAAGGACTCGAAATCGATCAAGTCGTACCCGCAATCTGCAGCAAATTAGAGTTCCGGGGCAGGCCGTGCGCAGGCCTGCAAGTCTCGATCGCTCGAAAAGAAGCACGGCTGGAAGCGCTTTGGCTCGCACGGCTGTCCCACCAAATGACAATCCTTCCACCGTTTGACCAGGTCTTCAGAGCCGTGCGAAGAATCATTCGCCAAGCCAACTTACCGTAAGGCGCACCCGCGTCTCGCGAGCGGGCTGCTTCTTTCGAGCGGAGAAAAGGAGGGCGTAGGGCTCCAGGCGAAAAAAACAAGACCCCGGGGTGCCCATTTTCTGGAGAGAGCAAATCCTGGGGAAATGGCAAATGTGACTGCTCGGAGAAAGCGCTCTTGCCTGCCGCCCTGCGCGCGAGCTGCTGGTTCGCCGGTTCTCATCGGAGAAGTAGACGATCCACACGATCTCCACAGATTTCAACGAGATTCAGAGCCGCTCGTATTGACATCGCATCGAGGATCGAACTTAAATGGCACTTGCCATGAACAAGAGTCGCCAGGAATTTTGCGGGAAGTGTGACGTGGAGCTTGACCGCGATCGAGTCGTTGATTTCACTTTAAAAAACGGGCCGCGGGTCTGCGAATCGTGTTTTGTAAGAGAAACGTCGCGCCCACGAACGATCCAGACGGATTTTTCTCCCCGACGCCAAGACTGGCGCGCCAGCTGATCCTGTTCGGGCGAAACGACCGCCTCCCGAGGAGAAGTATCCATCTTCGGGGCTCGCTCACAACGCACTCTGCAGTACCTTCTGGAACTCTCCATCCGCAATGAGGCGCGACACGGCCGCAATATCGGCCGAAAGTGATCGGTCCTTGTCGACTGGCTTCGAGACCGATCTCAGGAGGTCTTTGGCCTTCTGCGCATGGAGTCCGGTCCCGAGCGGAGCCAAATATTCCAGGCCCTGGCACGCCGCGAGGAGCTCGATAGCCAGCACGTTACGAAGATTCTCCAGCATCGCCGAGAGCCGCCTGGCCGCACCCATCCCCATCGACACATAGTCTTCTTGGTTAGCCGAAGTGGGCACCGAATCGACCGAGTGAGGAAAGGACATCGCCCGGGTCTCGCTCACGAGCGCCGCCGCGGCGACGTGCAGGATCATAAAGCCCGAGTTCAGGCCAGGTTCTGCAACGAGAAAGGCTGGTAATCCGCTCATTTGGGGATTCACCATCTGCTCGGTGCGGCGCTCGGAAATGCCCGCAAGCGTCGCAATCGAAACCGCCATCTGATCCGCCGCCATGGCGAGCGGCTGACCGTGAAAATTGCCGCCGCTCAAAACTTCGGCTGTTTCGGCAAAGACCAGGGGGTTGTCGGTTGCGGCATTCACTTCAACCAGAAGAGTGTCGCGTATGTGCCGTTTGCTTCTTGCGCTGTTCGACGTCCATCTCTTCGAGCTCGACCTGCTCGTAGAAGTTGTGGTTCCTGAGCTTCCTTTTCTGGTTGAAACTCCTCCCATATGTATATTGCAAGAGCCAGCCCTTCAAATTACCTTTGGACTCGTCGAAAAGTTCGGCTCTTTGATAAAAGTCGGTGAAGACGGTTTGCACTACGTCTTCGGCTTCGCCCACATCGTGAATAATGCGCAAGGCGACGCTCATGACCAGGCGGTAGTAGCGATCAAAAATCACAGCCATAGCCTCTTGATCACCGGCAAGCAGCAGCCGGACCAAGTCGCCGTCGGAAACTTCGTCGACGGCATCTTTTCGGGATAGGTACACGTGTCCCGTTCCTCACCCTGACGAGCGCTGCGATTCGCTACAATGATGAGAACGCTAACACAAAAGTCCAATCATAGATGATGGGAATGGCGAACATTATTTTTTGGTGAGGGTGGTAAAGATCGACAGCGGAGCGTGTACTTATAAAAATGGGGACAGGTCGTACTGTCTGGAAGCAAAGGTGCGTACGACGGCAGTGCAACGTCAAGTTTGCCTGTGTCAATATCGTTCCAAAATGGAACGATATTGACATCTGGGCAGAACAGATCTTCCTAGCCAACTTCTTCCCCGCATCTCCGCCCTTTGGCTCAAGCCTGGTTGGGTAACACCCATGAACCGGGTAGATCATTAGAATGGTTATCCAGAATGTAGTCTGGTGTGGGCAAGCAATTGATCGTGTCTCATAAATATGGGAACGTACGATCGTGAAACTAACTTTTGAAATTCCGGATGTCATTTTTCGCCGTGCGAAGACGGTCGCGGCCGAGCGGGGCATCCCGCTTCGGGAGTTTGTCACGGAAGCAGTCAAGGACAAGCTGGCCGCCAATGCCAGGGCAGGTGAAAAGCCCTGGATGAAACTTATGGGCAAGCTGAAGCATTTGCGCAAGGAAAGCGCGCGCATCAACCGCCTTATCGGGCGGGATTCCGAGAAGATCGATACGGAGATGTGGGATTGATTCTCGACACGGCACCACTCTTTGAGCTTCTAGGCGGGATGCGGTTTGTTCCTTACTCTACGCCTTCAGATATCCGCCGCTTCACCGTCCGGCTTCTCTAAGCGTTTGAACCGAGGCATCAATAGCAGTACTTCTTTCAGAATGTCTTGTGGGTTCTCTTCGAGGGCGGAGGAGATTTCGATCATCGCTGTAAGTGAGGGTGTGTTTATGCGTCTTTCTAAATGACCTATGTACTTTTCGCTGTAACCACTCTTCGAAGCTACCTGATGCTGTTTAAGACCAAGTTGCCTACGCCGCTCTACAAGAATCCTGGCGAACGCGGCCCGGACGACCGGGTCCTTCCGGTGCGCATTCTCGTTAGGTTTGCCGCTCTTCTTCGCCATGAGCGGCGTAATAATGGAGTCTTGTAGATTATAGTTCCAGGAAGTATACTATCCCTCAAATGAGCATAATGGCGAGGCGATTGCAGGGCGCGGGCATCGCCAGCAGCTATCCCCCGCGCGTATCGCGGCGTCTTCTTCGATTGGCCGGGAGCAGGCTTTCCACTCGACCGATGAGCTCGGATCCCGTGATGCCAAGTACCCGGGCTATCTCTAGAATGGCTATCAACGAGGGGCTATTCTTTCCACGTTCAAGTAGGCTTATGTATTTCGGGTGGTACCCGCTATCGAAAGCCAGAGCTTCTTGGGTCATGTTGCGTTCATCGCGTAGGTTCAGCAGCACGCGGGCAAAAGCGCGCTTTTCGAGAGCGCCACGATCGTCCATGTTGCCAGAGCGGGCCATCGGCAGCCCTGATCGTGGGCAAATTCAACATATGATGCCACAAACTATACTATCCATAAATGCTTGGGATTGTTACGGATCTTCATCTGTTGCGAGATTTGCAAGCGAGGATTAGGTGGATTCTTTCGCCGCACTCCGTTTTCCTTCACTGCCATTCTCCCGGCGCAAAGCCGCTGCCAGGGAGATTGTCGGAAACCAGACACTTACTCCCGCACCGGTTTCCGACGAGTCTTTGCTGAATCAGATTTGCGCTGGCGATCGCGAGGCCCTGGCCGCGCTCTTTGAGCGTTATGCGCGGCTGACTCGGAGCGTGGCCCTACGCATCTTGAGAGATACAGCCGAGGCAGAGGACCTCGTCCAAGACTTGTTTCTCTTTATCGAGCGGAAGTGCGGAATCTTCGACAGCTCCAAAAGCACGGCGCGGTCCTGGCTCGTCCAGATGGCGTATCACCGGGCCATCGACCGGCGACGTTATCTGAAGACCCGCCAGTTTTACGCACCGCCCATTCAACCAAATAGCACGCAAGTGGTCGGAAACCCGACCACGGAAAGCGATTATTCCGCGGAAGCTGTTTTTGGCCGTAATGGTTTAGAGAAAATCGTGAATGGGTTGTCGGCTGATCAACGCGAGACTCTGCGCCTCTACTTTTTCGATGGATACACGCTAGCAGAGGCCAGCAAAAAACTGGGCCAACCGCTCGGGAACGTCCGGCACCACTACTATCGAGCGCTCGACAAGCTACGCAAGGAAATATTCGCAAATGATCGGCAACCCACCGAAGGGTGTGCTAAATAGATAGCGAGATCCAGGGATCGGGAAGCGGCTCAAGATGCAACCTCATGACGAATTCCTCGAACTGTGTGCCGTATCCACGTCGGGCGAGCTAAGCGAACAAGAGAAGAGCAAGCTCGACGCGCACCTTTCGGGGTGCGCCGATTGCCGGCAAGCGTTGCATGAGTTCGAGGCTGCCGTAGATCTAGGCGTCCCATTTCTCGCCTCGAAATTATCCGCCGGACCTTCCGCCGATTCTTCCGAACCCTTCGTGTCACCCCAAACGAAGTCAGAGCCAGCTGCATCTCTTGACCCACCGGTGCGACTGCGGATGGACGCGAACGAAGCAGACGCTCGACCCCACGCCGGGCAAAGAGGTTTTGCCTTCGCTCAAAGAAACGGACATCGCCGCACCCAAATCAATTGGAACTACGTTTGGCTTCCCTTCGCGGCTTGCATCCTGCTGACCGTAGCCCTGGGCATCTTTGCCTACAGAACCGGCAGAAGCCACAGTGTCGCATCGACTCAAACGATCTCGGACGCGCCCGACACGCGAATCGAGGCCCTGGAACAGCAGATGAGCGATGCCGGGCACGAGCGCGACGGTTTGCGAACGGAACTCGCGAAGCGCGACCGCGTCATCTCCGACCTCCGGCACGAAACACAAATACAGTCGGCTTCACTCGACGAAATGAAAAGCGCGCAAGCCAATCTCGAAGAATCGATCCAAAGGGACGAAGGCCAGAAACAGGAAAGCGCTCGAGACCGAAGCACTCTCGCGCAGCAGCGCGACGCTGCGCAGGCTTCCCTCCAAAAAACTCAAGATCAGCTCGCTTCGCTCGAACGGCAGCGGCTTCAGGGCGAATCGCGCGCCGATAGCCTGGCAGCCCAGGTGAACGATCTCCATGCGCAGCTTCGCGACCGAGAACAGACTCTCAGCAAACAGCAGGACTTGCTCGCCCACGACCGTGACGTGCGGGAATTGATCGGAGCGCGGGACCTCTATATCGCGGAGATTTATAACGTGGCCGGCGATGGGGTTACGCAAAAACCTTACGGCCGCGTTTTCTACACCAAGGGAAAGTCGCTTGTCTTCTACGCCTACGATCTCGACAAAGAGGCCGGCGTCCGAACGGCGAGCACATTCCAGGCCTGGGGAAAACATGGGCCCGACCGAGGGCAAGCCTTGAACCTCGGAATCTTCTATGAAGACAGCGCCGCAAAGAAACGATGGGTACTCAAGTTCGATGATCCCAAGACGCTCGAACAGATCGATGCGGTTTTCGTGACCGTTGAACCGAATGGCGGCAGCGCCAAGCCCAGCGGGAGTCCTCTTCTTTTTACCTACCTCAAGATCGGACCAAATCACCCTTAGTTACTTGCTTCCTTGGTATGGTCAGTTCGTTCTCCGATGACAGCGCCACGGTACATCTTCCGCTTGTCCTTCCGTAGGCTTAAGAAGAACGACGCAATTCATTTCCCGGAGGAGAAACAACATGGGACTGCGAAGGATGGGTTTTCTTGGAGTCGTGACCCTTATCTTGGCGGGTTGCTTATCTGCGCAGTCACCAAACGGAATCATCAACGGTCTGGTGCTCGACCCTTCCGGAAGCATAATTCCGGGTGCCGAAATCCGGATTGCGAACGACGCAACGGGTGTCCAGTACACCGGCAAGACGAACGACGAAGGCATCTACGTCGTGACCAATCTCCCACCCGGTCCGTATCGGCTGCAGGTCTCCAAGATCGGATTCAAGACCCTGATCAAACCCGACATCATCCTGAACGTTCAAGACTCGCTCGCCATCAATTTCACTCTTCCAGTCGGAGCCGCTTCCGAAGTCGTGACCGTTACGGGCGGTGCTCCCCTGGTGAATACGGAATCGGGTTCGGTGAGTACGGTGATCGACCGGCAGTTTGTCGAGAACCTTCCCCTCAATGGGCGAAGTTTCAACGCGCTGCTGCAGCTCACACCCGGAGTAGTGATAGCGGCGACGAGCACGTACAACCAGGGTCAATTCAGCATCGCGGGTCAGAGGACCAGCGCGAATAACTTCCTCATCGACGGTGTCTCGGGGAACTTCGGTGTATCGGCCCAGTCGTCCGTCGGGACTTCCGGCGGCGCAACACAAGCTTTCAGCGCCCTCGGTGGAACCAGCAGCCTCGTCTCGGTCGAGGATCTCGAGGAATTTCGAGTGGAGACGTCTTCCTTCGCGCCGGAATTTGGCCGCTCGCCGGGCGGACAAGTGATACTAACGACGCGTTCGGGCACCAATGATTTTCACGGAGGCGTCTACGAATACTTTCGCAATAATGTTCTCGATGCCAACGATTGGTTTGCAAACCAGTCGGGGCAACCGCGCGCTGCCGAACGACACAATGACTTCGGCGGATTCTTGGGAGGACCGATTCAAAAGGACAAGACCTTCGTGTTCGTCTCGTACGAAGGAGCACGGCTGCGCCAACCCGAAACGACGGTCGTCGAGGTACCGTCCTTGTTTGCGAGGACCACGGCCCCCAGTGCGATCGCTCCGTTTCTTGACGCCTATCCCCAACCTCCGGGCGGAACGATCACTCCCGGCGTTTACACCGAACCATTCACTGGAAACTTTTCGAATCCCTCGACTCTGAATGCGGGAAGCATCCGTGTGGATCATACGGTCAATGAGCGCTTGTCGATCTTCGGGCGTTATAACGAAGCTCCCTCCTCAACGGCGGCGCGAACGAACACGCTGAGCGAGGTCGCTGCAACCGACATCGGGACCCGAACGGTAACAGTCGGTGCGACGCTCGTGCTGAGCCCCCTTATGGCGAATAACTTCCGGGCGAACTACTCCACGCAAAGTGCCAGTGGCGTGACGAGTTTGGACTCCTTTGGCGGAGCCGTGCCCCCGAGTCTCAGCGTTCTCGGGCCCAATCTCTTGAATCCGGGCAGCTTTGATCTCGAGTTTGGCACGCTCGATACGGGGTTTTATTCGACCGGGCCAGAAGCAAAAAATCGAAGCACGCAGCTCAATTTCGCGGACGATTTCACCCTATCGCACGGAACGCACCGGTGGAAATTCGGCGGCGACTACCGCGCCATCTACCTGAACCTCAGTCCATCGCCCGCACTGGAATACATTGTGAGCAGTGTGTCCAATTTCTTGGCTACCAGCGAAGCGGACTACGGTATCTACGGGCTCAATACCAAGCCTACAAAGTTTCTGTTTCAAGCGACCGGTCTCTACGGCCAGGACACTTGGAAAATCAATTCGAGAATGACTCTAGTATATGGCCTGCGATGGGAACTCAATCCGGCGCCATCGGGAAGGGGCGCTACAACTCTTGCGGCTTGGCAAAACGTAAATAACCCCGCCGCCATCGCCCCGGCACCGGCAGGCAGTTCGTTGTGGAGCACAACCTATTCGAATTTTGCACCGCGCGTCGGCGTAGCCTACAGTCTGACATCGAACGGGAGCCTGGTGCTGCGGGCGGGCGCGGGCATTTTCTACGATCTGGGAACGGACGCCGCGGGTTTCCTCGGAGCGACCTTTCCCAATTCAGCCTCCCAATGCTGCCCCACCGCATCGCTTCCTCTCGCCGACGCGACGCCTTACGTCCCGATCATTTCCCTGCTGCCTCCGTATCCCGTCGACACGGCGGGATTCGCACCAAATTTGAAACTTCCGCGCTCCTACCAGTGGAACGTCGCACTTGAGAAATCGTTGGGTGGCCAGCAAGCCTTGTCCCTGACCTACGTCGGGCAAGCGGGACGCGACCTGTTGCGCCAAGAGGGCCTCGACCAGCCGAATATAAACTTCTCCGGCGTGTTTCTGCTGACGCAAAACAGTGCGCGGTCCAACTACAACGCATTGCAAATTCAATATCGCCGACCCATCGCCGCACAGCTACAGGTATTGCTGAATTACACGTGGTCCCATTCCCTTGATAACGCTTCGGACGATACGGTCGACGCCACGGCCGTTTCGAGCGCCGTACTTTCTGCCGCCAGAGACTACTCTTCCTCCGCGTTCGACGTTGGCCAAAGTTTCTCGGCGGGGTTTAGCTATTCGATTCCAAAGGCATCCAGACAAGAGTTCTGGTCTGCCCTGACTCGCGACTGGTCTCTCGACGGACTGATTGTCGCAAGGACCGGGTTTCCCTTTAATGCCTCCGTTCTTACCTCGACGATTTCGGGCGTGCCCCCGCGCCCGGACCTGGTTCCGGGTCAGCCTATTTGGATCGCCAATCCGACGGCGGGAGGTGGCAAGAGCCTAAATCCAAATGCATTCGCGATCCCCGCGGCTGGCGAGCAGGGAAGCGAAGGTCGTAACGACATCCGGGGATTCGGGCTCACCGAACTCGACCTGTCGATCGTACGGAAATTTTCTTTGACCGATCGGCTGGGCCTGCAGTTCCGTGTAGATGCGTTTAATCTTCTGAACCACCCTAATTTTTCGAATCCGCTCGGGTACATCGGCTACGGTCCGACTTACCTTGCATCCTCCCAGATGCTCAACAACGGTCTAGGAGGACTCAATCCGCTTTTCCAGGAAGGCGGTCCCAGGTCGCTGCAGCTTTCCTTAAAACTCTCCTTTTGATGGCCCAGTTGAGTCGATCGCTGATGGATAAGGTCAGAACTGTGTTCACTATGCCGATCGAGCCAAGAAAGCCCGCGAGCTCCCTCTCGATGCGGAGGCTCCTGTCGCTGCTCCTCGTGGCCCTGATCTGGCCAGCGATTTGTCATTCGACGCACGAAAAGAGGCGCTTCACTGTAGCCGACGATATCGGCCTCTCGCACTTTGGGGACCCGTACACAGTTCAGGCCGAGCCGATTACCTTTTCGCCGAACGGCGAGTTTTTCGTCGTCGATACGGAGCGCGGACGCATGGATATCAACCGTCCAGAATCGACTCTTCGCGTGTACCGAACTGCGAGTATCGGGCGATTCCTTCAATCCTCATCGAACGGCAAAGAGCCCGCAGCAGTTTGGACGTTCGCCAAGTCCTCTTACCGTGACGGTCCGATTATCAAAAATATCCAGTGGCTCTCCGACTCGAAAGGCTTCGCTTTCCTCGCCAAGACTTCGGTCGGCAAGGACCAACTCTTCCTCGCGGACCTCAGCACAAAAAACATTTTGACTCTCACGCCGGGCGATCAACAGGTGACTAGCTTCGATATTCGCGATCGAAGCCACTACGTCTATTGCATTCAGAGCCCTGAGACGCGCCAAGCCGAGATTCGGGAAAACCGATCTGCCGCCATTCCTGCGAGGGGTCACACGATTTATGACCTGTTGTTCGGAGCGAGTGGCGAGTTGCGCTTTACAACACTTGCGGGGTATGACGTGAGTGAGCTCTGGGCGGTCGTCGATGGCAGGCGGTTCCTGGTTCGCAACCGAAGCGGTCAGCCCATTCCGATTCGGTTCGATGGCCAGATGGCGCTTGCGCTTTCGCCCGATGGACAGTCTGTCGTAACCGCGCTTACGGTTAACGATGTGCCGCAGGAATGGGTTGCCATGTACCCTTCCGCCTATCCTTCCGGTGCCTATTCGATCAAGGCGGGACATCAAGACCCTGTCGCGCGCAATCAAAGCGGTTCCGTCAGCGAATACGCCGCCGTCGACTTGTCGAGCGGACGTGTCGCGCGTTTAACCAGAGCCCCTGTGGGCAACGCGGCGGGATGGTGGGCGGATCTAAAAGCGGCATGGTCGTCCGATGGAAAGTTCGTCGTGCTCCCTAATACTTTTATTCCGCCCGATCCAGGTCAAGATGGGACGAACGCCAGCGCCCCCTGCACCGCGGTCGTTGAGATTCGAAGGCTCGACATCAGCTGCGTTGCGCGACTGCCTGGTCAGCCGACCAGCTCAAGCGACGAAAAAAGTCTACGGATGATCGTTGGCGCCAGCTTCTTTCGCGGAACAGACGCGCGTGTTGCCATTCGGTACTTGCTTCCTGACGGTTCCAAAAAGTCGGAATACCACTCCCGAGAACGGGACGGTTCATGGAGTCTCGAATCCGGAGCGTTTGAGGAACATGCGGTTCGCCGTCCTGCCGTCGACGTCTTCATTACGCAGGATCTGAATTCACCTCCGCGGTTGATGGGCACGGATCATGCGACGGGTGAAGCGAAGATCCTTTGGGATCCCAACCCGCAATTGAAACGCATCTCTTTGGGCGAGGAGTCGGTGTTTCGATGGAAGGATGACACCGGCCGCGATTGGATGGGAGGGTTATACAAGCCACCCGACTTCGAGCCAGGCCGACGTTATCCGTTGGTTATTCAGACCCACGGATTCCGGCCGAGAAGCTTCAATCCATCGGGAATCTATCCGACGGCGTTCGCAGCTCAAGAGCTCGCCGCTGCTGAAATTGTAGTGCTGCAAATCGATGACTGTCCGATCCGGCTCACGACCGAAGAGGCGTCCTGTCAGGTGTCCGGCTATGAGTCGGCGGTGAAGGAGCTGGCTGCTGCAGGCGTGATCGATCCCGATCGGGTGGGGATCATCGGCTTCAGCCGAACCTGCTATTACGTGATGCAGGCGCTTACCGACGCCAAGCTGCACTTGCGGGCGGCTTCGATCACCGACGGGATCGTACTTGGCTACGTCGAATACATCATGGATTGGGAGGGTGAAAGCAATGACGTGGGACGCGACACCGACATCCTGATGGGCGCTCCGCCATTTGGAAAGGGACTTGAGAAGTGGCTCAAGAATTCTCCCGAATTCAACCTGGATCGCGTGGCATCTCCGTTACAGATCGTCGTCCGAGGTCGTCCAGGTCTCCTCTCTCTGTGGGAACCTTATGCAGGGCTCAATTACTTGCACAAACCTGTGGATCTGATTCTTCTTCCCGACGCAGGAACGCACCCCTTAACCAATCCCGCCCAGCGCGCCGTCTCGCAGACTGGGACCGTGGATTGGTTTCGATTCTGGTTGAACGATGAGGTTGATCCAGAACCACGCAAGCGCGCGCAATACGATCGGTGGCGAGCTCTTCGCGATCTTGAACAAGCGAAGTCCGGGGAACACGCAGTGGATTCCGCTTCTCCGCACGGAACCGAATAGCAGCAGTCTTGCAGACGAAAGATATTCAGGCGATAAGGAACCGCAAGACGCGAGGCGCCTCGCGCGTTGCGGTCGAGCCTTACTCGTCCGCCTCATAGGCGGGAGTGGTGTGGATCGGATTGCCTACCATCGTGTCAGGCGTCCCGAGGAACTTCGTGTGGCTCTCAATCGCCCGAATCGCTTCGGCAGCGATTCGAACTTCCGGCTTTTCGTATTTCATGGGTATCACCCCCTTTTTTTGTGAAATTAACTTTCAGCTGAAAGATCGTGTTGTTGGGCGACCTTCTGCCGCTTCGTCGCGAGCCGATTTCTTTGGGGAGCTGCCGGCTCGAATTTGAGGAGGCCCCGGCCAACGATGCTGCGCAACCAGCCTTCTATTCCGATCGTTCGCAGCATGGCGATCGGATGTGTCCCACGGCCGAGCCTGGCTCGCTCGAGTTCCTGGCGGAACGCGGCGGAATCAACAATTCCCAACGATGACAAGATCATTGACTCGGACGATTGATCGAACAGATGGAACTCCGGCGAAATTCCGGTCGCGGAGCGACGCGCTACGAAGGCCTTGCGTTTTCGCTCCAAAACTTCCTCGGGCACGAGTCCGACAAGCGCGCGGCGCATCAGCGAACGGCGCCGGCCAGGCCTAAGCAACTGTTCTCGCGGAACGGCAAACAGGAATTCCAGTAAGTCCCGGTCAAGATAGGGATAGCGCTTCTCATAGACAGGGCCCGCGGGGAGCACGCTCACCCCAAGTTGCCGGCGCAGGGCATCTAATGTCGAGAGATTCTCCTGAAGCGTTGGAAGAGGACCGAACAGACGAACCCTGCGGTCGTATCCTGCGAGAGCCAACCTGTGGCGCCGGGCGAAGCCGGGTTCGAGCCACGGTGCGGGACCAAGGTGCGCGGGTCGGCCTGCTAGCGCAGGCGGAAGAAATCGGCATAGTGTTTCCCCCAATAAATGGAACCATGGCTTTCTCTTATCGAGCGACCAGACCTTGAGTTGATGCGCGAGCTTTCTGAGTTCGGCCCGAGCGGCCAGGTCGGCGAGTTCCGACGTCGCGACGGGCACGCCGCCGAGCACTTCGTCTCCGCCGAAACCAGAGAGAAGCACGCGGTGGCCCTTCTCAGTCAGAAACGCGTTCAACTTCTCCTCGGCTGGTGAAGGTTCACTCTGCGAGGCGGGTAAGATCCGGAGCGGTCCCGCTTTGGAGTGGGTCGCCCCGCCATATTCTTGAGCGACGTCAATGTGCAGTCCGGTTCGACCTCGCTGTCGCTCGACCTTGGAGAAGAAGGGACGCTCATTCCAGTTCGGTTCGGAATCATCGAAGTAAGACACTGTGTCGAGGCTTGGCGCGTCGACGCCGGAAGCGACGAGTGAATCCGCCATGCAGACGATGGAGGAAGAATCCATCCCGCCACTCAGTTCGGCGAGGACCGGATGGGCCGAGCGCAATCTGCGCCGGACGGACTCCGCGAAAACGGTGCGGAAACGTTCCTCGTAATCCTGGTCGGATCCGTAACGGATCGCACGGTCTGGATCAAAGTCCCAATATCTTTCGACCGTCGCGCCTCCAGGACGGATCCGAACCAAGCAAGCAGGCGGTACCGAAGCGATGCCTGCGTACGGCGTCAGATGGACGGCGGGGAAAAACGATAAACACCCGGCGATGTATTCTTCTTCGAGAACGAAGGTCTTCTCGGAAAACAGGACCAACGGATCGAGGATCGTCGACCAACGGACGCCGCGGTCCGCGAGCAAGTAGTAGAGTGGGCGTGTTCCGACCGGGTCTTTCGCGAGCAGCAGCGTGCGGTCGGCCGGATTCCAGATCGATACCGCCCAGTCGCCCAACAGTCTTCCCAGGCAGTCCGTACCCCAGCGTTCATACGCGGCCCCGACGATTGCCGCGTCTGGCGAGCCCACCCGAAGCCCGACAGACAACAACCGAATCAGCTCGGCGCGATTGTCGAGACGTCCATCCCAGGTGATCACCGCGCCTGACCTAGTGAGACGGGGCTGTCTTTCTTCTCTCAACTCATCGGTTACGTTAAGGGCCCCATACAAAACGTACACACCGTTTTCGGAATAGAAGTTCATTCCATCGGGAGCGTACGGCGCGAGGAGCGCCTCTATTTTTTCAGTGAAGGGCGGAGCGGCCGGCTCTCCCGCGAAATTCCATTTTCCGAACTGGACACTCATGACTCGCTCCCTGCTCGCTAGCGGCCTTGCGTGCACTAGCACCTGTCGAGGACGTCGTACATTTCTGGCGTATACGACTTGTCATTGACAACCTGGCCTTCGGCTTCCACCCAAGCGTGCGCCCTGAAGGGCACTTGCTGCGCGCCGATCACCATCTCGGCACGGACCCCGTATTGCCGCAGCAAGCACGCTGTCGCCGCGGATCGCTGCAGGCAGAGCACTTGTTTCGGGTACCAAATGCAAGCCATGTCGACGGCCGCACAAATCTCGGCGGAGGTCTTGCGGTGTTTCGCTATATTTTCGACCGGACAACTACGTACTCGCACGTAGAGCGCGGCGAAGTTGCCACGTGCGAGATACAGATCGAAGAAAATGAGCTTCCCGTACGCTTTCCAAAACAGAATCGACATAGGACGAAGCTCCTCGCTCACACCGTCAGCTCGAGCTGATCCGAGAGAAACGCCATGCGATCGGTCAGAGCTTCGATCCGTTCGCTCAAAGGAAGCACCGGTGAATGCCCCCGGAACTTGCTGTAATCGAGAATGACGGGATGGCGGGAACCGGTTGCGGCCTGCACACGCGCTGTCATTTTTCGAGCGTGCAGCGGATTGCAGTTGGTGTCGGCGTCTCCGGAAACGATCATCATCGCGGGATAGGCTTGTCCGTCCCGGACGCGGTGGTAGGGTGAATAGCCCGCGAGTGCGGCGAAGTCCGCCGGGTCTTCCGCCGTTCCAAATTCATCTTTTCAAACGTGCGACTGGTCAAAGAGATGGTAGCGAACCATGTCCATCAGGGGGGCAATCGCAACGGCGGCACGGAACAGATCCGGCCTCTGCGTAAGAGCCGCGCCTACCAGCAGTCCCGAGTTCGATCCTCCAAAGATGGCGAGTTTTTGGGGCGTGGTGCGGCCGGTCGCAATCAGCCATTCCGCGGCACACAGAAAGTCGTCGAAAGCCAGCTGACGATTGCGCCGCTTGGCCTGGTTGTGCCAAGTGGCGCCGAATTCCCCGCCGCCGCGAATCGAGGGAAGCGCGAACAAGCATCCGTGCTCGACGAGGTAAGCGACAAACACGCTGAACTGCGGCGTCACCGAAGCGCCGAAGCCGCCGTAGGAGGTCATGATGGCGGGGTGTGCGCCCGATTCGAGCGAGTCCCGGCGGCCCATCAAGAACACGGGAATCTTGGTCCCGTCCTTCGAGGTGTACGAAAGGCGTTGATGCGTGTAACTCGCGGAATCGAAGGGAACGGTTTTTCGGGCCCAAAGCTTGCGCTCGCCGTTTTCTCGGGAATATCGCCAGATACCGATCGGTTCGGTGAACGACTCCGCCTCGAAGGTCAGCTCCTCCGCTTGCGGCGGCCCGACCAGTCGAGCGCTTTCGCCCTCGCCCACGGGAACGTCGCCCGTTTTGCGGCCGCTTAAGTCGTACTCATAGATCTTAGTTTCGCCGTTCTTGATGTAGGAAGCGTAGATATGCTCCCGCACAACCGCCCATTGATGGATGCGGGCCTCTTGCTCGGGAAGAATCTCGACGAACTGCGGCTCGTCGTCGCGTTGAGGAAGGACTTCCACGACACGAAAGTTCGGTGCGTCACGATCGGTGAGCGCAAGGATTCGGCTCTTCGCGAGGATCGGCTCGAACATGTAGCGGGCGTCGGCCAAGACGCGCACGGTGAGCGAGCCGCCGTCGAACCGCTGGAGGCAGAAGTCGGTGTAGGTCGTGTCGAAACACTTGTTGACCAGAATCCCGAGATGTTGATCATTGCCGAGGATGAAGAGCCGGAGCCTCTTGTCCTCTCCCGCCGAGAAAATCTCTTCATCGTCTGTGAATGGAGTGCCGAGCATATGGTGGTAGGCGGCCCGATAGAACGGCCGCGCGGTTTCGAGCGGCTCGTGAGAGTAATAGAAGCTCTTGCCGTCGGGTGCAAAGACGAATCCGCGCAGGATTCCGCGTGGCAGCTCGTCGGCGATCTTTGCGCGCGTGCCGGTGTCGAGCAGCCGGAAAGTTCCTGTCCGCTCTCCTCCTTCTTTGACCTCGTATAGAAGCAAGCGCCCGTCGCGCGAAACACACAAGAGCTTGACCGAGCTAAATTTCCCCCGGCCTTCGGCGGCAGGGTCAACCAGCAAGTGGTCTTCCCCGACCTCACCTCGGCGCACGTAAATGCTGGGCTGTTCTTCGTCCGCGAAACGCTTGCGGAAAAAATATAGGCTCCCCGCTTGCTGCAGCGAGTCATAGGTTTCGACGGCAAGGAATTCACGAATGCGATTCCGGATTCGCGTTCGTCCCGCAAGGTTATCCAAATACGCTCGAGCGTACCGCGTCTGCTGTTCGATCCAATTGTGAGTGCGAGCAGAGTCCTGTTCTTCGAGCCAGCGGTAAGGGTCCGGCACTGGGACACCGTGAAGAATTTCGGTAACGGACTCACTGTCGGAAAATGGGGGAGGCGAAATCAAGCCGGACATTGTTCCCTCCTTTCAATCCGGTGCGATGTTTCGCGATACATGCGCCTGGCGAGGCTGCGGAAGTAGGCAGCGACCGATGGCTGGAGGGGCTCTTCGGACGAGCGCCAAGTATTTCCCGCAACCGCATAGACGAAGACCGCAACCAGGGGGGACGTGACCATCGCTTGCCTGAAGGCATCCGGAGGGAGAAGGGATTCCCAAGGACGAACATAAGCGGCGACCATGCTTTCGATCGCTCGCAGGTCATTCATGCCGTTGCGACGGAGGTGTTCACGAAGGTATTCAAACGTGATGGGCGGGCTCGTCACGCAGCCTTCGGCCCAGTCGAGAAAAACGCTCCGCCCGGGCAAAACGAAAATGTTTCCGGGATTGAAATCCAGATGTCCCAGAGTATCGGGCAGGCCAACTTCGCAAAGCGACGAACATGCTTGTTTAAGATGGTTTCCAAGGCAAGTGAGCTCAGGATTCGTCAAAGGTGCAGGTGTCTGTTTTTCTTGGGCGGCCATTAGTTCGCGCATGCGATCGATGAACGGGTCGATCTGCGCGACGAGTCTCGGCAATCGCAAGTCCTTGCATTGACCTTCGAGAAGCTCGTCTTCGTTTCCGATAGATAGAATTTGCAATCGAGCGAGATCTTCCGCTGCTTTCGACCACGTGGAGATCTCCGTGTCTTGATCGAGCCTGGTACCTCGAACATCACGAGTAAGCCAACCATTCCAAGCGGGGTGAACTCCGAGCA
>Ga0209333_1000615_pt1 | contig 19071 bp, 15 predicted proteins | sample BlaSpr_A8_OM2_O3_FD_187982 | JGI IMG/M metagenome (GOLD analysis project Ga0209333, IMG submission 187982) | Forest soil microbial communities from Thunder Bay, Ontario, Canada - Black Spruce, Ontario site 2_A8_OM2_O3 (SPAdes) (version 2) | ecosystem: Environmental > Terrestrial > Soil > Boreal... | reverse complement strand
CCGAAAGAAGCCAGCGCTGACTCGTTCTCCTGGAACAGGTTCTGTACCGGTCGGCGTGCTCAACGCATATCCGGTACTGTTGAAGACCTCCAGCGAACTGAAGACCGTGTTCAACCGCTTCCAGTCCTGGTAGTCGGCGTAAGAGAGATTGTTGCGTGGAAATCCAGCGGAGCTTTCATTCACCGCAACCAGCCGGGTCGGATCCGGATAAGGCAAGGGCTTGATCAGCGCCGCATCCACAAAAGCGAAGATGGCTACGCTGGCGCACAAGCCGAGGCCCAGAACCAGGATGGCGGTGCAGGTGAAGGCCGGGTTTTTTCGCAACTGGCGGATGGCATAGCGGGTATCCCGCAGCAGGTTTTCGACGATCGGGATAGTGCGGCGGTCGCGGTAAGCTTCTTTGACTGGCTCAATGCCGCCCAGCTTGAGCATGGCGTCCCGGCGGGCCTCTGCCGGGGACATGCCGGAGCGCAGGTTGTCGTCGATGTGCAGTTGGAGATGGGCTTCGATTTCATCGGAGAGGTCGCGATCGCGGCGGGCGCCCGGCCACAAGCCGGTGAGCCGGATCAGCCACGCGCGCAGCCGCCTCATGCGATATCTCCCGAGGGCGGCAGGAAACGCGCGAGAATCGAGGCGGCCTGCTGCCAATTCCGAGCTTCCTTCGCCAGTTGCCGGCGGCCGCTGCGCGTAAGCCTGTAAAACTTGGCTTTGCGGTTGTTCTCCGACACCCCCCATTCGGAGGCGATGGAGCCTTCCTGCTCCAGCTTCAGCAGCGCGGGATATAGAGTGCCGTAGTTCAGGGAAAGGAGATTTCCGCTGGTTTGCTCGATGCGGCGCGCAATGCCGTATCCGTGCAGAGGTCCCATGGTTTCGATGGTTTTCAGAACCATCAGGGCCAGGGTGCCTTGCCATACGTCGGTTTTTTCGTTCATGGTTGTCCTATTGTTTGCCCATAGAAAGGGTAGCACGTTTTGTATGGGGAAGCAATAGGACGTGGCGTACGCTTTCGTTCGTGCGCTACGGCAGGAACCGGTATCCTACGCCATGCACGGTCAGGAAATGCCGGGGCACATTAGGCTCCGGCTCCAGCTTCTGGCGCAGCTTTACCACGTGCGCATCCACCGTCCGTGTGTTGGGGAAGAACTCGTAGCCCCAGACCGAATTCAATATCATGTCTCGCGTGAGCGGCCGGTCCGGGTTCTGCAAGAAGTACGTGAGTAGGTTGTATTCGGCGGGCGTCAGCTTTAGCTCCTCGCCGCGCCGTGTGACCACGCGGCGCTCCAGATCCACCGCCACCTCGCTGAAATGTACGACTTTGCGCGCCTCGGGCGACGTGCGGCGCAGTACCGCGCGGATGCGCGCCAGCAGTTCGCGCGTGCCAAACGGCTTGACCACGTAGTCGTCTGCGCCGATCTCCAGCAGCAGCACCTTATCGATCTCATCCCCCAGGGCGCTCAGCACGATGATGGGCGTGACCACCTGCGCGGCGCGCAGTTGCTTGCAGATCTCCACGCCGTTCATGCCCGGCAAACGCAGATCCACCAGGATCAGGTCCGGCTTGAGCAGCAGGGATTTCTCGTAGCCCGCCCGCCCATCCGCCACCAGCACGGCGCGGAACCCCTCCTGCTCCAGCATCACGCCGATGGTATCGCGCAGGCTCTCGTCGTCGTCGATTACCAGAATGGTTTGCATGCGGGCGATGCTATCCATTGTATCTAAACGGGATTCCAAGACTTGTAAACTGCGCGTGGTAAGCTCGACAATGACGGTCACGGCAGTCATCGCATGCGGGTCACGGTCATTGGCACAGGATACGTAGGAACGGTGACGGGCGCTTGCCTGTCCTATTGCGGGCACCGCGTCACCTGTGTGGACACCGATGCGCAGAAGATCGATAAACTGCGCCGCGGCGAAATGCCCATCTATGAGCCCTGCCTGGAGGAACTGCTGCAACTGGCGGCGGCGCGCGGCGGCATCGACTTCACCACGGAACTGTCGGCGCCGGCCTCGGAAAGCGACGTGATTTTCATAGCGGTGGGGACGCCGCCGCTGGACACGGGTGAAGCCAATCTCTGCTATCTGGAAGCGGCCGCGCGCAGCATCGGAGCGGCCATGGACGCGCGAAAGTTCCGCGTGGTGGTGAACAAGTCCACAGTCCCCGTGGGCAGCGGCAACCTGGTGGAGGCGCTGGTGCGCGAGGGCATTCGGGACGCGCACCCCGGCGATAGGAAGAACATTCACTTCGGCGTGGCCAGCAATCCGGAGTTCCTGCGGGAAGGCAGCGCCATCGCGGATTCGCTGTATCCCGACCGCATCGTAATCGGCGCGGAAGAAGAGCGCACGCTGCAAGTGCTGCGCGAATTGTATGGGCCGCTGGTGGCGCAGAGCTTTCCGGCGCCCGCGTTTCTGCCACGCCCGGCAGCCGTGGCGCGGGTTCCGGTGGTGACCACTTCGTTGACCAGCGCGGAGATGATCAAGTATGCCGCCAACGCTTTTCTGGCCGTGAAGATCGGCTTCGCCAATGAGGTGGCCAACATCTGCGAGCGCGTGGGCGCGGAGGCCCCCGAAGTGATGGCGGGCATCGGGCTGGACGCGCGGATCGGATCGCGCTTCCTGAATCCCGGGTTGGGCTGGGGTGGCAGTTGTTTCGGCAAGGACATCCAGTCGCTGCTGCATACCGCGCGCGAGTACGGCTATCAGAGCCGTTTGCTGGAAGCCGCCCTGGAAGTGAACCGGGCGCAGCGGCAACTAGTCATTCAGAAGCTGCAGGAGAAGCTATTTATCCTGAAGGGCCGCAGCATCGCGCTGCTGGGCCTGGCGTTTAAGCCGGAGACCGATGACCTGCGCGACGCCCCCAGCCTGCAAATTGCCGAGCGTCTGCTGCAGATGGGCGCGCGGGTCAAGGTCTATGACCCGATCGCCATGCAGGCGTGCCGCGAGATCCACCCGGCGCTCAGAATCCAATACTGCGAATCGGCGGACGATGCGGCCCAGGATGCCGACGCGCTGGTGCTGGTGACGGAGTGGAAACAGTTCGCGCATCTGGATTTGCAGGGTCTGGCGAAGCGCATGGCGCGCGCGATTCTGGTGGACGGCCGCAACCTGTTCGATCCGGAGGCGGCGCGGCAGGCGGGGTTCGACTACTGCGGCATCGGGCGTCCGCAACGCGCCGCGCGCCACAATGGCGCGGCCGTGCCAATCCATACCAGGTAGGCGGCGCCGCTCGACCGGCCTGGCAGCGCTTCCGCGGATGGCTCACGCAACTTAGCTGGAAGGCGCCTCCCGCCGGTTTCAATCCACCCAGTTTCACCGAGCTTTGCCGTGCGGTTGTGACAAGTCCGGCATAGGCCGGCTCCGCCTGATGGGCCGTACGAGCCAGCACCCGAGTCAGTCCCGCGCCACTGACCTCCAATCCAAATCCATAAGATAGGGCTTGTCGTGGGCCCCAGTGGCAGTCCCATCTGCTTATTGAAAGGATCGCAGCCACACGCCGGCTACAACGTCTTCAGATACTCCAGCAGATCGTCTTTCTGTGCATCGGTGAGATCGATTCCGTACCGGTGGCCGCGATTGGAGTTTCCGGGAACGGAGGTATCCAGGCGGAAGCCAACAGCCGCGGCCTCGGGCCCGTCGGAGATGAATCCTACATTGACCGGGTCCAGCACGTCATAACCGCGATAGAAAACTCTCGGGCGCTGATCCTCGGGCATGAGTAGCGCGCGCAGATTGGGCACCGAGCCGTTGTGCAGATAGGGACCGCGCAGCCAGATACCGTCGATGGGCACGCGCGAATAGCCGTTGGTCTTGCGGTAGGCGGTGAACACGAACGGCGGCTTGGTGAACGTGTGGAAACGATCCACCAAACCCTGGCTGAACGAGCTTAGCCGGTTCGGGTCGGTACCGGTCTGCGCGATGTCCTCCACCTGTCCCACGCCGGCGCTGCCGAAGGCATGGCAACTGGCGCAGGCGGTTCCGAAGACCGTGGCTCCGCGCCCGGCCTTGTCCTTGTCGACAGGAAAGGGAAACGGCGGCGGCTGCAATTGCAGCAGGTAATCGGTCACGCGAGTAAAGCTGTCCGGCAGCACGGAACTAGGCGTCGCCCCCACGGCCATGGCCGCCGCGTAGTTGCGTTCGGTGATCTCGTTGTTGTTGCCGTGCAGCCACATGTGTTCGCGCGGTTTCTGGTTCCACACCTGCGGAAGGTCGGTGGTGCCGATGGTCCCATCGTCGGGCATGTGGAAGACCACGATCTTGGTGGGGTTGAAGGTGTCGGTGCGGCCCCTTCCCTGCGGTGGCCGGCTGTCCTGCCAGGCGTACTCGGCCTTCTGTTTCCAGCAGCGCAACCTTGGTGGCGGGAATGATCAAGTTGCGGCGGATGAGGCCGCGATGAATACGTGCGCCCCGAAAATGGCGCGGTTGCGCCAAGTTGGCGTTAGACTGGAATAACCGATGGCAATAGCGAAGCGCGGCAGCATTCGTGATGACACGCGGGAATACCGGCTCGTTTGCGCGGGACTAAGCAAAGAAGAACTCTTTGGACTTTATTACGCGCTCCAAGCCGAAGTTGACGCCAGAGCAGGATTTCGCAACCCCTTCCCGCTACAGTTCGGCCCGCATACGGTTCACGAAATCTTGCTCATAAGCGGACCGATAGCCGGTGCCGTTGGGACCAAGGTCCTTGATCTCATTACGGCAATCGTAAAGCGAAAACTAGAGGAGAGCGACGCGGGTAAAGGCAGCGTGACCATTTACGACCACAGCGGTAGGCCATCCGTTGTTGTCGAGACGAAGCCTCCGAAACGGAGGCGCTAGTCTTCGTCGCCGAACCCCATCTCGCCGGCATTGCGAACTGAGAACAAAGGTGGCTGCTCGCTCCTTGTGACGGTTACGGGCACGGCGTTCAAGTATCCCACTCCTTGTGTAGCAGTGTTTATCACGGTTGCTGGGCACTCCCAGGAATGATTGAAAATATTGAAAATGCAGGGGAGTAAACGTTGAAAACAGACAAGCCCCCCGCCCTTGTTTCTTCCTCGCCCTCAATCGGGGCTTGCGTTCTTGGGAGGTCCGCGCGCCACAACCGGGGTTTTCTTTGATCTCTTTGGTTAAGGTACTTGCGGTACCCAAGGCGCGCCGGGCGTCCCGCATGATATCAACAGTACAGGCGGTCCGTCTATGACTGAAGAGGAGCGGCGTTCGCAGATCCGCAGGTGGTTCGACATCCCGAAACCGGAGTTTCCAACTCGCGCCGTCGTGATTGGAATCATCATGGTGGCGGCTGGGTTCGCTCTCGCTGGCCACGGCGTGTTTGGGATCTTGCTCCCAGTTGCGGGCCTGGTCGTGGTGGGCGCATACGCCTTCGCTTATCGGAAGGGGCGGCGCGAGTACCTGAGTCGTCCAGCAGTCGAAGCAATGCTCGAATGGCTCGATCAAGACCTTGGACAATTGAAGGTGGCATCAAGCTGCGGTTTCGGCCTCAACGCGGGCGAACTGTCGCAGGATAGCGCCCTAGTTGTGGGGCCAGAGGAAACGCCCGGGGCACGGAAAGTGTACGAGGATGACGACGCCTCCCCGCGTCTCTATCCCCGTTGGAAGCTTGCGATGTTTCATTTCACTCCGGGTGTCGTGGCTGTCCATCAGTGCGTGTACGACTGGCGTTCCAACAATGCTACAGACGAACGGCGCGAAAGCATCGACTACCAACACCTGGTGACGGTGCGGACTGACGCGGATGGCGTTGGTGCGCGCCAGTTCGTTCTATCCCTTTCAAACCAAGAGCATACCGAGATTCCGCTGCGAAGCGGGAGGCATACTCCATTCAATGAACAACAGTTAAATGCCTTGGCGGATCGGGCAGTGCAAGCGATCCACACCGCCAAACGCGACTGGACGGCCGGAACGCATTCGCGCGGTGCGTCTGCTGCTACTGCGTCCATCCCTATACCATCAATCCCGTCGGTCGGGAGTCGCGGTCGGTTTTGTTCAGACTGTGGTCGGCAATTGCAAGCCACAGAAAGATTCTGTCCCGGATGTGGTGCGAGGGCCCAAACGTATAGATGATTTGGGATGGGGGTAAACCGCCCCTTGATGCCCAAAAAGCCGAGGCCTGTGAGAACGGCGAGTGATAGCCTTGCTGACTGCGTAGCGCGCCGCTAGGCGGCAATGAGCCAGCCCCCTTTGTTTCTACAGCTTCTCGGCAGAACCGCGCGTATTATACTCAATCTGCATTTGACATAGAGCGAGCTGTTCCCGCAGTCTGTAGGCGAAGCCCTTCGCGCGTCCAATCATTCCTAAGACCGACCCGAAAATCAGCGCGAGCACGATCACAGTGGCGGTGTGAGGGTCAGCCGGAGGACGCAAATCGCCATCCCTCCAAAACCAGACGATGGTGGGTACATAAGCGAGAGCTGCACCGATTCCCGATCCAACGCAGGCGTAGCCCACCAATATCCACGACGCTCTATCGTACAGGCGTTGGGCGTACTCCTCAAGCATGGTCGCCTGATACTTTATCAATTGAAGCCCCCGATCATGAACGCACCGTTCGGAATCGCGGCGCTCGCTGTGCGCGGAGGCCCTCACGAGAAGCACGGCGGGGACGTTGCGCTTCGCCTTCCGCCCCCTCTATCAGAACGGCTCCTGGCGGCCGCCGCCACACAGATCCACGGCGTGCTGTAGCGCCTTCGCGACCCGGTTAGCCAGCGTTTCGTCATAGAACTTAAAATTGCTCTCCTTGATGGCATCTGAACGTTTGAGTATCAGCACGAATACGGGAGGGTCAACCTTAACGCTCTGTTCTGGGTGGCCGGCCTTGGCGCGTACCTGCTGTTGCCGCTGATCCATCGGCATGACCAAGATCTCTTGAACCTGCCTTAGGTCAACCCAGCCGTCCTCATCAAACCTAGTTTCCCCGTTCTGAGTCATCCGCCAATGGTCATCGATACGGCAGCGACCGGCATCGGCGGACACGTTGGTCAACTCTAAGCTCCCCTTGAGAGTCCCATCGATTCCGGTGACGTTGTCATGGATGTACAGGATGTAATTCACCTTGCCGGGAAGCTTGTCCTGGATGAATTTCATGGTGTCCTGCAAGGTAGCCGCGTCTCCTCGCATCGGGGGCGGCGGGGGAACGTCCTGCGCTATCGCCGATCCAACACATGCCAGCGCGAGCGTCGTAATCCAGAATGCCTTCATTGCCAACAATTTTAGAGGCGGCATTCCGCATGCCGCAATGCTGTCCTTTGTTAGCGCCGAAGCGAGATCGTGTCCAAAAAGATACGCCGGGCCGCCGGGTCCGGTCACCGCCTCTGCGTCGCGTTGTTAATTAATTAAGTAGCCTGGTCGACGAAGAGGCTATTTCGGGCTGTGCGGCGGCCCGGCTACAACGTCTTCAGATACTCCAACAGATCGTCCTTCTGCGGGGCAGTAAGGTCGATTCCGTACCGGTGGCCGCGATTGGAGTTTCCGGGAACGGACGTATCCAGGCGGAATCCGACACCCGCCGCTTCAGGCCCGTCGGAGACGAATCCTACATTGACCGGGTCCAGCACGTCATAACCGCGATAGAAAACTTTGGGGCGCTGATCCTCGGGCATCAGCAGTGCGCGCAGATTGGGCACCGAGCCGTTGTGCAGATATGGACCGCGCAGCCAGATGCCGTCGATGGGTACGCGCGAATAGCCGTTGGTCTTGCGGTAGGCGGTGAACACGAACGGCGCCGTGGTGAAAGTGTGGAAACGATCCACCAGGCCCTGGCTAAACGAGCTGAGCCGGTTCGGATCGGTGCCGATCTGTGCGATGTCCTCCACCTGTCCCACGCCGGCGCTGCCGAAGGCATGGCAACCGGCGCAGGCGGTTCCGAAGACCGTGGCTCCGCGCCCGGCCTTGTCCTTATCCACAGGAAAGGGAAATGGCGGCGGCTGCAATTGCAGCAGGTAATCGGTTACGCGAGTAAAGCTGTCCGGCAGCACGGAACTAGGCGTCGCCCCCACGGCCATGGCCGCCGCGTAGTTGCGTTCGGTGATCTCGTTGTTGTTGCCGTCCCAGTGCAGCCACATGTGCTCGCGCGGCTTTTGGTTCCACACCTGCGGCAGGTCGGTGGTGCCGATGGTCCCATCGTCGGGCATGTGGAAGACCACGATCTTGGTGGGGTTGAAGGTGTCGGTGCGGCCCCTTCCTTGCGGCGGCCGGCTATCCTGCCAGGCGTACTCGGCCTTCTGTTCCAGCAGCGCGACCTTGGTGGCGGGAATGATTAGGGAGCGGTAGATCAAACCCTCGATCCAGGAGAATTGGTGTTGCTTGCCGATGGCCTCCATCAGGACCGAAGGGTTGAATCGCGGGTCGGCCGCCGCGCTGAAGAGGAAGCGCTGGAAGCCTTGCAGGTCCATGGTGTGGGCAGGCCCGCCGGGCACTACCACGGGCTTGGCGCCGGGGGCGGTGCGATACTGCGCGGTGTGGCAAAGCGAGCAGTTCGCCTCTAGACATTCGTAGCCGAACACGCGCTTGGCGAAACCCACCGGCCGATCCGCGCCTTCTTCCTGAATGAGTCCCAGCGAGGCATAGCCGCCCGGACCGGGCAGCTTGTCGGCGAAGACGTCGGGCAGCACTTTGAAGATCCAATAAGGAACGCGGCTGGAGGAGCCGAGGCCGATGGCGGCGTATTTGTAGTGCTGCACGATATCGGAATAAACCAACTCGGGCTGGTGGCGCAGCAGGTTGTCGTAAAGCACCCATCCGGCCAGGAGCAGCACGAACAACACCAGGACTGTGACGACGCGCACGGCAGTGTGCCGGGACGCTGCCTTGAGACCCGCGCCGATTCCGGCGAATAGTGAGCCGAGGATGGCCGGCAGCTTCTCGTGCGCGGGCAGGGCGGCTTGCAATAGAATGGCCTGCACCAGGCAGAACGCCCCGTCCGTGGCCAAGTAGGAGCCGAAGGATCCCTGACCGCTGGCCAGGCACCAGGCCCACAACACCACCGCCGCCAGGCGCGACACCACCAGCATCCATGAGTATCCGGGATAGCGCAACGGATCGCGGGCGGCCGGAATATAGAGGATGGTGAGCGCCAGCACCATGATGCCATGCGCGCGGTTCCACACGGTGGGGAAGCCCGGCGCAAGGCCCACGCCGACGTTGATGAAGTCCGGCGCGAACACCTCCATCGCTACGAAAAAGAGGTTGAACACGATCCCCAGCCACACTACCCGGCTAAACCATCGGGCGGCTGAGTTGGACGAGATCTCAGGTTGAAGTTGCGGTGTCATGTCTTGACTTCTCCTGCGGCAAGATTTCCAGTTTGCGCTAATGAGCGGCGGCCGCGGCGCCGAAGCTCTCCACAAACATGGGTTTATCTTCGGGGTCGCTGTCCTGGTAATAGGCAACGTGCGCCGCCGGGCCGTCCAGATCCAACACGGCATAGCCGTGGGAATGAAACTCGTCCCCCTTAGTCAGAAAAACACTCTCCATCGGCACGTCGAACTGCGGCTTGGCGGGGATCTCGTCGATACCCACGGGATACGCGCCGTGGCCCAAACATCGCGCCAGCACGCCCTCCCAATACTTGTAGATCACCTGGTTGTGCTCGTGCCCCCAGAACCACACGGCCACTTGCGGCAGGATGGGCCCGATCTGGCCCTGCAATCTCACGTTCACGCTCTGGCCGCCGATGTCCTCAATGGCGGTGAAAAGCTGGTGATGGCTGAGCAGCACGGTGCGGCGGCTGCCGGCTGTGGCCATCTTGTCGTTGAGCCAGGCGACCTCGGTGTCTTCAAGGTAGGTCGGCTTGGCCGCGAGCGCATCATCGTCGTGCAGTCCTGTGTCGAGCGCCACGAACTGCCAGTCGTCGTTGCGCAGGCAGAAGTAGCTGGCGGGCTGGCCCAGATCCTGGATCAGTTGGTAGTAAGGAACGCCGCCCGAGTACATATCGTGGTTGCCCGCCAGAGTGAAGGTGCGAATCTTACTGAGATCGAGGGTGCTCTTCCAGATGTTCAGGAAGTAGTTCTGCATTTCGAACTCGGTGCCCGCGTAGTAGATGTCGCCGAGGTGAATCACCAGATCGGGATTCTTGCGGGCGATGGCCTGCAGAAGGGCCTGGGCGTCGGCTTGCCCTGTTCCCCAGTCACCCACGATGGCGATGCGCGCGTTGGCGGGCACCTTCCAATCGATTATGAAATCGCTCAGCTTCTGCCAAACCTTGTATGGGGTCTTGCCTTGGTTGAGTTTGAATGCCACGTATTGCTCGGCGGCCTGCGCATAGCGCACGTCGCAGGTGCTGAATTGGCCAAGCTGGGCGCGCCAATCCTGTTCCGCCTGGCGGTTGCCCTCCACCTGGGCCTTGGCGATTTCCCACCAAATCGAGGAGCAGTACTTGGCCACGCCATCGCTGTCGTCGACGGCTCCGGCCTGCGCCTGGTGCGCGGGCGAGACGCCGGCTTTAAGATCCGCGGCAACCGTGCTGGTGGCCTGGATCATGGCATGCGCGGTTTCGCCGCGGACTTGGTCGACCACGCCTGCGGCTTTCGCCACGGTCTGCTCTACGGCCGATTGCCAGAGAGAGAAATCGGGGTGATGAAGCTGCGTAAGTATGGGCATAAGTTTCTCCCGAAGCCGGCACTCAGGCGCCGGCCGCGCTGGTCCGGGGGTTGGCGTGGTCGAGGGCGTTCAGCACGATCGGAAAGATGTCGACCGAGGCGTTCTTTCCGAAGATGCAGTCGATATGCCCGTAGCCCGCGACCACGTGCCGGTCGTAGAAGCTCGTGCCATTGGTCTTGCGCAACAGGTCGTAGGTGATCTGCGTGCTTGCGGGCTCGAAGCATTCGTTATCCGCGCCGTGGATGAATGTGATGGGCAACGCCAAGCGGTCCAGATGCGGCAAGTATACATCCTCGCCGGCGAAGTTCAGCAGGTGCCCTTTGTTGGTCAGCAGGGCCAGGTGCTCGAAGGCTTTCATGTTGGCCACGCCGAATGTCTCGTAGAGGGTCTCATGCGTCGATTCGTTCAACTGCGCATGGTCGTAAAGCGGCGCGTACATGAACGTGATGCGGTGGCAGGTGAGATTCCGGCAACGCTCGCGGGCCTGGGTGGGATAAAGCCGCAATGCGCCATCGTAGACCTTTTCGATAAGGCTTTCCTTAGTGGAAGCGAAGGCTGAGAGGGACCTGATGCCCAGCGCATCGAGGAACGAAGGCACATGCAAACCGGTCTTCAGGTGAGTGGCCGTGGGCGCCACGATGTGCGTGGCAATTTGCGAGCAGACCACCGAACGGACGCCCTGCAGCCCGGCCAGCATGGCCATGAAAAACGTGGTGGAACCCCAGCAGTGCACCACCATTTGTACGTCGGGCGCGCCAGTGATTTTGCGAACGAAGTCCACGGCAGCCGGATAGTCGTTGAGCGCCACATCGTCGCCGGAGGACTGCTGCGCAGCGTCGGAGGGCAACGCAATGGAATCGCGGTAGTCCAGCAGCCATACGTCGTACTCGTGGGCGTAGAGATACTCGAGCATGTTGGTGTCGATGGTGTCCAGCGAGAAGATCAGGCTGGAGACTCCCAGGCCATGCGACAGGATCACCGGGCCTTTGGATCCGCCCTGGTAGCGCGTGAGGCGCAGCGGCACGCCATCCTTTGCCGGGAACGGGTATACCACGGGAGCGCCCACCCGCAGGGCGCGTCTCTTGCGCGGCGGCGCGTCGGGATTGAACGCGGTGGACCGCGCGAAGATGCCGCCGTAGGTTTCAAACAGAGTGCCGGCGAAGAACCCGCCAAAGGCGGCGAGGGTTTTCAACCGTTCGGCGACGCTGGCGGCGTTGGTCACCTGCATGGTCGTCATCTGCTTTACGAAATCCGATGGCTCGATGTGCAGAATACCTAAGCCGGCTACGGGACCGGTCTCGTCGTTCTCGCGCAGCGTGATATAGAGCGTGCTGGTGTCGGGCCAGATGGCCGTCACGGGGCCTTGGTGAATCACCTTGAACCCGTCGAAATACCAGCGCTTGCCTTCCTCCGATATCAGGGTCATGCGGTAGCGCATGTTGCGAGTCTCGACGTTGTCGGGATCCACCACAAAAAGCTGGAAGACGCCGTCATTGACGGTCAGGGGTTTCGCGGAAAGGCGGGGAGCCAGCACGGTGCCGGCCATACGCGCCTCGTGCCCCGGCTCGGCAAGCATCCGGTTGACGTCGTCGCCGCGGATGGTGAGAGTGAACTGCAAAGCGTTGAGTACGCCCTTGCCTTGTTGCTCTCCGGCCGCATAATCGGCGGCGCCTTTTTCCCAGAAGCCCTTCATGGTTTCGGTGAACTCGATGCCCGCCGTAACGGGCGCCGCGGGCCGCCGCGGCTGGGACCCCAGCGTGTAGTCGATGGTCCAGCCGCGGTCCCGCGCGATGAGCGCGCAAGTGCGCTCGGCCACCGCCGAGATGGTGAGCGACGGATTCACGCCCAGCGGCCGGGGCAGCACCGCGCCATCGTCCACATAGAGGTTGGGGTAAACCGCATCGCCGGTGGCGCCGGCGAAGACCTGGCCTTTGTGATTCACCACGCCGCCGGCGGCGTCTTCCCCCATCACGCAGCCGCCCAGCGGATGCACGCTGACCAGCGATTTCGACTGCAAAGAATGCCACGTGGGGTTGGGAGCGTACACGCCGCCCAGGGGTTCGGTGGCCTTTACCAGATTGTTGTTGGCCTCGGTGAAGATCGGCTCGCTGCCCACGCCCGGCCAGGAGATCCGCAGCCGATCCTTTTCCAGGTACATGCGGCCCTTGCCGTTGTCATGGGTCATGATCAGGTACGTTTGCGTGTTATGGATCGCGCCGACATAAGGGCCGCCAATCAGGCTTTCCAACTCGCGCTTCTTCATGGAGAGGTTTTCGTAGAGGGTCTTGGGCTTGTTGCCGCCCAGGATATCCGCGGCTTCGAGGGCTGCCGGCAGCAAATCGCCAATAGCTCCTGGGATGGATCCCTCTTCGATGACCATGCCTTGATTGAGTTCAGGCTGCTCGCGCAGATCGATGACGCTGGTGATACACGGACCCACCTTCGGGCGCCCTTGCGGATTGTGGCTGCCGAAGCCGACGCCATTGATCGGCGTATCGGTGTTGTAGCCGAAGCCCAGCACGTCGCCATTGCCGGTGAACCGCTGGCCGGCGATCGGCGAAAGCGGCAAGCCCTGCTGCGCCGAGCGCAGCAGAATCTCCGTGGATCCTAGCGCGCCCGCGCCCAGGATCACAATATCGGCGGCCACGAACAGGTCCGGCGCGCCGAACTTTTCCCGCCCCACGCCCAGCGGCTGGAAATGCACCAGCCAGCCATCGCCCGAGCGCTCCAGATATCGTACGGAAACCTCGGTAAAGATTTCCGCTCCGAAATTCACTGCGTCCGGCAGGTAATTCATCAGCGTCGTATTCTTGGCGTGGAAGTTGCATCCGGAGACGCAATCGCCGCAACCGATGCAGGCCTGCTGCGGAACGCCGAACGGATTCAGGCCGTCCTTGGGGTCCTGGAAAGTAACATAGATCGGGGTGCGGTACCACTTGGCGCCCATGGACTGGGCGGAGCGCTGCAGGGCCTCCATCTTGGGCAATGGATCATAGCTGGCGGGGACGGGTTGCGGCTGCAGTACCTCTTCCGCGTGGCGGTAACACTCTTCCAGCAGCGCGGTGTCGTTGCGGAAGGCCGCGGGCCAAGCGGGGTCCTGAAACACGCGCGGCTCGGCGCGCAGGCCCACGTTGGCGTTAATCAGCGAAGTGCCGCCCAACCCGCAGCCCAGGACGACATTGATATCTTCGTTGACCCGCAAGTCGAACATGCCGGTGACCGAACCGATGTGGGCCTCGGGGGTGTCGGCCTGCAACTCGTCAGCCGCCGCCTCAGGGGTATTGGGGTATTCTCCCGGCTGCCGCTCCTTGCCGCGTTCCAGCACGCACACTTTTTGGCCGGCGCGCGCCATGCGCGAAGCGGCAATGCCGCCGCCATAACCTGAACCGATCACGACAACTGTATAGCGATCTTGAATTTGCTCAATGGGCAGAGAAATTCGCGGCATAAATCTCCTTGTTGCGGGGCAGCTTGGCAAACTGCCCGATAGGCACACTAAATATTATGCCGGACGACCATTCTTGTCAATAAGCAATTTATCTCTTGACTTTCGAAGAGTACAAGCGAATAATGGCCTAAGCCGGAGGGCCACATGGTACAGATCGACGTGCCGATCGCTCTGGGCGTCGGCAGCATCTTCGCGGATGCGGCCAATCGCCAGCTACGCAGCGGACGCGCTGAATATCATTTCCGCGCGTTCTACAAGAACATCCTTTTCCAGTGTTTCTTCTTTAGCTGGATTCCGGTGTACTTCCTGTGCAACTACTTCGGGTGGGAGACGACCCACATGTGGTGGCACGCGGGATCGGTGTCCGCCTATCCGTATTTTCTCCCCATCTTTCTGCTGGTGTTCTTCGCCGCGGCCGTCTCGGGTTTCGCGATCGGCGCCTGGCTGGTTGGGAAAGGCAACTTGTGGGCGAATCGGGCCGTCTACATCGGCATTTTTGTCTACGCGGGAATATGGATATTCAGCCAAACCAACAGCACCTTCCGGGTGGGCACCTACCAGGAGTGGGTTTCCGGCAACGCGCCGTGGTTCTATACCGACCCCACGTTTGTCCGAATGCTGGTTCTTACCCTGGTGATCTGGGCGGGAGGAGCGGCGGTGTTCGCCCTCCAGCTTTGGAACGAGGGCAAGCACCTGGACCCGCCGCTTGAGGCGGGGCGGGCGAAATCCGCCGGCGCATGAAATGGCAGCCATTCTCATCGTCGTCGTGCTGCTTTTCGCGGTGGTCCTTCTGTTGTACCGCTTCAACGGCGCATGGATCTACCTGTGGGACCGCGCTAAACGGAACGGCCGGGACCGCATCGCGCCGGAGTATGAGCTCCCGCGGTATTTCAAGCTGAAGCCGGACGGCACGCCGGATTATGCCGCCAAGTGGCCCGGCTGGGATGGCTGGTATTTTTTCGCGATTCCGGACGATCGCGATTTTCCCGCGAAACTGGTGCGTGCCAGCCTGATGACGGGACTCTACGGGCTGGACGGGATCGACAACTATGAGCGCCTCCTGCTACGCCTGTCGACGTCCCAAGCGGCGGAGTACCTCTGTATGGCGCCTACCCTCATGCGCACGCCAGCGGGCGGCGAAAAGAGAAACAACTTCTCGCAGCACTACCAGCCCAAGCAATACGACTTGGGCATGGCTATCGACGAGTTGGACACCCGCATCTCCGGGGAAGATATCGCGGCCGAAACCGATTTCCTGCAATACGGCAGGATCTCGGGAAAATGGCCGGATTACCGCTTCCAGTTCTTCAATCCGGACGCCAATATCCGCCTGGATCTGCGATTCCACGGCGAAAATCTGATCTGGTGGGCCGACCTGCCCGACGTCTTCACGTACTTCATCTGTTTCGGGGGGATCGAAGGCACTATCACTTACTACGACGGGACGGAGAAACCAGACCCGCACAAGATCCCCGACCGCCAGGAGACCTACACGATTCGGGGAACGGGTGGATTCGAGCACGGCTTCGCGCAACGGCTGTTCAGCACCAACCGTCTGTTTCTGCCGGTCCGTCTGCTCAACTACGCCTTCCCCTCATTTCATCCCATCCGTTATCATTACGAGGTGCTGGTTGGCGATGCAAACGGCGATGCAAACGGCAATGCAAACGGCAATGCCGACCTGCGGGGAGGATTCATGCTGGCGCGGGCGTTCGGCGTAAATGTTCGCGATCGCGGAGGGCTTTACCTGAATGGCCGCTATATCCCCGTCAACGGCATCCGCATCCGGTATGCGGAGGATCCCGCGCCCGATCTGGTTGCCATGCATTGCCCGGACAGGCCTCCGGTAGCCTTCTATCGGAAATGGATGGTCGATGCCGAAACCGCGGAAGGCGTCCTCAGTTATACGGCATGGCGGGAATGGCCGCCCGCGCCGGTGGCCCCGAATATGACTTATTACCAGTTCACCTACGATGGCTCGTACCAGGGAAACGCCATCGCAGGCCGAGGTTATGGAGAGTACGCGCATATCTGAGGGGGCGGCGAACCTACTAGGGAGCGCGACCAGGGGGGCGCGCTCCGACGGGGGCGTCCGCGCTACCGTGGCGCATTTGCTGAGACGGGAATCTAGATGGGTGAGGCAACTTACAAACGGATCTTCTTCATCGGTGCGCTGTGGAACGTTCTGGGCGGCGTATTTGTAGTGGCCGCCACGGGATGGATCTTTGGTAGCGCTGGTTTGGCCGAACCAACGCCGACGGTCTACTACTACGGGTGGATTGCGCTCTTCATGACTTTCGGATTGGGCTACTATCTGGTCTATCGCGATTTGTACCGCAACCGCGACATCGCGTTGCTCGGCGCAATTGGAAAGGTCGCCTTTGCGGCGGTTTTCCTCTATGGCTTCTTCGCATATCCGGGTCAAGTGCCCCTCTTTTTTCTCATCCCGGTGGCCGGCGACTTGGTGTTTGCGGCGCTCTTCGTCATGTTTCTGCGGTTCGCCGCCGGGAAGGAAGGGAGCTAATGCGATCGGCCTACGAAGTGGCGATCGTCGGTTCGGGTTTTGGCGGGTCGATCCCGGCGATGCGATTGGCCCAGGCGCAGAAAGCCGCCGGGAAGCCCGTTTCCGTGTGCGTACTGGAAAAAGGCAAGCGTTACAACTTGGGCGAGTTCCCCCGCGATCTCGACGCGCCTAAGGAGTGGTTCTGGCGGGAGGAAGGCGAACATGGCTGGCGAGGTCTGGTCGACTTCCGGACGTTCAACAACATCAGCGTAGGGTGCGCCAGCGGCGTGGGCGGCACGTCTCTGATGTACCTGGACGTGCAGATCGACGCGTTCGACTCCGATTTCGAGGTTGTCACGGATGGCGTCCGGCGCTGGCCCGCTTCCATCCCGGATTGGAAGGCCGAACTCGCGCCTTATTACCACCGGATGCGGCAGATGATGCATCCCTCGCCCATGCCGGAACCGAATCTGAAGGCCCGCGCCATGCAAGCCGCGGCGGCCGCTGTGGGCTCCGCGGAGCGCTTCCGGATGCTCGATCTGGCCATCTACTGGGGGCGCAACGGGAGCGAGCCGGGCGTGCTGAATCCGGATCCGTACGGTTGGGGCGGCCCGCCGCAATACGGTTGCTCGAATTGCGGCGAATGCTTCATCGGATGCAACACGCACTCCAAGAACACACTGGACCTGAGCTACCTATGGTTCGCCGAACATCTGGGCGCGGAGGTCTATTCCCAGCACCAGGTCCTGAGCATCACGCCCCAAGACGGCGCATACCGCGTGGCCTTCAAAGACATGCGCTGGGGATTCGAAGGCTCGCTGCTGGCGCGCCGCGTAATCGTCGCCGGCGGCTGCCTGGGCTCCAGTCAATTGCTGCTGCGCGCCAAGCATGGATACCGGCGCGGCGGGCGGCAATATGCCGCCACGCTGCCGAAGCTCAGCGACAAGGTAGGGCAATACTTCTCCGGCAATGGCGATTTCGGCGCGGTCGGTTTCAAGACCGGGCGCGTAATTAATCCGATGGATGGACCCACCATCACCTCCACCATCGAATACGGAGACTGCCGCGACAAGCACGGGCGCAACATCGGGTTCATCGTTGAAGACGGCGGATTTCCGGATCTCCTGCGCGGAAGCCTGCAGACTCTGCCCGGGGGACTTTCCACCGGTCGACGGCTCTTGCGGTGGTTGAAGGACCTGCTGAGTGTAACCGGCCAGCGTAAACTGGCGGAGGGTATCTTCGATCAGTTGGATTTGGAAGCGTCGCGCGACGCGCTGCCGTTTCTGGTGATGGGCCAGGACGCGGCGGACGGCGATATGACCTTGGACGACCATGGCGATCTTCAAATCACTTGGCCCGAGCCCGCCAGCATGCCGCTCTGGCGGGCGATGGAACACACCTTGCGCGGGCTGGCCCAGACCCCCGCGCCGGGGCTGGGCGGCAATCTGATGCTCAACCCGACATGGTCCGCGCAGAAGCAACTCATCACGTTGCATCCTCTGGGCGGCTGCCCCATGGGGGACGATCCCGCGCATGGGGTGGTCGACGCTTACGGAGAAGTGTTCCACTACCCCAACCTGTTCGTAACGGACGGATCGGCGATCCCTACCGCGATCGGCCGGAATCCATCCAAGACCATCGGCGCATTGGCCGAGCGCGTATCGGACAAGATCGTCGGGAGAGGTATCTAAACTGCGCGCCTGGATCGCGAAGCATCCAATCCGAACCGGTGTCTACGCCCTGCTGCTGGCCGCCGTCGTGGCGGGCGCCATCGACGTCCTGGCCATGCATTGTCGCGTGGGCGGGGCCGCCGTGGCTTGGATCGCCCGGCGAGTTGTGCCGCGCGACACGCTCCAATACCAGTCCGCACGATTCTCGTGCTGCCAGGCGCAATGCGGCCTCTCCGCCGAGCTGACCGGGGTCCGGGCGGCTCTGCCGCAACTGCAAAGTTCGGCAACCACGATCGACCACGCGCAGTTCTGCTCGGCAGGCGGGACGGTTCTCGAAGGACTCGCCACGCACGGGTCTCGCCAGCCCAACCTGTTTTCGGCCGGCAGCATTCACGTCAGCCTTGCCCTGCCTGCGGTGAGGGCGCACATCGATCGTATATCGGTGGGCGGAAACCCGCCGCTGGCGGCTGTTGGCACGGTGGATTCCAGCGTGGCCGTGGACGCCAAACGGATCGCCGTCACGGGAACGGATGTGCGCGGCATCCAGGTTGCCGGCGAGTTGCTAGCAACCAAAACCGTGTCCGTACCGGAAATCGCGATCCCGCGTGCGACCCATCCTGAAATCGGCATACCGCAGGTGACCGTGGGTACTTCTGCCGTTCATCTCGAACGCCGGCGCGACGGAACGTGGAGCCTTCCCGCGCTGGCGGACGTGCAGGCGACCGCCGCCGACTTCCAGGATTTGTACAACGCGCTGCTGGCGAGCTATACCGCTCTCGGGCCGCGGTTGCACACTTTGGCGTTGTGGATTCTGGCGATCGCCTTCGCGATTACGGCGGCCGCGAAGCTGGCTCTGACTT
>Ga0209333_1000614_pt1 | contig 19110 bp, 17 predicted proteins | sample BlaSpr_A8_OM2_O3_FD_187982 | JGI IMG/M metagenome (GOLD analysis project Ga0209333, IMG submission 187982) | Forest soil microbial communities from Thunder Bay, Ontario, Canada - Black Spruce, Ontario site 2_A8_OM2_O3 (SPAdes) (version 2) | ecosystem: Environmental > Terrestrial > Soil > Boreal... | reverse complement strand
CACCGTCGGCAGTTTTGAATACTGGTTCGCGATGATCAAGGTCGTAGCGATTGCGGCCTTCATTCTGATCGGCGCCGGATTGCTGCTAGGCGGAGGGGCGCAAGCGCACTACACCACCAATGGCGGTTTCCTGCCGCATGGCGCCGCAGGCCCGTTGCTGGCACTCCCGTTTGTTCTGTTCAATTTTCTTGGAACCGAGATGGTGGCCATCTCTTCGGGCGAAGCACGTTCCACTTCGGACATCGTGCGCGCAACTTACATATCGTTGAGCGTTCTCACCTTCGTTTATTTATGCGCGTCCACGGTACTGGTAGGAGTCGTGCCGTGGAACCTGGTTGGCGTGGGGCAGAGTCCCTTCGTGACGGTGTTCGAGGTGGCGCACGTGCCGGCCATTTCACTGGTGATGAACTTCGTGGTGCTGACGGCCGCGCTCTCCGGTGCGAACGCCGCCTTGTATGTGACTTCGCGCATGCTGTACTCGCTGGCTGAGTCTGGATATGCGCCTGCAAGACTCGCGCAGCTATCGGCAAAGGGCTCGCCGCGCAACGCCGTGCTGTTATCGGCGTCGGGAATCGTGGTCGCTCTGGTTGTGCAGTACGTCGCACCGCAAAATGCTTTCCTGTATATCATCGGGGCTTCGCTGGTCGGCGGAATGCTTGCGTGGTGCATCGCGCTCGCCTCGCACGTGGCTATGCGCAAAAGGCTGTTGCCAGAGCAAGTGGCGGCGCTGCCGATGCGCGCTCCCGGCGGAGCAGCGGCATCCAAGGTCGCGTTCGCGGCGATTGTGGTGATCGTGCTGTGCACGTGGTGGACACCGCAGGCTCGCATTACAATTGTCAGTGCAGGTCCGTATCTGTTTCTCTTGACCGTCTTCTATCTCATGGCGAAAAAAGCACGCTCGCGGAATTAGGTGCCGGCATGACTGACCCTCTCTTGCGCTATCGCCAGGAGTTTCCAATCCTGGAGAAGACGACTTATCTCATCAGCAATTCACTGGGTGCGATGCCGCGTGGAGTCTTTGACGCACTCCGCGACTATGCCGGGGTTTGGGCTGCGCGCGGAGTGCGTGCGTGGGAGGAGTACTGGTGGACGCTGCCGTTGGAGATCGGCAACCAAATCGCTGAGCTGATGAACGCGCCGATGAATTCAGTGGCCATCCACGGCAATGTCACCCAGTGCCAGGCAGTCGTCGCTTCCTGCTTTGACTTCAGCGACAAGCGCAATAAGGTGGTTTACACGGATTTGAACTTTCCTTCCGTGATGTATTTCTGGGAAGCGCAGCGGCAGCGCGGCGCGCGCGTCCACATGGTAAAGACGGATGATGGGATCGAGGTTCCGACCGAACGGCTGCTCGATGCGATTGACGAAACCACGCTGCTCGTTCCGGTGTCGCACGTGATCTTCCGCAGCTCGTATATCAATGATGCCAAGGCGATCTGCGAGAAGGCGCACAGGGTGGGCGCGCACGTGATTCTCGACACCTTTCAATCGCTCGGCTCTGGCGTTCCCGTGGACGTGCGAGAGCTTAACGTGGACTTTGCCTGCGGAGGACTGATGAAGTGGCTCTGCGGCGGTCCCGGAGCCGCCTATCTCTACGTACGCCCGGATTTGGCCCGCACGCTAGAGCCGAAGTTCACGGGATGGCTTGCGCACGAGAATCCCTTCGGTTTTGAAACCGGCGCGACGCGCTACACGCACGGGGCTTATCGGTTCATTAACGGAACGCCGAACATTCCGGCTCTGTACGCTGCTCTTCCCGGACTGAAGATTCTCCGCGAACTGGCCATGCTTCAGGTGCGCGAAAAATCGCAGCGCCTCACCGCGCGGATCGTCTCGCTGGCAGAGCAACGCGGCTGGCACGTCAACGCGCCGCGCAATCCCGCGCGCCGCGGCGGCACCGTCGCAGTGAATATGCCCAAGGCAAAGGCAGTGTGCGCCGAGTTGCTCAAGCGCGACATTCTGGTCGACTGGCGGCCGGGCGGCGGCGTGAGGATGTCGCCACACTTCTACAATAAGGATGAGGAAATAGATTTCGCGATGGCGGCAGCCGACGAGATCCTTCGCACCGTGCAGTGACCCAACGGACCACATGGGCCAGCTCGGAATATTGAAGGAAAAGCGGCTCCCTACGCAGGACTTCTTAAGATTACGCGTTATCTAATATTTCCGTTCGAATTTTGGGTCGAGGACTTTGCAGGCGCTTTCCGCCCCAACGACGGGCAACGACGGGTCGTTCAAAAGCCCGAGCTGTTTCAAGACGGATGCTTGGTCCCAATAGATGTGCTCGTGGGCGAGTTTGCCGTCGCGGAAACGAACAATCGCGACCAGAGGCACTTCGACGCGGCGATTGGTGGGCGGAATGCCGGGCAGCATCCAGGGCATTTCCTGCGTGTGAGTGAAGGAGAAGATCATTTCATCAACGAGCTGATCTTCGCCGACAGTGCGGGAGACGGGAGTAAGCGAGGTGTCGGGTGGCATCACAGGTATGAACTCGTGCGCGTAGAAGTGGCGCAGGGCGGCCTTGCCGTAACCGCCCGTCATGACGGGGATGTGGTTGACGTAAGCGTCCTCGGTCATAGTGGCCAGCGTGGCTTCGGTGTCGCGCGTGACGAATTCGTCTGCGGTGTGTTCTTCCCAGAGTTTGCTGAGGTCGTGTCGTGGCATGGCAGGGATTATACTTCGCTTCTCGCCTGCATCAATTATTGCGGCGGCTTGGTCGGCGCGTGTGCACGATTTGGCGGGGGCTATTAAGAAACATCAATAAAACATTGGTGGACGTGACCGGGATCGAACCGGTGACCCCCTGCTTGCAAAGCAGCGGACTCGATTCCATCCGCTCCATCCATTACTAGCAACTACTAACGTTTCCAATAAATCGGGGAACCTGCTTTTCGCTCAAAGGTAACTCGAATCTTCTGAAAACGATGCATTTTTGCACAGTCGGTGCACAGCCGACGCCTGCTTTTTTCCAGAGGCACTAAGAAATATCGTCTGGCTCAGCTTTGGGCCACGACGGAATTATCTCGAGGACTTCTCTCTCGGCACGGCCGACGCGAGCGAGTGCCGACTGAACTCCCGAAACTCCCTCAGCATGTGCTTCCCGTGCGCGTCCCAGTGCCCGATCAGCGATAGCCGAAGCCTCACGCAGAACTCCTCTCAATTCTGCTTCCAGCTTTTTGCGGCTTTCTCGTACGCGCTCATCAACGTCGCTTTGCACTCGCGAACTGTTAACTTCGAGCAGCTGATCGAGGAATTCCTGCGCATCGCGGACGATCCCGCCACGCAATCCCACACCGCCAAGCACGAAATCGGATACAAGTAGCAGCGGAGATGCGGGGGCAGCTACCCGCTCGATTATATGGAACTGGAATTGCGACCTGACCCGTAGCCCCTGATCAGAACCAAGGTCTTCCGGGAGTTCTTCCAATCCCGGCACGTCCGTTTCTCCCAAACGCCGTAAGAATTCATTGACGAGTTCAACGAATCGTTTGGCCGTCTTCCGAAATTCCTGTTCGGCGAACGCTGCTTCACTTTCCAACCACGGCGCGAGCTGCACACGCGCAATTTCCTGCGCCAAATGGTTCAGGCTTCGACGATACGCTGGTCCATTGTGGCTACGGGTCATCGAAGGCAAACGCTCAGTCAATTCAGCGTGGGTTTCGACTTGCGTCTGCTTCAGAAAGACACTTCTTCGTTCTCCAAAAACTCCTGACAGACGTTGCTGTTCTGCTGCCAACAAAACCCCCAGATCCCGCATGGCAGTTTCTGACTCTCCTAGAGTTTCCCGAAGCCTTGTGATACGGCGCTCTGAGTCTTCGAAGGGTCGTTTTAATGCATTCCGCTCTTCCTTGATCACAGCAAGCAATTGATTTGCGGCGCGCCGAATGCCCTTGCCAGTCGCCTTGCGAACCAATGACCGTCCCGAATTCAGCACCAGTTCCTCAAGTGCGCGAACTAGCTTTCCCCAATCCCGTTCAGGGCCTCCTTGCTCCAATCGATCCAAAGCGCTGACCTCAAAAATCGCAGGGAATGTCCGCTTCAGGTGTTTTTCCAGCACGCTACGGGAAAACTCCAACGCAGCGGAGCGCTCTGATGCCTCTGCTCGGTCCGCTTTATTCAAGACAAACACAAGGTCACGAACATCTTGAGAGATGGTCTCTACAAGTTGGAGCTCATCTCCCGACAGCGGAGGATCGGTTCCGATGACCACGATGGCGGCATCAATATGGGGAATGAACGCTTGCGTCGCCGCTGTGTTTCCAGCAAACACCGATCCAAGTCCTGGTGTGTCCACCAAACACATTCCCGTGTCGAGAAGTGGGCTTGGAACAAAGATTTCAACGCCCGACACCCCCTTCGCATTCTCAGGATTCTTCCCCTCGGACACGTACTCTTCGACGGAGCTAACCGCGATATCCGTCCACGCCCCAGTCTGAAAGCGAACACGCGCTGTCAGACGCTCGCCGTACCGAACGATCGTCGGCACGGCGGTGACGGGGATCACAGCCGTTGGGAGAACCGAATGGCCAATCAACGCATTGAGAAGCGTTGATTTGCCACGTTTGAACTGACCGACACACGCCACATAGAATCGTCCTTCGGAAATCCTTTCGGCGATGCTGCAGGCCGTGGATGCTATTTGCTGGGCTCCAAACTCCGTAGCCAGCCCTGCCAGACGATGGAGTGCGGCCTCTCCTGACCGGTCCCGCAACACATCCTGCGGATATTGAAAGGTTCCAGTCATTGAAGGAAGCTCGAGGAGTGCGCCATCGCCGACGGAGTTGAGCGCATCAGGTAATCCACGTGCACGAGCTCGATTTTGATGTGATCACGGTAGTGATACCTTGAGTTCGCTGCCATCTCACACATCTTCACGATGGAGCCGGGAACACGCCCGCTCAACCGAAGGATATCCTCGCGGAAGTCCTCAAGATCTAACGAAGTCAGTCCAAACCTACCTATAGATGTTTCCAGGAGCTTTCTTGCCGATCGTTCGTTCAAAGGGCCCAAATGGATGCGTAGTCCATCGTTCCAATACAGGCTCCAGGCATATCCGATCTGAGTTTTAGAATAGTCCCGTGCAGCCAGATAGATCGGCGTCTTGCACCTGTACATCATTTCCTTCATCAGTCGAGCTATGTTGTGCGTTGGCGGAGGGAACTGGTCGATGAAGAATCGGTAGTCGCCCTGCGTCGAAGCGGTGAATAGAATCCCACGAAGGCGAAGGCTTGTTTGTTTGTGAAGCCATCGGTTCAACGAGATTTCAGTTGCACCATCCGCATGAACCTTCTTTCGCACAAAGAGGTCGCCTAACTTGTAAAGCCGACTGACGAAGTGAGAAAGCAATTGCCTCCCACTCGCAGCTCCCGTCCAATAGACGCAATACCGACGTTCCGCTTCGGACACTTCAGAAATAGCTTCCTTGATAAGAGCCGTCTTTCCCGCATCCGTTGGGCCCCACACCAGCCGGCTCTCGCGCTTCTGAATCGCCGCACGAAGCTCTCGCAATTCCTCTTTACGACCGACCAGAGTTTCGCGTTGGTCGCTTTCCGCCATTTCAGTCAGTTGCCTCCGAACCCACCGTCAACTCTCTACGAGCGCACGCCGCCTTGATGGACGTACTTGATGACTTCGACCTCCGACATGGCAATCAGCCCCTGGTCCACCATCTCGTCCAGATACGGAATCAGCTTTTGTACTTTGTCCTCGGAATCAATCACGCTGACCATAATGGGCAAGTCCGACGAGAAGGAGAGCAGGTGAGACCGATGGATGAGCGTGCTCGCACCGTACCCTTCGACGCCGCGAAATACCGTGGCACCGGCAATATCCAGTTCCCGGCATTTCTCGACAATGGCACGGTAAAGCGGTTTGTCCTTCCACTTGTCATCTTCACCGAAATGGATGCGCAGCATTTTGGCTTTGCCTTCGAGCTTCATTTTTGGGCCTCCTTCCTTCTTTCCGCCTCCACGTAGTTGTGGGTGTATTTGACGATGTCAACGTCGCTGAGTACAACGAGCCCTTGTTGCACCATCCCATCCAGAATCGGCGAAAACGCGCGGAGCTTTTCTTCGGTGTCCACCACCGACAGCATCATCGGCCGGTCGTGCGATGGGTGTAGCGCTGAGTCCTTGTGCATCCGCCTGTTCGCTCCGTACCCAAGAATCCCTTGATAGACGGTGACGCCCGCGATGTCGTTTGCACGCATGCTTTCGACGAGCGCTCGGTGGAGCGGCTTGTCGTGCCATTTGTCGTTCTCGCCAATGAAAATCCGCATCAGCTTGGCTTTCCCTTCGCGTCGAAGCGGCGGCGTGGACGACTGCGGAGCCCTTTTCTTCGAGACTTCCGATGGCTTCACCACGTTGGTATCTTGGACTTCAATCAATCCCGTACCCACCATCTCGTGCAGCTTGGGCAGAAGTTCGTCGACTTTTTCCGCCGATTCGATGAATTCAATTTTCACGGGGAGATTGGCGGTCAAGACTTCGATGCGAGTTGTATGCATGTGGTGATCGGCGCCAAACCCTGCCACGCCGCGCATTACATTGGCCCCGGAGACACCCCGATAGAACAGAAAATCGAGAATTGCCGAATAGTCCGACTGCCCGTGATACTGGTGGTCTTCCCCAACATAGATGCTGACTTTCTTAGCAGGTCCCGCTTTGAGCATCACCGCCTCCTTAATCCAAAATTCCCCTCTGGGCCACGAGAAACTCTGCCGCGCGTCCCAGCACACCGCCTCCCGTATGATCACCCTTTCTTGCGTGCTCGAGGAACCCTTCGAGTTCTGCTTCGATTTCCAGCTTGTTCTTGATTCTCAGTTTCTCGATGCGCTTTTGAGAAGATGCTGGCGCTCGATTCTTCAGCTCGTGGATGTGACGCAAGCAAAATGTAGCGTGCTGCTCGAGCCACTCCGCCATCGCGGGGCGTTCTAACTCTCTCGCGACCTCTTTCAGTCTGGTGCTCTCTTCCTCGTGGACCTTGTTACAAGCGATGCAGGAGGATGGCGACGCGGTGCTCTTGTTTGATTCGCCGGCTCTCAACGCGTCGAGGAACAGCGACGCAGCCACCTCCGCCGGGGCGGACTTGGCGAGCAACCAAGCATGGAAGTTGCACAGTTGCGTGCCTCCATCTGCTCGCAAATGTCCCGACAACGAGTCCTGGAAATGTTTGACGGCCGCACAGACCGGACAGCCCCCTTTGACAGCGAGCCTCACGATCGGCAGCCTCTCGGATGCAGTCTCGGCTTTCATGAGATGGTCCTCCCGGTGATCACTCCGAGCCATACCGAAACAAAACCTAAAACCACGCTTAGAACAACATTGAGCCCGGCAATCAGAAGTTCACCGTCCTGAAAAACGCGGAAGCTTTCGTACTCAAATGTAGAAAAAGTGCTATAGCCACCGATAAATCCAACGGGAATGAGGTATCTCCAGTTCGGACTCCAGTGCGTCCTTTCGGCCAAGAGCGTCAATATGAACCCGATCAAAAACGATGCGGTCATGTTGATGACGAAAGTTCCATACGGAAATCGAGTTCCAAGCCGATTGCTTACATAGCCACCGACCCAGAAACGCAGCATCGATCCGAGCGCACCTCCCAAGGCTACAAATAGGTATTTGGTCATAGGGATCGTTCTGCGTCCGCTCCTTTCGAAATGTTCATGCGGTCTCTTCCAGGGGAGTGCGAATTGCGCGTTCTGGATTGACGAGGCGAGGTCCGGTTCCAGCCAGATCGGGTTTCAGCTGTCCCAGACTGTCCTCGAGCCCTGCTAGTTCCTCCTGCGTAAATTCTCGCCCTCCCAATGTCTGCTCGGCCTGTGCGCGATAGTTTTCGGCGTACGTCTCGAACTTCTGTCTCAGGTGTCCCATGACAAACTCCGACCATTCGCCGATCAATCGCCAATAGGTTTCCAGGGCCGCATAGAAAGGTGACTTGAGTTGACGGGCGATTTGTCCAGCAACCAGACGAACGGTCCCTCGTTGTCCTAACAACAAGGCGAACCTTGGCCGAGAGATGACGATCGGAAAGCCGGGGCACTCAAAAATAGGAGTTCCCCGGACTAAGGACTCGAACTCGCCCTCAGTGGGAACGTCGGAGAGCCCCAAACGCCACGCGCATTCTCGAAGATCGCCGACAAGATGACCGGCAAGATCCTGAATGTCGCTTTGCAGCTTTCGCGCTTGGGTTTGAATGAACTGGTTGATGCTGTCGCGGATCAACTGCCCTGGAACAACCACTCCGTAACTACTCGTTTCCCACGAATGCCGGAGCCGTTTGCCGGCTTCCTCGCTTATGTCCGGTGTGCTGCCACGTTCCGCTTGCGTTCTCGCGGTCATTACAAATCGTGCGCATGCGGACCGCGTTTCCTCGATTCTTCCGGTCGCTTTCCGCAGAAGGTTTTCCGCATCTTCGGCGCGCGCTCTTGACTTCAAGGAAGATTGGCCACCGCGTCTGAGTCGAGCTTCGAGCGATCGAGCGACAGAATCGCGCAGTGTCCCGATCTTTCGTCGCAGCGAGGCCATGCGTAACTCCTGCGAACGCGCGTAGAGCGGAACAATTTCGTTTTCGAACCATTCGTTCAACATCTCGCGACACGACGCCAAGACACTGACTGGATGGACAGGCAGGTCCAACTTGCACTCGGAAGCAATGTGGTCCTTCACGTACTGGACGCTCCGCACGCGATCTTCGGCCCCGATCAGATCGGCTTTGCTCAGCAGCACCTTAACCGGAATCGCGGCCTCTTGGAGAGCGAGAATGGTTTGCAGATCCTCCGCGGTCAGCGTCGAACCAGCATCAATCAAGACCACGCCGAGGTCGCACTTAGGAAGATACGCGAGAGTTTCCGAAGCGCCACTGGTCGCAAGCGATCCCAGGCCCGGAGTGTCCACGAAGCTCACACCACCTCGCAACCTCATGGACCGCAGTGCCAGCACCAAGCGGGATACGTGTTTGGAATTTCCGGGGTTCTGTTGTTCAGTCGCGAATTCTCCCAATCGGGACACGTCACACTTCTGTCGGGGCGCCTCCGAGAACCAGATAGTGAGCGACGCTTCCTCGGCATGTGTGATGCGGGTCGGAACGGCTGTGATGGGTGTTACACCCACCAGCAAGACGTCAGTTTCGAGAATCACATTCAGTAACGACGATTTTCCAGAACTGACCCTTCCGAACAGAGCGATCTCGAAGCTTCGATCTTCCGCGCGATCCAGAATTGCGGCGATCGAAGACCGGAATTCCACGAGCCCTCGATCTCGAACTGCCTGCTCAATTTTCTTGAGCAGCTCGAAATCGTTGCCCGCTTCTTCCAAGCGCGCCAGTCGGGTCCCGAGGTCTTCGCCGAGCCCTTCGGACAAGTATCGGTCAAATCGATGAACCAAGCTGGTCAGCTCACCAACGATTCCATTCAGTTCCGTCGCCACACTATCCGGCACGGCCCCGTAACCACGCATGTCCTGCGGGCTCAGTTCTTCGACAGCAATTTCAATAGATAGGAGCATGACGTGAATTGCTCGCGACACGGGAATCGATGGCTTCTCGGGCATGATGCCTTGTCCGTTCAGGACTCGGATGAGTTGTGCTCGAACTCTCGCGATATAGTCTTGAATCGTCCTGCACTGGGCGGGGACGATGTCGGCGGCATAGCGAGGAAAGGCTGCCTTGGAAGTAGTCGTATTCAGGATCTCTTCGATCTGCCCGAGAAGCTTGTCGATGTGTTGGCAGGTCACGAGCAATCGTCGCGCCTGATGTTCATTCAGTGAATTCAACTTCCCGGTGTATTGAGAATCCATTTTGCCCTCGGCCCTCGCAGGAACCGCCCTTGAGCAGCCTGAGTTAACTTCCGCTTGGTCGAACTGCCAATCGCTCAAACCCCTTTGGTCTTACCGCGCCACTGCGAATAAACCGAATTCCCTGCATAAACTGCCTTTGCCCCAAGTTCATGCTCGATTTCGAGAAGACGGTTGTATTTGGCAATTCTCTCCCCACGTGAGGCTGACCCTGTTTTGATTTGCCCCACGCCGGTAGCAACCGTGAAATCCGCGATGGTCGTATCGTCCGTTTCTCCCGAACGGTGCGAGACCACTGCCGTATAGCCATTGTCCTGTGCCATCTTGATGCAACGCAGAGTTTCGGTGATCGTGCCAATTTGATTCAGCTTGATTAGAATTGAATTGCCGATCTTCTTCTGAATCCCTTTCTCAAAGATCGCAGGGTTGGTCACGAATATATCGTCCCCCACAAGCTGCAGTCTGTCGCCGAGTTCCCGTGTCAGTTCACTCCAGCCGTTCCAGTCTTCCTCGGCCAAGCCATCCTCCAGGGAGAAGATCTCCGGATATCGCCCAACCCAGTCCTTCCAAAACGCAATCATTTCGCCAGAACCCTTCTTCGACCCGTCCGACTTCTGAAACCCGTAGATCCCTCGCTCCCAAAATTCGCTCGCAGCCGGGTCCAAGTTGATCGCAATGTCTAGGCCCGGTTTGTATCCAGCTTTTTGAATTGCGGAACCTAAAAGCTCCATAGCTTCTTCGTTCGAGCGCAACCGAGGAGCAAAGCCTCCCTCATCACCCACGCTGGTCTCGTATCCCTTCTTACGGAGAATTTCTTTGAGGGCATGGAAAGTTTCTGCCGCGCAGCGCAGGGCTTCGGAAAACGTTGGTGCGCCCACGGGCGCGATCATGAATTCTTGGAAATCAACGTTGTTGTCGGCATGCTTCCCACCGTTGAGGACGTTGAGCATCGGCACCGGGAGGGTGTAGCTCTCGCGATCCATGAAGTAGCGGTAGAGCGGCACTCCATTTTCCGCGGCGCTGGCTCTCGCCACCGCAATGGAGACGCCTAGAATCGCATTCGCGCCTAAGTGGGCTTTATTGGGGGTGCCGTCGAGACGGATAAGCTTTTCATCCAGAGCTACCTGGTCGTCTGCTCGGAATCCCATGACTGCCGGTTGAATCACATGGACCACATTGTCAACGGCCTTCCTGACACCCTTTCCCAGATATCTCGATTTGTCCCCGTCACGCAGTTCAACAGCCTCATTCTTGCCCGTTGAGGCGCCCGAGGGCACCTTTGCCACGCCCTCTGCCCCGCTCTCCAATCGCATCATGACTTGGATCGTGGGATTGCCCCGCGAATCCAGAATCTCAATTGCGTCGAGCCCAGAAATCTTCGACATAAACGTCCCCGCTTTTCCTCTCGGCCATTTAGCAAACCACCATCACCGGGCAGTGAGCGTACCGGAGGACCTTCTCCGCAGTGGAGCCCACCAGCATCCTTTCAAATCTCGACTTGCCCCGCCGCCCAAGTACAATCAGATCCACGTGATCAGTTTCCGCCCGATGCACGATCTGCTCAACCGGATGGCCCACAGCAATATCGGTCCGCAGTTCGACATCTAGTTCGTTTGCGCGTTGGACAATTTTCTTGAACTGCACCTCAAAATGCTCGCGCGCATCGTCGAGCATGGCATCGAGTTCCACCATTGTTGCCGGCTCCGGCGGGCGCGCGACGGCAAACACAAGCAACGTAGAATCGAGGGACTTGGCCAAAACTAGGGCAGTTTCCGTCGCCTTTTCTCCCTGATGCGAGCCATCAAATCCGACGAGAATCTTCTGAAACTGGGAATGTCTGCGGCCCTTCATGTGCCCTCCTTAATCCGTAGTGACGGCGCTGACTTCTTTCGCGGCAACCTCTTTTTCTGCCTTCGGGAGCAAATGTCGCGGCATGAACCACGCATTGGCAAACATCGTCGGAATCACGGCGCTGGCTATCACGGTTGCCACCAAGTGGGAATACTGCGCCTGGTCGATGACCCCATGGCTGAGGCCGAACAGTGCTGAAATGGTGCCGAAAGTGAGGCCCGTTGACATCATCAACGTGTAGTAGAGGCCTTCCTCGCGCTGATACTTGAATGCCTTCACCGTGGGGAAGAGGCCCACAATCTTGGATACCATCTTTGCGCCAAATAGGGCCGCGAAGACAAGCGGAGCCTTGATTAAGACGGGCACCGATACGAAGGAGCCTGCACGAATAAAGTAGAACGGAGTAAGCAATCCGAAAGTGAGCGTCCGTAGACGCCGAACCAGAGCATGGTCCTTCCCGACCGTGCCCGCCAACACCATTCCAATGATGTACGCGGGAAGAACTGCCTCACTCCCGGACCAAACAGCCAGACCACCCATACCGAATAGCAGAAAGAGAAGGTATTTGGCCTCGAGTTCCGACACTCGGCCGCCATAGTGCTTGAAGAAGCGCGGCGTCAGGAACGGAAGGATAAAGAACACGACGATGCTCACCACAACGAAAATCAGCGTCCGAATTGTAAACGGTGAAAAGATCAAGCCCAGCGCGATGACGGTCCCCAAATCATTGACGAAACACGCGGCCAGAATCGCTTTCCCAAAGTCCGTCTTGTTGAAGCCGAGTTCGAGCATCACGGCGTAAACGACGGCCACCGATGTAGTGGAAAGTGCCACGCCAGCGAGCCAACTCGGTCTGACTGCCCAGTGCAGAATGTAGTGAGCGACCGCCGTACAACCCAGAAACGGGCCAATGAAACCCACCAACCCCACTACCATTGCTTCCTTCCATTTCGTTCGGAAAATCACAGGATCGAGTTCCGCCCCAGCGAGGAATGTCAGGACGATTGCACCCGTCCCAGCAAGGAACGTTATCCATTCAGAACTCGCGCCGAGCCCCTTCGTGCCCACGAGGGCACCGATAAACAATTGCGCGACGGTCCCAACAACGATTTCTGTCAACGCCGTGGAGATCTTGAACCATATCGCCAAGAGGGTTGCGAGCAGCGCCAATCCGACCCACAAGGAAGCTAGTGCCCAGACATTTTGCATGTCAGTCCTCGCTTCTACTTCTGATCTGGGATCGTTGCCGGGGACATGACTCCGCGACAGGAACCCTGTCAGGAGTCATCATCTGTCCCGGCTACAGGACAGCGGTTAGAGGGCGAACTCCTTCGCCACTAGGAGCAGCATATCAAGAACAAATCCTAAGTCAACCACACAGTCAATTCGTTGTTGAATCTGGCAAATCGACACCATACATCGCGCCGCTGTAGCGCCAGACGCACTATTGCGAACTTCAAAACCTCAATGTCGCCTTGCAGCTTCGCGGCTCTAGTAGAAGATTGAGCGCGTTGGCGGCGCCCACGATGAAGAGGTGTGCGTTCAATAGGGCATCGACGGCGCAGCCCTCGCCGTTGTCCACGGCAATTGCTAAACCGCCGCCCTCTTTCACCGTTTTCAGGAGCAATCTGTCGTTGTTACCGTTTCCAAAAGCCGCGACATGCTTCAGATCAAAGGTCTTCACGTAGTCCTGCTTCTCCAAATCGTGCCTTTCCTTGGTCAGTATGTCCGGCGTTACGACGCCGGCTAGCTCTTCCCTTGCGGTCCCAAAGGAATCGGAACTCACGATCCGAATATCCACGCGCTCTTGAAGTGTGAGAAGTTTTTCCTTCAGGCCAGTCGCCAGTCTTCCCCCGCAAGACAGCGTTCCCGTGTAATCACTCACAACCGTACGTACTTCCCGCGTTCCGAATCCCGGGATTTCGATCAAGATCCCTCGCTTATCCATAGTGACGATCCCCCCATTGGAGCTTAGACCTACCCGGTCGAAGAACTGCACCCCACGATTGTGGCCCTTGCAGGAGGCTCGCTTGGGGCCTAATGCTACGGTCGGAGTTAGCACAGCGTCAGCAAGAATCTGATCTGGCGTCGATTCGTGAAAGCGAACCCCAGGTTGAGACAAAGTGTGATATCACACTCGGCCCGGGACCGCTCGTAGACTCACCTGCCTCGGGAGTTCGTATGTTAATCCTGATCTGCGAAGACTTGGCCCAGGATCCCGGCCTGCAAGCGATTCGCGAATTTCATCCCACGCTGGTGTTGGCTCCCGTCATGGCGGGGCCTTTGACCGAGTCCTCCGACTTCGCCACGAGTTTGAAGACAACACTGGACCGAGTGTCGTCCATCTTTGTTGTAGCCAACTCTGCCGGTACATTTAATAGATTTCCACCGACTAATTAAAGGAGTCGAGACACTGCTGGGGCTCGATCTGTCGCAAATTGGCGCTCACTATGATCAGCATCCTGAAGACAAGCTCTGCGATTTACCACATCCTGGCGGCAAAGGATTAGTCCTATGCACTCGAGACGCTTGCGACGCAATCTATAGCATGGCCGAGCGGCACATCAACTCTTTGCCGAACGCAGATGATTATTCACTGAAGGACATGGCTGAGGCGATTCGTAGTCGTGTCTTGCTCGCGGCTCGCGATGAACCATCAGACGAAGCGATCATAGCCCGTACGCTTCACGAAGCGACTGTTCAGTCACAGACTGGACACTGCGAGCGCACGTTTCACTTCCCGTGTGTTTTGGTCAGTAGCCAGACGCCGCCACACTTCTCGCTGGGTCCTGTCGCGTTCACGACCCTCCCTGCTTTTCTCGATCTCAAAAGAGATGCATTGAATGTCTATATGAGTCGAAATCCACATAGACAATCCGCGACCGCTTGGACTGAACGGCTCAAGAGCCATGTATGTGGCAATCCATGGATTGCGTCCGTGACGGTTCCTCCGTGTGCTCCACAGGTGTCCCAACTGCGTGCTGAGCAGACGGCTGCAACGGCGATTAATCTCATAAGGATATTGATTGGAGCGGGTCATGCGCGAGATATGCGACTGGCCCATACGTTGTCACCGTCTCCCTCGACGTACGATCTACTCGTCGAGGCGAATGACGACTTGGACATTTGGTCCACCCATCGGGTCTCTGGCGCACTTGTTGAAGATGATTGGCATACGATACTGCAGTCACGTGCACCGGAATACTGGGCTCGTGCAGCTCATCTTCTTCACGCCTGCCTCAGCGGGCGCCACTCAGAGATGGCGGGGAGAGTGCTCGATGCGGTTAGTTGGTTTGGAGAAGCCAGCCTTGAGACCATTCCTGGAACACAGATCGCAAAATTCGAAGCGGCGTTAGAGCGACTTTCTGTAACGGGACCCTTCAAGCTACATTCGTTTTGCTCTCGTGTCGCCCTACTAGCGTACGAGCGCGAAGAAGAGATTGAGCAGTGCTACTGGAATACATTCAATATCCATCTCGCTCGAAGCCGGGTGTTGCACGGCGCAATTTCGCCTAAGAGTTCTGTGTTTCGCAAGTCGTTGTTACTAGCGCATGCGGTAACGCGTACTGTTCTCTTTCGCGCTCTTGAAATTCATTGTCTTCTCGACGACTCGGGCCGGCGAAGCACACTAGCGTTGTTGCAAAACTTCTACACAATCCAACTGAGCCGACACGCGGACTTATTTTCGAGATTGAAAAAACAACTCAGACTGAAACAAGAACTCTACCGATAGATTCGACCATCCGAAAGTAGTCTCGAAACAAGCGCGCGTGTCGCGGTTGTATCCCCGCAGTACGCCTGACAGACCTAAACACGATCAAAGCATACGAACGCGGAGCGGGCTTGATTTGAACTGACGATTCCTGTTTATCGGCCGGCTGCCAGAGAATTCTTGCGACTTAGCACGCGCGCCCTAAATGCGAAGCATGGCATTCGGGAAATGATTCATCAATTTCCGCCCCTTCGGCGACGCATGAAAAATCCGGCGCTGAAGCCTTGTGATATCTTTCACAAGCCCGAGGGCGTCCATTTGCCTTTTGGAAAGAGGAGGCGGGTTATGGGGAGATTCGTAATTGTCGCTTATCGGCCGCACCCTGGAAAGGAACAGCTCCTTCTGGAGCTTACGAGAGAACACCTGCCAATCCTCCGAAGCCAGGGACTCGCGACAGACCGGCAATCGTACGTCATGAAAGCTACGGACGGAACGATTATCGAAGTATTCGAATGGAAATCCGCGGAGGCGATCGCTGCGGCGCATCAGAATCCGGTCTGGCAGGCGATGTGCGCACGTTACAGCGAGGCATGCGAGTACGTCAGCCTTGAAACTCTGAGCGAATCGAAAAATATGTTCGCGGAATTCGAGCCGGTTAACCTCTGAATTCACTAGACACAGTTGGTAATCAGCAAAAGCGGCCGATACCTGATTAACGCTGCGGGTTCAATGGGTCGGCGCAACACTAGCTCGAAGTCTACTCGCAGGAATCTCAAAACCTAAAGTCTTTCGCGGCGTTGATTTAAGCGCAGTGTTACCTTGTTCAAGTCTGGTTCAGCATAGCGCGACAGGTCGGTTCTCTTAGCGAAGTATTGTCGTAACAGCCGGTTCGTGTTTTCGTTGGTGCCGCGCTGCTAAGGGCTGTGAGGATCACAGAAGCAGACTTTCACATTTGTAGCCACCGTGAAGGTCTTGTGTTTTGCCATCTCCAGCCCGCGGTCCCACGTCAACGAGCGTCGCAGTAATGCTGGGAGCTTACGAATTTGGCGGCTAAGTGCGGCCACGACAGCGGCAGTGTCTTTGGTTCGCACCTTTACCAGCGTGCTAATACGCGAATGTCGTTCCCCCCAGGTCGCTATGCGACTGTTCCTTTGTGCCGCGAATTAAATCGCCTTCCAAATGACCGGGAATGGTGCGGTCCTCGATTTCTGCGGGCCTAAGCCCCGCAGATAAATTCCCGGGGCCGTGGAAGTCTTAGACAGATTTGCAACGTGTCGCGAGAATGCCTGTGGCCGCAGTGATGTCGATATCCGCGATGAGCAACCCTTGTTTACCGTATGGCTGGTAGGTGATCAACGTCCCATCGGGCCGAACTACCGCCGAAGTGCTCGGCGACCCAGTGCTCGCAAAGTTTACAGTTGCGAAGTAACAAGTATTTTCGGCGGCGCGACACAAGGCTGCCTTCTCGTGGAATGAGTTCGCAGGATCGGAGAAACTCGAGGCCACGTAACCGCCGGGCTTGGCTTCGTGGAAATGAGGGTGGAACACGATGTGTGCTCCGTGTCGGACGGCCCAGCGGACGGTTTCCGGGTAGCGCCAGCCCTCATGGCAGATCACAATGCCAAATGTCAGAAGACCCATCTGGAAAACTCGCCTCCCGGAACCGGGCGAATAAGTACCCTCCTCGGAGACGTCGAGTTGGACTTTGTCTTGGAAACCGGCGATCGTTCCATCGCGATTAATGACCAGTGTGGTTGCCAACAGCGCATTATCGACGATGCGTTCGGTGCCGAGGACAACGGCGAGCCTTGCCTTCATGGCGGCCGCTGCAATGACGGACCAGGCATGTTCGAGGAATGCGATGTCGGGGGGAGGCACAGACTTTCCCAATCCTCGGTAACCGGGAATAAAGCATTCGGGAAAGCAGGTGATGTCCGCTCGCTCGATGGACGCTTGAGCGATGGCTTGCTCCGCCAACCTGACCGACTCCTCGGGAGTGGCCGGGAAGCGGATGTTGGCCAATGCGATTCGAAATGTATTCATCTGGCATCCAGATTTTAGCTTAATTCTGGAATCCCAACAGCCTGGGTGCCGGCCGCAAGGAGTCTCGGCACGAAGAGTCTGCCAGCCCTATATATTCGAAAACGTGCTTCTCCCGGCGGGCGACATGGTCGGCCTAGGCATGAAATTAAGCGACTCGGCTTTCCGGCGTCAGTTGGCTGCGAAGGAGCCGCGAAATATCCCCCATTCTGCCGTTGTCTTGCGTCCACGAAGGAACCCTTCACGCGGGAATTGGCGCAGCTGTCTTGAGAAAAGCACGATTGTTTCCGCTTTCGCGCTTCAAATTTAAGCGACGCAATAGCTGAGCATTGGCAGCCACAATAATTGTGGACAAGCTCATGGCAATCGCGCCGACGCTCATCGGAAGATCGACTCCCCAGTGGATGAACAATCCTGCAGCTACTGGAATTGCAACCAAGTTGTAGGCGGTGGCCCAAATGAGGTTTTGAACCATTTTCCGGTAGGTTGCGCGCGAAAGTTCAATGGCCCCGACCACATCGCGCGGATCACTTCGCACTAGAACGATTCCGGCGGACTCGATTGCCACGTCCGTACCCGCGCCGATTGCGATTCCAACATCCGCCGTTGCAAGCGCGGGAGCGTCGTTTACGCCATCGCCGACCATAGCGACTTTTTTTCCTCCCGATTGAAATTTCTTCACCGCGGCTGCTTTATCAGCAGGGAGCACTTGCGCCGCCACTTGATCAATCTTGAGTCGGTGCGCGACTGAATCGGCGACAGACTGCGAGTCACCTGTGATCATTGCCACTTGGATTCCCAGCTTGTGAAGCAATTCGACCGCCTCCGCGGATTCTGGCCGAATTTCGTCTTCGACGGAGAGTGTGCCAAGAACTCGACTCTCAACGATTACGTAGAGCACGGTACGACCGTCAGTGGCCCAGGTCCGAATGACACTCTCCATTTCGGGGGGAACCTGGGCGCGGAGATCGTCCAAGAGCCGAGGACCGCCAACACTTATGGTTTTTCCGCTGACGACTGCTTTCGCGCCTCTTCCCGGCAGGGCTTCAAATCCAACTGAGGATTCGATCTTCGGTCCGCGCTTTTTTGCTGCTGCCACGAGTGCCTTTGCAATCGGATGTTCCGAATCGGCTTCAACGCTGGCGGCGACCGCCAGCAGTTCTTCTTCGCTCGTGCCACGTGCTGTCGCTATGCCGGATAGCGCTGGCGACCCGCGCGTGAGCGTTCCCGTCTTATCGAAGATCACCGTGTTCAAGTTGCGAGCGCGTTCCAATGCCAGTCGGTCCTTAACCAGCAAGCCATTTTTCGCACCAATCGATGTCGAGATTGCAATAACCAGCGGGATTGCCAACCCCAGTGCATGAGGGCAAGCAATTATGAGGACTGTTGCGGTTCTGATGAGGGCGTGTTCCTTATCACCTACTATCCACCAGTACCCGAACGTTAGAACGCCTGAGGCCAAGGCAACGTAGAATAAAATTGCAGCCGCGCGATCAGCCAGCGCTTGCGTCCGCGAACCCGAGGCCTGCGCCGTGGCAACCAGCCGCATGATTCCAGAAAGTGCGGTCTTCTCACCGACAGCAGTTACTCGGACTCGGAGGCTGCTCCCGGAGGTAACTGTGCCCGCGATAACGGTCGCACCCGGAGTTTTTGAAACCGCCTTCGATTCACCGGTAATCATCGATTCGTCGACATCCGCCGTACCCTCGATAATTA
>Ga0209333_1000613_pt1 | contig 19112 bp, 18 predicted proteins | sample BlaSpr_A8_OM2_O3_FD_187982 | JGI IMG/M metagenome (GOLD analysis project Ga0209333, IMG submission 187982) | Forest soil microbial communities from Thunder Bay, Ontario, Canada - Black Spruce, Ontario site 2_A8_OM2_O3 (SPAdes) (version 2) | ecosystem: Environmental > Terrestrial > Soil > Boreal... | reverse complement strand
GCGTCCTCGGCGATCTTCGCCTGCTCCGGCGTGACCACATCCATGATCACACCACCCTTGAGCATGTCAGCCATCCCCCGCTTCACCCGCTGCGTGCCGCTCTCGACATCCGGCCGGGCGGAGATGGAAGAAGTTGTGGGACCGACGGGAGTGGAGGGAGTAGTGGGGGAGTAGGGGACTGCCATGTGAACCTCCGCTGGGCTGCGGGACCGCTAACCGATCCCGAGGCTGAACACGTTGTAGATCGTCCCCGGCCGGTAGCCAGGGACGGGCGGGCCGAGGCGCATCCGGCGCACGCGCCGGGCCAGCTGAAATCCGAGCGACACCGCGAGAGCGCCACCGTGGGCGTTCACCTCGGGGAACGCGAGCCTCGACTCCGGGCTGGCCCGGATCATGTCGACGATCAGTGGCCGTGCGGACGCCGGGCTGGCCGCGATGATTGGCCCGCCGCCCCACGGCAGGCCCACCCGGTACCCGTCCTGCGCGGGCCCGGCCGGCACCCGGGCCTCGTCGGCAAAGGGAGCCAGGTAGCTGCGGCGGTCCTCGCCGGTTGCCGCGGTGTCCTGCCTGAGGACGTCGTCCATCCCGCTGGGCTGGACCGTTGCCGAGCGATCGCAGGCGAGGGTGGGCACGGCGCGCTGCTCCCAGATGCCGTAGGAAACGCCTTCGTCGGTAAATCCGAGCCGCTCGTAGATGGGCTTGCCCAGATCCGTGGCGGTGAGCAGCACCGTTTGCGCCCCGGCCTGCTGCACACAGTCCACGGCCTGCTGGCTCAGCTCCCGGCCGAGCCCCTGGCCGCGTACGTCATCCTCGACTGCGACGTTGCCGATCCAGCCGGTGCGGCCGAACCAGACGCAGCAGGCAACGCCGACCACGCGGTCGCCCTGGCAGCCCACGAACATCTGGGTATCGGGGCTGGCTAGATTGAACTCGAGGAGCTTCGGCCGGCCCGAGGAGAGCCCTGCGCGCTCAAGGACGCCACTCATCTGGCTGATGTCGCCGACGGCGGCCGGGCGGATGGTGACGCGCTCGCTGCCCACGGTCGCACTGTCGCGCGCTTTGAGCATGCCAATCAACTCGGGATTGGCCTGCACGGTCAGCGGCTAAACGATCACATCGATCCGCTGCGGCCCATGCGCGTCGAGCACGCCGCGGTAGGCCTGCCACGCCCGGCCGAGGCGGCTGATGCCCTGCTCGAGCGTTTCCTGGCGATAGCCGAACGGCAGCCGGACGTGTTCATCAAACCGGCCGGTGGGGGACATGACCGGGCCGGGCGCGATCAGCACACCGTGCCTGCTCGCGATCTGGGCCAGGTCGGTTGCGCTGCCGTCCGGCAGCCTGGCCCATAGGCACAGGCCGCCGCCCGGGGTCCGCCAGGTCCACCCGGGCAGGTGGCGCCCGAGCAGGCCCTGCAGCAGCGCGAGCCGCTCGGCGAGCTCGCGGCGGCGCAGATCCCGGATGCGGTCGGCGTCGGCGAGCAGGTTGACCGCGATCGCTTGGCTGACCAGCGACGTGCCCAGGTCGGTGACGGCCTTGAGCCGACCGAGCTGCGCGATCACCGGCCGCGGGGCGCGGATCCAGCCCACCCTCAGCCCGGCCCAGAACACCTTGCTCAGTGAGCCGACCGACACGATCGGGGCATCACGTGCGTAGGCCGCCAGCGGAAGCGGCGGCTCGCTGCCCAGCGCCAGGTCGGCCACGGTGTTGTCTTCGATGAACGGGATCCCGCTGACCTGGCACAGCCGGGCCAGCTCGCGCCTGGCCTGGGCCGGCACCACGGATCCGGTCGGATTCTGGAAGGTCGGCATCAGGTAGACGGCCCGCACCGGGCTCTGCGAGACCGTCGCGGCGAGCAGCCCGGCGTCGGCACCCGCCTGGCCTACCGGCACGGTCAGGATCCTGGCGCCCGCGGTCCGGAACGCGTCGATCGCGCCCGGGAACGTCGGATCCTCGACCACGACCACCGCGCCAGGGGTGACGTAGTAGCTGGCCAGAAGGCTGAGCGCCTGCTGGGCCCCGGCCGTGACGAGGGTCTCCTCCTCGTCGGTCGCCAGGCCCCGTGCGGTCAGGTGGGCCGCGATCGCCCGGCGCAGCGGCGGGTAGCCGAGCGGCAGGTAGCCGCGCCCTTCAGCCAGCTCCCCGACGTTGACCGCGGCCCCGGCGCAGGCCAGCGCCTCCCGGATGGCCGGGCCAGGTACCTCGTAGCTGCCGAGCAGGTCGACCGCGTCCGGCGGGTCCTCGCCGAGCCGGCGGAACAGCACGTTGCGCTGCAGCGAGGTGGTCAGTTCCGCGGCCCGGCCCCCGGCCAGCACGCCGTCGGCGCCGGTCACGTGCGTGCCCCTGCCCTGCCGGCGGTCGACCAGGCCGCCGTGCTCGAGCTGCTTGTAGGCCGCTGACACGGTGGTTCTGGCCACGCCGAGGTGGGCGGCGAGGTCGCGTTCGGGCGGCAGCCTGGTGCCGGGGAGCAGCTCCCCGCGTTCCGCCGCGCCGGCCAGCGCCGTAGCAAGGCGCTGGTGCAGCGGACCGCTGCCACGCCGCCACCCGTCAAGGGCGTCCTGCAGCTCCACCGGCGATGACAGGCCAAGACTGAACCGATTGGACCTAGACATTGGCTCCATTGTCGGCTGCGCCATGCCGGGCCGCAACCGCGGGTCAGACGGACATCGCGGGCGGCGCGGTGGCCGGGGCGGACGGCGGATGGTAGGCGCGCCACGCCTCGGCAAGCCGCCTGACGGCCTCGGTCAGCACGTCCTCCGGCGCCACAAAGTGCAGCCGCAGGTGGTCCTGGCATTGCCCGGAGGCGTCGAGCCCGCTTCCCGGCAGCACCGCGATGCGGTGCCGCAGCGCCGTCTGCGCGAACGAGGTTCCGTCGCCGTAGGGCAGGCGCACCCACAGGGTCTGGCCGCCCGGCACCGGCGGCGCGTCCCAGTCCGGCAGGCGGCCGGCAAGCTCGGCGCGCAGGTGGTCGTGCCGGGCTTGCCGCCCGGCGGCCTGGCGCAGCGACAGCGCATCCAGCCGGGGCACAAGGTCGGCCGCCGCTAGCTGCGCGGGGACGTTGCCGCCCAGGTCATACACGGCGAGCAGCCGGGCCAGCCGGGCGATCAGCGGCTCGGTGGCGCGCACCCACCCGATGCGCAGGCCGCCCCAGATGCTCTTGCTGAGCGAGCCGACCGAGATCACGGCGCGGTCATAGCTGGCCAGCGCCGGCGGAACCGGCGCCCCGGGAAACCCCAGATCGCTCGGCACCTCGTCGTCGACCAACGAGACCCCGGCCGCGGCGGCCGCGTGCACCAGTGCCTGCCGGTCCAGCGGCGACAGCACCGAGCCGGTCGGGTTGTGGAAGGTGGAGATCACATACGCCATCGCGGCGCGCTGCCCGCGCGTCGCGGCGGCGAGGCCGGCGAGCCCGACCGGAAGCGAACACGGCACCGCCGCCTGCTCCCGGAACGCCTCGAGCGCTCCCGGGTAGGTGGGCCCTTCCACCAGCACCCGGTCGCCGGGCGCCAGCAGCGCGCGGGCCAGCAGCGACAGCGCCTGCTGGCCGCCGTTGGTGACCACGATCTGTTCCGGCCCGGTGCGGATTCCGCGCCCGGTGTACCGGTCCGCGATGGCCCGGCGCAGCGCCGGGTGGCCGGCCGGGTAGTAGCCGATATCCCCGGCGGTGTGCGCCAGCGCAACCGCGACCCCGGCGTACGCCTCGGCCACCTCGGGCGGTGGCGTGTCCGGGGCGGCACACGCGAGCGGGATCACGTCGTCACCGGGCTCCAGCAGGTACAGGAACATCGGCGCGCTGGTGGTCTGGCGCGGGCCGGCCGGCTCGGCCCCGGCGACCCGGGTGCCGCTGCCCTGACGCCGGATGATCCGCCCGTCCTGACGGAGCAGGTCGTACGCGGCGACCACGGTGCTTCGGCCGACTGCGAGAGCCAGCGCGAGGGCCCGGTCCGGCGGCAGCGGCTCGCCCGGCGGCAGCTCACCCTCGTCGATCAGCCGGCGCAGCCGCGCCGCCAGCAGCACGTGCAGCGGCCCGCGGCCTGACGACCACCGGCCCAGACGCTCGGCAAGCTCAATTGGCTTCATATGCAAACCAATTCTGCGGCATTGGCCCTTCCGGCGCCACCCCCGCCCGGCAAACATGGCTGGGTAACCACCCGCCAGCCCGACGAGGGCTCTGCCCGATGAGGACCCTGTCATGCGACAGTTTCCGGCCAGCCCGATCACGGCCCTGATCGACGAGAAGCCGCGGTACAACCTCGGGGAGAGCGTCGCGCCCGACCTGACCGTGGCCGAGTTGCTCGGCTCGGCTGGCCTGGCGGACCTGGCCGACGTGAAACTCGGCTACGGCACCTCGGCGGGCAGCGCCGAGTTGCGCGCCCTGGTGGCCGCGCGGCACGGGATCGCCGACAGCCAGGTGCTGATCACGACGGGGGCTGCGGCGGCGCTGTTCCTGGTAGCGCTGCTGGTCGGCGACGGCGAGATCGTGGTCGGGCGGCCCTGCTACCCCCCGGCGTTCGACGCCGTACAAGGGCTCGGCGCCAGGGCGGTGACCGTGGCGTCGCGGTTCGAGGACGGCTACCGCATCGACCTCGACGCGTTCGCCGCCAAGCTGTCCTCGCGGACGCGGCTCGTCAGCGTCGCGTCGCCGCAGAACCCGTCCGGCGTCGCGTTCAGGCAAGATGAAATTGAGTGGATGCTCGCCGCCATGTCTCGCACCTGCCCCGAGGCGCTGCTGCTGATCGACGAGACGTACCGGGAGGCCACCTATGGGAGCGCGGTGCCGGCCGCCAGCTTCGCCGGGACGTCGCCGCGGGTGCTCACCTGCGGCTCGCTGTCCAAGGCGCACGGCGCGCCGGGCCTGCGGATCGGCTGGCTGACGGTCAGCGATGCGGCCCTGGCCGAGGAGCTTCGGCTGGCGAAGTTCAACTCCTCGCTGGCGTGCGGGACCCTCGACGAGTTCCTCGCCGTCCGGCTGCTGGCGAGGGCGGACCAGGTCCTCGCCGAGCGTGGCGCGTTCCTGGCCCAGGCTCGTGAGATCGTCGAACGGTGGATCAAGGGGCACGCCGGGCGGCTGCACTGGCTGCCGCCCGAGGCCGGCGCGATGTGCTGCGTGCAGCTTGACCCCGGCGCCTTCGGGCCCCAGGACGTCGACCGCTTCCACGCCTGCCTTGGGCGGGAGCGGACCCTCGTCGCCCGCGGCCCCTGGTTCGGCGACACCGGCCACGTCTTCCGGCTCGGCCTCGGCTACGAGCCGCTGGACCGGCTCGAGCAGGGCCTCGGCATCATCAGCGCCGCGCTCGCGGCGTGAGAGAAAGGATTCGCTGACCATGACACGCGACGCCATAACGAGTGACAAGCTGCCGCCCTCGATCGCCCCGTTCTCGCTCGGCGTGCGTGGCGGCGGGCTGCTGTTCCTCAGCGGGCAGGTTGCCCAGGACCCGGCGACGGGCGAGCTCATCGACGGCGACGTCCGGAGCCAGGCGCATCAGATCCTGCGCAACATCGCGACGGCGCTGGAGGCGGCGGGCAAGGGCCTCGGGGATGTGCTGCGGGTCGGTGTCTACCTCACGGATATGTCGGATTTCGCGGCGATGAACGAGGCGTACCGCGAGCACTTCGCCGAGCCGTACCCGGCGCGAACCGCGATCGGCGTCGCCGCGCTGCCGCTGGGGGCGGCGATCGAGATGGATGTGGTGGTGGGCTGAGCCATGGGATTCGACTTCGTCCTGGTTGACGTGTTCAGCGACCGGGCCTTCGGCGGAAACCAGCTCGCGGTGTTCCCCGACGCCACCGGGATCGCCGACGAGACCATGCAGCAGCTGGCGCGGGAGTTCAACTTCTCCGAGAGCACGTTCGTGCTGCCGCCCAGCGATCCCTCGTGCACCTGCCGGGTCCGGATCTTCACGCCGATCCGGGAGCTGCCGTTCGCCGGTCACCCCACGGTGGGCACCGCCGCGGTCCTCGCCAGCCTGCGCGGTGAGAAGCAGTTCGTGTTCGAAGAGGGCATCGGCCCGGTCGCGGTCGCCATCGACGGCGACGCGATCCGGTTCCGCCTGCGGTCCCCCCGCTATGAGAGCAGCTCCGAGGCACCGCCGGCCGCCGCGATCGCCAGGGCCCTGTCGCTGCCGCAGGACGCGATCGCCGATTGCTGGTACGGCGGCGTGGGGCTGAAATTCTGCTTCATCCGGCTGGCCACACCGGAACTGGTGGACCGCGCCGTGCTGGACATGGGCGCGTGGTCGGACGGGGTGGTCGGCGGCTGGGCGCAGGAGATGTACTGCTTCGCCGGTGACTTCCGCGATGGCGCCCGGCTGCACGCGCGGATGTTCGGGCCCGGCGTCGGGGTCGCCGAGGACCCGGCCACCGGGTCGGCGTGCGCGTCGCTGATCGCTAGCCTCGCCGCCCGGTCAGCAGAGCAGGACGGTACCTACCATTTGCGCATCGACCAGGGAGTGGCCATGGGCCGCCCCAGCGTGCTGGAGGGTACCGCCCGCAAGGAGGGCGGCCAGATCACCGAGGTCGTCGTCGGCGGAAGCGCCGCGATCGTCGGCCACGGCACGATGACGCTTCCCGCTGGGTAACGGCCCGGTTCATCATGTGAGCATGGATGCGAGAACCCGCGGCGCCGGGCCGGGCTCGCCGGACCGCTTTCTGCGCTGCCGTGTGGTCTGGGATGGCGCCGGAGAAGTCGGCGTGTGGGTGGCCAACGGGGATCAACCGGGCTGGGCCTGGCGGCAGCCCGTCGAGGTCATCGAGAAGGTCGCCGACCGGGCCTTCGATCAGGTCCGCGATGAGGCGCGCGGGGCTGGCATGGCTCTCGACGCCGTCGAGGTGCTCCGCGACCCTCAGATGATCGTGCCGTTGACGATCGCCGCAGTAGCACAAGTGGCAGCGGTTCACGCCGGCATCCCGGTCCTGATAGCGAAACTCATTGGCGACGCGGCAGGCAAACTGGGACAGAGATTGCTGGCCCCGGAGTCAGGCCCCGACCGGGACCCAGCCGTGTGTTACGTCGACTTCGATTACGACGCCGACACCCGCAGGACCTGGCCCGAAAATCCCGAGATCCAAAAGGTCGACCGCACCTCGCGTGACGACGCGACCGGCGAGCTGCTCGATCCTCGTCGCGACGGGACGACGCGGGCCGACCGGGGAACAACGGCCACACGGGACACTGGTCGTGGCACGTTGCACGATGTCCAGCCGGTGCGGGCGGCTCGGGCCGGCCCAGGCGTTGCGCGTCCAGTTCCTCCCGACCGGCCACAGCCGACCGACCGTAACCGGCTGAGGGGCGTTACCCCCAACCGGAAGCGGGGATCGCGAGGCGGCAGGGGCGGCCGGGAGGGCCGGTGACGGCAAAGTCGTCGGCCGTCCCGGCGGATCAGTCGGCGTCGTCGGCAGAGATCCGCTCTCCGCCCAGCAGCACCTTGGTGAGCTGGTTGCGGGCATCGAGCAGCTGGTCCAGCGCCGCCGACAGGTGGGCGTCGGTCACCCGGAGCGGTCCGCCGCCGGCGTTCGCCTCGCGAGCCGCCCGGAGCGCGGAGCGCCGCAGCAGCTCCTTGATGAACGGCGCCGTGACACCTTCGGTGCGAGCGATCACGACGTCCGGGTCGGCCATGGCCAGTTCCAGGTTCCCCCGGTAGAGGGCGATGAGCTGGCGTCGCGCGTCGGCGTCGGGCAGCGGGAGCAGCACCGCGTGGTCGACGCGGCCGGGGCGCTGGGCGAGCGCGGGCTCCAGCAGGTCGGCCCGGTTGGTGGTGAGCAGGAACGTCACGTCCATGTCCGAGCCCAGCCCCTCCATCTCATTGAGGAGCTGGAACAGCAGCGGATGCGTCCCGATGGGGCCGGCCTCACGTTCCTCGGCGATCAGGTCTACGTCCTCGACCACGACCACCGAGGGCTGCAGGCTCCTGGCGATCGAGCAGGCATCTGCGATCCGCCGGAGCGTGGCGCCGGTGAGCACGACCACGGTGACCCCGGGAAGCTGGCCGAGCAGGTAGCCGACCGTGTGGGTCTTGCCGGTGCCCGGAACCCCGTGCAGCAGCACGCCCCGCTTGAGGTGCTGGCCGCTGGCTAGCAGGCGGTCCGCGTGCCTGGCTATCCCCACGACCTGGTCCTCGATCCCGTCGAGCACGTCGGCGGGCAGGACCACCTCGTCCCGGCGCACCGTGGGACGATCCAGAAAGCTCAGCAGCGTAGCCTCCTGGCCGAACACGTCGGTCCCGAACGCGAGCACGTGGCCGCGGTACACGTTGCGGGAGATGCTGAGCCTGCGGATCTCCTCGATCACCCGCTGGCCGCGCGCGGCATCGCCGCAGGCGACCTCCACCGCAACCCGTTCCATCGAGCTGGCTTCCTCCGGGCCGTCGATGAGCAGGGCCAGCGGGCCGTCCTGGTCGGTGACCAGGTACAGGGCATGGCACACGCATGGCCGGGTGACGCCGCCGGGTGCACACTGGCGGGCGGTCGTGGTGATGGCGCCGACGCTCACCTCGAGCCAGCTCGGTGGCTGCGACAGGTCCGCCAGCCCGATGCCCTGGTACTGGCTGCCGGTGAGGCCCACGATCTCGTGCTCCCGGCCCGGCTCCGCCAGCCAGGCGTCGAGGGCAACCTGGACGTTCACCTGGTCGTAGCCGAGCCACCGCCCGCGGGCCACCGGCAGCTCGGCGGCCGACAGCCCTAAGCGACCGGCGAGCACGTTCTTGGGGATCGACTCCTCGGCCCTGGCCGCGCTGACCACCCGCCGTACCGCCCGCCGGCCCAGCCTGCCGAGGTCGGCCAGCTGCGGCCGCGCGTCGTCCTGCGGTCGCCGCCGGGAAGCCGGCGAGCCGTCAAGCGCTGCGGGCTGCTCGAAAGTCACCCAAGCAGGGTAGGTGGCCCGCCCAAATGCCCCCAAATCATTTTCGGCGATGCTCGCCAGGCACCTGTGCTGTGGGAGCCCGGGCAAGTAGACCGGCCACGCGAATAGGCTGCCAAAACCAGTCACGACCTGAAATCGCGATCAGGGCCGCCGGTAGGCCAGACTGAGGTGGTGCCGGGGCAGGTAGAGGTCCGTCGTGCGGTCGCTGATGACGTCGGTGGCATCTTGCGGCTTGATCAATTTGCTACCCACGGGGATCACGGGCGTGCCGAGTTACTGAGGCGCTGGGTGGGTCTGGGGGAGTGCCTCGTTCATATCGACGGCGGTTCCGTCGGCGGGTTTGCCGTGGTGAGGGCGGCTTGCTTCTTCGGCCGCGACTTCGTTGAGCTGGTCATGGTTGACCCCGCGCGCCGAAGGGCCGGGATCGGCCGTGCCCTGCTCCGGGCGGCGCTGGTAACCGCCGGGACCGAGCAGGTGTTCACCTCGACCAATACGTCCAACCAGCCGATGCGGTCGCTGCTGCAGGCCGAGGGGTGGTCGTTCAGCGGCGAGCTCGACGGCCTGGACGAGGGCGACCCGGAGCTGGTGTTCTGCAAGTTCCGGCCGGCTGCCCCCGGTTAACGGCCGAGCAGGTGGGTCTCCTCGAGGATCAGCTTGACGGTCTGCTCGAGGGTGCTGGTTTCCGGGATGACGCGCTCGTGGATCGACGAAAGCAGGTCGTGCTGGCAGTACCAGCCGCGCATGTCGTCCGGGCCGAACTCGGTGGCTTGCGGGCGGGTGGCGTGACGGCGCAGCGTCTCGTCCAGGCTGACGTCGAGGTAGTAGAAGTGCGAGCTGCCGAGGTGATCCCGGTTGAGCCCGGCCAGCGTCTCCTCGTAGCGGTCGGCGTACAGGATTCCGTCCAGCACCACCTGCTGGCCGTGGTCCAGGCAGTAGCGCGCTACCTGGTCGATTAGCCCGATGTTGACCCCGCCGGGCGCGTCTTTCTCCTTGAGGATGATGCGCCTGATCAGATCCTGGGACACCCAGGCCAGGCCGCGCCCGTATGCGTCGCGCAGCGCATGGGACACGCTGCTCTTGCCCGAGCTGGAATTTCCCCGCAGGACGATGAGCGTCGTCTGGTCCGAGCCGACCGCCATGCCTGCCAGCTTGCCCCGGCTCGCGCCGGCCGGGCGGCCGCCGCGCCGTCGCTGGGCCAGCGCGGCGGCCTCAGGCCGGTGACCTTAGACCGCTACAGCTCGGTGTCTTCGTACCCGGCTGGCCGGCCTTCGAGGATCACGGTCTTGGTCTCCAGGAACGGCAGCAGTCCCTCGCGTCCGCCCTCGCGGCCGATGCCGGACTGCTTGAACCCGCCGAACGCGATGCCGAAGTCGGTGCGGAACGCGTTGTGGCCGACGGTGCCGGAGCGCAGCTGCCCGGCGACCTCGCGGGCCCGGTTCACGTCGTTGGTGAACACCGACGCGTTCAGGCCGTAGATGGTGTCGTTCGCCACCCGGATCGCGTCCTGCTCATCCTCCGCCGGGACCACGGACAGGACCGGGCCGAAGATCTCCTCCTGCGCGATCACCGAGCGGTTGTCCACGTTCCCGAAGACGGTCGGCTCGACGAACCAGCCGCGCTCCAGGTCCTTGGGGCGGCCGCCGCCGGTCGCCAGCCTGGCCCCGTCGGCGATGCCCTTGGCGATGTAGCCCTCGACCCGGTCCCGCTGCCGGCTCGCCACCAGTGGCCCCATCTGCGTCTGGTCCTCGAACGGGTCGCCGACCCGCACCTGGGAGAACGTGCTGGCCAGCGCCTCGACGAGCTCGTCGTGCCGGCTCCGCGGCACCACGATCCTGGTCAGCGACGAGCAGACCTGCCCGGAAAGGAAGCACTCCGCCTGGGACAGCGTGGCCGCCGCGGTCTCGAGGTCCATGTCGTCGAGGATCACCGCCGCCGACTTGCCGCCGAGTTCCAGGGTGCAGCGCGCGATCCGCTCGCCGCAGATCGACGCGATCCGGCGCCCGGCCGCTGTGGAGCCGGTGAAGCTGATCTTGTCCACGTTCGGGTCGCGGACCAGCAGCTCGGACACCTCACGGTCGGCGGTCAGCACGTTGAGCACGCCCGCCGGCAGCCCGACCGCCTCGGCGGCCTCGGCGATCAGGTATCCCTCGCCCGGAGCCTCCGGCGAGTTCTTCAGGATGACGGTGCACCCGGCCAGCAGGGCCGGCGCGACCTTGTTGCTGATCAGCCCCATCGGGGCGTTCCACGGGATGATCGCCCCGACCACCCCGACCGGCTCGCGGACGATCAGCCCGAACTGCCCCACCGACGGCTTGGCCGGTTCCTCGAACGGGAACGAGTCCGCGAGATCGGCGAACGCGTTGAAGGTTCGCTGGGCGCCCTTGCCGGTGTTGCGCGCGATCTTGTGCAGAACGCCGGACTCGCGCGGCCAGATCTGCCCGAGGTCCTCGGTCCGCTTGGCGATTTCCTCGCCGATCGCCCGCAGGTATGCCGCCCGCTCGGCGTGGCTCAGCCGCGGCCACGGGCCGTTGTCGAAGGCCTCCCGCGCCGCGGCGACGGCGCGCGATATGTCGGCGGCCTGAGCCTCGGCCACGGTGAAGAAGACTTCCTCGGTCCCGGAGTCGATCACCTTGATCGTTGCTTGGGAGGAGGGCGTCACCCACTGTCCGCCGATGAAGAAGCGATCCGCGTGGCGGATCGGGACGCTCGTCTCACTCGCCAGGCTCATCTGTTGCCCTCCCAGTAGTCTCACCGTGACTAGCAGCCTAAACCGGACAGCGGGCGCCGCCAAGACAAGGCCTGGCAAGCCGCTACGTCCCGGCGCCTCGGCCGGCGCAGCACGCCCCCTCCATAACGGTTCAGAAAAGTCCGACCGACACCGGACAAAAGCGCACCCGTTTCGTTGGGCAGCCCGGAGGCCCTCAATCGTGAGGTTCATGTTGCTGGTGGGGACAACTGGCGAGCGTTCGCAGATTGGGGTACCCGGCAAGGTACGGAACGCGGTCGACACGCCGGCACGACATGTGGTGCTTGGATTTGCTGGATCACCCACATATGGTGTTGCCCGCAGCTGGTTCGGCGAGCCCTCCAGGTTCGCGGAGGTAAGAGGGAACCCGGTGTGATTCCGGGACTGCCCCGCAGCGGTGAGCGGGAACGACCGCCGTCCGGGGCCGCGCGATGATGCCCGGCGCCGACAGCACTGGGCGCTCAGCCTGGGAAGCGACGGCCAGTAGGAAGCGCGTGTGCAGCGCTGTGCCCGTGAGTCCGAAGACCTGCCAGCGCACCGCGCGCGATGGGCGCGCGGTGGCTCCGGCCGCGCGGGACGGCTGACGGGCCCGGTGACCTGCTGCCAGCAGGCGCTGGTCTGTCGCGTGCCTGCGTGAGCGGCGCTGTGGGGAGCGAGCTCGCGAGGAGAGAGCGATGACGGTCACCGAGGTCAAGCCGGACAGGACGGATCGGCCTGCGCAGGTGGGCATGCAGGTTCGCAAGCGGAACGGGGACTCTGAGCCGGTCGATGTGAACAAGATTGTCCGCGCCGTGCAGCGGTGCGCGGGCGGCCTGGACGAGGTCGACCCGCTGCGGGTGGCGACGAAGACGATCAGCGGCCTGTACGACGGGGCGACCACCGCCGAGCTGGACCGGCTGTCGATCCAGACGGCCGCGGAGATGACCGGCGAAGAGCCGCAGTACTCGCGGCTGGCAGGCAGGCTGCTGGCCGGTTACGTCGGCAAGGAGGTGCGCGGGCAGGGCATCGCCTCGTTCAGCCAGTCGGTCGCGCTGGGCCAGGCCGAAGGGCTGATCAACGACACCACGGCCCGGTTCGTCAAGGACAACGCGCGCAAGCTGGATGACGCCGTCAACCCCGGCGCCGACCTGGACTTCGAGTACTTCGGCATCAAGACGGTCTACGACCGGTACCTGCTGCGGCACCCCTCCACCCGGCTGGTGATCGAGACCCCGCAGTACTTCCTGCTGCGGGTGGCGTGCGGCCTGTCGCAGACCCCGGCCGAGGCGACCGGGTTCTACCGGCTGATGTCCTCGCTGGCCTACCTGCCCAGCTCGCCGACGCTGTTCAACTCCGGCACCAGCCACCCGCAGATGTCCTCCTGCTTCCTCGTCGACTCCCCTCGCGATGACCTGGAGTCGATCTACGCCCGGTACGGGCAGGTCGCGCAGCTGAGCAAGTTCTCCGGCGGGATCGGGATCTCGTGGTCGCGGGTGCGGTCCCGCGGCGCGCTGATCCGCGGCACGAACGGCAAGTCCAACGGCATCGTCCCGTTCCTGCGCACGCTCGACGCGTCGGTCGCCGCGGTGAACCAGGGCGGCCGCCGCAAGGGCGCCGCCTGCGCCTACCTGGAGCCCTGGCACCCGGACATCGAGGAATTCCTCGAACTGCGCGACAACACCGGCGAGGACGCCCGGCGCACGCACAACCTCAACCTCGCCAACTGGCTCCCGGACGAGTTCATGCGCCGGGTCGAGGCCGGCGAGACGTGGTCGCTGATCGACCCGGACCAGGTGCCCGAGCTGCCCGACCTGTGGGGTGAGGACTTCGACGCCGCCTACCGGGCCGCCGAGGCCGACGGCCGCTACGTCCGCCAGGTGCAGGCGCGCGATCTGTACGCCAAGATGATGCGCACCCTGGCGCAGACCGGCAACGGCTGGATGACGTTCAAGGACGCCTGCAACGCCAAGTGCAACCAGGCAGGCCAGCCGGGCAGCGTGGTGCACCTGTCGAACCTGTGCACCGAGATCACCGAGGTGACCACCGACGCCGAGACCGCCGTGTGCAACCTCGGCTCGGTCAACCTGGCCCGTCACCTGACCGCCGGGCCCGGCGGCACGACGCGGGTCGACTGGGAGAAGCTGCGCGGCACCGTCCGCACTGCGGTCCCGTTCCTGGACCGGGTCATCGACCTGACCTTCTATCCGAGCCAGCAGGCCGGGGCGTCCAACCCCCGGTGGCGGCCGGTCGGCCTGGGCGTGATGGGCCTGCAGGACGTGTTCTTCGCGCTCCGACTGCCGTTCGACTCGCCCGAGGCGCGCGAGCTGTCCTCGCGGATCGCCGAGGAGATCTACCTGACCGCGCTGGAGTCCTCGGCCGACCTTGCCCGGCGGCACGGCGCGCACCCGGCGTTCGGCCAGACGCGGGCCGCGGCGGGCCAGCTGCAGCCAGACCTCTGGGACGTGGCCGGAACGCAGGCGGCCCGGTGGAAGGCGCTCCGCGAGCGGGTCAAGCAGACCGGGCTGCGCAACTCGCTGCTAATCGCGATCGCTCCGACCGCGACCATCGCGTCGATCGCCGGATGCTATGAGTGCATCGAGCCCCAGGTGTCGAACCTGTTCAAGCGCGAGACCATGTCCGGGGAGTTCCTCCAGGTCAATAACGCCCTGGTGACCGAGCTCAAGGCACACGGGCTGTGGACGCCCGCGGTGCGCGACCAGATCAAGCAGGCCGATGGCTCGGTGCAGCACATCGCCGCGCTGCCGGAAGAGACCAGGCTGCTGTTCCGCACCGCCTGGGAGCTGCCGCAGCGGGCCTTGATTGACCTGGCGGCCGCCAGGGGGCCGTACATCGACCAGAGCCAGTCGCTCAACCTGTTCCTGGCCGCCCCCACCATCGGCAAGCTGTCGTCGATGTACCTGTACGCCTGGAAAGCCGGCCTGAAGACCACGTACTACCTGCGGTCCCGCCCGGCGACCCGGATCCAGCAGGCCACCGTCGGGGCGCCCGCCGCGCAGGCCACGGTCGGGGCGCCGGCGGCGCCCGCCGCGCAGGGCATGGTCGGCGCGCCCGCCACGCAGGCCAACGCCACCGACGCCGTCGCCTGCTCCCTGGAGAACCCCGAGACCTGCGAGGCCTGCCAGTGACCACGGCCAGCACCACATCCGCGGCCACCCCCGTCGCGGCCGGGCGAGAGCATATGCTGCTGGACCCGGGCATGGACCTGACCCTGCGGCCGATGCGCTACCCGCAGTTCTACGACAGGTTCCGCGACGCCATCAAGAACACCTGGACGGTCGAAGAAGTCGACCTGCACTCCGACCTGGCCGACCTCGGCAAGCTGTCACCTGCCGAGCGGCACCTGGTCTCCCGCCTGGTCGCGTTCTTCGCCACCGGCGACACGATCGTCGCGAACAACCTCGTGCTCAACCTGTACCAGCACGTCAACTCGCCCGAGGGGCGGCTGTACCTGTCCCGGCAGCTGTTCGAGGAAGCCGTGCACGTGCAGTTCTACCTCACCCTGCTGGACACCTACGTGCCCGACGAGACGGAGCGGGCTCAGGCGTTCGCGGCGGTGGACAACATCCCCTCGATCGCGCGCAAGGCCCAGTTCTGCTTCCGGTGGATCGACTCGGTCTACGAGCTGCGGGAGCTTCGCACCGCGGCTGACCGGCGATCGTTCCTGCTCAACCTGATCTGCTTCGCGGCCTGCATCGAGGGGCTGTTCTTCTACGGCGCGTTCGCGTACGTCTACTTCCTGCGCTCCCGCGGGCTGCTCAACGGCCTGGCCTCGGGCACCAACTGGGTGTTCCGCGACGAGTCCATGCACATGGCGTTCGCGTTCGACGTCGTCGACACCGTCCGCCGTCAGGAGCCAGAACTGTTCGACGAGCAGCTGACCGCGCAGGTCCGCGAAATGCTGGCCGAGGCCGTGGAATGCGAGGTCCAGTTCGCCGGGGACCTCCTCGGCCAGGGCGTCGCAGGGCTGTCCCTGGCCGACATGCGCGGCTACCTGCAGCACGTCGCCGACCGGCGGCTCGCCCAGCTCGGCATCGAGCCGCTGTACGGCTCCGCGAACCCGCTGGCCTTCATGGACCTGCAGGACGTCCAGGAACTGTCCAACTTCTTCGAACGCCGAGTCTCCGCCTACCAGGTCGGCGTCACCGGAGAGGTCTCCTTCGACGATGACTTCTGAGCCTGAACGGACTGCCCCAACTTAGTCCGGTTGCCGCCGGACAAAGTTGGGGCGCTAGCTGATGATCAGATGATCAGCTGCTGGTATGCCATACTGCGCGGGTGCATCTCTTGCCGGCCGAGCGGTCCGACCATCGGGTGATCGACGGCGAGCGCGTCTGCCAGGCGATCGAAGCCCTGGATGATCGCGAGACGATCCAGGCGCGCGCCCGGCGGTTCGCTGTGCTCGGCGATCCCACCCGGCTGATGATCTTGACGTGCATCAAGGCCGCCGAGCCGATCAGCGTCTCCGATCTCGCGGCAGCCACCGGCCTCAACGACACGACCGTGTCGCAGACGCTGCGCTACCTCCGTGCCAGCGAGATCGTCGCCACAGAGCGCGACGGGCGGGTCATCCGCTACCGGCTCGCCAGCGACGCCGTCACGGCCCTGCTCGGCTGCCCGTAGCGGTCGGCTCGTCTGGCACTGATCTCGTCTACGGGGCGTCGGCCGCCCCGGCCATGCTCGCCAGCTGGTCGGCCAGCACGGACCCGATGTGCTCGCGCATCAGGGCTTCGGCCGCGGCGCCGTCCCGCTGTGCTATCGCCTCGTAGATGGTCTGGTGCTCGGCAACCGACTTGGCCAGCCGGCCGGGAATCCCGGTGGTCAGGCGGCCAATGCGCTGCACGTGGCCGCGGATGTTGCCGACCATCTCGTCGATGCGGCTGTTTCGCGACTGGGCGTAGAGGGCCAGGTCGAACTGCTGGATCAGCCCGGCCAGCTCCTCCTGTTTGCCCGGGACCGCCTCGCCGCCAGACAGGCATGCCTCGCTGGCCCGGACGATCTGCGCCAGCTCGGCCAGCGCGTCCCCGCCGATGTGCAGCGCGGCCTGCCGGGCGCACGCCCCCTCGAGCAGCTCGCGCAGCTCGTAGATCTCGCGCAGGTCGGTATCGCTGTAGCCGGTCACGACCGCGCTCCGGTACGGGGGGATGTCCACGAAGCCGTCCTTCTGCAGGCGGACGAGCGCGTCCCGCAGCGGCGTCTTGCTCACGCCGAAGCGGGCGACCAGCTCGACCTCCCGCAGCACCGCGCCGGCCGGCAGGGCGCCGCTGATGATGTCGTCCCGCAGCTGCAGGTAAACGGCGTCCTTGAGCTGGCGGTGCAGTCCGTGGTCCAGCCCCTGCGTCATCACGTCTCAGCCCCCGGCTCCCGCTGCCCGGTGGCGACGCCAGGGCGCGACCCGGTCCTCGCCGAGCGGACCCAGCGCCCGCTCGCACGCCTGCGCGAAGTCGAGGACCCGGCCGTCGTGTGCCCACGGGCCGACGATCTGCAGGCCGACCGGCAGCCCGCCGGGTGCCAGGCCGCAGGGGATCGAGATCGCGGGCTGGCCGGTGATGTTGAAGGGATAGGTGTAAGGAGCCCACGTGATCCAGGGCAGCGGCGCGCCGGCCTCACCGCCGGGCGGCACCTCGGCGTCGGCGGCGAACGCGGTACCCGGCATGGTCGGCATCAGCAGCAGGTCCCAGTCTTCGAACAGGCCGAACATCCGCGCGTTGAACGCTCGCCGCGCCCCCATGGCCTGGTAGTAGTCGGCCAGGCTGTAGTTCCCGGCCAGCGCCCCGAGGCGGACCAGGCCGGGATCCATGACGTCGCCGCGGTCGCGGATCACGTCGGCGTATCCGAGCCCGCGGCCGGTCACCCACATGGCCTCGAAGACGTCGCGGGGCAGCGCCGCGCCCAGGTCCGCGATGTCGCCGGTCTCGGCCAGGCCCGCCGAGCGGACCAGCTCGCAGGCGCGGTCGAACACCGCGGCCACCGCGGTGTCCGGCGCCACCCCGAACGGCTCGCGCACCACGCCGACCCGCAACCGCCGGCCAGGCGGGTCGGCCAGCGGCGCCGGGAAGAAGGACTGCGGATCGCGGGCGTCCGGCCCGCGCGTCAGCCCGAAGACGGCGCGCGCGTCCGCGACCGAGCGGGTGAGCGGACCGGCGTGGGACAGCGTCTCGTTGGCCGTCCCGGGCCAGACCGGGATCGCGCCCAGCGTGGGCTTGAAGCCCACGACACCGCAGAACGAGGCCGGGATGCGGATCGACGTCACCATCGTCGATACCGTGCCGCGTGGGGTCGACACCCCGGCCGACCTCGAAACCGCCCGGCGCATACTGGCGAAAACCTAGGCGACTGGTACAAGGCGCCATGACCCAGACAGCGACCAAATCCATGAAAATTGCATTCCAGGGCGAGCCGGGCGCGAATTCCCATATCGCCATCACCGAAGCCTATCCCGAGGCCGAGGCGCTGGGCTGCCCGACATTCGAGGACGCCCTCGCCGCCATCACTTCGGGGGAGGCGGACCTCGGCATGATCCCCATCGAAAATTCGGTCGCCGGCCGCGTTGCCGACATCCATCATCTGCTGCCGCATTCCGGCCTGTTCATCGTCGGCGAATGGTTCCTGCCGGTCCATCATCAGTTGATGGCGCCGCGCGGCGGGTGCTGCGGCGGCGCAGGCTGGCGCGCTACTTCACCCATTCCACCGGGCATGGTTTAGGATTAGAGATACACGAAGCTCCACGGCTGGCGGCCGGACAGAACCAGAAGCTGGAGCCCGGCATGGTGGTGACGATTGAGCCGGGCGTGTACGTTCCGGGCAAGTGGGGCGTGCGGATCGAAGACGTGGTGGTGGTGACGGCTTCGGGCTGCGAAGTGCTGGCGCCCACCGACAAAGAGTTGATCATTATTTAGCGTCGATTTTGTGTCGGGATGCGGTTCGCGAAATCCGCTGCCGCAGGGTGAACCGGAGCGATCGTCGTTGCGTTCTTCGGTCTCTAGAGGCGAAACCGAAGTGGAATCCGCCTTTTGTCCCTGAATCATAAAGCATGAATCAAAAAGCATGAATCAAAAAGAGCTGAAGGAACTGATCGAGTTCTTAATCGAAAAAGACATTGCCGAATTTGAACTGGAGCGTGGCGATGTCAAGGTGAAGATCAAGCGCGCCGCCGAAGCTCCTCCCATGGCGGTGCCGGACTCCCGGTATATTACAGTGCATCCTGCGCCGGCGGTGGTTTCGGCTCCCGCTGCTACCAGCGCGCGGGTTGATCTGGCAGCGAATGCCGGCGGCGAATCGGCTGCGCCTGATGAAAACCTGCACATTGTGCGCTCGCCCATTGTGGGCACGTTTTATGAATCTCCGTCGCCCGGTTCGCCTCCGTTTGTGAAAGTTGGCGACAAGCTGGAAGTGGGCCAGGTCTTGTGCATCGTGGAAGCGATGAAGCTGATGAACGAAATCGAATGCGACGTGGCTGGGGAACTGGCGAAGATGCTAGTCGCCAACGGCCAGCCGATAGAGTACGGTCAGGAA